>Ga0182033_10001719_pt1 | contig 10997 bp, 8 predicted proteins | sample tim00Cox0000000H_FD_125968 | JGI IMG/M metagenome (GOLD analysis project Ga0182033, IMG submission 125968) | Lab enrichment of tropical soil microbial communities from Luquillo Experimental Forest, Puerto Rico - timezero.00C.oxic.00.000.00H | ecosystem: Environmental > Terrestrial > Soil >...
CATCGCGTTACGTCCACGTCATGTCCGTTATTGCCCTCAAAGTGGACATTCACCAGACGGTTTGCACGTCCAATTTGTGCAAGAAGGCGGGACATCCCACGCCTGCAGCCAAAGGTGACCGCTCAGCGTCAGAGCTGTGGCGGACCGTAGAGGAGAGGCCACGGGCGCGGGGCCAAGCTCACTTCTCCACGCGGTGCCGTATGTATCTAGCAAAACGCCCCCACGCTGTGGGAAGGACGAGGCGCTTTAAGGGGATAGACGAGCCGATTTGAGGGGTCGGCTTCAAGAAGCCCGCTGGGGGCGGGATAGTGCGGGATGGAGGCCGGCATCTATGAAGGACTACTTACGCGCCGCTCACCAATGGGTTTGAGGCAGAAGAAGCCCAAGGTTTCCTTGGGCCAAAATGTAGAGTTCCTAAAGCGGATTTTGGCGGATTTCTAAGGCCTGAGCGCCGCCGCCATGCGGGCATCGTGGCCGTAAATGTCGCCAAACGTCGACATTGAGCCGTCATCGTTCACCCAGAGGGTGAAATAGGTGATGTACACCGGAATCTTCTGCCGCAGCGCAATATGCTGGTCGGGGCCGCCCTGAATGGACGCAGCCACTCGCCCGGCCGTCCAGCCCTGGTCTTCCTTGAGCAGGGTCAGGGCGAGCTGATCGGGGTTCTGTACCCGCATGCAACCGTGGCTCTCGGCGCGGATCGTCTTGGCGAACAAATTCTTCTGCGTTGTGTCGTGCATGTACACGTCGTGCTTGTTGGGGAACACAAATTTGAGATTGCCCAGTACGTTGTCGGGTCCGGGCGGCTGGTAGATGTTGAGGCTGCGGATGTCGACGCGGTTCCAGTCGATGCGTGCCGGGTCGACTTCCCTGCCGCCGATATTGATGCGCAGATTGTGGCGCTCGAGAACGGCAGTGTTCCAGCCGCCTCCACCGAACCATCCGCCCTCCTCAGTGAGGAACGGTCTGATCTCCTCAGTCTTGATCGAGTTCGGCACGTTCCAATAGGGATTGAACACGATCTCTTGCATCTCGTTGGAGAGGATCGGGGTCTGCTTGTCAGGCTTGCCCACCACCACGCGCGCGGTATGGATCGGCTTGCCGTCGGCAATCACCCGCACCAGGAACTCGGGAATGTTGACGTTCACATAGAACGAGCCGAGGTCGTGGGGCAGCCAGCGCCAGCGCTCCATGTTGAGCAGAATGAGTCTCTCTTTCGAGGGGTTGGCTGTCTGCTGGTGCTGCTGATTGAGTAGCCGCCGAGTCCCGGCGCCCACCGATCCATCCGGCAGCACACCGTGGGCTTCCTGGAAGCGCTGCACGGCCGCATAAAGGGACGCGTCGAACAGCGTGTCCTTGCCGTCGCTCGCGGGCACCTCCAGGCGCTGGCGAAGCAGCGCAACCTGCTCATGGTCAACGCCAAGCTTGAGCGTCGGTCCATCAGGGATCTTGACGATGTCGTTGTCGACGCCACCGCGGGCGGCGATGAGAGCCTTACGCAGCGCTTCGAACTGGGGCTGGTCGGGCTGGAAGCTGCGCAAATACGCAGCGGCGTCGGAGCGGAAAGCAATCGACTCGATCACCTCCATGGGATCTGGCAACGCGAGAGTCGGATCGAGATTTGGATCGAGCCGCTCAGGGTCGATGCGGCCGCCGCGCGCGTCCCGGGCATAGCCCAGTACCGCGAAACTGATCTTAATCTCGGCGTCGGCGAGCCATTTGGGGTCCGTGCTCTCCTCGACGCTCGGAGATTTGGGCAGCGCATAGTCGGTCGACCGCAGACCATATTCGTCGGCCTTGCCGATCTCCACTATCACCGACTTGGCGCGATCGTTGAGTCCGTGCTCATCGACCCACAGCAACCGGTTGTCGGCGACGGAGTAATATTCGACAAGTGCCCCTTGCTCGCTCTTTCGCGCCTCGCTTGCGTCGGTAAATTTGGCGGACAGCCGGTCCTGAATGGCGGCGCGGATCGCGTCGCTTTGACCGACCAAGGCATCCAGCGAATCAGGTTCAGCGGCAAAGGCCGCGAGCGACGACGCGCCCAAAAACAAGGCGAATGCGATACAGGACATAAGCCTCATTGATGCTCCCCCAGCCGCCCGGTCCCCGCGATTCGGCAGAAATTCAAACCTAACTTGGCGACGCCGTCCTTGACCACATGGCGAGGCGGTATAAACGGTGCCCGACCCTCTTTTTTCCTCGGTGTGGCTTTCCTGCCAAATCCTTTGAGGCTCAGCTAATTAAGCCTCGCTTCCAGCCCAATTTCGCGCATCTTGCGGTAGAGCGTCGAACGGCCGATGCCGAGCCTCTTCGCGATCTCGGTCATGCGCCCGCGATAGCGACCAAAGGCCAGCCTGATCATGTCCGCTTCGACCGCTTCGAGCGAGCGGATATCACCTTCCTCGCTGACCGCCAGAATGCCTACGGTAACGCCGCCGTTCGCCGAGGGAACCTGCATCGTGACTGGGCCGACGGAGGTTTCGCCGAGCATCACCGGTCCTTCAATCCGCGGCGCATTCGCTTTTGGCGCCGGGGCCGGCGGGACGGTCACGCGATAGCCTTGCACATGGGCTGCGATCTGTGGGAACTCGCTGACGGTCAGCATAGGCTGATCGGCGAGGACCACGGCGCGGAACACCGCGTTCTCAAGCTGGCGAATGTTGCCGGGCCAACTGTAGCACTTGAGCATGGCGAGAGCTTCAGCCTCGATGCCATCGATGCGCTTTCCTTCCTCGGCGGCGAAGCGGGCGATGAAATGGCGGACGAGCTCCGGCACATCATCGAGGCGATCGCGCAACGGCGGCACCCAGATGGGGAGGACGTTGAGGCGGTAGTACAGGTCCTCGCGAAACCGCCCTTCGCGCACGAGATCGATGAGACTCCGGCCCGTCGACACGACCAGACGGACATCGACCTTGACCGGGAACTTCGCGCCCATCGCGCCATTTTGCAGCGCGCGAAGCAGCTTCATCTGCGCCTCGGATGAAAGCTCGCCGATCTCATCGAGAAACAGTGTGCCGCCATCGGCGTCGAAGAACTTTCCAGTCTGCTTGTCGGCGTCGTTGCCAAACGACCCGAACAGAACCGTCTCAACCAGAGGCTCGGGAATGACGCCGCAATTGACGGCGATGAATGGCTTGCGGGCGCGGGCGCTTTCGCCGTGGACGGCACGCGCGACGAGCTCCTTGCCGACGCCGCTTTCGCCTTCGATCAACACTGGGATTGCGGTTTGCGTCGCTCGGCGACCAAGGTCGACCACTCGTTCCATGGCTTCGCTGCCTGCGACGAGATCACGAAATCCGAGCTCGCCACAGGCGGCGGCTTTCATGCGGCTGATCTCGTCCTCCAACGCATCGATCTTGAGCGCGTTCTTAATCGAGACTTCCAGCCGCTCCGGGCTCACCGGCTTCACCAAAAAGTCGACGGCGCCAGCGCGCATGGCGGCGATCGCCGAGTCGATTGCTCCTTTTGGCGTCTGCACGATGGTTGGGTATTTTCGCGGCATTGAGCGCATGGCCTGGAGCACCGCCATGCCATCGGTTCCAGACATGACCAGGCCGAGCACGACGAGCGAGATGTCGCCGGCAGTGTCGGACTTAAGCGCGGCAATAGCCCTCTCCCCGCCTTCGGCCAGGGCGACGGCGTAGCCAAAGCGCTTGATGGTCTCTTCAAGCACGCGGCGCTGGGCACTGTCGTCATCGACGATTAGGACACGTTTCGGCATGACGCAGAACTCGCTACGCTGAGCTAAAATCCCCTCGGAGCGGCGCTCCAAGTTGGCGCCCGACACGGCGCCTTAGACGCGCTCCCCCTTTGCGAAAATTCTGCCGGTCAACGGTAAACAAGCTCTTTATTGCGGTCCTATTTTGGTGAGGTCGGCTCTTGGCGCTCTCGTAAAATCGCCGTAAGAGCACGCTACCTCATGGACTTTCGCCTACTCGCAAGGGACGGACCACAATTCCGATGCTGCGAAGATCGATTGAAGGGTTGGCGGTCTACGCCGCGGCAACCTCAACCCGCGGCACGGCGAAGCCGGGTGAGGCCAATCATGCCGACAAGCCGCTCGGTGCGCTTCCCGAGTGGAACCTCGCCGATCTTTACCGCGGTCCGGACTCGCCTGAGCTCAAGGCCGACCTTGCCAAATCAGAGCGAACCGCCGAGGCGATGCAGGAAAATTATGCCGGCAAGCTTGCGGCGCTGGCGGACGGAGGGAAGGGGGGCAAGGCGCTCGCCAAGGTCGTGCGCGAGTACGAGGTATTGAGCGACCTGATGGGGCGCATCGTTTCCTATGCGAGCCTGCTCTATGCCGCGGACACCTCGGACCCAGCGCGGCAGAAATTCTTCGGCGACATCCAGGAGAAGATCACCACGATCTCCTCTAAGCTCCTGTTCTTTCCGCTTGAGTTGAACCGGCTCGACGACACGGTGCTCAAGGCGGCCATGGCCGATCCCGAGCTTGGCCATTACCGCCCCTGGCTTGAGGATTTGCGCAAAGAGAAGCCCTACCAGCTCGAGGACAAACTCGAGCAGCTGTTCCATGAGAAGGCCGTCAGCGGCCGCGGCGCCTGGAACCGGCTGTTCAACGAGACCATGACCGCGCTCCGATTCGACGTGGACGGCGAGAAGCTCAGCCTAGAGCCCGCACTCAATCGGCTGCTCGATGAGGACGAGGAGAGGCGCCGCACTGCCGCCGAGGGCTTGGCCCGCACCTTCAAGGACAATGTGCGGCTGTTCACGCTGGTCACCAACACGCTCGCCAAGGACAAGGAGATCTCCGATCGTTGGCGCGGCTTTGCCGACGTCGCCGACAGTCGTCATCTCGCCAATCGCGTCGAACGCGAGATGGTCGATGCGCTGGTCGCCGCCGTGCGCGAAGCCTATCCGCGTCTCTCTCACCGCTACTACGCGCTCAAGGCAAAATGGCTTGGCAAGAAGCGGCTCGCTTACTGGGACCGCAATGCACCGCTGCCGGAGGAGCCGACGCAAACTATCGGCTGGGATGATGCGCAAAAGACGGTGCTGAAGGCCTATGGCGATTTCTCGCCGCGTATGGCGACGGTGGCCGGAGAGTTTTTCGCGAAAAACTGGATCGACGCGCCGGTGCGCGAGGGAAAGTCTCCCGGCGCCTTCTCGCATCCGACAGTGCCGAGCGCGCACCCCTACATTCTGCTGAACTATCAGGGCAAGCCTCGCGATGTGATGACGCTCGCGCATGAGCTTGGCCACGGCGTGCATCAGGTGCTCGCCAATGCGCAAGGCCCGCTGATGGCGCCAACGCCGTTGACGCTTGCTGAGACCGCAAGCGTGTTTGCCGAGATGCTCACCTTCCGTGCGCTGCTCGATCAGGCGCCGAGCAAGCGCGAGCGGAAGGCGCTGCTCGCCTCCAAGGTCGAAGACATGATCAACACCGTGGTGCGGCAGATCGCCTTCTACAGTTTCGAGCGCAAGGTGCACACCGAGCGGCGCGAGGGGGAGCTCGCTGCCGAGCGGCTAGGCGAGATTTGGCTCGAAGTGCAGCGCGAGAGCCTCGGGCCTGCCATCGACCTCAAGGCCGGATATGAGAATTTCTGGGTCTACATCCCTCACTTCATCCACTCCCCGTTCTACGTCTATGCCTATGCGTTTGGAGATTGCCTGGTAAACTCGCTCTACGCGGTCTACAAGAAGGCCGACCAGGGGTTCGCCGATCGCTATCTCGACATGCTCGCCGCAGGCGGCACCAAGCACCACAAGGAGCTGCTCGCCCCATTCGGCCTAGACGCTTCAGACCCAAAGTTCTGGTCGATGGGTCTCAAGTTCATCGAGGGCCATATCGACGAGCTTGAGGCGATGGATGCCTGATGCTGGCGGGCGGAGCGCATCGGCTGGTGGCGTCATTGGGTCATCCGCGCTCTTGTGCGCAATCAGAGCTGTGCGGCGCGGGCCGCGGCCAATCACCTATCGCTTCGCGGGGTTCTCAGGGTTAGGGGCACGGGCCGAGGTCGCCGTCATGGCGACATTCTTTCTCGGCGGCGCCTGCATCTGGCATCCGAGATATCGTCCTCGGCAACGATCTCGCTCCCCGCAGTGCCACTCCGATTCTCTATACGGACTTCCTGACGCCAATCGTGCTTCTCGTCTTGCTGCTCATCTCGCCGCGATCCAAGCCAAAGGCTGAGTAGCGGAAGGCGGCGGCCCAAGTTGAGGAACCGGTGGAACCGGCCAATGTGCCGCATCGGGGAGGAGTTGGACAAGGCGCGGCAAAGCTTGCACGAGTCGCTGGCTGCTGGACCCGAGCTTGAAATCCTGTCGCCGCTCGGACGTGTGCCGTCGATGCGACCACGAATATCTCGGCGCCGCGAAAGGGCTGTCGATATTTTCGACGGTTGATCGCTAGTGCTTGGCGAAGACTTCCGTGCTGCCGTCTTTCTTGATCAGCAACACATAGTGGGGCTCGAAATCCGAACCTTGCTCCATGCCGGGAGAACCGGCCGGCATCGCCGGTACAGTGAGGCCAATCGCGTCCGGCCTTTCTGCCACGAGTCGCTTGATGTCGGTCCCCGGCACATGCCCTTCGATGACATAGCCGTCGATCTTGGCGGTGTGGCAGGAGGTGAGCTTGTCGCCGATGCCGGCCTCGCGCTTCAACTTGGCGAGAGCGCCGGCGTCGGCCGCGTTCACCTTCACCCTAAATCCGTTCGCCTCAAGATGCTTGACCCAGGCGCCGCAGCAACTGCACGTCACCGACTTCCAAACCTCGATGGTGGGCGCGGTAGAGTCGCTAGCACCCGCCGGTGTCAGTCCGAGAATCGAGAGACCCAGCACTAGCAAGAGTCGCAGAGTCATGGCTTGGTCCTCCTTGCACCACCATGGTTGCCCTAAGCTGAGCGAGCAATTGACAATTTCGTCAATATGAAGGTGACGCGGGACGCACTGGCAATTCCCGTCCGCCGCGCTACCTTTGGCGTCAGGTCATCGACGGATATTCAATGGATCTTGACAAGGAACGCAATCGGCTGACGGCCCGGGTGCAGCGCTATGGGCGCGTGGGCGCCAATGTCGGCGGCGTGGCTGCGCGCATCGCGAGCGCTCGTCTGCTTGGGCTCGACCCAGATCGAGACCGCGAGGCGGCGTCACTCGCCGCCGCACTTGGCGGCCTTAAGGGCCCGATCATGAAAGTGGCGCAGCTGCTCGCCACGATTCCGGAGGCGCTGCCTGCCGAATATGCCGCAGAGCTAGGCCAGCTCCAGAGCCAGGCACCACCAATGGGCTGGCCCTTCGTCCGCCGGCGTATGGCGGCTGAGCTTGGTCCAGACTGGGAGAATCGGTTCGCAAGTTTCGAGCACGATGCCGCGGCGTCAGCCTCGCTTGGGCAAGTGCACCGGGCTCGCGCCCATGACGGCCGATGGTTGGCGGCGAAGCTGCAATATCCCGACATGCAGTCGGCGGTGGAAGCCGATCTCATGCAGCTTGCCGTGCTTTTCTCGATCCACCGGCGTCTCAAGCCGGCGATCGAGACCTCTGAGATGAAAGAGGAGATCGGGGCGCGATTGCGGGAAGAGCTCGACTACGATCTCGAAGCGCGGCACATGCGACTCTATGGGCTTATCTTCGCCGGTGATCCTCTAATCAGCGTACCCGAGGTCCTTCCGGATCTGTCCACGCAGCGGCTGCTGACCATGACGTGGCTCCAGGGGCGAAGGCTGCTCGATTACACGGAGCGCCCGCTCGAGGAGCGTAACCAAATCGCGCGCGCCATGTTCCGCGCCTGGTGGTACCCGTTCAGCCACTACGGAATCATCCACGGCGACCCCCATCTTGGCAATTACACGGTGTTCGAGGACGAGTCGGACCGGGCCGCGGGCATCAACCTGCTCGACTATGGCTGCATGCGCACCTTCGCGCCGAAATTCATTCAGGGCGTGATCGACCTATATCGCGGGCTTCTCACCAAAGACCGCGCGCTGGTGGTGCACGCCTACGAGACCTGGGGCTTCGGCGGTCTCTCCAATGAGCTCATCGACATCCTCAACATCTGGGCGAACTTCATATACGGGCCGATGCTCGACGATCGCGCGCGCACAATCGCCGACGATCAAAGCCCAGGCATGTATGGACGACGTGAGGCGTTCAAGGTGCATCAGGGCCTGCGCGACAAGGGCCCGGTCAAGGTGCCGCGCGAATTCGTGTTCATGGACCGCGCAGCGATCGGGCTTGGCGGTGTTTTCCTGCACCTCAACGCTGAACTGAACTTCCATCGCCTGTTCGATGCCACCATCATCGACGTCGATCTAGGCGCTGTGGCGCAGCGACAACGGCAAGCCTTCGCCGAGGCCATGATGCCGCTGCCAGAGGGGACGGCATAAACAGTGCGGCTGAGGCCACTATCCGCGGATTGCCCGCCGCATCGGCTTTATGCTATCGCCATCAACCAACAGGGCATTGAAGCATAAGGGGATTGGAATGCATATCGATCCAGCCGAATGCCATCCGTCGATGGACTACAGCGAGCATCAGAGAACCTATAAACTGTTTCTCAAGCTCGCGCTTTACACTGTAATTGGCGTCGCCGCCCTCTTGGTGTTGCTGGAGGTGTTCGTGGCCTGACTAGCTTAGACTTTCCTGCCCAAAGGCGGCATAGTTCTGCCGCCGCTGACATCCGACACGAACTTTTGCGCGCAGCGCTTCTAGAGCACCGGCGCCACCGCGCCCAGGGAGCCACGATGATCACCATTGGCGTGCCCGCTGAGAGCCCTGAGGAGCCTCGCATCGGGTTGACTCCCGAGACGGCGAAGAAGCTCGTCAAGTTGGGGGCGACGGTGCTGATCCGGTCTGATGCCGGTTTTAGTTCCCATTTCTCCGACGATGAGTACAAGGCGGCCGGCGCGGAGATCGTCGCGACCGACGAAGACGCGGTGAAGTCGGCCGATATCGTGCTCACAGTGCGACGGCCGTCTTTGGCGCTGGTGCAAGCCATGAAGCAAGGCTCCATGCTCATCGCCATGCTCGATCCTTACTCAGATGCAAATGGTTTGCAGACGCTGGCCAAGACCGGCGCGTCGCTATTCGCCATGGAGCTGATGCCGCGCATCAGCCGTGCGCAGAGCATGGACGTGCTGTCGAGCCAGGCCAATCTCGCCGGCTACAAGGCCGTGGTCGATGCTGCCGCGGAATTCGACCGCGCGCTGCCGATGATGATGACCGCAGCGGGCACCGTACCGGCGGCGCGGGTGTTCGTCATGGGCGTTGGCGTCGCCGGTCTCCAGGCTATCGCCACGGCGCGGCGCCTCGGTGCGATCGTCACCGCGACCGACGTGCGGCCTGCGGCGAAGGAGCAGGTGGCCTCGCTCGGCGCCAAGTTTATCGCCGTAGAGGATGAAGAGTTCAAGCAGGCAGAGACCGCCGCGGGCTACGCCAAGGAGATGTCCGACGAGTACAAGAAGAAGCAGGCAGCACTCGTTGCCGATCACGTCAAGACCCAGGACATCGTCATCACCACGGCTCTGATCCCGGGGCGCCCCGCTCCGAAGCTTCTCTCCAAGGCAATGATCGAGAGTATGCGGCCCGGCTCCATTATCGTCGATCTCGCGGTCGAGCGCGGCGGCAATGCCGAACTCGCCAAAGCCGGCGAAGTTGTCGAGCACAACGGTGTGCGCATCATGGGCAAGCTCAATCTTTCGGGCGCGATTCCGGTCAACGCGTCGAGCCTCTATGCCCGCAATCTGCTCGCCTTCATCGAACCGATGATCGACAAGAAATCCGGAGCGCTCGCGGTCAATTGGAACGACGAGCTCGTCAGGGGCACGCTGGTTGCGCGCGACGGTATGATCGTTAACACGATGATTGCCGAGCGAGTGGTGGCGTCAAAGACCAAGACGAGGAACGGCACGGACGTTGCTGCGAAGAACGATGGAGCTGCGAAACGTCCGGTGCCGAAAGGAAGCAAGGCATGAGGCGAGGATCAACGCAAGTCGCGTTTACCGTTTTCGCATTGACGTTGCTGGCAGGATGCCTGATCAGCGGCGTCGCCTTCGCGCAGGCGGCATCCGGCTCCGAAGGCCATGACTTCGTGTTCCGTTTCTCCATCTTCGTGCTTGCGATCTTCGTCGGTTATTACGTGGTGTGGAGTGTCACGCCTGCGCTGCATACGCCTCTGATGTCGGTCACCAATGCGATCTCTTCGGTGATCGTGGTCGGCGCACTGCTCGCCGTCGCTGTAGAGCCGGACAGCATCGCCTCAGGCAGCTGGGTTGCGAAGCTGCTTGGCTTCGTCGCGCTGATCATGGCGAGCGTGAATATATTCGGTGGCTTCCTCGTCACTCAGCGCATGCTCGGCATGTATCAGAAGAAAAAGAAATGAGCGCGTGGCGAGGCAAGCAATGAGCTCAAATCTCGTCGCGCTGCTCTATCTCGTCGCGGGCGTCCTATTCATTCTGGCACTACGCGGCCTGTCGTCGCCCGAGACCTCGCGCCGCGGCAATTATCTCGGCATGACCGGCATGGCGATCGCCGTGCTTACCACGCTTTCCGTGGCCAAGCCCGAGACGCCGCTTACCTGGGTCATGATCATTGCCGGCATGGCCATCGGCGGTGGTATCGGCTCGGCGGTGGCGCGCCGCATTCCCATGACGGCGATGCCGGAGCTGGTCGCTGCCTTCCATTCCCTCGTCGGCATGGCAGCAGTGCTGGTTGCTGCGGCAGCCTTCTATGCGCCGGAAGCCTTCGGCATCGGCACGCCGGGCGACATTCACACCGCAAGCCTGGTCGAGATGTCGCTTGGCTGCGCCATCGGCGCCATCACTTTCTCCGGCTCGGTGATCGCCTTCCTCAAGCTTTCCGGGCGCATGTCGAGCAAGCCGATCCTGTTGCCGGCGCGCCATGTCATCAATATCGCGCTCGCGCTGCTCCTTCTGTTCTGCATCGTCATGTTCTGCCGCGAGCAGACAGCGTTCTATTTCTGGGCGATCGCGCTCCTGTCCTTCCTACTCGGCGTGCTGATCATCATTCCGATCGGC
>Ga0182033_10001720_pt1 | contig 10996 bp, 10 predicted proteins | sample tim00Cox0000000H_FD_125968 | JGI IMG/M metagenome (GOLD analysis project Ga0182033, IMG submission 125968) | Lab enrichment of tropical soil microbial communities from Luquillo Experimental Forest, Puerto Rico - timezero.00C.oxic.00.000.00H | ecosystem: Environmental > Terrestrial > Soil >...
CCGCGGCCGTCCGCCTTAGCGCCGTACAGCGCCATGTCCGCGTTGCGCAGCAGCGGATCGGCTTCCATCGCGTCAAACGGCGCGACCGAAATGCCGATACTGATATCGGTGACGATTGTGTGCCCTTCGATCTGATAGGGTTTCACGATCGACTCGCCGATGCGCTTGGATAGGACCGCGGCGTCGTTTGGCTGCTGCATCTGCGTCATAATGATGGCGAACTCGTCGCCACCTAGCCGAGCGACCGTATCCGGCTCGCGCGTGCAGCCGCGTAGGCGGTCGGCAACCAGCTTGAGTAATTCGTCGCCAATCGGATGTCCGAGCGCATCGTTGACGCCCTTGAACTGATCGAGATCGAGGCAGAGCACCGCCAGGCATTCACCCCGCTTGACCCGCTTGAGCTCGTGCTCGAGCGTCTCCCGCAACAACACCCGATTGGGAAGGTCGGTGAGCGCGTCATGGCGCGCCATATGGGCGATGCAGCATTCCGAGCGCTGCCGTTCCGTGATGTCTTCGTGCGTCGCCAGCCAGCCCCCGCCGGCAAGTGGTTTGTTCACCACCGAGAAAGTGCGGCCGTCCGCCAATTGCGTGGTGTACGTGGAAGAGGCTCCGCCGACGATGCCTTCTTTTAGGCGGACGATGTAATCGTCCGGATCCTCGACAAAGGTGCCGGTCTGGATGCGTTGAATAAGGAGGTCGCGCAGGTAGCGGCCTGGGCGGGCGAATTCCGACAACAATCCATACATTTCCGTGTAGCGCCGATTGCAGAAAATTAACTGTGTTTCCGAGTCGAATAGGGCAACACCCTGCGACAGATTGTTCAAGACGGTCTCGAGCAACTGACTGTCGATCTGCGATACTTGCGGGAACGAGAGAATTTCGGCCGCCGGTGCGGCTTGCTTTCCTTTTTTCATCGTAGTCGCCCCCTGCATGGGCAAATGGAATCCAAAGACCCATTCTCAGAGCGGCAGGTTTGGAACTATTGAAACGGCCAAAATCGTTTTGAATAAAAAAAGCCAAAGAAGAAATTAAAGTTGTACGCAGTGTGTTACCGCGTCATATCCTTCAAGGTGACTGCGGCGCCGGCATTGTAGCCGAGCGATTCGCGGGGTCGTGGGTCAGATCCTTTATCGTTGCTGTGCAATTTGCTTTGCGGTGTCCGCTTTCAACCCTTTGTGCAAGACCAATGGTTTAGCGTCATGCTTATGTCGGACGCGCTGTTCAGCCAAGGGCTCAACGGAATTACCGGCGACGGAAAAATTCAAATTTGCAGCCAATGCAGGGAGCGCTGTAGCATTAACGCAGGAACGCGCGTACCTCGGCAAAAACTTTTCGGAACATCTCGGGCGTGAGGACGCCAGTATTGGTGTTGTAGCGCGAGCAGTGGTAGCTGCAGAACAACATAACCGAATCTAGCGCGTGCCGTTTGCCGTGGGTGAAGGTTGTATCCGAAAGCTTGCCGCCGAGCGCGCGCACAGTGCTCTCATGTGCGACGCGGCCGAGCGTGACGATGGCGCGCAAATTTTTCATCTCGGCAATGGTAGCTTTGAGGAAATCCCGGCAGGTCGTAATCTCGGCTGGCGTCGGCTTGTTTTCCGGCGGTAGGCAACGCACCGCATTGGTAATGCGGCAATCGACCAGTTCCAGTCCGTCGTCGGGATGTGCGGCGTAAGTGCCGCGCGCGAAGCCGTAGCGAATCAGCGTCTCGTAAAGCAGCACGCCGGCGTAATCGCCAGTGAAAGGACGGCCGGTACGATTGGCACCTTGCAGCCCGGGGGCCAGACCGATGATCAGAACGTGCGCGCCGAGCGGGCCAAAGGAAGGGACCGGCGCATTGAACCAGGTCGGATGTACGGCGCGCCATTTCTTGCGGAATGCAGCCAGCCGGGGACAGCGCGCGCAATCGCGTCCGGGCTTGCCGTCGTCTGCCATGGCGGCGGCCTATTCGAGGTCGAATTCGTCGTCTTCGGCGCCAACTTCGGCGTCGGCCCGCTGCGGTGTCGATGAACGTTGCAGGAACTGCGGAGTGTGCTGCCCCGGATCGCGCTCCTCGCGAGGTGAGCGCGGTTCGCGGGGTACACGCTCCGACGGTTCGCGGCCGATCTTGCTCTGTAGCGTGACGATGTCGGTGAAGACGTCGGCCTGGCGGCGCAACTCATCGGCTACCATCGGCGGCTGCGTCGCGATAGTGGAGATCACGGTCACGCGGACGCCGCGCCGCTGCACGGCCTCAACCAGCGAGCGGAAGTCGCCGTCGCCGGAGAAGAGGACCATGTGGTCGATATGGCCGGCGATTTCCATGGCGTCGACCGCCAGTTCGATATCCATGTTGCCTTTCACCTTGCGGCGTCCGGTCTGGTCGACGAATTCCTTGGTCGCCTTGGTGACGACCGAGTAGCCGTTGTAGTCGAGCCAGTCGATCAGCGGACGGATCGAGGAATATTCCTGATCCTCGATCACCGCCGTGTAATAGAAGGCGCGCAGCAAATAACCGCGCGACTGGAACTCGCGTAAGAGCTTCTTGTAATCGATATCGAAACCAAGCGATTTAGCGGTGGCGTAGAGGTTGGCGCCGTCAATAAACAAAGCAGTTTTTTCGCCGGGTGCTGTCATGGGGTCTCTCTCGATGCTCGCAGCCGTAAAACTCAATTCCGATACCGCAGCCGCCCCGCGCGCGAGGAGCGTGGAGCGGTGCCTTGAATCGGCGTTAGCAAAGTTGAAGGCGCCTTCGAGCAATTCGTCCAGCACCCACGCAATCACGCCGTTTCCGCTAATGTCCGCTGGTCGGCCTGCTTGCAGGGCTTTCGGTAACAGAGCCGTGCGGCCAAACCAAGACAAATATGCTTGAACTTTCACCTGACACGAGTTAGGTAACGGGCGAAATCACCAAAGTTCCACTTAAAGGAGTGGCGAGCCGATGGCCCGTGTCACCGTAGAAGACTGCATTGATAAGGTTGAGAACCGCTTCGATCTCGTCCTTTTGGCGAGCCACCGGGCGCGCATGATCTCGTCGGGGTCGCAGATCACCGTGGAGCGCGACAACGACAAGAACCCGGTTATAGCTCTGCGAGAGATTGCCGATACCACGGTATCGCCTGGCGACCTCAAGGAAGACCTGATCCACAGCTTGCAGAAATATGTTGAGGTGGACGAGCCGGAGCCCGAGGTGCCGCTGATCGGCGCCGGTGCCGGCACCAGCGTCGATTCCGATGATACCGAGGTGACCACCGAGCGCATGACGGAAGAGGAGCTGCTCAAGGGCCTCGAGGGTCTGGCGCCACCAGAGGAGCCGCCGGAAGAGGACGCCGAGTAAACATTCATTGCAGTTTTCGCTTGACGGCCCGGCGCTTGCGCCGGGCCGTTGGCTTTTTGGCAACCAGACAGGCAAACCCTTGCGGCAGCAAGGAAATGTCGTGATATCTATGCTAGAAACAGCGATCAAAGCGGTTTCTGACGCAGATTCGACTTTGCAAGGTTCGACCATGGCGCGCAGGCGCTCAGATCTTCCGCGGATGCAGAAGCAGTCGCCAACCCGGGCGCCGCTCGAACGGCTCGTCGCGGCGCCGCAATCGCTTGAAAAGCCGTCCCGATCCCGCAGCAAGCCGCCGATGATGCGGCAATACGACCTGATAGAAGGGGTGCGCCGCTACAATCCGAACACCAACGAGGCGCTGCTCAACCGGGCCTACGTCTACGCCATGAAGGCACACGGCGAGCAACGGCGCGCCTCGGGCGATCCGTATTTCTCCCACCCGATCGAGGTCGCCGCGATTCTCACGGACCTGAAGCTCGACGACGCCACGATCGCCGCCGCTCTTTTGCATGACACTATTGAGGATACCGCAACGACACGCAGCGAGATCGACAACCTGTTCGGGCGCGATATTGGCACACTCGTCGACGGCCTGACCAAACTGAAGAAGCTCGATCTGGTCACCAAGGAAGCCAAGCAGGCGGAAAATCTACGCAAGCTTCTGCTGGCGATCGCCGACGATGTGCGCGTCTTACTGATCAAACTCGCCGACCGGCTGCACAACATGCGCACGCTCAATTACATGCCGGTCGAATCGCGTCGCCGCGCCGCTGAGGAGACGCTGGAAATCTACGCGCCGCTCGCCGGCCGTATGGGCATGCATGCGATGCGCGAGGAGCTAGACGATCTGGCGTTTCGCGAGCTTTATCCGGAAGCCTACAGCGTCGTCACCGAACGGTTGAACAAGCTTGCCGACCGCAGCGAAAAGTTGATCACCGAAATCGAGCAGCAGCTCACCAAGAAACTCGCCGACCGGGGCATTCAGGCCAGGGTGATGGGGCGGCGCAAACGCGCTTATTCGATCTGGCGCAAGATGGAGCGCAAATCGGTCGGCTTTGAGCAGCTCTCCGACATCCTCGGCTTCCGCGTGATCGTGAAGACGGTGGCCGAATGTTACGAGGCGCTAGGTATCGTGCACACGACCTGGCCGGTGGTGCCCGGAAGATTTAAGGACTACGTCTCGACACCGAAGGCGAACGACTACCGTTCGATCCACACCACGGTGATCGGGCCAGGCAAGCAGCGTGTCGAGCTGCAAATTCGCACCACAGAGATGCATGAGCTTGCCGAATACGGCATCGCCGCGCACGCGCTCTACAAGGACACCGTCGGTTCGCCGACTGAATTGCTGTCGCGCGAATCGAGCGCCTATGCGTGGCTTCGTCGCACCATCGAACTGCTGGCGGAAGGCTCGAATCCGGAGGAGTTCCTCGAGCACACCAAGCTCGAGCTGTTCCACGACCAGGTATTCTGCTTCACACCGAAGGGCAAGCTGATCGCCTTGCCGCGCAAGGCGACGCCGATCGACTTCGCCTACGCGGTGCATACTGATGTGGGCAACACGGCGGTTGGTTGCAGGATAAATGGCCAGATCGCGCCGCTGGGCTCGGAAATCGTCAACGGCGACGAGGTCGAAATCCTCACCTCGAAGGCGCAGGTCGCGCCGCCGGCCGCCTGGGAGTCGATCGTGGTCACCGGCAAGGCGCGCGCCGCGATCCGGCGTGCCACCCGCAGCGCTGTGCGTCGGCAATATACCGGGCTTGGAAGGCGCATCGTCGAGCGTCTCTTCCAGCGCGCCAAGATCGCCTATTCGGACGAGAAACTAACCGGCGCCCTGCCGCGGCTCGCGCGCTCATCGGTGGAAGAGGTCATGGCGGCGGTCGGACGCAGCGAATTGAAAGCCTCCGACGTTGCCCGCGCCATGTATCCCGATTACAAGGAAGAGCGGGCCGCCGCGATGGCGGTGAAACGCAAATTGGAAAGTGGCTGGTTCGGCCTGAAGAAACTCACGTCGGTGAAGTTCAGGGTGCCGGACGCGACTGGGCCAGCGATCCCGATCCGGGGTATCAACAGCGACCTGCCGGTGCGCTTTGCGCCCGATGGCGGCGCGGTGCCGGGCGACCGTATCGTCGGAATCGTAACGCCGGGCGAGGGCATCACGATTTATCCGATCCATTCCCCAGCGCTCACCGAGTTTGAGGACCAGCCGGAACGCTGGCTAGACGTGCGCTGGGACGACGAAGAGACCACTCCGCGGCGCTTCCCGGCGCGCGTCGCCGTGCAGTCGGTTAACGAGCCCGGCTCTCTTGCGCAGATCGCGCAGGTAATCGCCGAGCATGACGGGAATATCGACAACATCCGCATGACGCGGCGGGCGCCCGATTTCACCGACGTCCAGATCGATTTGGAGGTCTATGACCTCCAGCATCTCAACGCGATCATCGCGCAATTGCGCGCAAAGCCGGTGGTGGCTAAGGCGGAACGGGTCAACGGATAGACAAATGGCCGCGCCACGCCTGCGCCTCGGCGTCAACGTCGACCACGTCGCTACCATCCGCAATGCGCGCGGCGGGCGCCATCCCGATCCGGTGCGCGCAGCGAAGCTTGCCATCTCGGCCGGCGCCGATGGCATCACCGCGCATCTGCGCGAGGACCGCCGACACATCCGCGACGACGATATCGCGCGGCTGAAGGCCGAGATCGACAAGCCGCTCAACTTCGAGATGGCGGCGACCGACGAGATGGTGGCCATTGCGCTCAAGACCAGGCCACACGCGGTCTGCCTTGTGCCGGAGAAGCGCACCGAGCGCACCACCGAGGGCGGCCTCGATGCGGTCAAGCACGAGGCGCAGCTGCGGCCCGTGGTGCACGCGCTCAAGCACGCGGGTATCCGAGTCTCGCTGTTCATCGGCGCGGCGCCTGCGCAGGTCGAGTCGGCAGTCGAGTTGGGCGCGCCCGCCATCGAGATACATACGGGATCATGGTGCGACGCGCTGGCCCAAAGACGCGCGGCGGAGGCGAAGGCGGAGTGGGAGCTCATTCGTGCCGGCGCAGTGCTCGCCAAGAGTCTGGGGCTGGAAGTGCATGCGGGCCACGGCCTCGATTATGCCAGCGCTGAGATAATCGCGGCGCTACCGCAGGTTGTGGAGCTCAATATTGGGCATTTCCTGGTGGGCGAAGCGGTGTTCGAGGGACTGGCAGAAACCGTGAGGTTTATGCGCGCGGCGTTGGACCGCGGCAGAGTTAAGGCGCGCGCGTCATGATTATCGGGCTCGGCTCCGACATGGTGGACGTGCGACGGATCGAAAAGTCGATCGAGCGCTACGGCGAGCGCTTCCTATCGCGTATTTATACGCCGGTGGAGCGCACTAAAGCCGACAAGCGCGCCAACCGGATCGAGACCTACGCCAAGCGCTTCGCCGCCAAGGAGGCCTGCTCGAAGGCGCTCGGCACGGGTTTCCGCAACGGCGTATTCTGGCGCGATATGGGCGTGGTCAATCTGCCATCGGGGCGGCCGACCATGAAGCTAACCGGCGGCGCGCTTAAGCGGCTGCAGGACATCACGCCTCCAGGCTGCGATGCCCGCATCGACGTTTCACTCACCGACGAGGGGCCGAGCGCGCAAGCCATCGTCATCATAACGGCGTTGCCGCGCACGTCTGGCTGAGGCAAGAAAAATAAATCCAACCAATTGCTTACACAACGGTGTCGGCGTTCTTGATTGCGCTCTAAGGGGGCAGCCGCTACAAGGGCGCGGGGAGCGTCGGGATGAGAGGCCAATGAGTGTGACATCCGGAGCAAAACGGAAAGAAGGCGGCTTTGCCGAGACAATCCGTGTCGTTTTTCATGCGCTGATTATCGCGTTGGTGATCCGCACCTTTCTGTTTCAGCCGTTCAACATTCCCTCCGGCTCGATGAAGGCGACGCTGCTGGTCGGCGACTATCTGTTTGTGTCGAAATATTCCTATGGCTACAGCCATTACTCACTACCGCTGTCGCCGCCGATCTTCTCTGGGCGCATTCCGGGCAGCCTGACGCCCGATCGCGGCGACGTGGTGGTGTTCCGCCTGCCGAAGGACCCGTCGACCGACTACATCAAGCGCGTGATCGGACTGCCCGGCGACAAGATCCAGGTCATCGACGGGGTCGTCTACATCAACGGGACGGCGGTCAAGCGCGAGCCGGCACCAGCCTTCATCGAGACCGAGGAGGGCACGCGCGCGACGCCGGTCAAGCGCTGGAAGGAGACGCTGCCGAATGGCGTAAGCTATTACACGCTCGACCTCGTGGAGAACGGCTTTGCCGACAACACGCAGGTCTACACGGTGCCGGACGGCCATTATTTTATGATGGGCGACAACCGCGATAATTCGACCGACAGCCGTTTTCTGTCGCAAGTCGGCTACGTCCCGTTCGAGAACATCGTGGGCAAGGCACAAATCATTTTCTTCTCGGTCTATGAAGGCGAGCGCGCCTGGGAGTTCTGGCGTTGGCCATTCTCGGTGCGCTGGAATAGGTTGTTCACGATCGTGCGATGAGCCGCAAGGCCAAGGACAGAGCGGCGCTCGAGCAGCGGATCGGCTATGGGTTCCGTGACAAAGCCCTGTTGGAACGCGCGCTTACGCATATCTCCGCCCTGTCGGGCGGTGCTACGCGCGTCAACAGCTACCAGCGACTGGAATTTCTCGGAGATCACGTGCTTGGCCTGGTGATCTCCGACATGCTCTATCGCGCCTTTCCCAGGGCGAACGAAGGCGAGCTGTCGCGAAGGCTCGCAGATCTGGTGCGTAAGGAAACCTGCGCGGAAGTCGCGCGCGCCATGGATCTTGGCAGCGCGCTCAAGCTCGGAAATTCGGAGTCACACGCCGGCGGGCGCTTGCGCCTCACTATCCTGGCCGACGCCTGCGAGGCGCTGGTAGGGGCGGTCTATTCCGACGGCGGCTATATGGCGGCCGAGGAACTGGTCGGTCGGTTCTGGAAAGAGCGCATGCTCAAGCCGTTGCGGCCGCTACGCGATCCCAAGACCATGCTGCAGGAATGGGCGCAGGCCCGCGGGCTACCGACGCCGGCCTATCGCGAACTTGCGCGTACCGGTCCGCACCACGATCCGGAATTCCACGTCGCCGTGGTACTGCCGGACCGGCCGCCGGCGGAGGGGCTCGGCTCCTCCAAGCGCGCGGCCGAGCAAGCCGCCGCGGCAGCTATGCTGACGCGCGTCGGTGTGGCAGCGGACAAGCTCGATGCCTGAGGGCGAGACCCGCTGCGGCTTCGTCGCGCTGATCGGGGCGCCCAATGCTGGCAAATCGACGCTGCTCAACGCGCTGGTCGGTTCCAAGGTCACCATCGTTTCGCGCAAGGTGCAAACGACGCGCGCTTTGATCCGCGGCATCGCGGTCGAGGGCAGTGCGCAACTCGTTTTTGTCGACACGCCGGGGATTTTCTCGCCGCGTCGACGGCTCGATCGCGCCATGGTGACGACGGCCTGGAACGGGGCGCATGACGCCGATCTGGTCGGCGTGCTCATAGACGCGCGCAGGGGGATCGAGGAGGAAGCCGAGGCGATCCTCGGCCGGCTCGGTGAGGTGAAGGCTCCAAAGATCTTGGCCCTCAACAAGATCGACCTAGTGCCGCGCGAGACGCTGCTGGCGTTGGCGAAGGCGGGCAACGAGAAGGCGAGCTTCGATGCGACTTTCCTGATCTCGGCTCTCACCGGCGATGGCGTCGGCGACCTCAAGAAGTGGCTTGCGGCGCACATGGCGTTGGGTCCGTGGCTCTACCCGGCCGACCAGATGTCGGAAGCGCCGATGCGCCAACTGGCGGCTGAGATAACGCGCGAGAAACTGTTCGAGCGGTTACATCAGGAACTGCCCTATCACTCGACGGTGGAGACCGATCTATGGAAGGAACTGCGCCACGGCGACATCCGCATCGAGCAGACGATCTATGTGGAGCGCAAAAGCCAGCGCAAGATCGTGCTCGGTAAGGGTGGGGCGACCATCAAGTCGATCGGCGAGGCGGCGCGGAGGGAGATCGCGGCGATCTCCGACGCCAAGGTGCACCTTTTCCTGTTCGTCAAGGTGCGTGAGGGCTGGGGCGAAGATCCCGAGCGCTACCGGGCCATGGGGCTGGAGTTTCCGAAGGAGTGATCCGTGGGTTGTTGTGATTTGCTCCGATTCGCGGAGTAAGGACAGAAACCATGCAATGGACCGATGAAGGCATTGTACTCGGTGTCAAGCGCCATGGAGAGAGCAACGCCATTTTGGAGCTGATGACGCGCGAGCATGGCCGTCATCTCGGGCTAGTGCGCGGCGGCGCGGGCTCCCGGCTCAAGCCGATCTTGCAGCCCGGCAACAGCTTGAGTGCGACTTGGCGGGCGCGGCTCGACGAGCATCTCGGCAATTACACGGTGGAAGGCCTCAAGCTACGCGCGGCGAATTTCTTCGCTGCGCCGCATGCGGTCTATGGCATCGGCCATCTTGCGGCGCTGATGCGACTGCTGCCCGAACGCGATCCGCATGCCGGCCTGCATGCGGCGCTCGATGAGATCCTCGATCGGCTCGATGACGCCGGCGTCGCCGCACCGATGGTGGCGCGCTTCGAGTTGCAGCTCTTGTCGGAGCTCGGTTTCGGGCTCGATCTTGCGCAGTGCGTGGCGACCGGCGCGCAAGATGATCTGATCTATGTATCGCCGAAATCGGGGCGGGCGGTGTCGCGCGAAGCCGGCGCGCCCTGGGCGGACAAGATGCTGCGGCTGCCCGCTTTTCTGCGCGACCGCGAGATCGAGCCGGCCGGTAACGATGTCGCCGACGGCTTCGTGCTCACCGGCTTTTTCCTGGCGCGCCATGTGCTCGAGCCGCGCGGGCTGACGCTGTCCGACGAACGGGCGCATTTCGTCACGGCGATCCTGCGCGGGCCGCGCAGTGCCGTGGCTGTCTAGAACGCGATGTCCCGAATATCGTCGGGGAAGGGCCGGAATGCCTTCACCATCTCGTCGGTGTGGCTGCTGCCGTCTCCAGCACCAAACTAATTCCACCGGGACCTGGCTGCTCAGGCAATGAGAGGGCGCTTGCGAAATGGCCGGGTTCGTCCGCGACGCTATGTTCTGCGGCCAGGGCGGCAAGTTTGCAAAAGATAGCCAGTGGGCTCTTCCTTGCTTGTTCATGCCAGGATGACGCAGTAGCTATCAGGCATGAGCAAGAGACTGATTCCCCCGGACAAAGGCCAGGTCGAGGAAGTCGGGCTGCGCGAGGCGTTGGAGGAGCGCTACCTCGCCTACGCGCTCTCCACCATCATGAACCGGGCGCTGCCGGACGCTCGCGATGGCCTCAAGCCCGTCCATCGCCGCATCCTCTACGGCATGCGCATTTTGCGGCTCGAGCCCAATGCCGCCTTCAAGAAGTCGGCAAAGGTGGTCGGGGACGTGATGGGCAATTTCCATCCGCACGGCGACCAGGCGATCTACGACGCGCTGGTGCGGCTGTCGCAGGATTTTGCGCAGCGCTATCCGCTGATCGACGGGCAGGGCAATTTCGGCAGTATCGACGGCGATAACGCCGCCGCCATGCGCTACACCGAAGCGCGTATGACCGACGTCGCGCGACTGTTGCTCGAGGGCATCGACGAGGACGCGGTCGACTTCCGCCCGACCTATGACGGCACCAATCAGGAGCCGGTAGTTCTTCC
>Ga0182033_10001721_pt1 | contig 10992 bp, 17 predicted proteins | sample tim00Cox0000000H_FD_125968 | JGI IMG/M metagenome (GOLD analysis project Ga0182033, IMG submission 125968) | Lab enrichment of tropical soil microbial communities from Luquillo Experimental Forest, Puerto Rico - timezero.00C.oxic.00.000.00H | ecosystem: Environmental > Terrestrial > Soil >...
CACGGCCTTCACGCTGCCGCGCACAATTGGCGGCTTTACTGAGCCGGTATCCTGGGCCGTCTCGGTCGCGAATGTGAAGGTGAACGGCACGCCGACTTCTGCCTGGACGCTCACGCAGCCGAACACCCTTACTTTCACGACCGCGCCGGGCAGCGGCTATGCGATTGTCGCCGACATTGATTATGCTTTCCAATGCCGGTTCCTCGACGATCAGGAAGATTTCGAGAATTTCATGCAGGGTCTTTGGACGGTGCAGAGCCTCAAGTTCAGGAGCGTGAAGCCATGATCTCTTCTGATATGAGAATACTCTCGAAATACATTACCATTACATACAGGCTATTGTTTTCCTTGTCGCTTGTTGCATGGCCGTCCGCCAAAGGCGCAGACGACAAACGATTAAAGCGTGCCGCATATTTTGCCACAAAAACTAAAGTGTCGTCATGAAACCCGCTTCCTCCGCGCTCATCACCTATTTGAACAATCTGCGCTCACAGAATGACGTGCAGGCGATCGCGGCCGAGTGCTTCACACTCACTCTGCGAACCGGCTTGGTCCTGACCTATACCAATGCGGGCGTGCCGATTACGCGATCCAGCCGACGCGGGCGCCTTCATCGCGGCTGGCATTATCGGGTTCATGGCTAAAGACGCGACGAAAGGCTGAGACGATGGGCTTCCTCCTTTCCATCCTTGGCCAGATCAGCGCTTCGGCGCTGAATTCGCTCCTCTCGACAGTCCTGAATTATTTCAAGGCGAAGTCGGACAATGAGCTCGCCGGTTTCCAGACCGCGGCAGGGGTCGATGCGGCGAATTTTCAGAAATACCTCGAAGCGCAGGTCGCGACGAACCAAGCCAAAATAACCGCGAATGGCTGGTGGGGCGCGAAGCTGATGGTCTTTGCCTTTGGGCTTCCGGCGGCGATCCATTGGGGCGCGGTCTTTCTCGACTCGACCTTCCGCTTCGGTTGGCGGGTTCCGGCTCTTCCTGGCGAATATGCCGGGGCAGAGCAGCAGATCGCGCTGTCCTTTTTCATCGTGCTCCCGGCCATGCCGGTTGTGTCGGCTGTCTCGGCCTGGCTCAGCAAAAATAGAGGATGACCAATGCCTCCTCCGGTCTTCGATTCACGCATCACACTCGGCAATATCCTGACCATCATTGGCCTCGTGATTTCTGTGGCGGTTGGTTATGCGGACCTTAAATCCGAGACGCGGCTTCTCGCGCAGCGGCTTGGCGGTGTCGAGACCAAAGCCAACCAGCGTGAAACCGACCATGACATTCTGATCAGGATCGAAACGCAGCTCGCGGAAATGCGGTCTGTGATCGAACGGCGCAGCGAGAAATGAGCCGCGCTGGCGAATTCCTGACGCGCCTCGACCTCGCCGTAGATGCCTTGCGTCGGCTTGCCGAGGACGCGTGGGAAACCCTCACCCCAGACGCGCGCGAGCATTTCACCCAGATGATGCACAGTGCCGCCGCGGCGCGGATCGAGATCAAGATTCGCGCCGACGCGAGGAAACCGCCGCTGCTGCGCATCGTGAAAAGCGAATAAGCGGCAAGGACAGCCGCATTTCAATTTCGAGAGCCGCCCGATCCTGGGCGGTTTTTCTTTGTCAGCAGAGGATCGAAGATGGCGACTGCTTTGATGACGCTCCCAAGTTGGTCGCAAATCAATGGCCAAATCCAAGGGATGCCGAGCGGCGCGGTCTATAATTGCAGCCCAGGGGGCCAGATCGCGGCCAATCTGGCCGATGTCAAAACGCTCACGGCCATCGGTTTCGTACCGGTGACCAATGGCGTATTTTCGAAAATACGCCGTCTGGCGAAGACGGCCTGGAACAATAACCCGCATAGCCTCGGCGTCATGCCGAGCGGCACGTCTCCCGGCGATGCGCCGACGATTATCGTAGCCGCCGCGTTTCCTCCATCCGGGTTTGCGAGTAGTGGTGCTGGGTTTAGCAGCGTAGGATTGCCGCCAAATCTGGTGTTGCCGGGTTATCCGTCCATGTTTGGCTCGGCCCGGCTGTTCGGCGGGTATCCGTCAGGCGAATGGAACGCCGTCATACAGGTGGCCGACGTGGCACAAAGCCCCGCCAGTGCCGCAACGACCTTTACAGGAATTGTGGCAACGCCCAAAAGCATCGCGCTCGATGGTTTTCAGTACAGAGTGGAGATCAATGCGGACGCGGCTAAGGTCGCGATTGGGATTGCGGGCAACGATGGCGGCTTGTGGCGATTTTTGGTCAATGACCAGTATGTGAGCCTGAACGGACAAGCGATAAATGCCTCCGGCAACCAATCATTCATTCTGGATTTTACAAGCGTTGGCGGGCGTGCCATTCGCAAAATTGCTGTAGAGGGCGAGCGATACGACAGTTTCATAGGGTTTGCGGTGCAGCCTACCGAAACCCTTTTCCCGACGAGAGCAGACGACCTGTTACGCATGATCGTCCTCGGCGACAGCTACACCGCTGGATTCAGCATCGCAAATAATACGTACGGCGATAGCTGCTTCAGGGTGATGGGTGACTATCTCGGCATTCGTGATATCTGGACCTCCGGGGCACCAGGCACCGGCTATCTGCAAACCACCAGCACTTGCACCTATACGCTTCGCCAGCGCCTAAGCGATGCGACAAGCCATAACCCTGATATTATTGGCTTTTGCATGGGCCAGAATGACGCTGGGGTTTTCACACCGGCGCAGATCCAGGCCGAGGCGCTGGCCGCTATGGAAGCATTTCGTTCTACACTTCCAAATACACCGCTAGCAGTTTTTGGAACATTTGGCGAAAACTCTGGACCGAGCGCGACAATGGTTGCAGCAGAACAAGCTGTTCAGGCTGCGTTCAATCAATGGGGTGACAGTAATTCAATATTCATCCCACTCTGCACGGCGGCATCACCAATTCTGACCGGCACCGGTACAGTCGGAGCACCAACAGGTAGCGGCAACTGCGATGTCTATATCGTATCGGGCGATGTACATCCTAATGCTGCGGGACACATTTACATGGGGAAATGGCTGGCTAGTGCCTTTCTGACCGCAAGTGCGGGGAAGATGTGATGACAAAACAGACACCGCTGCGCATCGTGAAAAATAAATAAGCACAAAGGACAGCCGCGTTTCAATTCGAGAGCCGCCCATCTTGGGCGGCTTTTCGCTTTCAGCAAAAGGATCAAGAATGACGACTGCTCTGATGACGCTCCCGAGCTGGTCCCTCGTCAATGGTCTGACCGAAGCAATGCCGAGCGGCACGGTCTATAATTGCCGCCCAGGAGGCCAGATCGCCGCCAATCTGGCTGATCTCCCAGCGCTTACGGCCATAGGTTTCGTGCCAGTGACTAACGGCATATTTTCGAGAATACGCCATCTGGCGAAGACGGCCTGGAACAATAACCCGCACGCACTGCCCGTCATAGCCTCGCCGCCGACGATCACGACGCTTGGGGCTTTCCCACCTTCCGGCTTTGCGAGCACCCCAGGCGCAAGTTTCTATCAGATCCCTGCAAGTTCTCCCAACGGGCCGATTCCCAGTGGGCCTAATATGATGGGGCCTCTGCGTCTCTTCGGCGGCTATCCTTCCGTCTCGTTAAATGCGGCGATCCAGATGCCGAACATGACGCAAGGAGCAAGCAGTAGCGGCAACGCTGGGAGCAATGCGGCAGGGCAGGGCATCGATGCGTCCACATTCCGCATCGAGTTCATGGCTGATGCCGCGAAGATCGCTTTTGGCGTCATTGGCCAGGATGGAGTTCCATGGCGGTTCCTTGTCAATGGGCAATATGTCAGCCTCACCGGAACCCATGTCGCGACTGGCGGCCGGCAGACGATCGAACTCGACTTCACGAGCGCAGGCGGCCGCGCCGTTCGCAAGATCGCAATCGAAGGCTGCCAGGGTGACGCCTTCCTTGGCGTAGCGGTTCAGCCGACTGAAAGCATTTTCCCGGCCGACACGGACGATCTCCTTCGCATGATCGTGCTTGGCGATAGCTATACCTTCGGCACCGGAATTGCGGGCCAATATTCCGGCGACGCATGGGCTCGGGTCATGGGCGATTATCTCGGCATCCGGGATATGTGGTGCTCTGGCCTCGGTGGCACCGGGTATCTGAGAACGACCTCCACCAACACCTACACCTTGCGCCAGCGCCTGACGGATGCGACGAGCCACAACCCGGACATTGTGGCTTTTGCTATGGGCAATAATGATGCGGGGGTTTTCACACCGGCGCAAATCCAGACCGAAGTTCAGCTTGCAATCCAGGCGTTCCGCGCCGCCTGCCCGGCCACGCCGCTCGTCGTCTTCGGAACATTTGGCGCGAACAGCGGACCGAGCACCGCGATGATCCAGAACGAGCAGGCAACGCAAGCCGCCGTGGCCGCGGTTGGCGACACGAACACAATCTTCGTCCCGCTTTGCACCGCGAGTTCTCCGGTCCTGACCGGAACCGGCACGATCGGCGCACCAACCGGTGCCGGCAACTGTGACGTGTATATCAACGCGGGCGACGTGCATCCGACAGCGGCGGGCCACGCCTATATCGGCCAGTGGGCAGCGAGCGCCTTCCTCTCCGCCAGCGTCGGCATGATTTAAGCTATCACCCGGTTGATTATATGGGGCGAACAACCAACGGCTCGACTGGAAAATCGGTGCCTTCACACCTAGATCTGCGCCGGTGACCGCGTGCCCCCTCCAGCATGTGGTCATAACGGGAGCCATCTGCTTCCCAGTGGTGCATCCGGGCGAAATTCCAGCTGTGCGAATTGCGCTCTGGGAGCATTATTTGTTCCTCCAATAGTCAGGAGCAAATGTCTGTGGCTTCCGGCAAAGATCTAGTTAGAGCCGATCGACGACCAAAACTCGCCACATTGGTTGGCTTTCTTTGTGACTTGGGGACATGTCGATGAAGGTCTCTTTCCTCTTTTTTGTGGCAATCTTGGTCTTTTCGCCTGCGCGAGCCCATAATTACTGGGGAAACGGGCACGAAGTTGACCAAGCCACGAAACAATTGTGCTGCGGCAAGAACGATTGCAAGGAGGTCGCCCCAGAAACCATGCACGTGACCCCCGCTGGGGTGTTCATCTTTGATGACACTGATCTCATCATCGATGTCTCCCGTGCAATGCCTTCTCCAGATGGCCGGATATGGCGTTGCATTTGGGGGGGTGAAATTCGCTGTCTCTTCGTGCCTTTTTCTGGTAGCTGAGCTAATGCGCTTCGCCGGATGGGTATCTCAGCCGCTCACGCTGGAAGTGGTTAACGCGGTGGTGACGGTGGGCACGGCTCGGCTTCGCGGGAATGTGGTTCTCTGGCGAGGCGAGAGGCGGCCATTTCGAGGATGATCATGGGTACTATCCACGAATTCAAGGTAAAGACCCTGAATGGAGAGGAAAAATCGCTGGCCGAATTTTCCGGTCAAGTGCTGCTTTTCGTAAACACGGCAAGCAAATGTGGCTTCACACCGCAATATGAGGGGCTCGAGGCGCTCTATCGGAAGTTTTCCCCGCGAGGTTTCGCCGTTTTGGGATTTCCTTGCAACCAATTTGGCGGCCAGGAGCCGGGCGACGCGGCGAAGATCGCGCAATTTTGTTCGCTGACCTATGATGTCACATTTCCCATGTTCGCCAAGATCAATGTAAATGGAGCCTCTGCCCATCCGCTCTATCAATTTTTGAAAGGCAAGAAAAAAGGCCTATTCGGTACTCAGTCGATCAAATGGAACTTCACAAAATTTATTGTCGACCGGCAAGGCGAAGTAAAGTGGCGGTTTCCCCCGGCGACGACACCCAAAGATCTTGAGAAACATATCGAGCTGCTACTTTAGATTAGGACAGATCAGCGTGAAGCTCCGGCGCCGCACGAGATTCGCAATGCGGTGCCTAGAGTGCGATCTGCATTGCCACTTCGCGTCGAGACGGCTAACACAAGGGTCACTGAAGAGTATTTTCAAAACGGAGGCGATTTTATGCCGTTGCGGCTCGATATAGGGAGCCCCGATTTCAGTGCTGCATTTCAGGCCCTTCTCGCCATGAAAAGGGAGGTCGCCGAGGATGTCGACCACGCGGTGCAGGCGATCATCGCGGAGGTGACTGCCCGGGGTGACGCTGCGCTCATCGCCTATTCGCAAAAGTTCGATCGCGTCGATCTAACAAAACTCGGCCTGCGGGTCAGTGCCGCCGAAATCAAAGAAGCTTCCGCTACTTGCTCTCCGGACGTTTTGGACGCGCTGCGCCTTGCGCATGGCCGTATTGTTGCTTTTCACGAGCGTCAGCGCCCCTCGGATCAATACTTCACCGATGCACTCGGCGTTGAGCTTGGCTGGCGATGGCGCCCGATCGAGGCGGTCGGCCTTTACGTACCGGGCGGCACGGCGAGCTATCCGTCTTCGGTTCTGATGAATGCGGCACCGGCCAAGGTCGCGGGCGTTTCACGCATCGTCATGGTCGTGCCCGCGCCCGATGGCAAAGTAAATCCCCTGGTATTCGCCGCCGCGCACCTTGCGGGGGTCGACGAGATTTATCGGGTTGGGGGGGCCCAAGCTATCGCAGCCCTGGCCTATGGTACGCAGACGATTGCGCCTGTTGCCAAGATTGTTGGTCCAGGGAATGCCTATGTCGCCGCAGCCAAGCGGAGGGTATTCGGGGCCGTTGGTATAGATATGATCGCAGGGCCTTCCGAAGTTTTGATCATCGCCGACAAGAACGCAGAACCGGAATGGATTGCTGCAGATCTTCTCGCGCAGGCTGAGCATGATGCTGCCGCTCAATCCATTCTCATCACCGATGACGTGACCTTGGCAGATGCCGTGGAAGCTGCGGTTGCGCGTCAATTAGCGACTTTGCCACGCAAGGATGTTGCAGAAGCCAGCTGGCGCGACTTTGGCGCGATTATCCTCGTGCGCAGGCTTGAGGAGAGCATCGAACTCGCTGACAGGCTTGCCTCAGAGCATCTCGAAATCATAGCTGCGGATGCGGAAGGTTTGAGCCGGAATATTCGTAACGCGGGAGCGATTTTTCTGGGCGCCTATACACCGGAGGCGATCGGCGATTATGTCGGCGGTTCAAACCATGTTCTCCCGACCGCGCGTTCCGCGAAGTTTTCGTCTGGTCTGAACGTTCTCGACTTCATGAAACGCACATCGATTCTAAGATGCAGTCCGGATAGTCTGGTCGCGCTTGGGCCTGCTGCCGTAGCCTTAGGCCACGCCGAAGGCCTCGACGCCCATGCTCGCTCCGTCGCGCTCCGTCTCGATCAACGAGTATCATGAACATAGCCGATCCGGCAAAGCGCAATCGTCTCGCGTCCGTAACGCTCGATGAGGCCTCGATCGGTCGTGGCACCGCGGACCAGGAACATGAGCGTCAAATTGCGATCTATGATCTTCTCGAGGAAAATTGCTTCGCTCTCCCTGATCAGGACGGTGGTCCGTACAATCTGAAGATTGCTTTGCACGATGCAAAGCTCGCCTTGGAGATCAGCGATGAGGCCGGTACGTCGCTCGCTGTCCACATCCTTTCGTTGACGCCGTTTCGCGGTCTTCTCAAAGATTATTTTCTCGTTTGTGAAAGCTATTATGCCGCGATCCGAACGGCAATGCCGACGCAGATCGAAGCAATCGATATGGGTCGCCGCGCGATTCATAATGAGGCGGCGGAGCTTCTTATGGAGCGTCTGAAAGGTAAGATCGACTGTGACCTGGACACTGCAAGGCGTATTTTTACGCTTGTGACAGCTCTCCATTGGAAGGGCTGAGGCCGAATGCCGAGCACACGGGCAAGCGGGGTGCGGATACTATGGTGAGCGCGGTCAAAGGCCGCCCGCAAGCCGTGCTCTTCGCCTGTACACTTAATGCGGTGCGCTCCCCCATGGCCGAAGCATTGGGGCGCCATTATTTCGGTACTCAGGTCTATTTCTCTTCTGCGGGGGTCAAGCGCGGCGAAGTAGATCCATTTGCCATCGCTACGCTGGAAGAAATCGGCGTCGACATGACTAAACACAGGCCTCGCATTTTCGACGACCTTGAGGATTCCTGTTTCGACCTTGTCGTGACGCTTTCACCGGAAGCGCATCACAAGGCACTTGAATTTACCCGCACCTTGGCGATCGACGTTGCCTATTGGCCGACAATCGATCCTACTGTCGTTGAAGGCAAGCGCGAGAGGATCCTCGATGCCTATCGTAATGTACGCGATGGTCTCATAAAGCGGATCGAGGAGCTTTTCGATTATCGGCCCATGGGCAATCTCTAATACCACAGGTCATAAAGAATGACCCGTGGTGCCACTCTCGAATTTTCGGCTCAACCCTTCGAGAAAAGGCGAAAATTCGAGAAAGGAACCAAGGATCGCCTTTTTACGATCCTTTGTACAAATTATGATCTTGCATTGGACGAGTGATCTCGAAAGCGTGCCGATCGTGCCGTTAGACGGCGCGGTTGTGCTTGTACTCTGTCTCGACGATCCAAATATTGTCCCATTCACGCGCTTGCTTCCGGGGCCGCTCGATCTCTTGCGTGCGGAGATTTATGCGGGAGCGGACAAAGCCTATTTCCTCGCGCGCCGCTCGGTCTTGCGGCATCTCATTGGTAAGTGGTTAGGCTGCCAGCCAGAGACGGTGATGATCGCGCCAGATTCAGAGGGCGCGCCACTAATCATGGCGCCAGATGTCAAATCGTTTATCTCGGTGACCGCGCGTGGCGCGCTTGCCGGTTTCGCCCTGGCATCATGCCGCGTTGGCATCGATCTGGAGCCGCCAGGGGCGCCGCAACCGCCGGCCTGGAACATTCTACATCCCGCGGAGCGTGAAAGACTTCTCCCTTTGGACGCTGCGTCGAAACATGAAGCTTTTCTGCAATGTTGGACGCTCAAGGAAGCCTATCTGAAAGCCTTGGGCGTAGGCCTTCGCCGTGAACCGTCCCAAATCGAGACGCTGATTGCTGATCCAGGAAAATGCGGTCTCGTCGACCACGACACCCAGCTTTCCCTTGACACGTGTGAATGCCGCCGCCTGAACATTCAGGGCCGGAAAATGGCAGTGGCCTGCGTGGTCATGCCGGATCGAATTATTTAGCCGCCTAGATGCGCTCAGGAAAAGCCTTCGCCAGCGCTTGCTGATTCGCTTCTATCACCCCGCGTTCGGTGATCAGACCTGTCACGAGGCGCGCAGGAGTCACGTCGAAAGCATAATTGAGTGCCGGGCTCGCCGGGGGTGTCACACGAACCGTTGTAAGGCGGCCATCGGGGGCAAGGCCAGGGATATGGGTGACCTCTTCGGGCGATCGCGTCTCTATAGGCACTTCAGCAACACCGTCGTGAATGGCGAAATCAATGGAAGGCGACGGCGCGGCCACGAAGAAGGGCACATTATTATCCTTCGCGGCGAGCGCCTTCAGATAGGTGCCGATCTTGTTACAGACATCGCCGGCAGCGGTGGTGCGGTCCGTGCCGACGATGACAAGATCGACCTTTCCGTGCTGCATCAAATGGCCGCCCGCATTGTCGACAATGACGGTATGCGCCACGCCATGCTTTCCTAATTCCCAAGCGGTGAGCGAAGCGCCTTGATTGCGTGGCCTCGTTTCATCGACCCATACATGCAGGGCAATCCCTTCTTCATGGGCCTTGTAGATCGGCGCTGTGGCGGTCCCCCAGTCGACGGTCGCGAGCCAGCCTGCGTTGCAATGGGTCAGAACGTTGACGGGCTGGCCTCCTTTACGCGCGGCAACGGCGCGAATAAGCGTAAGCCCGTGCTGTCCGATGGCCTCGCAAAGGCCGACATCGTCTTCCGCGATCTCCCCGGCGCGCGAAAAGGCTGCATGCGCCCGCTCGTCGGGTGGCAGAAGTAAGACATGCATTCGCATTGCTGCCAATGCCCATTGAAGATTGACTGCGGTTGGCCGTGTCGCGGCGAGAATGGCGCAGGCTCTGTCGAGGTTGGCATCGGTAGGCTCTTCGAGGAGCGCAAGCGCGACGCCATAGGCCGCTGTCACACCGATGAGGGGGGCGCCGCGCACTTGCATGTCCTTGATTGCGCGCGCTGCGTCCAGGAGATTTGTGAGCCCCACGGTTTCGAAGACATGGGGTAGCTTGGTTTGGTCGATAATATGAACCGTTCTCTGGTCCTCATCGACCCAGATCGTCCTGAAAGGCTTGCCGTCGACGCGCATTTCTTCTCCCTTCCTGCGCGCGAGCTTTACCGCAGGTAGGGGTAAGTTGTCATGCCCCTGGATTCAGGCCAAACCGGCCCGATCTATATTTGCCTCCATCGGCCTAGCAATTGCTGCAAATGCTCCTCTGTTCCATCTCGTCTCGCCGCTGAATGCGCCGGTCGAGTTCGGTCTGGCCCGCGCCTTGTGAGACACCAGGATGCGGAACAGTCTGGCCCGTCGAGGTGATATTTTGACCCCTCAACAAGCTTCCGCCGCTAGGGCTCTCTGGCGTATTCGGCGCCATATTTTGCGCTTGCGCCACGAAAATGACCATAGTTGCCGCCAGCAAGGAACCCAAGAAGAGAATTTTCGCCATGATTGCCTCCTAGCCCACTTAATTGAATGCGGCAGGTGCTGGGAAGTTGCAACTTTGCTCCTCGTGCGCCTGCTGAGCCTGCGATGGCTGGCGGCTTGGGCGTCGATCAACCGTCTCGATTGCGCCTTTTTTCGTTAACGCAGCCTTCAGGAAATAAGTGCAATCATGGTTACTGAGCTCCTATCTTAGCGCTTCGTATTGGGGCGCCCATCTGCTCTTATTGTTGTCTGGTTGCTCTTTTAGGCGATCAAACAGCCCAATTGGTCAGAAAAGCCGCTCAGGAAGGCGCGCGCATGGACACTTCATCCGATAATGGCGGTTCCGAATTCGACGGCAATAGGGCCGGTCATTCTTCGCCTTCCGGTGCCGGCGAGTCGGGTGATGAGGTTCAACCGGCGAAAGGAAAAGGTCCGGGTCGCGGGGGGGCATCGTTGGTGCTGGTCGCTGAATCTATCGCGGCAAGCGGCG
>Ga0182033_10001727_pt1 | contig 10969 bp, 10 predicted proteins | sample tim00Cox0000000H_FD_125968 | JGI IMG/M metagenome (GOLD analysis project Ga0182033, IMG submission 125968) | Lab enrichment of tropical soil microbial communities from Luquillo Experimental Forest, Puerto Rico - timezero.00C.oxic.00.000.00H | ecosystem: Environmental > Terrestrial > Soil >...
CGAGCACTTGAACATCCTCGGCATGATCGACAGCCGCCCGAAAGTCGTCGACTGGTACAGGCGGATCAAAGCCCGGCCGAGCTTCCACGAAGGCATCCGCAAGTGGGAGAACGCGGATTATCTGCGGCTGATGAAGTCTCGTGGCGCGGAAGCTTGGCCGGAGGTTCGGGCGATGATGGAGCCTCAATAGATTCGGCGAAGGCGCGTCCTCAAGGGGAACGTCTAGGCTCCAGCGCGTGTTCGGAACGCCGCGCTTTCTGTCACACACTTATGACATTTTGGGCCGTGCTAGGTTGGGGCGGATTTGGCGCGATCGTTAGTCAGGGCGACGGATGAAGCGCCGCGAGTTCGGTCGGGTTTCACCACGGCACCATTGGTACCGGCGGCTTCTTGGCCGTCGGGAGTTTCCGCGCAATCCGAGCGCATACGGCGCATCGGTGTCATTATAGGTTTCTCGGCGGAGGCGGCGTCCTACGTCGATCGCATCTTCCGCGGAGCAAATCCGACGATCTGCCGGCCCAATTGCCGACCAAGTATCAGCTCGTCGTCAACCTCAAGACCGCCAGGACTCTTGGATTGACTGTGCCGGAATCCCTCCTGCGACGCGCCGACGAGGTGATCGAATAGTCCGCGTTGGTGCGCCGCCCGGCGATTGACCTTCCGTTTTCCGGCTGTACTCCGGTACGCGCGCGCCATCAGAGCTTGGTCGACGCGCGGGACAAGAGCTTCCAATCCGAGCCCTGCTTTTGCCAGTTCATCAGGATATGAAGGTTGGTCTTGGATTTGGTGCCGTCGGCAGCCGACTGGCTTTCGGCCACCCAGTGGAACCGCACGATTGCGGCGGGACCGACCACGCGGATTTGCGGGTCCAAATATTCCAGCACCAGGAATTTCGATTTGCCCTTGGTGGCGTTGGCGATGAAGGTCGCCTTGTCCTCGACGCGTGCATCGGAATGGCTGTAGCTGAGCTCCGCCGCGCATAGCACGTCGAATGCCTTGGCGTCGGCCGCGATCTGGGCCGCGCGGAACGCCTCGAGGTTCTTGGCGACGGCATCTTCTTCAGGCGAAGCCGCCAAGGCCGATACGACGCCGATCAGGCCGACGGCAACGGCGGGCAGGACCAAGTGACGACGGTCGATGTTCATGGGCTTCCTCCGCTTTCATGTCTGAGCTCGGCCCTTGCGCAGGCCTTTTGCCGGTCATGCGGGTTACTCCGGCGTGCAGGGCGCGATGAAGCCGCCCGTGAGTATCGCGGCGTGAACCCGACAATGAGAATGCTATCCAAAACCGCCGCGCACCGCCATGCAGGCCGACCGCGAGAGGCTTGGCACCTCGACCGACTCAGCCGGATAATGTAAAGCTCATTTACATGAGCTGGAAACAGGGTCGCGACAGCGGGCAGCGCGGCTATCACCACGGCAATTTGCGCGAGGCGCTCATTCGCGCCGCGCTAGAATTGATCGCGCAGAAGGGGCCGGCAGGCTTTACCTTTGCCGACGCGGCGCGCTGGGCCGGCGTCAGCCCGGCGGCGCCGTACCGGCACTTTCGCGACCGCGACGATCTCCTCGGCAACGTCGCGCTGCGTGGCTTCGAGCAATTCGAGATTGCGCTGGCGCAAGCCTGGCAAGACGGCCGGCCCGATGCGTTCACCGCCCTCGATCGCATGGGCAAGGCCTATCTCGCTTTCGCCCGCACCGAGCCCGCGTATTACTCGGCGATGTTCGAAGCCGGCATCGCGCCGGATTCCACGGCCGAGTTGCGCGCCGCCGGCGATCGCGCCTTCGCGGTGTTGCGCAATGCCGCGGAAAAACTCTGCGCGTCGATGCCGCCGCAAGGCCGGCCGCCGGTGTTGATGATGGCGCTGCACATCTGGGCGATGTCGCATGGCATCGCTTCGCTGTTCGGCCGCGGCGATGCGGCACGGCGCACCTTGCCAATGTCGGCCGAGGAGCTCCTTGAGGCGAATGTGCTGATTTATCTGCGCGGGCTCGGCATTCCGACCGGTGGCGGTGCTTCCGACCGGCCGGCCTGATCCCTACATCTTTCTCCGCCCGAGCGTCCGACCACAGCATCCGCCACTAACGCCCGACGTCCCTTGACAGGCGGGAGTTGGCAATGTAAATGTTATTTACATTCACACGGGAGCCTTCCGATGCCTATTGCAGCCAAACTCGACGAATTCGGCAAACCGGCCTGGATCTTGCTGATGATCCTGAGCTTCGTCTGGTGGTGGCCGCTGGGCCTTGTGATGCTCGCCTTCATTATCGGGAGCGGACGCATGGGTTGCGGCTATCACGGCATGAGCCGTTGGCAGAACAAAATGGACCGCATGCAGGAGAAGATGGATCGCGCGCGGGCCAGGATGGACGCCGCGGGCTGCGGCGGCTGGTGGAGCAACAGGCCTCCGTCGAGCGGCAACCGCGCCTTCGACGACTATCGCGCCGAGACACTGCGGCGGCTCGAGGAGGAGCAGCGCGAGTTCCGCGAGTTTCTCGACCGGCTGCGAGTCGCGAAGGACAAGACCGAGTTCGATGCGTTTATGGCCGAGCGGCGCAACCGCGCGCAACCACAGGACGGCGCCGGCGGCCCGCAGCCGCAAGCCTGACGCGGTTTATTTCTGAGGCGACGTGTCGGCCGTCCGGTAAAACGGGCGGCCGCTCTCTTTGTTGGAAATCGGGTGGTTCGGCGCGCGGCGCACATTATAGTCTCGACATCATGAATAAGAGTCTTCGCATGACGAGCGAGCTTGGCTTTGCCCTCTTCGACACCGCGATCGGCTGTTGCGGCATTGTTTGGAACCAAAACGGCGTCGTCGGCGTGCAGCTTCCGGAGCGCAGCGAAAGCGCGACGCGGCAGCGCGTCGAGCGGCGGTTTGCGGCGGCGCGCGAAGCGGCGCCATCCGCGCATGCGCAACACGCCATCGACGGCATCGTCGCGCTGCTCGGCGGCGAGCGGCGCGACCTCGGAGACGTGACGCTCGATCTCGGCGCGGCACCCGACTTCAACCGGCGCGTCTACGCTGTTGCCCGCGACATCGGCCCGGGCGCGACATTGTCCTACGGCGAAGTGGCCGAGCGCCTCGGCGACCGCCAACTCGCCCGCGACGTGGCGCAGGCGCTGTCGGAAAACCCGTGCCCGATTGTCGTGCCGTGCCATCGGGTGTTGGCGGCGGGCGGCAAGACCGGCGGCTTTTCGGCGCCAGGCGGGGTCGCGACAAAACTCAAGCTGCTTTCGATCGAAAGGGCTCAGCCCGAAGGCCCGATGTTGTTCGATGGGCTGCCGCTGAAAACGGCGCCGCGTCGCCGCAGGGCCTGACACGGGCGCCGCCTTCGGCGCCCGCCGCCCTTAACTCCCCGTTAAGCACAGTCGGGCTTGGTAAGGCCCGGTATGACCGGCGTTTGTGCCCAATCGGTCTGCCCAAGTTTGGCCAAGTTTCGCGATGAATCCGGTCTGGCCGGTGGCGGGTCCGGCTCGGGGTCTTTCGCGAAATTTCGGCTCTTGGTCGGCGCGCCTGAAGTGGCCGCCTGTTGGCCCTTTCGGCCGCGGCGTGCGCGTGAAGCTGAAAGGACGCCCCATGAATCCTGCCGACATCGCGCAGTCGGTTGCTCCGCTGACCTCGTCGAACCTGTCGCTGTTCCACCTGTTCTGGCACGCCCACTGGATCGTCGAATCGGTGATGGTGGGGCTTTTGATCTGCTCTGTCTGGGTGTGGGCGATCGCGCTCAATAAGACCTTGTTATTCAAACGGATTCGCAAGGCGGGCGACCAGTTCGAGCAGGCCTTCTGGTCGGGCCAGTCGCTGGAGGAGCTTTACCGCACGCTCTCGGCCAAGCCCGAGCACTCGACCGGCGTGCTGTTTGTCGCCGCCATGCGCGAGTGGAAAAGGAGCTTCGAGGGCCACGCCCGCTCTTTTGCCGGCCTGCAGATGCGCATCGAAAAGGTCATGGATGTCGCCATCGCCCGAGAAATCGAGCATATGGAAAGTAGGCTTTTGGTCCTGGCCACCGTCGGCTCGGCCGGCCCGTTTATCGGGCTGTTCGGCACCGTGGCCGGAATTATGACGAGTTTTCAATCAATTGCGGCGTCGCAGAACACGTCGCTGGCAGTGGTTGCTCCAGGCATTGCTGAAGCGCTGTTTGCCACAGCTATCGGGCTCGTTGCCGCAATTCCGGCGACAATTTTCTATAACAAATTCACCAGCGAGGTGAACCGCCAGGCCCAGCGGCTCGAGGGGTTTGCCGACGAGTTTACCGCGATCTTGTCACGCCAGATCGACGAACGCGGCTCGGCCTAAGGGGACTTGGGTTTTCTTGGGCCAAAGGGCACTACGGGGACGGGTAGGGGACAATGGCGGCAAGCGTGATTGAAGCGGCCTCGGCCGGCCGAAGCGGCCGCCGTCGCCGCGCAGTCATGGCCGAGATCAACGTGACGCCGTTCGTCGACGTCATGCTGGTCTTGCTCATCGTGTTCATGGTGTCGGCGCCGCTGCTCACGGTCGGCGTGCCGATCAATCTGCCGTCGAGTCAGGCTAAGTCGCTCAGCCAGAACACCGATCCGCTGACAGTCGCCGTCGACGCGCAAGGCCAGCTCTATCTGCAGGACGCAAAGATCACCGCCGACGACTTGTTGCAGAAGCTGCAGGCCGTGACCGCGAGCCGCGGCGGAGTCAATGCGCCGATCTTCTTCCGTGCCGACCGCGCGCTGAACTACGGCACGGTGATGCGGTTGTTGGGACGCTTGAATGCCGCCGGCTACAGCAAGGTCGAGCTGGTGACCGATTTCGAGCAGGGGACTTAAAGCGACGGCGATGCGGGGAAGCCTGACCATATCGGCCATTGCCCATGTGATGATTTTGGGCCTTTGCCTGGTCGCGCTTGCCGCGACCCCGAACGAGGCGCCGCAACCTCCGACGGTGAGCGTCAACACCATCTCGACGTCCGACTTCAACAAGATCACCCAAGGCATCAAGGACGCGCCCAAGCCGAAGATCCCGGATCCGAAGCCGCTCGCCGACAAGGTCGATGTGCCGAAGCCGGCCGACCAGGCGGCCAACAAGGTCGACGACAAAAATCCCGAGATCAAGACCGAGACCGCGGCCAAGGAGACCAAGCCCGATCCCAAGCCTGCCGAGAAGCCGGCCAAGGCCAAGACGCCCGACTACAAGCCGGACCAGATCGCGGACATCTTGAAGAAGGACGCCGCCAAGCAGCCGCCGAAGACCGACGCCAAGCCGACGCCCGACACGCCGGCGAAGAGCCAGCCGAAGTTCGACGCAAGCCAGGTCGCGCAGCTGCTCGACCATCGCGATCCGCGGCGCCAGGTGGCATCGGCCGACGCGGTGAACAATCAGGCCATGCTCGGCGCCGCCAGCGGCGCTGCGGCGCAACTGTCGCTGGACGAAATCAATGCGTTGCGGGCACGAATATCGAGCTGCTGGAGCCCGCCGCCGGGCATCAATGCGTCGAGCAAGGTCATCGTTTCGCTTCGGGTCCTGATGAAGCAGGACGGCTCGCTTGCGCAACACCCCGTGCTCGTCGAGGCGACACCGTCGCCGCTCGGACCGGCGCTTGCAGAAAGCGCGATGCGTGCGGTGCTGGGCTGCCAGCCATTCACCATGCTGCGGCCGGAGCACTACGAGCAGTGGCGCGATCTGCAGCTCGACTTCAATCCCAAAGAGCTGCTCGGCGGCTGAACCCGTTCGACGTGATGGTGCGGTTGCAAAGATCTGATCTCTCCTTAACCCGCCGAGCGGCGCTAGCATTGGGCGCCGCGGCCGGCGGCTATTTGCTGTCGCCGCGCCACGCTCAGGCCGCGACCCGCCTCGACATCACCGAAGGCAACTTCCAGCCGCTGCCGATCGCGATCCCGACCTTCTTCGCCGGCGCCGACAACGACTCAAGCACCGCGGCCGGCGTGACGCAGATCATCACCGCCAATCTGAAAGGCTCCGGCCTGTTCCTGCCGATCGACCCAGCGGCGTTTCTGGAGCGGCTCGCCGGCGTCGACACCGTGCCGAACTTCCCCAATTGGCGCACCATCAACGCACAAGCCTTGGTGAGCGGCCGCATCACCCGGCAGAACGATGGCCGGCTCAAAGCCGAGTTCCGGTTGTGGGACGTGCTCGCCGGCCAGCAGCTCGCCGGCCAGCAATATTTCACCACGCCGGACAACTGGCGCCGCATCGCCCACATTATTTCCGACGCGATCTACGAGCGCCTCACCGGCGAGAAGGGCTATTTCGATACCCGCGTCGTGTTCGTCGACGAGACCGGGCCGAAGGAGCGCCGCATCAAGCGGCTTGCCATCATGGATCAGGACGGCGCCAATGTGCGCTACCTGACCCGCGGCGACGATCTGGTGCTCACCCCGCGGTTCTCGCCGTCGACCTTGGAGATCACGTACATGGCCTACGGCCAGGGCGATCCGCGGGTCTATCTGCTCAATATCGAGACCGGCCAGCGCGAGATCGTTGGCAATTTCCCCGGCATGAGCTTCGCGCCGCGGTTCTCGCCCGACGGGCAGAGCGTGATTATGAGCCTGCAGGAGGGCTCCAACGCCAATCTCTTCATGATGGATCTGCGCTCGAAGTCGACGACGCGGCTGACCAACACGCCGGCGATCGACACCGCGCCGTCGTTCTCGCCGGACGGCCAGCAGATCTGCTTCGAGTCCGATCGCGGCGGCCGGCCGCAAATCTACGTCATGCCGGCCGCCGGCGGCGCGGCGCAGCGCATCAGCTTCGGCGGCGACGGCACCTACTCGACGCCGGTTTGGTCGCCGCGCGGCGACTACATCGCCTTCACCAAGCAGGCCGAGGGCAAGTTCGCCATCGGGGTGATGAAGCCCGACGGCTCCAGCGAGCGTGTCCTCACCGAGGGCTTCCATAACGAAGGCCCGACGTTCGCGCCGAACGGCCGGGTGCTGATGTATTTCAGCGACACTGCCGGCAGCCCGGGGCCGTCGCTCTTCACCATCGACATCACCGGGCGCAACCAGCAGCGGGTTCCGACGCCGAGCTACGCCTCCGATCCGGCCTGGTCGCCGCTTTTGTCGTAACGCCCTAGGGCCGCGATCATAGCGTTGCCGCATTGAGGCCCCATTAACCATTGCCAGAGCTTTCACGGGGTTCCGCTTGTTCGAGGCTTTTTTGCAACGACGCATCAAGGTTGACGGAACGTACGCTTAACGAAGGCGCTGCTAGACCGATGCTGAAAGACCCTTGGGCAAGCGCTCCCTGCGCTCTGCGGGGAAGGGGGTAGACTTTAAAAACGGAAGCAACGGAGGCACCGGAATGAACGTCGTGAGCATCGTCCGCGGCGCCAAATTCGCGGCCGTTATCGCGGCCGGCCTGATGATCGCCGGCTGCGCCAAGCAACAGGTCGATCAGAGCGGCGCGTCTGCGGCGCCGGGCAGCCAGCAGGATTTCGTCGTCAATGTCGGCGACCGCGTTTTCTTCGAGACCGATTCCTCGGAATTGACCGAGCAGGCCCGCGCTACGCTCGACAAGCAGGCGCAGTGGCTGAGCAACTACAACCGCTATTCCTTCACCGTTGAAGGCCACGCCGACGAGCGCGGCACCCGCGAATACAATATCGCGCTCGGCGCGCGCCGCGCGCAGACCGTGCGGGAATATCTGGTGTCGCGCGGCATCGCGGCGAGCCGCATGCGCACCATCTCCTACGGCAAGGAGCGGCCGGTCGCGGTCTGCGACGACATTTCGTGCTGGTCGCAGAACCGCCGCGCCGTCACCGTGCTCGATCAGAGTTCATAAGCGGGCGAGATTTCGCCAGCCTCGGGGGGCCGATCGGCGCCGTGATGGCGCCGACTGTGTTTCTGAGGTGGAGCGCGATTTCACAAAATCGATTGTACGCACCCACGGCGTTGCGCCTCCGCCGCGGAACTTGCACAATAAACCTCTGACGAGGCCACCTGCATGACGACTACCTCCGTACTCCGCGCCACGCTTGCGCTCGCCGCCGTCGCTGCACTCGCCGGCTGCGGGCAGGGCAACCAATATGCCGCGCCGCCGCCGGCCAAGGTCACGGTGGCGCTGCCGGTCGAGCAGCAGGTGACCCATTATTTCGACGCCACCGGCAACACCTCGGCCGTCAACTCGGTGCAGCTCGTCGCGCGCGTGCAGGGCTTCGTTCAGGCCATCAGCTACACCGACGGCGATTTCGTCAAAAAGGGTACTTCGCTGTTCACCATCGAGCCCGAGCCCTACAAGCTCAAGGTCGATGCCGCGAAAGCTTCGGTGACGAGCGCGCAGGCGACTCTGACGCAAGCTGAGGCCGAGTACAAGCGCCAGGCCGATCTCGTCGGCAAGCAGGTTTCCACGCAGGCCAATTACGACAAGGCGCTGGCGCAGCGCGATTCCGCGCAAGGCGACGTGCAGTCGGCGCAGGCCAACGAACAGCAGGCCGAGATCAATTACAGCTACACCAATGTCACCGCGCCGTTCGACGGCACCGTGTCGGCGCGGCAGGTGTCGATCGGCGAACTGGTCGGCGCCAGCGCCTCACCGACCGTGCTCGCCACCATCGTGCAGCTCAACCCGATCTGGGTCTATTTCAATGTCAGCGAGCGCGACGTGCAGGAGGTGCGCGCCAACCTTGCGCGCGAGGGTCGCACGACCGCCGACCTCATGGGCAACGAGGTCCAGGTCGCGCTGCAGACCGACACCGACTATCCACACGCCGGCAAGCTCGACTATGTGGCGCCGACCGTCGATACCTCGACTGGCACGCTGCAGGCGCGCGCAACCTTTTCCAATCCCAACCGTGCGCTGCTGCCCGGCTATTTCGTGCGCGTCCGCGTGCCGTGGAAATCGCGCACGCCCGAACTGCTCGTTCCCGACGTCGCCATCGGCGCCGACCAGGGCGGCCGCTACGTGCTGGTCGTCAACAAGGACAACGTGGTCGAGCAGCACAAGGTCGAAGCCGGCCAGGTGGTCGGCGAATTGCGCGTGGTCTCGTCCGGCCTGACCAAGGACGATCGGGTCGTCGTCGGCGGTATCATGCGCGCGCTCCCGGGCCAGAAGGTCGACCCCGAAATCAAAGCGCTGGCCGCGGCGGAGTAGCGCTGAGGAGATCCAGCCATGATCTCCAAATTCTTCATCGAGCGGCCGGTGCTGGCGAATGTGCTCGCCATCCTGATGATTCTGATCGGGGCGGTCGCGCTCTACGACCTGCCGGTGGCTCAATATCCGGACGTCGTACCGCCGACCGTGCAGGTGACGACGCGTTATCCGGGCGCCAGCGCCCTCACTTTGATGGACACCGTGGCGCTGCCGATCGAGCAGCAGGTCAATGGTGTCGAGAACGCGATCTATATGCAGTCGACGAGCGCGAGCGACGGCAGCTACACGCTTACCGTGACCTTCAACATCGGGACCAATCTCGATACCGCACAGGTCCTGGTGCAGAACCGCGTCGCCAGCGCGCTCGCGCAGCTGCCAACGGCGGTGCAGGCGCAGGGTGTCACGGTGCAGAAGCGCTCGACCGCGGTGCTGCTGTTCGTCACTCTCACCTCGCCCGACGGCAGCCGCGACAGCCTCTATCTCGCCAATTACGCCACGATCAATCTCAAGGACGAGTTGGCGCGGCTGCCGGGCGTCGGCAATGTCAACGTGTTCGGCGCCGGCCAATATTCGATGCGGGTGTGGCTCGATCCGGACAAGCTCAAGGCACGCAGCCTCGACGCCCAGGACGTGGTGGCGGCGCTGCAGCAGCAGAGCCAGCAGGTCACCGCCGGCCAGGTCGGCATCCCGCCGACGCCGCCGGGCGTGAATTTCCAGTACACTATCGAAGTTCTCGGCCGGCTGTCCGACGTCGCGCAATTCGAGAACGTCGTCGTCAAGACTGGCAGCAACGGCCAGATCACGCGGCTGCGCGACGTCGCTCGCGTCGAGCTCGGCGCCCAGACCTACAGCCAGTTCTTCACGCTCGACGGCAAGCAGGCCGCCGGCATCGGCATCTATCAATCACCCGGCGCCAACGCGCTCGAGGTCGAGCACGCGGTCAAGACCAAAATGGCGGAGCTGGCGAAGGCTTTTCCGCAGGGCGTGACCTATGCGGTGCCGTTCGACACGACAGTGTTCGTCAACGCCTCGATCCACGAGGTCTACAAGACTCTGATCGAAGCGGCGGTGCTGGTGCTGATCGTGATCCTGGTATTCTTGCAGGACTGGCGCGCTATGCTGGTGCCGGCGACCACGGTGCCGGTGACCATCATCGGCGCATTCGCCGCCATGTGGGCGCTCGGCTTCACCGTGAACTTCTCGACGCTGTTCGCCATCGTGCTGTCAATCGGCATCGTGGTTGACGACGCCATCGTCGTGGTCGAGGGAGCCGCCCACAATGTCGAGCAGGGCATGAGCGGCCACGATGCGGCGATCAAGGCCATGAACGAGCTCCTTGGCCCGATCATCGGCATCACGCTCGTTCTGATGTCGGTGTTCCTGCCGGCGGCGTTCTTGCCCGGGCTGACGGGGCGCATGTATGCGCAATTCGCCCTCGTCATCGCTGCGACGGCGCTCCTCTCCGCCATCAATGCCGTGACGCTTAAACCGACCCAGTCGGCCATGTGGCTGCGGCCGCCGGTACCGCCGGAGCGGCGCAACGCGTTCTATCGCGGCTTCAACGCCATCTATAGCCGGATCGAACATCGTTACGCAGGTCTCGTCGACCGCATGGTGCACCATGCCGGCACCATGACGGTCGTCGCCTTCGTCATCATGGGGCTTGCGTTCGTCGGCCTCGCCCGCGTGCCGACGGGCTTTCTGCCGATCGAGGACCAGGGCTATCTCCTGGTCGTCGTGCAATTGCCCGACGGCGCAGCGCTTGCCCGCGCGCAAGAGGCGCTCGACCAGGTCTCCACCGTTGCGCGCAAGGACGAGGCTGTCGCTCAGGTCATTACAATCGCCGGCGTCTCGGCGCTCGACAACAACGCCACGCTCGCCAATGCCGGC
>Ga0182033_10001734_pt1 | contig 10950 bp, 6 predicted proteins | sample tim00Cox0000000H_FD_125968 | JGI IMG/M metagenome (GOLD analysis project Ga0182033, IMG submission 125968) | Lab enrichment of tropical soil microbial communities from Luquillo Experimental Forest, Puerto Rico - timezero.00C.oxic.00.000.00H | ecosystem: Environmental > Terrestrial > Soil >...
ACGCAAAGCCAGCGAACCCGCTTCCTTTTGGGTCGGCACAATCTCCTCATAGATCAGCGTTTCAAAACCCCCGCCTTCACTCATCACGATTCCCCTAAAGCCCAGTTCCTGCCGCAGGACTTCCGTCATCCACTTCTCTGAGCCATGCGCCGGCACATCATCGATCTCGGGATACCCGGCCATCACTCCCAGCGCGTTGTGCTTGGTGATGGCCGCAATCCAGGGGAGCAAAAACTGCTCACGCAGGGTTCGTTCCGATAGGTTGATCGCGCCACGCTCCAGACCACCAAATGGCTCGCTCTGGGTAGGGAAATCCGTCATAAGAGCCACTACCTTGTCGGGAGCATCAAGGTTAGAGCCCTGTGCGCCCTCGACGATGTTGTCGGCAATGCGTGAATAGAGATAAGGGTCTTCGGTGTATGCCTCTTCATTGCGCCCCATCCTCGGGTCGCGGTCCAACTCCAGCACCAGTGTGGAGAGGACGTGAATCCCCACGGCTCGGGACTCCTGCGCAGCCGCCGCGTAAATGGATTTCACCAGGGGCATGTCGAAAGTGCTGCCAATGGCCAGACCTTCCGGGAAAACCGTGGCGCCAGGAAACATCCCTCCGTGCGTCCCCTCTTCGTCCTCCAGCAGCGGTATTCGCAGGCGCGTCTGAGTCAGCGCGATTTTCTGCAGTTCGTTGAAGTATTCCACTTGCTGCCGAACGCCTTCGTGCAGAATAGTGTCTGCCAGAGTGAAAAACCCGCAGCCGGGGCCAATCTCGTTCGTATACGTTCCCGCCGCAAATCTCTTGCATGCTTCCATCTTTTCGGGGATGGTCTTTCCGAGCTCATCAACATAGACGCAGGGAAGGTTGAGTTGTCCGACCTTCTCCTTGAGGGTCATTCTGCCGAGAAGATCCTCCACGCGCCTCGAGATCGGTTGACTCGCATCCAAATAAATGGGCCGGTCGCTGCCCGATTGGCCAAACGGAATAGTCCTGGTCGACAGCAAGACACCCAGCGTCACGGCTGAAATCAGCAAAGCCCGTACAGAACTCATTGATCACCTCCAACCAGAAAGCTCCTTAATGTCCCATTAGATTAGTAGGACTATACCAATTACGTGGCTTGATCGATAGCGAACACTTGGGGTTCATTGGGGTTCTCGGGTTGGCGCTGCAGTCTCGCGCAAATGATTACAGGTCCACCGCAATCGACGGGCGGCCCAAGAAGTCAGCGACCGCCAGTTGGAGGTGTTCAGCAGGAGGTGGTGTATCGTCGATGGCCACCTTACAGCCATGCATGCACCGTACAACCCGGCTTGAAGTGGAATTTTTCTTCTCTCTTACCAACGTTGGGACAGGTGTTCTTGCCCTCGACAAAATGATACAGGGGCAATAGGCGGTCAAAATCATCACGATCAGTTCGTAGTCGAGTGATCGGGCTACTGCAATCTACCAAGAAATATGAAGGCGTGTCGCCGAAGTAGCGCGGACGGAATCGTGGTCGGCGGGTAGATAGGGCTACGGCGCTTCCCGTCATTGTGCCACATCGAAGGGCCAGCGAATTCGGGGGGATAGCGTATGATGAACTCGTTAACCTTTGGAGCCTCGGAACCAGGACGCCGATATCCTCCACGCCGGTAGGCAAGCGACGGCTCTGCGGGCCATGCTGGAAGCGGAGACCCAGCGCAGTCCGGATTTCCTTCGGCTCGCCAACGCCCTCTCCGCCCTAGGTTCTAATTTTCCTGCTGGGGAGCGGACGCAGCCGGTTGGGAACTGTCAGGAAAGGCCCTAAACCTCAAATACTTCTTTTTACCCTCTTGACAATCCCCCGTACCTATGTTTATACTAGAGCTTTGCTGACAGCTTCTGGGCGAGCTGATCGAGAAAAGGCGCCCGCCACGGCGGGTCATGGTGAGCGGTCGCCGCGGCGACAAGCATCTGCTTCATCGTGCTGAAAAAAACAAGAGCAGATGCCTCGGTTTGCTCGGGATGACACAGCCGGTGGCGAAAACCCAAAAGCAGATCCTTCGCTGACGCTCAGGATGACATGGTTCGGAGCGGCTTTCATCATCCTCTTATTTTAGGGTGTCGGTACAGCGGGACTGAAGGCCCCGCACTTCGGAGGTAGTGAGTGGCGATATTAGGGGCACGGAGGCCGCCAGGGTTCAGAATGTACGCTCTTGGGTGATCGCTGAGACTGACGTACGCAGCCAAAAAGAAGGGGAAGGAGTGCGAAACAAACCCAATCAAGTTAATGTCCTTATTATCGGTAACATACGGTAAAGATGAGAGAAACAAACCCAATAGTCATAAGCCTAACGGTTTCAGCGACTTGCAACGAAATAACGGCGCTTTTTGGCGAAATTTGTATGACATTGCGCCGAATAGCCATTGAGGATAGAGAATAAGATATTTATTTAAAATGACTTATAAGGAAGCCTCTCTAACTAGAGAGCTGTCCCGGACAATTGCTGCCAATCAAGGTCTCGGCTTTGTAAAACTCCCTCACCCGGTCCCGCCCGCAGGACCACCCTCTCGCCCAAGGGGGCGAGGCATTCTTTCATAGTTTTTCCGGTTGCCGCCAGGCGACGTGGCGAACAAACTGCCATCCCCTTAGCCCCCAAGTACGTTGGGCCGTTTCCGTCCCTGGCCGCTCTCCAGAGTTCTTGAACATCTACCTTCACTATTCGTACCGCAAGGCGACCATGGGATCTAGATCTAGACGGCTGGCGCGAAGGGCCGGAAGGTACCCCGCGGCGCAAGCCACCAGCGCCAGGCCAACCGTGGCCAGCGCCATGGTTGACGGGTCATGCGCCGTCAGGCCGTAGAGCTGGGTTCGCACCCCCCGCATCAACGCCAACGCGGCAGGTACACCTGCGCCCACTCCGATCACGATCAGCAACAAGACCTCGCGCATCAACCATCCAAACCACATTACGCTGCGCCGCACCCAGCGCCATGCGGATCCCGATTTCGCGCGTCTTTTGGACAACGGTGTACGCCATTACTCCGTAGAGCCCAAGAATCGCCAGCAACGTGGCCAGGAAGCTGAATACCGTAGACAGGCTGGCGATCATGCGTTCGGTCGAGAGCGAGTTACTCAACTGCACGTCCATCGTCCGCATGGAGTAGATCGGCAGGTTAGGATCGAGCTCACGGACCTTCGCGTGCACAAGCGGCATCAACTGATTGGGATCGGCCTTGGTTCGCAAGTAGACGGTCATGCTGCGGAGCCAATGACTCCCGAGGTAGGGAATAAAGGCCTGCTCCGGAATGTCGTCGCGCAGATTGGTGTACTTGATGTCCTTCACCCACCGATGATCTCCATGTCGGTCCGCGTTCCCGGGTCGCTGCCGAACCACAGGTGGCGGCCGATGGGATCTTGCCCGCGGTAATACAGGACTTTAATCCTTACTTGGTGGGCCGAAGGCACCCTCAGGAAGGGGGAAGCCCCGGCCCAGACATGACTTCAGTCGTGCCGCGAGCGGCCTTCCCTTCCGCCGGCTTTAGCCGCTGTCAGCCCAAGAATCAAGGCCTAAGGGCCTTGGGTCATAAGACCGCTGCGTTCGGCACGCCTGAAGGCGCCTGAAGGCGTGCCCTGCGCGGACCGAAGGTCCGCGCCTTGGAGTGCGGTAGTGTAGCTACCGCCTTTGCCAACGGCGGCGCATCCGCAGGTCAAGCATATTCAGCAAGAAGGCGGCGTCAACCCGCCGCACTCCAAGGCGGGCTCCCACAAATGTCCAAACTCCAGGGCCGGGGAGCCCGACCGTACACTCGCGGCTGAGCCGACTCGTTTTCATATCAGCAGCAAAACTTGTTAGACTTGTTCTGCGCAGAGTCAAATAGCAGCAATCTAAGACGTGTTGGAAGATGGAGGCTAATGTGGATCTAAACGCCATTCAAGCGGCGCTCGGTGAACAGCAACTGGACGGCTGGCTCTTCTACGACCACCACCACCGCGATCCCATAGCCTATCGGGTCTTGACGATCGCGCCAGCAATGTGCACCCGGCGGTGGTATTACTTGGTTCCCGCGGTCGGTGAGCCGGCTAAGCTCGTCCATCGCATCGAGAAATACAACCTCGACGGCTTACCGGGAGCGGTGCACGAGTACTCTTCCTGGGCCGAGCAGCGCGACAAGCTGAAGGGGATTCTGGCGGGCAAGAAGCGCGTGGTCATGCAGTACTCGGCGCTCAATGACATTCCCTACGTCGGACTGGTGGATGCGGGGACCGTGGAGCTGGTGAGGAGCTTTGGCGTCGAAGTGCTTTCTTCAGCCGACCTCGTGCAACTGTTTGAAGCTCGCTGGTCGCCGCAGGCACTTGCATCTCATCTTGAAGCCGGCCGTGTTGTCCATGCCGCGGTGCGAGGAGGTTTCGCGATGATCCGGGAAGCCGTCTCGAAGGGCAGGGCCCTCGGTGAATACGACGTGCAGCAGGAGATGGCTCGCCTGCTCGACGTGGAAGGCGTTGAAGCCGATGAGCCACCTGTAGTGGCGGTGAATACCAACAGCTCCAACCCCCACTACTCGCCCACGCCGGCGACTTCTCAAGCAATCCACCAGGGGGACTTCGTTCTCCTCGACGTGTGGGGCAAGTGCCGCAGGCCGGGATCGGTGTATTTCGATATTACCTGGACGGGGTTCGTAGGGGACTTGGTGCCTAACCGCTGCACAGAGATCTTCAATATTGTGCGAGAGGCACGTGATGCGGCTGTGAATCTCGTGAAACAAGCCGTACAGGAGAGCAAGGCGATTCACGGCTACATGGTGGACGACGCGGCGCGCGGGGTCATTACTACCCATGGTTACGGAGAGTACTTCGTCCACCGCACGGGCCACTCCATCGGCGAAGACGTCCACGGCAATGGGGCGAATATGGATAATTTCGAGACACGTGACCACCGCAAGATCGTCCCGCGCACTTGCTTTTCTGTTGAGCCGGGAATCTACCTGCCCGAATTCGGCGTGAGGAGTGAGGTCGACGTTTACGTTGAAGAGCACGAGGCGCGGGTCACCGGCGAAGTGCAGCAAGCCGTTGTCCCTATTCTCTCCGGTGTGTAGGAGCACGTTGAGACCTGTCATTCCGAGTGTTACATGGACCTTCGGCCACCAATGGACATGAAAGTCACCCCAGCCTGTCATTCCGAGCGAAGCGAGGAATCTGCTTCATCTGTTCAAGCACAACAAAAGCAGATCCCTCGCTTTGCTCGGGATGACATCGTCCAGGCCTCTTTCATCGGTCTTCCGAGGCGGGAAGCCGAGTGCATCCTTTAATTTTCGGTTTTACAGTCAATGGACTTCCGCAATAAGATAGGTGTCTAGGCCTTGCGCGAAGGCCAGTCAATACAATGCCTAAGAGAGCCGCAGAAGAAGCTGTCGTAAATGACCGGAGTACCGCTCAGCCTGCCGCAGGCCGTCTGTTCGGAATCTGTGCGGCTGGCTGGCTGGTGCCAGGCTGCGGACACTTGCTGCTAGGGCGCAGGTGGCGCGCTTTGATTCTGTTTGCCGCCATCCTCACCATGTTCTTGTTCGGCCTCGGGATGAAAGGCGATTTCTTCTTGACCTCATCCGATTCCTACTTGCAGAAGCTGGGTTGGTTGAGCGTTTGGTGTGTGGGGGCGCCGAGATGGGTGGCGGCCTTTTTCGGGTATTCAGGAGGCGACCCCTTCTTCGTGAGTGCGGATTACGGCACTGCTTTTCTGGTGGCCGCCGGCATGCTTAACGTGCTGACGATCCTGGACGCCTACGATATCGCCACGGGAAAAAAGCAGTGACAAGTGACAAGTGACGAGTGACAAGTTGTCGGGGTCGCCTTTTCACTCGTCACTAGGGTTTAAGATTCGGGGTCGACTGGTCACTCGTCACTCTTCGCTCGTCACCAGTCTTAAGATGGCTCTCCCTCACTTCTACGCTCTCGTGCTCTTTTCCTTTTTGGTCTCCGTGGTCTTCGGAGCAATCGCCAAGGATACGCCCCGCGACCGGCTCGTGTATGGGGCCAAGTCGTTTGGGCTGTTCGTCGGCGTCGCCGTTCTGATCGGCTGGATCATGTACTTCCTGCCTCGCTGAGGGTCGCACTTCCAGGCCCTGTGCCGCCCCAAAAGGCCGGCGCTACACGAGTTCGCAAATGATGCTATCCTAACGAGTAGCGAGCGCGAGACTCTGAGGTGGGCCCGTGACCAAACGCGATTTCTTTGGTAGTCGTGCGGCGTTCAAAGCTGCGGGTGTTACGGCGACCATGTACCGTCTCGATCGCCTGGAGCAAGCCGGACTCGGGGCAATTTCGCGCCTGCCGTTCTCCGTTAAGGTGCTGCTCGAGGCGGTGCTGCGCAACTGCGACGGCAAGCTGGTGACCGAGGATGACGTTCGCGCTGTCGCCGCCTGGAGTCCAGCGAAACAGGTAGGGCGCGAGGTAGCGTTTCAACCGGCGCGCGTGATTCTGCAGGATTTCACCGGGGTTCCGACGCTGGTGGATCTCGCGGCAATGCGCGCGGCCATGAAGCGCGTGGGCGGCGATCCTGCCAGGATCAATCCGCTCGTGCCCGTCGATCTCGTCATCGACCACTCCGTCCAGGTCGATGTCTTCGGCACCTCACTCGCCCTCGACCGGAACGCTGAAATCGAGTTCCAGCGCAATCGTGAGCGCTATGAGTTCCTGCGCTGGGGCCAACACGCCTTCAAGAACTTCCGGGTGGTACCCCCTGCGACCGGCATCGTCCACCAGGTGAATCTGGAATTCCTGGCGAAGGTAGTGTTAGCCGAACGGCGCGACGGAGAGTGGCTGGTCTTTCCAGACACGCTGGTCGGGACTGACTCCCATACGACCATGATCAACGGCCTCGGGGTACTCGGCTGGGGCGTGGGCGGAATCGAGGCGGAGGCGGCGATGCTGGGCCAGCCGAACTATCTACTGATGCCGCAGGTAGTCGGATTCAAGCTGCACGGACAGCTGCGCGAGGGTGTGAACGCTACCGACTTGGTACTGAATGTTACCGAGATCCTGCGCAAGAAAGGCGTAGTGGACAAGTTCGTTGAGTTCTATGGCCCCGGCCTCTCGCAGATGTCATTGCCCGACCGCGCCACGATCGCCAACATGGCGCCCGAGTACGGAGCAACCATGGGGTTCTTCCCCGTCGATGACGAGACACTGCGCTACCTGCGGCTCACAGGCCGGACCGATGAAGAAGTTGACCGCGTAGAGCGCTACACGAAGGAGCAGGGACTGTTCCGCACTGACGGGACGCCTAACCCCGAGTTCTCGGACAAACTGGAGCTCGATCTCGCCAGCGTGGAGCCGAACCTGGCCGGACCCAAGCGTCCGCAAGACCGCGTGCCGCTCTCGTCCATGAAGACGGCGTTCCGCAAAGCGCTCGCCGCGCCCACCAAGGAGCGGGGCTTTGGCCTTTCCGCCGACGAGCTGGAGCGTGCCGCGGCCGTCCGCTTTAACGGCACCCAGGTTACCTTAGGACACGGAGCCGTGGTGATCGCCGCCATCACCTCCTGCACTAACACCTCCAACCCCTCGGTGATGATCGGTGCCGGGCTGCTGGCAAAGAAGGCCGTGGAGCGTGGGCTGAAGGTGCCGCCCTACGTGAAGACCAGTCTGGCGCCGGGCTCCAAAGTAGTCACCCAGTACTTGAAGGAGTCAGGTCTGCTTCCTCCACTTGAAGCGATCGGCTTCAGCTTGGTGGGTTACGGCTGCACCACGTGTATCGGAAACAGCGGGCCCCTGCCCGACGTCGTGGACAAGGCGGTGACGGAGAATCGACTGGTGGCCGCGGCGGTGCTTTCGGGGAACCGCAACTTTGAGGGACGCATTCATCCGCAGGTGAGGGCCAATTATCTCGCATCGCCGCCGCTGGTCGTAGCGTACGCGTTGGCCGGCACAGTGGAGATCGACCTCACCAGCGAACCGCTGGGCCGCGATCGCTCGGGGCTCCCTGTCTATCTGCGTGACCTCTGGCCCTCCCAACGGGAGGTGTCCGAGGCGATGAGCCGCGCCGTGCGCCCGGAGATGTTCCGCGAGATCTACGCCAACGTGCGGGACGGGAACTCCACCTGGAACGCCATCCCGGTCACCGGCGGAGAGCTGTACGAATGGCGACCGGATTCCACCTATATTCAGGAGCCGCCCTTTTTCACCGGATTCGGGCACGAGCCGCCCCCGGTTCGTCCGATTCGCGGGGCGCGCGCCCTGGCACTGCTGGGTGATTCGGTGACTACCGATCACATCTCGCCCGCCGGCGACATTGCGCTCGACAGCCCCGCCGGGCGCTACCTTGTTGAGCGCGGTGTCGAAAAGAAAGACTTCAACTCTTACGGCTCGCGTCGCGGTAACGACCGCGTGATGGCGCGCGGCACCTTTGCCAACATCCGTCTGAAGAACCTGCTCGTTCCCGGGACCGAAGGCGGCATCACGGTTCACTTCCCCTCGGGCGATCGCATGCCCATCTACGATGCCGCGATGCGCTACCGTTCTAAGGGCGTACCGCTGATAGTAATTGCAGGCAAGGAGTACGGTGCAGGCTCGTCGCGCGACTGGGCCGCGAAGGGTACGCTCCTGCTGGGTGTGAAAGCCGTGCTAGCCGAGACCTATGAGCGCATCCACCGTAGCAACCTGGTGGGCATGGGCGTCCTGCCGCTCGAATTCCAGCCGGCCGAGAACGCAGCGTCGCTCGGTCTGAGCGGGCGGGAGGTGTTTGATGTGGAGGGCGTCAGTGACCAGATCGAGCCCAGAGAGAAATTGGGCGTCATCGCAACTTCGCCCGGTGGTGCGAAGCGTAGCTTCCAGGTGGTGGCGCGGCTCGACTCGATGATCGAGGTCGACTACTACCGGCAAGGAGGCATCTTGCAGACGGTGCTGCGTGGCCTGCTCGGCGGAAAATCAGTGGCGAGTGGGTAGCGAGCGACCTCGTAGCGCTCAGGCGTCACCGAGCGCTGCGCCGTGTATCAGGGCATGGCTTAAGCCGGCTTCAGCCGTGCTGCGACATGGTGGAAAAGAATTAACGGCTTTAGCCGCTAAGCTCGCAGGGGCTTAAAGCCCCGATTCGATCGGGGTGCCTGCTTGTGGCACGGCTGAAGCCGGCTGAAGCCTGCCCTGATACAAACACCCGGCAAGGATACCGCTGGCAGCTAAACGCTATGAGTGAACTCGCGACCAAGACGTGTGTTCCTTGCCGAGGTGGAGTTCCGCCACTCAAGGGCGAAGCACTCGCATCGTTCGAGCGTCAGGTGCCAGGGTGGCGCGTGAATGAGGAACACCACATCTCCAAGACTTTCACCTTTCCCGATTTTCGCCAGGCGTTAGGTTTCGTAAACCGCGCGGGAGAAGTTGCCGAGGAGCAAGGTCACCATCCGGATATTTATCTGTCCTGGGGCAAAGTGGAGATCAAGCTCTGGACCCACAAAATAGACGGTCTGACGGAAAGCGATTTCATCATGGCGGCGAAGATCGACGAACTCGCCTAGACCCATACCTCTTGAACGACAGTCCGGAAGGGTAGACGTTTAGTGCCTCTCACCACGTGCGCTTTCACCCGCATCCAATCCCGTACTCTGTGGCAGAGTACCTTATTGACATTATGGTTGGCGGCAGGTTCGCTGGCCGCCCCTAGAGAGCTTTCCTTTTCCCAGTCGACCTCAAGCGTTGAAGTCTATGATTTTGTCGAGATTGCGGTCAATGTCGAAGGACCCGATGCGCGCAACCCCTTTAGTGATGTCGATCTCCGCGGGTCCTTCGGGAAAGTGGGCAGCAGTGAACGTATCAATGTTGGGGGCTTCTGCGACTCAACGGATGGCAGTGTGTTTCGTATCCGCTTTATGCCCCTCTCGCCGGGCAACTACGCATACTCCGTGACTTACCGGCAGGGCGAGTTCGAGAAGAGCTATGATGGCACGTTCCGAGCCACGGACGGCCACCGGCGTGGTCCTATTCGCGATGATCCTAAGTACCCCTGGCACTTTATTTGGGAAGGGACAGGAGAGCACTACTTCTTCAACGGCACTACGGCGTTCTGGCTGATGGGCTGGCGCGACGAGCGGACGATTCAGAACAGCATCGACCGACTCCGCCGACTCAAGGTGAACAGGATCCGTGTGCTACTGTCGGGCGCGGCCAACACCTTCTGGGGCGAACCGGTTATGACCGGTGACAACTTTACCATGATGCTGCGGCCGTGGGTTGCACAGGCGCCCGAGAGCTTCGATCACCCCGACATTGACTACACTCGCTTCAACGTCCCGTACTGGCAGAAATGGGAAGGCATGCTGCGGTTCGCCCGCGAGCGCGACGTGATTGTCTCCGTGATTCTGGATATTCCCACCCACCACGCCCAGCCAGCGGCCGGTAGCGAGGACGAGCGGCGGTACATCCGGTACGCGGTGGCCCGGCTGAGCGCTTTCTCAAACATCACTTACGATCTGGGTGACGACCTGGACAGCTTTCGTGACGAGAAGTGGGCGCACGAGACAGGAACCCTGATTGAGAGCTGGGACCCCTATAAGCACCTCGCCACCAGCCATCCCGTGCACCGCGAACACCAGGACCGCGTCTCGGACTGGTTTGGGTTCACTTCCATCCAGGATTGGTCGCGCAACCAGCACGCCCTCATGCTGGAGGAAAGGCAGATCCAGATGAGGACGGGCCGCATCATTCCGCAGACCAACGAAGAGTACGGCTACGAGGACCACTATCCTCTGTGGGCGCCACCGCCGCCGGGAGATTCTGCTGAGGTCTTGCGTCATGTGGCTTGGGACATTGCCATGGCCGGCGCATACGGCACGACGGGAGAAAGCGCCCGCCGAGGGACTAACATCTGGCCAGACACCGGCGGCGGTTGGATGAACGGACGGGGCGACGACACCATGGTCATGCTCAAAGGCTACGAACACATGGTCGATTTCTTCACCCAGTTCCAGTGGTGGAAGACCGAACCGCACGACGAACTGGTAAACAACGGGGCCTA
>Ga0182033_10001737_pt1 | contig 10937 bp, 15 predicted proteins | sample tim00Cox0000000H_FD_125968 | JGI IMG/M metagenome (GOLD analysis project Ga0182033, IMG submission 125968) | Lab enrichment of tropical soil microbial communities from Luquillo Experimental Forest, Puerto Rico - timezero.00C.oxic.00.000.00H | ecosystem: Environmental > Terrestrial > Soil >...
AGCGCGAGCAGACAGCCGTGCGTCGTGCCGTGGTGGCCGGTGCCGAACGCGAGCGCTGCCTCGATCTCGATGCCGATACGGTTCGCCCGCACCTGCGCGCGGTGATGTGCCCCGTGCACGACAAAACGGCCGGCTTCGACCGGCGCGAGGCCTTCGAGGCTTTTGCTCACCCAGTCCGTGGGCGCGAGCGTCTCGAATGTCAGTGCATGGGCCGCTGAAGTGCCGGCGGCAGACGCGATCAGTGCACGCACGGCCGCTTCATCGGGCCGCTGGCGGAAATGGATGGCGAGCGACCAGCGTCCGGGCGCGTCCTCGAAGGCCGAGGTGGCGAACTGTTCGGCTTCGAAGCTCTCGGCGAGTGCGTCAGCGATTTTTTGTGCGGTCGAGGCGTCGCTCGAGAGCCGCGCGACCGCGGTGGCGATGGGCGAAGGATCGGGCATTGCTCGGCTCTCCTTCGTCCCATCCCCGGCATTCACCGCCGAATATCCCAAGCCCGCGTCCGCCGATCCACAAATGGTCAACAACCATTTTGAATTCGCAACTGCCTGATATTCGCGGCAAGACCCTGCCATCGGCTGACACTCGACTAATTCAGATTTCATGGGCATAACTCGTCTCTTTCTGTCGCAGCCGATGGCAGCCTAGCTCCTGCACATTCACCTATAGGTGCGGCGTTTTGGGCTTTAGGTACGGCCCCGAATGTGGTAGACTTCCGCACTGATCCGCACTGATTTGGAAATCGAGGAAGCGATGCGAGTTCAACTCACCGACCGGTTCTGCGCCAGCGCCAAATCGGCCGAGACGCAGACCGACTACTTCGACGCCACCGTCCCTGGCCTCGCCCTGAGAGTAACGAGCGGTGGAACGAAGGCATGGTCCCTGCTTCACGGCACGCCAAGGCGTAGGGTTAGCCTAGGCCGTTACCCCTCCTTATCGCTTGCGGCTGCTAGAGCCAGGGCAATCGAGGTCAAGGACGGGCGATCAGCCGGAACCGTAGCCGCCCTAGCCGAAGTCTACCTCAGATCGATCCAGGGGCTGCGCTCAGCTAGGCTAATTGAGAGCAGGCTTCGCAAGGATGCCCTTCCAATCATAGGCCACATCCAACTTCACGAACTGCACCGGAGAGACGTTACCAGAGTGATTGATGCGAAGCTGTTGGATGCGCCGATAACAGCCAGAAGAGTGTTTGAAGATTTGAGGGCTATGGTCAAATGGAGCGTAGCCAGAGGAGACCTCGATCACAATCCGATTGATGGAATGAAAGGTCCGCCAATCTCTAAACCAAGGACCCGAGTTCTGTCGGATGATGAAATTAGGGCCTTGTGGCGGGCATTAGATGACAAGCCTGAAGTCGCCAGAGTGATAAGGCTCTGCTTAATCACTGGACAGCGGATAGGGGAAGTCGCTGGCATCACTGAAGATGAATTGGATTTGAGCCGGAAGGTGTGGAATATCTCAGGCTCACGAACAAAGAACGGGCATCCTCATAGCGTCCCATTATCTACGATGGCCATTGACATCATCAATCAGGCTCCAGGCCGTAGGCTCAGTGCTGGAAATATCTCATGTGCCATTTACTACGATCAATTTGGCTTGGCCCGTCGCTGGTCAGCGCATGATTGCAGAAGGACTGCACTGACCGGAATGGCGCAGCTAGGTATTGCGCCAATTGTTCTGGGCCACGTCGCCAACCATCGCACCACCACTAAAGCTGGAATAACTCTAGGCGTATATGTGCAGCACGCCTACGAGAAGGAAAAACGAGAGGCGTTGGAGTTGTGGGCTGATCGGCTACAGGGAATAATCTCTGGCGCAGGCGATGTGGTTGTGTCGATTGGGAGGAAGAGATGAACAGCAAGAACCCTGTTAATGCAGTCACTGCATCGCTTAGAGCCAAATACGGGCGACGACCTAGCAGCAAACTAACCGTTGATGAGGCTGCTACTGAAATTGCACAGGCTCTGAACATCCAGCCGGAGGCTGCTGCAATGACGCTGTACGGCCTCTGTGCAACCGGCAATGTTCGATGGCTTGATGGCGGGGGCGAAGTCATTGACGAAGACAAATGCACCATCGCTGACTTCGACCACAAGCCAGTGCTGGTCTTGGCTGACGACGTTCGACATTGGCTCACGCAGTGGTCGAAAGCGCCGCAATTCTCAAGGCGTGATGCTGTGATCGCTAAAATGATTGCTGAGGGTCAAATTCCACCACGCACCATCAAGTGGAAAATGGTCTTCAAGCGAGTGCGTGACGAGTGCAACGGCTGGCTGGCCAAGGACAAGGCAGCCTGGGGATTTGGGGACAAGCAAATTCAACGCAAATTCAACGAGTTAAGGGCAAAATAGGACATTTAGGACATCGCCGTTCGGTCAACGACGACCACGATGGACTACAGCGTTGGAGGCGATGTTCGATTACTTGGAAGGCTCCGCTGCGGGGTGGCCCGCAGGAAACAGAGGAGCCTTCCACGATGGAAAATCTCTTAAATCGGGTTGAGGTCTGCCGCATGTTCGGCAGCATCAACCCAGCAACTCTCTACCGACACATTCGCCGAGGTCTGCTTCCGAAGCCAGTGAAGATTGGCGGCTCAAGTCGATGGCTGCGCAGTGAATGTGAAGCTGCGTTGCAGGCGATGGTTGATGGGAGGGTGTCATGACCACTCTCGACACCAATAAACCTGCTGGAACCGGTGATCCTGGCCTCCAGCAGCAGCCACCAAAACAACAGCAACCCAAGCAGCAGGAGTACGAATTCCATCCCATCGCCAACATCTTTCCGTTGATAACAGGCGAGGAATTCGAGCGCTTCAAGGCGGATATCGAAACCAGAAAGCAGCAGGAGCCCATTTGGCTACATGAGGGCAAAATCCTTGACGGCAGAAATCGCTACAGGGCCTGTAAGGAGCTTCGGCTTACCCCAGACGCTAAACGGTATGAAGGTGACGATCCACTTGGGTTTGTACTGAGTGCCAATCTGCATCGCCGCCATCTGAGGGAAAGTCAGCGGGCATTGGTAGCGGCCAAGCTGGCTAGGCTGCCACTCGGTGCCAACCAACACACCAAAGAGGGTACCTCAATTCAGGCAGCCTCTAAACGGTTGAATGTTGGCAAGGCTTCTGTCGAGCTAGCTCGAAAGGTTCTTGATAGTGGCACTCCTGAGCTTGTGAAAGCAGTAGAAGAAAACAGGGTTGCGGTATCGGCGGCCGCTAACAAGCTGCTTCCCAAACCGCCTGAGGAGCAGAAAAAGATACTCGCTGATAAGGACCTCCTCACTGCTGCCATAAAATCTAACAAAACGCCGCTAGATCGACTTGAGGAGGCCTGGGACAAACACAATTGGGCAACTCAGAAAGCCTTCGTAGAAGCTAAGTATCAAGACCTGAGAAAGCTGATGAAGGCTGTCGATCAAAAGCAGTCAGCCTAGCGACCAATCCAGCGTAGCGGATTGGGTGCTGTTTGAAGGTGTGAATAACTGAATGGATAGGGGCTATAGTCGAATAGCCCCTATCTCTTACCTATTGCCGAATGGATGAAGGGGAGCCGCCCTTGGCGGCCTACCTACACCGCTACGCCTCCATTGCTGTAATCGTGAAACGAATGGTCAGGGGCCGGTCTCTAAATTGGGACCGGCCCCTGTCTACCGGGCCGAGCACGGGGTTGGAGGGGCTAATGGGCGGCCCGGCTATCCCTCATAATGCGTGACGCATCGATTGGTTCCTCGGCTCGCTGTTTGACCGGATTTGGTGTGGCTAGGCCTGTGCTTGACTTCCGATCACTATAGCAGCGCAAACAAGTATTAGCTAAGTTTATCAGAGTATTGGTGTTTACAGAAATCCTGCGTCGATAGTATTTATGGGCTCTAGTGCAGTATTTTCGGCTCAACGACGAACTTTACTATTGACTTAATGCATTGAATATGCTACTATAAAAGGAAACGCCCGGCGCAAGCTAGAGCTATGGAGGTGGACAAACATGAAATGTCTAAACTGTGGACGAGACTTCGAACTCAATCGCATGTGGCAGAAGTTCTGCTGCGAACAATGTCAGCAGAGATGGAATTACATTCAACGGAGGGAGAGCAATGGCAACGGCAATGTGCAGGAACACGACGATGCCTACCGGGAGAAATGGGCAGCTATACGAGCAGAGTGGGCAAGGGAAGATCGTGAGGAACAGCAGAGCAGGAGAAGGTTCGTGAGGCGGATATGACAGTGTTTTTTATTTGTATGCGTGATTCGTGTCACATGGATAATGGAGGACTCCACATAGCAATCAATGTGGCGATCATCTTTTTGGGAGGCGGATATGAACAACCCAATAGATGAAGTGAGCCTAGCCGAGCGCAGACGGATAATTGAGAATGATAGGAAGGTAATGGCTACCTATCATTCACATGCACAATCCACTCTAAACGACGAAAGGCAGGGTAGGTTCGCAACGTTGGATAAACCTACCGTGACCGGCTCTACCCCAGGATCGCAGTTTCCTCGAATGCCAGCAGGCAATCCTTGGAGAGAAGAACCGATAGGGCCTGAACCATTCGTTGACGGCAGAGGGGAAGGCAATGTTCTCGGCTACGCAATAGATCGACCTGATGCTCCACCATCGTCTGCTTCTCCTGTTGGCGATGGTGGCAACGGTGATAGGGCTATCACGGCCACTGGTAGCCCTGTCATTCGATCTAAGTTTAGGAGACGGATTTAATGTGGGTTAGCGAAGCCACCATCCTTATGCCTCCTGCATCAAACATCCGCTTGGCATCGGATGTTTGGGGATGTTGGCGTGCGCTGGCGCATCCACGCCGGGGAATGCTCAGCCTTGCGGCGTGGGTGCGCCTTAAATTCAGTGGAGTAAGTAATGCTTCAAACTGTCCACTACGTTGACGAAGAACCAGTCACCTATCGGTCCGATAGGGACAGGGTTCTATTCGAGACAATTAAATCGGTGTTGGGCCTCACGGTTAGGGAGATACATCCAATGCTAGAGAAAATTCTGGCTGAAGGTCTCGATCCGGTCATCGCTGATGGTGAGTTATTTGAATTCGGTAATTACGATGTGCCGCCGCCAAACGCTAAAATCAATCTGTTGGAAGCTGCGGAAATATGCGGGCGACATATTAAAACATGCGAGATGTTGTTATCCGGCGAAGTGGATAGAGCCGAAGCAGTGCTTCGCAATTCAATTCAGTGGTTAGAGTTCTGGTCAGTGCGTGGGCCTACGCCAGAGATACGAGAAATGTTCGCTAAGAGCTTGCGTAAGCTTTTAACGGGAGTGATGGAGGAATGAGATGGCCAACGAGAAGAAAATTGCGGCGCTAACCAAAGAAGTGAACGCACTAAAACGACAAGTGACGGAAATGAGAAGGGAAGCGCCAGCCCGTCCGGAGGATGTTTTAGCCAGGGAGGCTATGCGTGGCGAGAAGCCTGACTTCCTACGAGTGACGAGAGGAAACGCTGACTACGGCGGGCCTGTAGGCCGAGACATGGAGCGGCTACAGGGCAGAAGTCGAAATGACACCGTTAGCGATACTGTTAGGGGATCGGGCAGTCCGCTAGGTCATGGTGAAGGGAGGCGACGCAAATGAGTAGTTTAGCAGCACAGGCAATGTACCCTGACCTCGCCAACAAGGAAGGGCCTTCGGCTAAGGGCCAAGGATCGACGTGGGGGGTTAATGCAGCAGAAGCAATGTATGGGAAGCAGTCGCCTCCTAGCGATAAGGGAAGGGTCGACTTCAGCAGGGTTTCGGCCAGTGCTTTGTTGAAAATGGGACTAAGGCGCAAATAGAGGAGTAACGGAGATGGTAAAGCTAACAGGTGGCGGAATTAACTCGAATAAGACGGTGCAATCTCGTAGCGGCTATAAGGTCGAACCTACTACCAATCGAGGGAACGTAGTAGGCGTAGCACAAATGGGCCTTAGCCATGCCTTTAAGCCCGAGCCAATGTTGCAGGGTAAGGGCTATGAACCTGCGCCTATGCCCCCTACTGGCGTTAAGGGCACCTACAATTCATCGACACAAGGCCCAGGCTCACAGAGAACGGTTTACGGGAAAGGCAGTCAAGCTGAATACAACCCTGGCCCGCAGCCTATGCGGACAAATCCTATGCCCGCCGGGAGAGACACGCTGGCAGAATTTGGACCGGATAGCGTTACGGCTAAAGGCAAACGGTAGGAGGCAGACGATGGCTAGATATGTGCTGACCAAAGCATTTTGGTCCAACCAACAACGGGTACGTGCAGGGCGGATACTCGCTCAAAGTCAGGCGGAAGCCCAACCAGGAGATTTCGTCTGGACAGGCACCCTACCAGACGGCGCTATACCTGTTGGCGCAGTTCCACCCGGTACCGTATTCACTAGTGCAGATAGCGTCGATGGATGATGAGGATGAGATGAGCGTGTATCGGACTATGCTATCCGTGTTGAAAATTCTTCCCCACTTAGACGCTGAGACACAACAAAAGGTAATCCGGCTAGTAGAGGAATGGGGGCCGAAGCTCGAATGTGCTGAAACTGGAGACAACGCTAGTTGATGATGCAACCATTCGAGCGATTGTTGCAGAGCAGAGACACGGAGTAAGCCAAGGTGGAATGGTGGCGCAATCTTCGCCAAAGCAAGTGCATCGTGGGACGGGGTGGCAATCTCCACCTAAACCTGAGGATCGCACTCGGCAATTCGCTGTGTTCGATGCGATGGTGGATCACATGGTGGGGTCCGCAAATGACACAAGTAAACTTCGGTAAGGAGGATGTTCAACGTATTTAGGTAATTGGTTTGTGCCATTAAAACGAAATGGAGACCGAACATGAGCGGAAGTGAAAGCTACAAAGAAGTTAGGGAGCGGCTAGACCGTATGCTAGCCGATGGCGTCCCTGATGCACCGAGTAAAGCTGAACTTGCTCGAAGGGAATATGAAGAAGCTAAACGCCACAACTGTGAAGTCCTTGAGTTGATCCCCGGCAAGGGAGGGAAGGCAGGTCGAAGATGGAGACCGCTAGTCGATAAGGCAACGAGCTATGTGATGATGGATGGAAGTGCGGCTGATGAGATATGGGAACTCCGTATGCGGGTCGCAGCCGCAGCTAGGCGAGCAAGGATGAGGTCTGACCCACTAAACCTCTATGGAGGGGGAGAAGAGACAATAGATGACGTAGTTCGTCGTCAAGATGAAACCCGATAATGGGGAGGGGATGGTGGTGGAAGCTATAAGGTTTAAGGACAAGGATGCGGCCAAGTCAGAAGTTATGAGGTTAATTCAACTGAGGGCCGATGGCGGGCCTAATCAGTTTGATGAAGCCCTAGCGATTGTAAGAGAATGGGGCTTGGACGAAGAATGGACCAGAAAAGCATTTAGGGGTGCTGATGAAGCAGCGAAAACATGGAAAGGAGCCTCTCTAAAAAACCCTGTTGCACAAGGCTAAACCAAGTATCAAACGTGTGCTTCGTGGTGAGGCTAAACCAAAACCTCCCGAACCTAAACCAACACCAGCGCCGGAAGAAGAACCGAGAAAGGCAGCTATCCTCGATAGAGGACCAACCATCATAAGGAATGGCCCGAGCCTCCATCGCCTCCACCATCCGCTCAAGGCTACGAGCGCCTACTCTATCCCCCCGGCCTATTAGGTCACGCAGTTCAATACATCATCGACACCGCTCCTCTACCCGACCGCAAACTGGCTCTCGCCGTATCACTATCCACCTGCGCCAAGGGCATCGACCGCAAGGTGCTTGGCCCTACAGACAACAGCACCGTCCTATTCAACCAAGTGATCGCCGAGACAGGAGCAGGCAAGCATCACGGCATTAGCTGTAGCAGGTCGCTGTTAAGGGCTATGGGGCTGGAGAGGTCGATAGTGGCTAGTGGTCTTGCATCCGTTCAAGCAATCGAGGAAATCATCGAGGGCATCGGAGATAAGATCGACCCTAATCCCAATGCGCTCGTCGTTGTCGATGAAGTCGGAAGTTGGCTTTCCAGAATATTATCTAGAGGTCAAAGCGGCAACGTCAGTGAAATTCCCGGCATCCTCCAAACTCTATGGGGTCAGCCTATGGAGGATGGATGGATTGGGACTAAAAAAGTTGGCAAAGAAATGCGGACCTTCTTTGCTGTTGCCTTCTCCATCATTGGCTTCTCTACAGAGAAAATGTTCTTCGGTGCGCTAGAAGATAGACTAGTTAGCAGCGGTTTCGTCAATCGGATGCTGTTGTGGAATGTTGGACGTGGCGCATTGGAGAGAGTTGACCCAAAGTATGGATGGAATGAATGCCCTCAGTGGTTAGTCGACGCAATGCGAAAGATAACTAGCCTTCCATCTGCGCCGCTAGATAAACCAATGAAAGTGGCCCTCCCGGCTAAAGACGGATCGGTTGTAGTGTTGAATGACTACCATCGTATCGGTTGGGGACCTGGAGCTAAAGAACTCTGGTTGAAGTTCGACAACAAGGTTCGAGCAATGCCATCCGTCGAGGATAGAGAAGTATGGATCAGAGCGCCTGACCTTGCTATTCGTCTTGCGACCATTGTCGCATTCTATCGCTGCTCGCCAACAATCGATGTAGCAGATTGGGAATGGGCTGTCGAACTTGTAAAGCATAGCACCGAACAACTTCGGGCTGGCCTCGATAAGCACATGATTAATACCCTAGAACAAGCTGACCTAGCCGAACGAATAAGGGATTATGTCCGTGTCCGCAAAGGCCAACTGGTCAAGATTGGCGAGATTAGCAGAACCTTCGAGCGTAAAGTAGACGATGTGCGTAAACTCAACCACGTCATCTGGCATGTTGTCGAGACCGGCGACATTACCGTAGTCTCTCCAGAAGAGGGTAGGGAAATACTCGGCGTTAGAGCAGGCAGGCCGACTGTGTGGCTCACATGGAGCGGAAAATGAAACCCTATCTCATAGTGTCGAAAAATATAATATACCCGCATAGGGGGACACTCCCCCAACCGAACAAGGCTCGAATATTGTGGTGGAAAACAAATCCCGCACCCCGATATTCGACAAAGATGCAATCTGCACCCCCCCTCCCTGTGGTTAAATTAATATTATATATATAAAGAAGGAGAAGTAAGAGGTGCGTAAGTGTAACGAGAGGCAGAAAACCTATGCAAAACCGGTATGAACGGAGGTATAATTTATGCGAATATTCCCACAGTGGATTTTTTGTAGAATCGTCCCTTGGGCAAATCGGTTGCGTGAATATTCGCATAAATTATTTTTCTAAGTAGCAAATATGACCGTGGTACAGGAGCAAAGGATGATGAATGACCTAGTAGACCTGCGAACGTTGCACCAGGAAAGGCGACAGAACCCTGAGAATGTTGAGATAGGCCCTAACGACATCTCTCTTGATTTACTTCAGGCCGTCTATCGCAATAATCAACTTCCGCTAACCACGAGAATGAGGGCCGCTCTAGGCGCAATCCAATTCGAAAGCCCCAAGCTAGCCGTCGTGGCGCAAGTAACCGAAAATGATATTGCGACCGTGCTTGATCGTAGGATTGCTAGGTATCAACAAATGAAGCTGCTGGAGAGTAAACCTGTTAGTGAGGACGAGTTAGTTAGTGATCGAACGATCATCGAAGAACCGAAGCCACCGCCACCAACGCCAGCACCACTCAACCGGCTCTACAACAAGAGGCTTTACCGCCGGATTTGACGTGAGCTATTCTACAGCTAGCCACTGGCAATTGTATCTTGTGTGTGCTGGTGGTTAGAGCAGAGGTGCCGTCGGGGGTGGATGACGGCACTTCTGCTCGCTCAGATAGGATCGCTGGTCTGATATTCGATGGTGGGTTATTTTAGGTGCAGCCATAGGCATTCCCCCCGATATCCCCCTGTGGTTAGAGCGGAGGCCGCCCCAATCCCCTTGGCCGCCTCCGCTCGCTCATGAGTTAGCCATCGGCATTAGCATTGCAGGCCCTTGCCGGTGGCCAGGGTGGACGCACCAACTTCCGAGGCCGGTTTGGGGGTGCGTCCACTCGCTCTCACTGCGGCGGTAGGCTATTCTAAGGGCCAGCCACAGGCACCTCGGCGTCGCAACGATCTGCCTGTGGTCAGGGTGGGAGGCATTTCCCTCCAACCTGATGCCTCCCGCCCACTGGCTAGAGCCTAGAAATTGTTGAACGGCTAACGCCGTAAGATCGGCCAATATCAGCCTCAATCTGGCCACCGATAATTTCAAACCTGTAGCCGCAACAACACAGTCAACGACGAACGCTTAGAGTATCTTTGGGCCAGTCTCAGCGGGGATTGGGGGCAAGAACCGCTGCGGCAGCCGAGGGCCCCTGGAGTTGTCTCCGTTCGCAGCCTCCAGGGGCTCTCACAAAACGCTAGTCCCTCCAGAACTTCGCAAATCGATCCGGCGCAAGCGCTTTATATCGGGCGGTCAATGACCGGTTGCCGATGCTCCCATTCGCTTACCTCTAAATGTCGAGATAAGTGCCAAGATACCGTTCCGAGATTTGTATGGGCAGTGCCAAGCTACCAACCGGATTGGGTTGTGCTGGGCTATTGTAGGTGCAGGCCATTGGCACCTCCCATGAGTGCTGATGGTCCGCCAGTGGAGGTCACCTGCGCCCACCTTGCTAGCGCCTCCACTGGCTCCCTCAGAGCCTAGAAATGGTTGAATGACTGACCCCATAGCTCCTACCAATATCCGCCATCGCTTCTCCTGCCTCTCTTCGAGCTACAGCCTCTTTGATCTGGAATGCAGAGAGTTTGATCGGTCTACCGAACCTCACTCCTCTGGCCTGTGCCCGTTTCCTACCTTCATCAGTCCTCGCCTTGATTAGCTCACGTTCAAATTCAGCTAGAGCAGATTCAGCTCGATTTTACGCATAGCCTGCATGCCTGAAATAGTTGAATGCCTCGGCAGGGCTGAGGCGTCGAGCGAACGAACCGATCCTGCGACACAAGCGCGGAACGGTCCG
>Ga0182033_10001739_pt1 | contig 10929 bp, 14 predicted proteins | sample tim00Cox0000000H_FD_125968 | JGI IMG/M metagenome (GOLD analysis project Ga0182033, IMG submission 125968) | Lab enrichment of tropical soil microbial communities from Luquillo Experimental Forest, Puerto Rico - timezero.00C.oxic.00.000.00H | ecosystem: Environmental > Terrestrial > Soil >...
ACGGGTTTATTGACCGCCATGGCCTCAGCAGCTGCGAGCGCACCCGGCTCTTCCCAGAGGGAGGGGATAACGACGACATCGACCTGGCGGTAAAATTCGGACGGAGCAACAAATCCAAGAAACTTAATGTCGGCGTCAGGTGCCAGCGCTTTCAGCCTCTGCATTTCCGAGTCATTTGTCTTGCCGGCAATTACCAAGCTTACCGAATGGGACGGCAACGAAGCAATCGCCTTCACCAAGAGGTCGATCCCTTTCTCTTCAGTCAGCCGACCGATAAAACCGAAAACCGGCGGAGTCAATTTTCTTTCGGGTGCGTTTGCAATATCGAGTGCTTGCGAGGCATTGCGAATGACAGTTTTAATTGGCGTGTGGCTGAAGAGCCCCAGATGCGTATGGATGTCGAGAATGCGCTGGCTCACTCCTACGACGGCATTCACATTCTGCGCCAACCGTTTGCGGTTAATAGTAAGAAGGTTGCAACTGGTACAAGTGTCCACGCAGGCGCTGCCTTTGGAAAATCGTGAACAGCGTGGGCATGTAAGATAATAATCATGCAACGTATGAACAATCGGAATTCCGTGCGTGCGCGCGGCTTGCCAAACGTCAGTCGTCAGACCCGAGAGGTTATTCGAGTGCAGGACATCCGGCCTAAATGCTCGGATGCGTTCGGATATAAGGGCGGCTGCCTTCCCCCAGTCATCGAGAATATGCCAAAGGAAGCGACCAGGCGCCCTTCGCGGCCTTGCAAAAGCAGGATGGGGAGTACGCACTGGTGCCGAATAGATGGAGACACCATTACAGGTCTCAGGAACTTGGTTAGGCGTTGTTGCAACGCGTATTATTTCAACCTCGTCACCTTCGGACACGAAAAATTCCGCTAACTGGCGTGCAAAAACTTCAGCTCCCCCAATTATTCTAGGCACAAGCGGGCTTGGATAAAAGGAATTGACGATTAGTAAACGCATTGGGGCCCAGCCATGATTAACGAACAAGTCTCCAAGATACGAATTTCCTCGTCAAAATTAAGCGTGTCTATCAGAAACCGTAGGATCCGATAGTGCCTCCTAACGATCCGAAGATCCCAAGCATAGCATTTCTCAAGGTCAACTTGGGCGGATGTCTTTCCATTTGGATCCATCGCACTTCCCATCGGACTAGAAACCAAATTGACGCCGCGCGCCCATTCATGCGCGCCACGGATCAATCAGCGGATCGAAACTCAATTTCGAGCGAAGCTGAGCGATCAAGCTCTAAAAGGAGGGGCCTGCTCGATACTTTCAACCAGCCTTCTCCAGCCGTTTTCGCTACAGCATCACAAGGATATCTGAATTGCCCAGACCGAGCGTCTCCCTTTATTCGGACTTCAATGGATTTTGCGGCGTCGTCCGACCAAACTGCCACTTGCTGAGCAGTATTCGAGTATCCCTGAATCATCGTGACATTCTCCGGAGCCTTGGCAACTTTCGAACTGACGCTCGATCGAATGAAAGCCCACGCATCTTTAATTGCACAAAATGATGGTTTTGGCGAATTGTCAAAATGGTGGATACCAAAATTATCCTCGAGCTCCGCAGGGTTAATGCCGCTGTCCTTCAATTCGTAGAACCAAACACCTTTCAGCCAATCTGTTGCTGTGGAGGCCCACAGAACGAGTTGTGCGAAATTGTCCGCCGCGGCCTGTTCGCTAACCCCGCATTTGGTTGAAACTGTAGGCCAACCTGTTTCGGTCAGATACACTGGAAAATTGGGATGATTGCTCGCCCGGTCGACCATCTGGTGCAGCGTGATCAAACGCTCGATCACCTCCGTCGCAGTCCGCTTCCGAACTGGAGCACAATGGTTATAAAGATGAATAGATATCCCGTCTGCGTATTTTAGCAGGCCTTTGTCGAACAAGCTGTTTGTCCAGCGCCAGCCAGGATCATCACCAATGGCACCGATGATAAAAGGAGCCTCGGGCAGAATCTGTTTCACGGCCACATAGGTCGCTTTTGCAAGCACCAAATAGTTGTCGGCGTTAAAGTCACTGTTTTGACGGGCCGCAATATTCCACTCGTTCCATAGTTCGAACAGTGGATGCTTTGTGGATACAGCTTGGGCTGCGGCCATGGCATAGGCGACAAATCGTCGACGCGCCTCGTCCGTGGTAGGAGGATAGGAATTCGGCACCAGAGGATGCCCCTGACCCAGGATTAGAAGAGGCCGGCCCACCCCAGCAGCTAATTGCCACTCCAGCCGTTGCAAGGATTCAGGAAAAATCGACTGTTTTCCGGGTATTTCGAAATCCGACCAGGAGAAGTCATCGCGGTATGCGTTTAAGTCAAGATCCTTAATTTGTTGAATGTTAATGGATGGAACATAACCCCGGTCGCCAGTTGCGCCGCCAAGTCCTTGGTGGGTTGCGACACCAAGAAGAAAACGTTCGCTTAAGGGCGCGGCCTCCTGCGCGATGGCGTCACTCGTGATCATCCCCAGGCCCGAAATGAGGACAACGATCCGTATCAAACAGGATAGGCACCGGCCAGCGAAATATTCCATCGTTTCACTTCGACATTAGCTTCATCAATTGGCCCTGCGATGCTTATGCAACAATGTTGAACAATGCTGATTGATAAGCGCGAGCAATCTTATTCCGTGGCTCCGACACCTGAGAATGCCGGACTCTCGCGAAACTCATCAGACCGCTTGAGATGCGCATAGAGCTGAGTCAAGGCCGCATGCGTCCTCTTCACGTCGAAATACTGCAGAAGCCGCGCGCGACCCGCCTTGCCAGCACTGCCAAGGTCAAGAGCGGTGGCAGCTTTGATGCCGGCAATGAGTCCATCGACGCTAACATGCGGACATAGAATGCCGGTCACGCCATCTTCGATCAGCTCTGGGAGAGCACCGATATTGAAAGCCACAATCGGTTTCGATGCTCGCATAGCTTCAAGTGCTACGAGTCCGAACGCTTCCCATCGAGACGGTATAACCACGAGGTCAGCCTGATCGAGTTGGGCATCGATTTGAACGCGATCCATCCACCCGAGCAACGTCACGTTTTGAGGCAAATCGAGTGATTTTTCCTCTCCAACCACTGCCGAGCCGATCATTCGTAGATCGATTAACTCCCCGAGATGCCGGGCAGCTTCGATCAACAGGTCGAAACCCTTCTGGTGATCGAGACGACCAATGAAAAGTACACGGGTTCCCTTTGCGGTCCAGGGAGATTGACGGACAGCCGCGTCCTTGACGCGGGCTGTATTGATACCGTTTCGCACCACTACCAGACGCTCAGGATCCACACCTGCCGTACGGGCTGAATTGTATTCATCGTATGAAATGCAAATGATCCGATCGGCAGTTTTCGTTAGAAGCCTTTCGGTTAGCTTTGTGACAACTTGGCTAATAATCGTGGTTTTGCGGGAAAATGACCAGCCATGGGGGCAGTAGACTACTTTGGGCTTGTAGCCAAAATATATAAACAGTAGCGGGCGGATTATCAAACCCGCAAAAGTTGAATGCAGGTGAATGATATCGGGCCGTATGCGTTTCATTTCACGCATGGTTACTGATGCCATGTCAACGAGGCTAGCAATGTTACGCCCCGTACGGCTAAAGCCGGAAATGCTGCTGTCTTCGAAGCCCGTCAAGTCATTTCGATGATTGGCCGGTATTACGTAGTGAACGTTTGCGGCCCCAAAGGTACCACATTGATGGGCGTGCAGCTCGTTAAAATAAGTCGCGATTCCGCCACGAATCGTTTCGGCAACGTGTAGAATCTTCATACCACGCCCCAAATCTTTACTCAAGTCTAGGTGCTGTAGCGGATGTAGATGACGTGGTCAAGACAGTCTTTAGCGTCGCCGCACGCATTAATACAAGCAAAAGTTGTTATATTTGTGCATTTACACTTATACGAGAGATCAAGAGTTTATAGTTGACGCAGCTGACATCAACTTCGACGGCCTTTGAACGCTACGACAAGCCAACCCGGCGGGCCGCGTTTTATGGAAAAGGTCGTACCGTGGCTGATGCGCAGTTTCGCGGGCATCGACGTTGGCCGTGAACAGGTGCCGGATGAGATTCGAACCCTCCGGCTGCTGTTCCATCAAGCTTCGCGAGACGGAACCTTCAGCCGCCTCCGGCCATGATCTTGGCCTTGCGTTGTTCTGGAGTACCTCGGCATTCTGAAGGCAGACGGACTGAGCGTCGTGACATCATTGGCGATGTCACGATCATTCACGCCCCGTCCTCAAACAAGAACGCCGGTCAGACCCGCGATCCCGACATGCACCAGATCGCAACGGGGGCCACATGCAGGATCGACATCTAGAGGTGGCGGCGACGGCGGCCAATGCCACTGGTTAGCGTGTCTTGTGCCTGATTGGCAGACGTCCTCCCATCAGCCCAAACACAAGCCATGTTGTTCCGGGGTCTCTTGGACCTCAAGGCAGCTCATGATGCGCAAAGTCGACGGCTGGGAACGACTCGTCGCGAAGTACTCTCTTAACACCTCGCCGCATGATCACTCACGGGGATCAGGTCAAACACAAGTCGTGACGGCCCCGCGCTTCCAGCTCATTTTTGAGAGATTGGAGTAGAAGGACAGCAGAATTGCGCCATGAGTAACGGGCTAAACGCACCAGTTGCCGCTGCCTCTCAATTTCCGAAATAGGGCCACCCGCCAACCGCTCGCGCAAGCGATCGGCAAGCTCAGTGGCACTCAGCGGATCGAAATACATTGCAGCATCGCCACAGGTCTCGCGTACCGCACCGGCCGAGGATGCGATCACAGGACAACCGAAGATCATCGCTTCCAGAGGGGGAACTCCAAATCCCTCATAAAGGCTGGGAAAGATAAATGCCAAGGCCTGCATATAGAGAGCAGCAATCTGATTATCCGGTAGGCGACCGGCCCTGATGACCCCAGGATCGGCCACTGGCTTGATGCCGCCGAATACCTGCTGATTATTGCCACCGACTACGACGAGCGGAATGTCTGGACGGTCAAGGCACCGTGCCGCGTCAATCGCCAATTGGATATTTTTATTCTTAGTCATCGACCCAACAGTGAGAAAAAACTTTCGCGATTCCAATCCAAGCCGTTCTAAAATGCTGTAATCCGGCCTGGTAGCCGCGAAATGATCAGCGCTATTGGGGAATACACCAATTGAAGAATGCGAGACCTTCAGGACCGCGGCTAATTCCGCGCGCGAAAATTCCGACACGGTACCAATGTGAGCTGTCCGAGCTAAAATGCGATCGAGTGTGCGGTGGACGAGGACATAACTGCTGCTGAAGAAATCTGGCCTACGGAAAACCTGGGCATCGTGAATAATCACGGTGTGGTCCCGATGCGCGACGGGACCGGAATTGGCGAAACTGAGCAAGGTGCCGGTTCGCGCAGCCCAGGCGAGATCTATTTGATCCCAGATATGTCCCGTCAAACGACCGATTTGTTGAGTTTTGATCGCCGCAAGAGGGGGTGCCTCTGATGCGTTCGGCGGTGTGAGAACACACCATTCCGCTTGTCCGAATGGCTCGGGCGCCTCACCAGATGACACAAGGCCATCAATTGCCCTGACCATTTCCAAGGCGTAACGCTCAACCCCTGTCAGAGAATGCGACAGAAAGCGGCCGTTGATGAATACCTTCAATACCGCCTCCCACCTTTACTTCAAACCCTGCCGCAGGAGATACCGCTTCACCATGGTAACGTACGCCTATGCTGAAACCTATTTGATGACAAGGCGGAAAAGGCATCGAATGAAGTTTTTATCATCGGTACGGTAGTGGATGTGGTTGGAAAGGCACAATCTCTATGGTCCGAGCAATACCGCTCGGCGTATTAACTGCGACTGAGATTACCCTGGAGAGTCATATCCGCTAGGCGGTTGTCATCATCGTGTCTTATCTTGCTTCCAGCGCCTCGCCGCTCGATCCGATGTCGATGAGTTCGAAGACCACGACCGACATCTGTAGCAGCAAGCGTACGGCCCATCCGCCAGCCGGCGGTGGCCTCCAAGAGAGGTGGAGCGTCAATACAGGCTGATGGTAGAGTCGGCTCGCTCGCCTGGAGGTTGGTGCAGATCAGATCTTCGACTTCGCTCTTCAGTTCGGAGCCGCGATGATCTTTTTCAATCCTGTACGAAAGCTGGCGCGATTTCCGGATTGGCGGGAGAGAAGGCAACATTGGCCGCGAGGAAATCGATCGCTGATCCGCAATCGAAAGTTTTGCCGCCGAAATCCATGCTGTGAAAGCTCTGACCATGAAATTGGACGGAGCCGTGCCCTTTAGCAGTTTCTCCACTAGGCCCGCGTTTTCCAAAGCCTTGTCCGACCAAGACTATTGATGGTCTCATCGATGGACGTCTGTGACCGTTGGTGGAGTGCTAAGCAAGGAATGGACTTATCAAGTGCTTGAGATGGCCACGGTTTTACCCATCAACCAGTGAGTTGTTAGCCCTCCTTATTTTCGGCCCCAACCCAGGAAAATGAGGCCGCGAATATTTGCTCCTTGATGAGCTCTATAACATTATATAGAATTATGACAAAACCACAAAGCATGCCAATCGTAAGCACGAATATTACCTTCAAAAAGGCTTCAACATCATAGAGTAAGCGCCGCATTTGTTTTCTCTTTTGACAAGAGCCTGCAAGATACAAAATATATATGCCGTTACGTTATATAAAAGTATTGATGTCATGTCAATTCCAAAATTTGGCCTTAATTATCAGTTCTCTAGCAACATCAGTATCAATTGGTTGTGTGTAGCAACTCAGAGTTGGTGGCCGCTTAGCTAGATTCCCTAAATGACGCAAGCTGGCTTCGCCGAACGCTGCGTCAGATTAAACGGTGAGTTACATCGCCCACCTGCGTGAACTTATCGGGTTATATATATCATTTGGCACCGAATTCGTGCCTGGAAGAAAACAGACAACCAAAAGATGCGCTACGAAAACCATTTCGCCACGTAGTTTCCAAACGAGAGATTTAGAAACACCAGTTTTATTGCTAGTGAAATCGCTTTTTGATAAGTGATTTCCTCAAGCTCGCCGCGCGTTTTTGAGAAAATAGCGGCTGGGATATATTGTAAGGAGCCCAAATGACGATTCTCGTGACGGGCGGCGCCGGGTATATCGGCGGCCATATGGTTCTCGCGCTTCTCGACGCGGGCGAAAAAGTCGTTGTGCTCGACAATCTCTCCACCGGTTTTCGCTGGGCGGTGCCGGAAGAGGTGCCGCTTGTTATCGGCGATTTTGGCGATACGGCGCTTGTCGATCAGATCTTCGCTGACCATCAAATCGATGGGATCGCGCATTTCGCGGCGAAAATCGTGGTGCCGGAGTCCGTCGCCGATCCGCTGACCTATTATCTCAACAATACCGCCAAGGCGCGCAATCTCATTGAATCCGCCGTTCGCCACGGCATCGAGCATTTCATCTTCTCCTCGACAGCAGCAGTCTATGGCGAACCGGAGAGCAATCCGGTTTTCGAGGAGCTTCCCCTCTGCCCGATCAATCCTTACGGGCGCTCGAAACTGATGGTTGAATGGATGTTACAGGACGTGGCCAAGGCGCATAAGCTGCGCTACGTCATCCTGCGTTATTTCAATGTCGCTGGAGCCGATCCGCAAGGCCGCCACGGCCAGTCAGCCACGAATGCGACGCATCTCATCAAGGTTGCGGCGCAGGCTGCTCTCGGTCATCGGCGCGGGCTCGACGTTTACGGCACCGACTATCCGACGAAAGATGGCTCCTGCATCCGTGACTACATCCAGGTTAGCGATCTCGTCGATGCGCATATGAATGCGCTCGAATATCTTCGCAACGGCGGGCAGAGCCTCATCTGCAATTGCGGCTATGGACACGGGCTTTCGGTGCTCGAAGTGATTCAGGTGGTGAAGAAAGTTTCCGGCATCGATTTCGAGGTACGGCTCGCGGACAGGCGCCCCGGCGATCCCGCCTCCCTCGTCGCGGGAGCCGACCTAGTTCGGGCGACCCTCGGCTGGAAGCCCCGCTATGACAACGTTCATGAGATTGTTCGTCAGGCGCTCGATTGGGAGCGCCGTCTGCACAACAGACCTTGAGTCTTTAACGGCTAGATCAATTTCTTGAAAGGCCTTGTCAACCTAAGGAATTTCACCGATAGGGCAGCTGTCGACGGAGTTCGGGGTCATACAGTCTCCGGTTGATTATCTTGGACCGGTTCGTTTGGCCTGTATGCATTATTACGTGGGCAAGACCGAATGCATTCTGTCGCGAGACGGGTGGAGATTTGTTCGTTGACATGCCGTGGTCGCTGAGGAAGCCAAGTCCGGCTACGGCACCTCCGCAGGCCGATTCCGTAAATCCTGCTCGCCGAGATCCGGGCCGTCCAGGCCGAGCCCCGCGAAGGCGTCGATCGTCGGGACCAGGCGCGGCCCGTAGCCGATCATCGGCGACTCGACCGCTTCGCTGCCAGCCTCCAGTTGGCCTGGCAGAAGGGCGAACGGCGACGGACTCACTGCCGCCCTTATCGTGTTCGGTAATACCAAAAGGTCGCAAAGAGCAACCCTTAGTTTCCGTTCTCGAATTTTGCCTTTTCGAAAATTCGAGAGTTGGTCGAACGGTCGTTATGAAGGCAATATTGGCTAACTTGTCATGTCGCCCGATATTAATCTGGTTGATACCGGGTTTGCGCACGTTTCAAAGTATTTCGGGTGAGACCAGCCGTTGCTCGCTACCAATTTTTCTTTTTGCAAGACCCGTCAGTAGCGCGTCAACACTGCGGCGTAACCGCACCTCGAGCATATCATGGCTGAGTGAGGCGACCGCGATGCTGGCGCTCAACCCGATCACGATGAAAACCGCCCACGCCCACCATTTATCGACACCCTGGCGTGCAAGGGTCTGCCCAAACATTTGCAGAGGAAAAAGCACGAAGGGATGTACGAGATACAAACTATAGCTAATCTTTCCGAGGAACTGCCACATTCTGGATTCAAGGAATTTCGCCATTCCCGATGCCGGTGTAAGCACCATCGCAAACAACAAAAACGCCGGAATGATGCTGAGCAATATATCGCCGTTTTGCAGCAAGGCATACATAGAGCCAAGGCAAATGAGTCCAACGAGCACACCTAACCCGCCAGACAACCGAAGCTGAAATTTATGCACGCTGAACAGCGCGCCGACTACGAAATATGCCGCGATAGGAAACGACCATACTAACCCTATTAGCACAATCGCAACTGTGGCCGCTGCCACCCAGTTTTTCCGTTGGAATGCAAAAAAGTAAAGGGAAGCAGTACCTATGTAAAACATCCACTCGAAGCTTAATGTCCAAGCATTCTGTTGGCCGGCTGGCAAGCCAAGTGCCCAAGGCAGGAAAAAGAGATTAACAAAGAAGAGTTTGATATATGTAAATAAATCAATACCTTTGAAAAATTTGTAGCCCACTAGGGGCCCGATTATAAATAGTAGAAAATGAAGTACGGCGAAAACAGGCAAGATTCGCAAGCAGCGATCATAGAGGAATTTCGAAATCAGCTTATGCCGGATCAAGCTCGCTGGGATCAAATAACCGCTGATTATGAAGAACAGCTCGACGCCATGTCCACCGGTCGTTAGCGCGGCACCGATCCAATTCGGCAACTCCGGCAGAAAACCGGCAAGATCAGGCATCCCGCGCAAGTGGGTAATTATCACACTGAGCGCAGATAGTCCGCGAAGCCCTTGGATCGCGGGCTCAAACTCTTTCCGTTGCAAGGTCGCTCCCATAATCAAAAAATGAAGGAAATATCCAATTATCTCGCCTCCTACCGAAAACTCGTCCCGGAAGCGCAAAAAACTAAAACATTTTTATATACAAATTTTACATCAAAAATATTTGATTTGTTCTTTGTATATCATGTCTGTATCACCACGCGGTTGCCACTGTCAAGGCATAGTTTGATGAAACGCCCATTGTGTAATCGTGGCACGCTGCTATGACACAAGTCAAAGAATGACCTGTGGTGCCACTTCCGAATTTTCGGCTCAACCCTTTGAAAAAGCGAAAATTCGAGAAAAGAACCAAGTTGGCCTTTCGCGATGCTTGGTATTAGCTAAGTCAATTGCCAGCCCGACGCATCCCTTTGAGCCGCCGTCGGCCAAGATCACGGCTTTCGAGCAAATACTGGAAGCGGTAGATCGTGGCCTCATGACGTCGATCACAGCCGACATCGATTGCTGACTTTGAAGGGCATCGGCATATTCATAGGCGCCGGCGATTCTAAAAACGCAACCGGCCGCTGTCTCATGCCGATGTCCAGCCGTGCATGCGGATACCGACTCCATCGACAATGACGGGTCAGTTCGGCAGATCCTATCGAAACATCGAGCACTTGCTGGTGTTCAGTAGCAGATGCACAAGGCCTGCCCGAGTAACGCTCGTGGCCCAAAGAACCAAGGCAGGCGCCTTCAGAAGGGTGTGGCGTGCAACCACATGCTCGCCTGTGCAGGACTGCCTCTTTCCCCAGCGAACAGCTTCGGCCACCACACCTTCCACGGCAGTTAAGGCGGCGGCGGCCTTAAGGACCAGCGGGGGTTGGTCGTGCAGTCCACCGCTTTCCATTTCCGGATCGTCTCGACGTCGCCGGTATCAGCACCACCGTAGTAATGGCCCGCAGTTGATCGACTTTCGAAGTCATCATGCCTCCCCGTCTGCCTTCCAAATTATTCAGATGGAGTGCTTTTGAGCACTCCATCTGTTGATGTGATTGTTAGGACTCGAATGAAAGTGCCGTCTGGCTTCGTCTTGTCCTGGTGGAACCGGAGACCGCGCGAAGTGTTTTGCGAGCCCAGCTGCCCACGACCACATTCATCACATTTTGCCCCAAATGGGCGGCGCCCTCCGGGTCGGAAAATCGCGATGCTGAAAGGATGAAGCCACATCCTTGCACCGCGAAGGACTTATTTTTTGGA
>Ga0182033_10001744_pt1 | contig 10925 bp, 9 predicted proteins | sample tim00Cox0000000H_FD_125968 | JGI IMG/M metagenome (GOLD analysis project Ga0182033, IMG submission 125968) | Lab enrichment of tropical soil microbial communities from Luquillo Experimental Forest, Puerto Rico - timezero.00C.oxic.00.000.00H | ecosystem: Environmental > Terrestrial > Soil >...
CGCCCAGCACCGCCATGACCGGGTCGTGCCGCAACTGGTCGTGGTCGATCAGATCCTCATAGCCCAACGCAATCCCGAACACCCGCTGACCCACCAGGCCCGGCACTTCGTGTACGACCAAGTCAGCCGCACGGTAATCGGTGAAGCAGCCGGCAAAGCGCTCGATCATTCGGATCTGCTGATCGGTGGCGCCGAGCAGCATCGCCCCGGCCTTCGAGGTCATCGTCCCACCGTCGAACGCGGCCACCACCGCCCGCCCTTCAACGCGTGCAAAGCCAAATAGATCCGCGCTACACTCTGTCTGCATCGGGACTCCTCCTGGTCGTGAGACAAACCGTTCTCGCAACACGATTTTCTCAGATCCAGGGCCCGATGCACCTACCCCCTTTGAGAAATGCGGGCTAGCCTTCCCTACTTCTGCTCGAACCCGTGGGTGGTGAACTTCAAGGTGCGGCGGTTCTCGGTGACGGTGCGGACGACCTGCTCCGGAGCTCCCGCCTCGATTTCCAGCGTGACTTTAACCGACGAGCCGACCAGCCTGGCGAGGCGCCCGGTCGACACACCATTGTCCACGAGAAATCTCACGGAGCAACGGCAGCTCACGTTCGGGCACAGCCGCGGCCGCGTGTTGTAGCGCCTCAAAGATGTCGTCGGGCTGGAGATCAGGATAAGCCGCGAGGATTTCAGCCTCGGACCTTCGACGATCCGCACGATACCGCGATCCTCTCCTGGACTATCTCTATCAGCCGGCGATGAGCACGAGAAGCGCTGGCGCGCCTACTTCGACGGCCTCGCCGCGAACGGGCTCAAACGCAAGCCCGCAAGCTAGACCCGCGTGTCCCTGGTGCTTCTCTGGTGCTTCCCTGTTAGGCGGATTTAGCCTCCCAGTTCGGCCGATTTAATTCCCTGTTCGCTCGCGTAGGGAATTGTCTCGTAAGTCTTTGATCTGCGAGCCGTCAGGTGCCCTGATTCGCGCGATTTTGGGCATGAAATCGAGGTTTTCCCGGTATTTTCCCGTCGAGCAGGGAAGCGGGACCGGGCAAGCCGCGGGGCATCGATCATGGCGCAAGGTCGGCAACTTCGACCAGTGCGATCCGGTTGCGCCGGACCGTCAACGCCAGCCGGCCGTGCTTTAGCGCGAGCGCGTCTTTGCCAAAGATCTCCTGGCGCCATCCGGAGAGGGCCGACACGGAGGCGTTGTCGTCCGCGGCGATCGCTTCGAGATCCTCGACCGTGGCCACCAGCTTTTGCGCAACCTGATGCTCCTCACATCTCTGCTTCAATAGGACGCGCAACAGTTCGATCAGTGGGCCGAGACCGGGCGGGGTATCGGCTCTAGACGGTGCCGGAGGCTCCAGCGCCTTTGAACTGGCGAGCCCGCGTTGCACCGCCTGCAGGATCTCGTTGCCGAGCTTGCCTTCGGCCACTCCCTTCCCGAGGCTACGCGATCGTGCCAGCGCTTCTATGGTCTTGGGGGCATGGGCGGCGATTTCGAGCACCGCCTCGTCCCTCATGATGCGGCCGCGCGGCAGGTTGCGTTGCCGAGCTGCGGTTTCCCGCCACCCTGCCACCTCGCGCAGGACCCCGAAAAACCGCGCATCGACCCGGCCGCGCAGGCGAAAGCGACGCCAAGCCTCTCTCGGATCGTTCCGGTATGTCGCAGCATCGGCGAGCCCCGCCATCTCCTCGGCGAACCAGGCGGCCCGGCCGTTTGACGCCAGCTGTTGCTGCAGCCTTTCATAGACGGTCCGCAGATGAACGACATCGGCGAGCGCATAATGGATTTGCCGGTCGGTAAGCGGCCGATGCGACCAATCGGTAAAACGGGAGGATTTGTCGAGTGAGGCCTGAGCAAGCTTGCCGACGAGCGTCTCGTAGCTCGCCGCATCGCCGAAGCCGCAAACCATCGCGGCGACCTGGGTGTCGAACAGCGGTGTCGGGACCGCACCCGACAGATTGAAGAAAATCTCGATGTCCTGGCGTGCGGCGTGAAACACCTTGAGAACGCTTTCGTCCGTCATCAAGGCGAGCAACGGCGTCAGATCGATCCCCGGAGCGAGCGCATCGATCGCCGCTGCCTCTGTAGGACCCGCTATCTGCACGAGGCACAGGATCGGCCAATAGGTGCGCTCGCGCATGAACTCGGTATCGACGGCGAGGAAGCTGGTGCCGCTTTGCTCGGCGCAAAAGCGGACGAGGGCCGCGGTATCGGTGATTACCATCATTAATTGCGCTGTATATCGAAGCCGGGAAGTTCGAACCACCCCTGTGCTGTGGAGGGCTCGCGCCTTGACAAGCGCAGCTCTTCCATGCCGTGCTCCTTCTTTTGAATGCGGTCTCGGACCCTTCCCCGATGCACGCCTATCGGACCCATACCTGCGGAGCGTTGCGCCTTGCCGATGCGGGTCGGCCAGCGCGGCTATCAGGGTGGGTGCACCGAAAACGCGACCACGGCCAGCTCCTCTTTATCGATCTGCGCGATCACTACGGCATTACCCAGTGTGTGATCGATGTGTCCTCGCCCTTGTTCGCTGCGGCCGACGCGCTGCGGTTGGAAAGCGTCTTGACGTTGACCGGACGGGTCACCGCCCGGTCCCCCGATACGATCAACCCCAATCTCGATACCGGCGAGGTGGAGTTGGTCATCACCGAACTCGAGGTCCGCTCGGAAGCCGCACCGCTGCCTTTTCCGGTCAACAGCGAAGCCGAGACGCCCGAGGACATGCGGTTGACCTACCGCTTTCTCGATCTGCGGCGCGAGCGGATGCACGCCAACATCATGCTGCGAGCACAGGTCATCACCTCGATCCGGCGGCGGATGGTGGAGCAGGGCTTCACCGAGTTCCAGACGCCAATCTTGACCGCCGACTCGCCCGAGGGGGCGCGGCCCTATTACGTGCCGAGCCGGCTCCACCCGGGTGAGTTCTACGCGTTACCGCAGGCGCCGCAGCAATTCAAACAAATACTTATGGTCGCGGGGTTCGACCGCTATTTCCAGATCGCGCCGTGCTTTCGCGACGAAGCGAGCCGCGCCGACCGCGCACCGGGCGAGTTCTACCAACTCGATCTAGAGATGTCTTTCGTAACCCAAGAGGATGTGTTCGCCGCAGTCGAGCCGGTGTTGCACGGGGTGTTCGAAGAATTCGGCGGCGGCCGGAAGGTGAGCTCCGCTCCGTTCAAGCGCATCCCCTATACCGAGGCGTTGCTCAGCTATGCAAGCGACAAGCCCGATCTGAGAAATCCAATCGTCATGCACGACATGACCGAGCATTTCCGCGGCTCGGGCTTTCGCGTGTTTGCCAACATGATAGCCAGCGACCTCAAGGCGCGGGTGCGAGCGATTCCCGCAGCAGGGGGCGGCAACCGCGCCTTCTGCGACCGGATGAACTCGTGGGCGCAGGGCGAGGGGCAGCCGGGGCTTGGCTACATCTTCTTCCGCGACGGAGAGGGCGTCGGGGCGATAGCCAACAATATCGGCCCGGAGCGCACCGCCGCCATCTGCGCTGAGCTCGGGCTCGATGACGGTGACGCGGTGTTTTTCGTGTGCGGCGCGCCAAAGACTTTTATGCCGTTCGCAAGCGACGCGCGACTCAAGATCGGGCGCGAGCTCGGCCTCACCAAGGAGGGCGCCTTCCAGTTCTGCTGGATCACCGACTTTCCGATGTACGAGCTGAACGAGGAAACCGGCAAGATCGACTTCAGCCACAACCCGTTCTCAATGCCGCAGGGCGGGCTCGACGCGCTCGAAAACGAGGACCCGTTGTCGATCCTGGCGCATCAGTACGACATCGTCTGCAACGGCGTCGAACTCGCTTCCGGTGCGATCCGCAATCACCGGCCGGACATTATGTACAAGGCCTTTTCGATCGCCGGTTACGACGCGGCCGAGGTCGAGGCCCGCTTCGTAGCCGTGCTCAACGCCTTCCGCTACGGTGCGCCACCACATGGCGGGCTGGCACCGGGCATAGACCGCATCGTCAGGCTGCTCGCGGACACTCCGAACATCCGCGAGGTGATCGCCTTCCCGATGAATCAGCAGGCACGGGATCTCTTGATGCAAGCTCCGGCACCAGTTTCGCTGGAGCGGCTACGGGAGCTCCATATCAGACTCGATTTGCCGCCCTCTAGAAGTGCAAATCGCTGACCCTGGACCGTGCGCCGTCGCGGTTTGATCGAGAATTTCCGGCCGAGGTGAGGTGGAACTTTGTGCGGGGATCGTTAGGAACGAGAATTGCTTATTATCTGCATGCTGGTATCGAGAGCTTTTGTTTGGCGTATCGACCTGGGAGTGTTGTGTCCATGATCAATCGGCCCATCGTATCGTTTGTCCTTGTGGCGGGGCTTGTGGCAGTGGCGACGACAGCGGCTCTCGGTGCCGAGATCGCGCCGCACCGGGCGCTCTATTCGATGACTTTGGGTTCTGCTCGAAACGACTCTGGTGTGGTCGATGCGCGCGGCACAATGGACTATGAATGGGGCGAGACGTGCGACGGATGGACCATCGAGCAGCGCTATCGACTCAGGATGCGTTACGGCGAGACACCCGACGTGGACATCGTGTCGAGCTTTGTCACTTGGGAGTCGAAAGACGGGCTGCGCTACCGCTTTAATCAAAAGCAGAGTCGAAATGGCGAGCTCGACCAGGACATCCGCGGTGAGGCGAAGCTCGATGCTCCAGGAAAGGGCGGCAGCGTCGAGTTCACAAAACCGAAACCGCAGACCCTGAAGCTCGATCCCGGCGTGTTGTTCCCGAGCGCGCACACGATCTTGCTGATCGACAAGGCGCGTGAGGGGGAGAACTTTCTCTCACGCCAGGTGTTCGATGGGGCCACCGATGAGAATGCCGTTCAGGTTTCAGCGGCGATCGGGGTCAAGATCACAGCCGATCCGGCAGCGGTAAAGCTCAGTCCTTTGTTGCAACGGCCAGGCTGGCGCGTCCGGCTTGCCTTCTTCCCGGTGGATGCGAGCGTCGAAAAGCCGGACTACGAGCTCGGCATGCGCCTTCTCGACAACGGAGTTTCGCAGGACATGCTGATCGACTACGGCGAGTACTCGATCCGCGCCAAGCTGGACGATATCGAGCCGCTAGCTAAACCGAACTGCTGACCGCAAATGCTCATCCGGTCACCACCCCTCCCTGCGCCGAAATGTCGTAGGGTGTGACGTATTGCCGGCGGTCGGCAGGTCGCGGCCCAATCGCACGGAGCCCCCGCCGAGTCTGCCGCGAATTTGATCCATCGCGTGTTCGAGCCACCGCGGCCGGTCGAGTTCGCGGTCGAACAGGGTCTGCGGGTCGGCCGCCTGGCCCTCGACGAGCGCGTCGGCCCCGACGCCGATCAGCCGAAACCGGGTGACGCCGTCAGCTTCGCCCGCCGATCGACACGGTGATACCGAGCTCGCCTTCGACCCGAACGGCGAGTGCAGAGCTGGGACGGACAAGCGCCGTGGAGTTCCTTGGTGCCACCAAGGTCGAGAACGGCTTCGTCGATCGACAACGGCTCGACGAGCGGCGTCAGCCGCAGCATCTCGGCGCGCACCGCGCGTCCGACCTAGCGATATTTCGCCATGTCCGATCGGATCACCACCGCATCCGCGCAAGCTGCCAGTGCGTTGAACATCGGCGTCGTCGAGCGGCACGCCGTAGAGTCGCGCGACGTAGCAGCAGGCGAGCACGACACCACAGGAACCGCCGTCGATGATGACCGGCCGATCAACGAGGTCTGGCCGGTCACGCTTCTCGACCGTGGCATTAAAGGCGTCGCAATCGACGTGGGCGATCGACAGAGTGTCGAGTGTGGCATGGCAGACTTGGCGCGGTGAGCCGCACGCGCCGCACAGCTCGCGCGGGGTGGCGAGATGGCAAGGGCGCCGTAATCGCGGCACAGCGTCCTCACCCTTCCTCCTCTAGCCGCCACAGCCAAGCGGCGCCCCGCACCCCGCTCGAATCGCCGTAAGCGGGAGGAAACAGGCGGGTGACGACGTGATCCGAAAAGATGTACTGCCGGCACAAGGGAGGAACCCGCTCGTACAGCGCCGATATGCCGGAAAGGCCGCCCCCCAGCACGATCGCATCGGGATCGATCAGGTTGATCACCGAAGCCAGCCCGCGGGCGAGCCGGTGCATGTAGCGATCGAGGGTCGCGCTACATTGCGCGTCTCCACGCTTGGCAAGATCAGCGATCTCGAGCGGGCTCTGGCGATGCCCGGTATAACGATGATGATCCGCCGCGAGAGCCGGCCCCGAAAGAAAGGTCTCGATACAGCCCGAGCGCCCGCAATAGCACGCCGGTCCCGGGCTCTCGTTCGGCGCCGGCCAGGGCAGTGGGTTGTGGCCCCATTCTCCGGCGATCGCGTTGGCGCCGACGAGGATCCGCCCTGCCAGGGCGATGCCCCCTCCGACCCCGGTGCCGAGAATGACGCCGAAGACCGTCTCCATCCCTGCCGCAGCGCCGTCGGTTGCTTCCGACAGAGCAAAGCAATTGGCGTCGTTGGCCAGCCGAATTGGCCGCCCGAGTGCGGTCTCAAGATCTCGTTGCAGCGGGCGGCCGATCAGCCACGTGGAGTTGGCGTTCTTTATCAATCCGGTGATCGGCGAAATCGCCCCAGGTATGCCGATCCCAATGGGCGCCGTTTCGCCGATCTCCAGTTCGATCACCTCGACGAGAGCGGTGATCACTTCTATCGTTGCGCGATAATTTCCCGTGGGCGTCGCAACGCGCCGGCGGACGCGAACAGCGCCGAGACGGTCAACGGCAGCCGCTTCAATCTTAGTGCCGCCAAGATCTATGCCGATGCGAAATCGGGTTGCCATCAGCTCTGCACCGTATTGGGGTTAGGCAAGAGACCGGTTACGGATTGTTAAGTTCGATCCTCTACAACCCGCAGCGTAGCCACGGCGGAAAGTCGATCACCGGGATTGCGATGGACCCTTCCGCCGACATTTCAGCACTTTTCTCGAGGCCGGCGAAGCATGACGCTCGAAGTGCCGAAATCGAACGAGAACACCAATCCGCCGCCGCGGAAGAAGATCTTGATCGTGGAGGACAACGACCTCAATATGAAGCTCTTTAATGATCTCCTCGTGGCACACGGGTATGGTACGTTGCAGACCAGGGACGGCATTGAAGCGCTTGCGCTCGCCCGACAGCATCATCCCGATCTGATCCTGATGGATATTCAGCTTCCCGAAGTATCCGGTCTTCAAGTGACCCAATGGATCAAAAAGGACGACGATCTGCGCATGATCCCGATCATTGCGGTGACTGCGTTCGCGATGAAGGGCGACGAGGAGAAGATCCGCGACGGCGGCTGCGAGGCCTATATCGCCAAGCCGATTTCAGTAGCAAGCTTTCTTAGAACTGTCGAGCGTTTCCTCTTCTGACGCGAGCGCTTTTCCTTACCCTGGTGTGTGCGAATAGCTCATGTCTGCCCGAGTCCTGGTTGTCGATGATGTCGAGGTAAACGTAAAGCTGCTCGAGGCCAAGCTATCGAGCGAATATTTCGACGTCCTATCGGCATATAACGGCCGTACCGCTCTGCAGATTGCCGACAGCGAACTGCCGGACGTGATCCTCCTCGACGTGATGATGCCGCGCATGGACGGGTTCGAGGTTTGCCGCCGGTTAAAGGCCAATCCCCGGACCGCCGACGTACCCGTAGTCATGGTGACTGCTTTGTCGGACGTCGCCAATCGCCTTCGCGGTCTCGAGGTTGGTGCCGATGATTTCCTGACCAAGCCGGTGAACGACATCGCCCTTTTCGCGCGCGTGCGCTCGCTCGCCCGGCTGAAGCGGATGATGGAAGAGTGGCGTTTGCGGGAAGAGATTTGCGGTCGGTTCGCCGGCCGCGATATCGCCGCAGCCGAGGATCCCAGGCCTGCAGTGATCCTGATCGTCGAAGAGGATCGCTTCGCTGCAGTGCAAATGGCCGAGACCTTGCGTTCGGCGGGCCATTCGGTAACCTGTGCCGTCGGCTGTGCCGACGCTCAAGCGTTGCTGGACTGCGACACCGAGCTGATCATAGTCAGCTTGTCGATGCCTAGCTGCGACCCGCTACGGCTCGTCTCGCGGTGCCGGGCGAATGAGGCCTTTCGCCAACTTCCGATCTTGCTGATCGCCGAGGATATCGATCTGATCCGTGTCGCCAAAGGACTCGTCGATCTTGGCGCCAATGACTATCTTATTCGGCCGGTGGACCGGAATGAGTTGCTGGCGCGTACGGGCACCCAAGTCCGCCGCAAGAGACTGCAGGACCGACTGCAACAGAACTATCAGCGCGGCCTGTCTCTCGCCCTGACCGACCCGCTGACGAGCCTTTACGTTCGTCGCTACGGAGAAGCTCATCTCGACGAGTTGATCGAGCGGGTCAATCAGGATGTCACGAGCGCGGCTGTCTTACTGTTCGACGTCGACCATTTCAAGCAGGTCAACGATACGCACGGCCATGAAGCCGGAGATGATGTGTTGCGGGAATTGGCCGCACGGACGCTGAAGAGTGTTCGCAGCGTTGATCTCGCCGTGCGATGGGGTGGAGAGGAATTTCTCGTGGTGATGCCCGAGACCGACCTCGCCAATGCGGCCGCGGTCGCCGAGCGGCTCCGCGCTACGGTCGCCAAGGATGTGTTTACTGTCAGATCGACCGGCGAAAAGTTGGCTGTTACGATCAGTGTCGGAGTGGCTGCGGCGATCGCAGGCGGCGACCACCGTGATCGGCTATTGAAGCGCGCCGATGATGCCCTTTACAGCGCCAAGTCCGGCGGGCGGAACCGCGTGACCATCCGGGCAGCCGATATTTGACCGGTTGCGACGGCGATCAGGGAGCTGAAGGTTTGGACGCTATAGTCCTGATCTGCACCACGCGATTATTTTATCTTGGCTTCTTTAAATAAGACGTGTTTGCGGGCAATCGGATCGAATTTTTTGAGTTCGAGTTTACCGGTTTTGGTCCGCGGGTTCTTTTTCGTGACATAGTAGAAGCCGGTGTCGGCGCTGCTGACCAGCTTGATCAGAACGGTGTTCGTCTTGGCCATCGATAGGGTCCGTCAGCTTCAGGGATGCGGTGGATCGGAAAATAGCGATCGGCCGATTCCTGTCAAGGCTGGCTCGGTCGGCGCAGTCGTCGCGGTGAGCGGGGCGGCGGCCAGTTTCGGAGTCGCTGAGAGGGCGTGCACCGCCTCACTGAAGAGCGTTGGATCAGCGAGAAGGCGCTTAGCCACTTTAATGTCAATCTCATGGTCGCCCTGCCGCGCCGGGCACGAGTGGCGCAACTGAGACCAGGCGACTTCGTCGAGCGATGCTCGCGGACGAGGCGCCGACAACGCGACTGAGTTCGTCCGCCGCAATGCAATCTGCACGGAATTGTCGTCATCTCCGAGATCGCTCGTGCATAGGGTCGGAATGACGCCGTGTTCGTGTAGGAAATATCCCGACGGGGTAACTAGCTGGGCCCAAGTCAGCGTTAGTTCGCCGTCGTTTGGCAGGCGTAAAACGGTTTGGACGGTGCCCTTTCCGTAAGAGGCGCTACCCACGATGACCGCGCGCCCGACGTCCTGGAGCGCCGCGGCAACGATTTCGGAAGACGATGCTGAACCGCCATTAATCAGCACGACAATCGGTATTTGCGGGGCGATGCTGTCGCCAGATGCCTCAAAGAACTGTCGGCTCGCTGCGTGGCGGCCCACCGTCGCGACGATCGGCCCCTTGGGAATAAAGACATCTGAAAGGCTGACAGCCTGATCGAGCAGCCCGCCGGGGTTACCTCGAAGATCGAGAACGATGCCGCGCAGCCGCTGACCAATCTCGCGCTCCAGTCGCACGAGGTCCTCGACAATCTGCTGCGTCGTGTTCTGGTTGAAGCTCGCAATCTGAAAAACGGCGACGCCGCCGTCCCGCGACATCGTCACGGTGGGAAGAATGACCAGCGCCCGCTGAAGACGAAAGCTGCGCTTTTGGCTCGGGTTCGGACGATAAACCGTCACCTCTACCTGGCTGGAGATCGGGCCGCGAAGAGCATGAACCACATCGCTTTGCGAGCGGCCAGCCGTTGCTAAGCCGTCGACGGCGACAAGCCGGTCGTCAGGCCGGATACCGGCTAGCTCGGCAGGCCCACCGGCCGTCACCTGGGTGATCCGGAACTCTTCGCCGGAAAGCTCGAGGGTTATGCCGATCCCGCCAAACCCGTCGCGAACGGCGCGTTGATCACGAGCGATCTCAGGCGCAGCGTAACGCGAGAAGCGATCGAGCGCGCTGGTGATCCCATCGAAGACGGCCTTGTCAATTTGGTCTTCCGAAAGGGCGGCGACGATCGGCGACGCCGCCCTGGCATCGACTTCAAGGCGCCCCATCAAAGCGCCCCAAGCATGAGGCTCGTCATCGGCTGGCATCGGGTAGACCGCTACCTCGCGGCCGCCATAGCTTAGTACGACCTGCGTTTTGCTTTCCGCCGCGGGGCTCTCCGTAACGGAGAACTTATCGTCGAGCCTGGAGAAGCGTGAGGCGCCGGCGAGGATTAGCTTTCGGCTCGACACGGGGGTAATGTAGAGATCGGTGATCTCATCGAGACCGCGTGCGAACAATCGCCCTGCCGGATCGTTAGGCAGCGACTGGTGCTCGACACAGGCGGCGAGCAGAACCACAAAGGCTAAGTTGCTCGCCCGCACGAGCGTAGCGAACGGACGCAACGACAACGGTATCGACTCCAGAACAGGAAACCGCGGACTTCCCCACCGCAATGAGCCCCGCGATCGTCCATCTTCGCGGAAATCTTTCGCGCCCGCAATGAGCACAGCAGATCGGCGGCGTTCGGTAATCAATGGCGCCGACCGGGCTGTCGGCGAGCCGGCAGCCGCGAACGCACCCCGACGCGCTTCCCGGCCGAGCTCGGAGAGGTCGGGGCCGCCCCATCCTCCTCGATGCGGAAAATGAGGC
>Ga0182033_10001745_pt1 | contig 10916 bp, 9 predicted proteins | sample tim00Cox0000000H_FD_125968 | JGI IMG/M metagenome (GOLD analysis project Ga0182033, IMG submission 125968) | Lab enrichment of tropical soil microbial communities from Luquillo Experimental Forest, Puerto Rico - timezero.00C.oxic.00.000.00H | ecosystem: Environmental > Terrestrial > Soil >...
AAGCCCAAGCCCTCAAATTCCAAACTCGGAAAGACAAAGCCTGAGCTCTCATAAGGGAAGCAATGCCAGGCGGCATCCATATAGGGGCACGGGGCTGCGGAACGACCGCGTCGCCTGAGATCACTAATGAGCAAAGCCGTCAGAACAGCCGAAGCACCATTGTGTGACGCGGCCGGTATCAACATGAATGAATTCTGAACGAGGATAGTATCCGACTCCTCCGCGGTGAAGCGACAGGGCAGCGCTTCGCAGATCGAGTGTGGAGACCCCTGGCACACGAATATCGATTGCTCTCGCTTGCACATGGAGACTGTGTTTGGCAACGCCGGCGGTGCGGGCGCGCAGGAATTCGTTGCTCCATGGCGAACGGTAACCGCAGACGACGGCTATCTCGGCATCGGGCTTCCCTGCGGCGGCGGTAAGGTCCGCCAGAAGATCAAAAAGATGAGGATCGTAATGAAGCTCTTGGCCCGTGCGGTGGTCACGCAAAAAGTGATCCAGCTTGGCGAGCGCGTCGTCGAGGTAGGCGTCGCCACGGCGATAGACTATGTCGATGCGCTCGCCGGTGTGAGTATGGAACAAGCGTAAGCGGCGTTCCGCTGAGGAAACTGGCCGCGCCGCAGCGGGCTCCTTGGCGGAGAGTGACAACATCAGAACAAATCCAGAGAGAGCAACGATTGTAAGAAAAGGGGCTCGGAACCGCACTGTGAATTGATCTCCGTAAAAGGCTTTGACAGAATGGCGGACTTGCCGGAAGACGACTTGCGCACTTCTCGACTGCATCCTCTTGCATAGTAACACTTCCGACCTGATGACGTCGTTGTTCCAGGGCAGTCACAACGAAAAGCCATATGAGGCAAAGAGCAGGAGAACGGCTACGAGATGATTCCCTTGCGGACGGCGTAAAGCGTCAATTCCGGAACACCTTTCAGGTTTAGCTTCTGCATGATATTGGAGCGATGAGTCTCGACCGTGTACACACTGAGATTCAGAAGATTAGCCACTTCTTTGTTCGATTTTCCCTCCGCCACGAGTTGCAGAATTTCTCGCTCCCTCGGAGTCAACAGATCGTATGCGTCCTCCGCGCCGGAGCGTTTCAGCTTGCGTATGTAGTCGTCCAAAAGAACCTTGCTTACAGCCGGGCTAAAGAACGACTTGCCGCGCGCGACGGCACGGACAGCTGCGATCAGGTCAGACTCAGCGGAATCCTTCAAAAGGTAACCCTTCGCGCCGGCCTTCAGGGCGCGCAGAACATAGCTTTCGTCCGGATGCATGCTCAGCACAATCACCGCGATCTCCGCGTGGCCCTGCGTGATTTGATGGGCCGCCTCGATGCCGTTGAGATTGGGCATGCTGATATCCATGACGGCGACGTCCGGCCGCAGTGAATTCGCAAGGGCGACAGCTTCGCGGCCGTCGCCCGCCTCCCCAACGATTGTGAGATCGGGTTGCTGCTCGATTAACAGGCGCAGCCCGCTCCGCATGAGCTGATGATCGTCCGCGAGAAGAATGCGAATCTTCTTCATGAAACTAGGCGGATTTGGCCGGCTCTAACGGGAGTTCCGCAACGATCCTGGTGCCGTGTCCGGCGCGCGACTCAATCTTCAGCTTGCCGCCAAGCCGCTTCACACGCTCTTCCATACCGAGGAGGCCCATGCCGCGTACGCGCTGTGGATCAAAGCCCCGGCCGTCGTCCTTGATTTCGACTTCAAGCCTTTCGGGGACCTGGGTAACGGAAACGCGCGCGTTCTTCGCCGATGCGTGAGCGGCAGCGTTGTTGAGCGCCTCCTGAACGAGACGGTAGACGCAAATCTTAGTCTCATCGGGCAATTGCTCGGAGACGATTTCCGAGTGCACTTCCACTTCCATCTCGCCGCGCCGCGACACTTCGCGCGCATGCCACTCCAGAGCAGGAATCAAGCCCAAGTCGTCGAGCATCGAAGGCCTCAGTAGCAGGGCGATATCGCGCACGGTTTTAACGGAGTTCTCGGCGAGGCTCTTTAGGCTCGCAATCCGTTCGCGCATGGCTTGCTCGTCCGCGGGGGCGAGTTTCGACAAGCGCCCCAGTTCCACCAGGAGCGCTTGCAATGCTTGGCCCACTTCGTCGTGAAGCTCGCGGGCGATGGACCGGCGCTCTTGCTCTTGGATATCCAAGAGTCGCGCGGACAATTTCTCGAGCTCGAGGCGGCTGTCCGCCAGCGCAAGATAACGCTCGTGTCCCTGGCGCTCGAGATGCAGGACATAGAAACTTCCGAGCAGTGACAGGAGTAGTCCGGCTGTCAGAGCCGCAAGAAGCATGGACTTGAGCCTGGATTGCAGCGAAGCGAACTTTGCCAGGAGATCCTGGTTGCTTTTGGCAAGCTCCGCGCCATTCAGGGACGCGATTTGTTGCGAAACCTGGAGGATGCTCAAGCTGCGCGGCAGGAGCTGTTCCTCAATAAACTTCGGGGATCGCGTCCTGCGATCGCCCGGAGTAAGAGACAGCATCGCGGAGGAAATGCTCTCTTGCTGGGAAAGACTCTCATCGATTTCCCGGAGTAATTGCCGTTCCCGGATTCCACCGTCCGAGGGGTAGCTCCGCAGCGCGGAATGAACTTTCGCCGCGCGCTCGGCAATTTCAGTACCTGCCTCACCTGGCTCCACCGCCTGACCGCCCAGAAGGAATCTTGCCAGCAGGTCGTCATAAGTATGTACAGAAATCACGAACACGGAAAGCGCTTGAGTCCGACTCAAAAAGCGGCTGGCAACTTGTTGTTCCACAGCATGAATTTGGCGCAAGGAGATCAACGCGCTCACGCCCGCTACGAGCATAAGAGCCAACAATCCGCCGAACGCGAGGAGCAAGACGGTGCTGAGCCGCTGCTCGGAGAACCGCGGCCGTGACGCTTTCTCCGAAAGGCCGCCGGGCTGGGGTTTATTTGTGTGCATGTCAGTGAACTGCCAGAACAGAATAGCAACTTTTCCGCACGCCGGCAGAAGCCACGCTCGAAACTTTGGATATACCCATTCGTCAGGACCCCATCTCCCCATTGGTAGGGAGAATCACCCCCACACTTCTTTGCGTCTGAACTAGAGAAACCGGGCGTGGCCCAATAGAGGCCTGCGGCCCGGTCAGAGATCTGCTAGGAGATAAGAAATGAATCGAACCAAGTCTTGGATTCCTTCAAGATCTGCCGTCGTTGGACTGGCTTTTTTTGTTGGCGCAGTTGGACTGGGCGTGGCTCACGAAAAGATGTCCGTGCACAATCCTCCAGCTTCGCTGAAGCTGGCTGACGCCAGTGAAGGTCCGAGCCGGAACAGTTATGCTCCGGTTCTCAAGTCAGTTCTGCCCGCGGTTGTAAATATATCGTCGTCCAAGGTCGTCCGGGCGCCGTCAGAGTCCCCTGAAGGGATGATGCCGTTCTTCCGCCAGTTCTTTGGCGGCGAAGATGGCGATGGAAGCTCTGTTCTGCCACAGCCTCGCGATCATCGTGAGAAAAGCCTGGGCTCCGGCGTTGTCGTTAGCCCGGAAGGGTACATCCTCACCAACAATCACGTTGTCGATGGCGCCACGGATGTACGCGTCACGCTTTCCGACAAGCGCGAATTTCAGGGCCGCGTCGTTGGCACTGACCCAAAGACCGATATAGCCGTTCTGAAGATTGCCGCCAGCAACCTGTCCCCCATCACCATTGGAGACTCGTCTAAGGCCGAAGTCGGCGACACGGTATTGGCCATCGGCGATCCCTTTGGCGTTGGCGAGACCGTCACCAAAGGCATCGTTAGCGCCACCGGCCGCGGCAACCTCGGCATTGAAGACTACGAGGACTTTATCCAGACCGACGCGCCCATTAATCCGGGCAACTCCGGCGGCGCACTGATCAACGACCGCGGGGAGCTCGTCGGAATCAATACCGCTATCCTCACTCACGGATCCGGTGGCAACCAGGGCATCGGCTTCGCCGTTCCCTCGAATCTCGCACGCACGGTCCTGGAAGAGATTTTGAAAAACGGAAAAGTGACGCGCGCCTACCTGGGCATTTATCCGCAGGACGTCACTCCGGCGATCGCCAAAGCTTTCGGAGAAAAAGACCCCGGCGGTGTTCTGGTCGGCGATGTTAGTCCGAACAGTCCAGCCGAAGCCGCTGGCTTGCGACGGGGAGATATCATCCTGGAGGTGAATGGCAAACCAATGACGGGCAGCAACCAACTGCGCATGACCATATCGATGATGCAACCCGGTTCGGCAGCCAAACTAAAAGTTGTGCACGATGGCAGCCAGCGCGAGCTCACGATCAAGCTGCATGAATTGCCCACAGAACAGGCAGAGATGAACAACGAGGCAGGCGAGCAGCCACAGGCTTCGGCCGGGATCGAAGTCGGCAATCTAACTCCTCAAATCGCCCAGCAGTTGCATCTGGCTCCGACGACCACCGGTGTGGTTGTGAAGCACGTCGACCCATCCAGCCCGCTGGCTGACTCCGGACTTCGGGCAGGCGATGTCATCCAAGAGGTCAACCATCAACCCGTGAAGAATGTGTCGGACTTTCACAACGCGATGCACAAGGATGCCACGAATCCCCTGCTCCTGGTAAACCGTGGCGGCCGGACACTCTTCGTCACCGCCTAGAATCAAAATTGCCCATCCCTCCCGCTGGGGGTTCCAGTTCGGCGACTGGGGCCCCTAGCGAGGGCCATGGCCTGCCGCAACTGCGGGCGCTCGACCTCGCCGAAGAGAAACTACAGGAACCTATATGGCCACGATCGACAAAGACGAGGAAATGATCTCGCTCAGCTCCAAACAAATGGAGCAACTTCGCAAGGAACTCCGCGAAGCTATCTCGCGAGAAGAACTCGGTCAGGCCCGGCAGTTGGAAGCCCTGGACCTCATCATTACAGTCTCGCAGACGAATCCTCAAGCCTTCCATCGCGTCTGGATCCAGCCGCTTTTGGCCGAGGGCCTGAACCTCGAAGCTGCACTCACTCACATCGTGGCTTCCTATTTCCAGCCCAATTAAGCCCGCTCCCTCCTTAAAGCGCAATGATGCCGGTGCCAAACCAGCGACTGTCTGTTTTGACAGTTCCTTCGCCGAGCTGAACTGTTAGGTTTAAACGGTGACCATCCTTGGGGTGTAGCTGCGCCGCCCAGCTCCCAGGAGCGACTTGCCATAGCGGCCGCCTCTGTTAGCGCCTATCGGTGCCCCGTGAAGAAGGGAACGGACGTCACAGAAGAGTTTGCTGTACGCCGAGGAGGAGGTCCGCCGCCATCTGGGGCTAAGAAAGGCAGACACTATGAAGCATTACGTTGTTGAGCCCCAAGCATCCCACCGGAGAAGCCCGTTTGCCATGCGACTGCTGTGGTTGATTGTGTTGTTGCTGGCGGCGCAGGCCTACCCACAATCTGCCGGTCCGGAGTTCCCCAATCCCGGCAATGCTCACATGTCCCGCGACAAACAACGCCAGCTCGGTCTCGAGGCTGCCGCCCAGGTTTATCAGCAGATGCCGGTGCTGCCGGACAACAGCCCCGAAACGCAATACATTCGGGAGCTCGGTCAGAAGCTGGTGGCCACCATCCCATCGGAATACTCCTGGCCGTTTGATTTCCACGTCGTCGCCCAGAAAGACATCAACGCCTTCGCGCTGCCCGGCGGACCGATGTTCGTCAACATCGGAACCATCACTGCCGCCGCCAACGAAGCGGAGCTCGCCGGGGTCATGGCGCACGAAATGTCGCACGTGTACATGCAGCACTCGGCGAAACAGGCCAGCAAGGCGCAAACCACGGGCCTGCTGGCCGGAATCGCCGAAGCGGCTCTTGGCGGAGCGGTGGGAGGAACGGTCGGAGAACTCGGGCAGATGGGAATTCAAATGGGGACGCAAGGGCTTATGTTGAAGTACTCCCGCGGAGACGAATCGCAGGCCGACGCGGTCGGCGCCATGATCCTCTACAAGGCTGGTTACAACCCAAAGGCCCTCGCCGATTTCTTCAAAACCCTCGAATCACAGGGCGGCCCAGCGCAACCGCAATGGCTCAGCGACCACCCTAATCCGGGCAATCGCGAACAGGCCATTGAGAAGGAAATTAGGAATTGGCCGCCGGAGAATTATGCCAACAATAGTCCCGCTTTCCAGCGCGTACGTCAGCACGCCATGGGAGTAAAGGCCTACACGGGTGAGGAGATCGCCCAGGGCGCAAAGTCCGGCCAATGGTCTGCACTCAACAAGAAGAATGGGGCAACCTTCAACCCCATAGGTGCTAGTGCGTTAAACACCAGCGCATCGGGCCTTGCTCCGAGTTCTTCACCCAAGGGTCATGCGGTCTCACTCGAGAGCGTTCTCGCGAGCCAGCGTATGCTCACCGCCGACCTTGGTCCCGTAAAGATTGGGTATCCTGAGAACTGGCAAGTCATGATGCCTAAACAGCGGGGACAATCCGTCACCATCGCTCCCCCGCCCGGGATCTCCGACAATGGTGTCGGTTACGGTGTGGTCCTTAACGGCATTCGGCCGCCGAAGGGTGAGCCGCTGAGCATCGACGACGTCACCCGCCAACTCGTCAAGGATATGGAGCAGAACGAAACGCTGCAACAAGTAGGCGATCCACAACCCATTACCGTGGGTGGCATTCAGGGCCGCTCCATCACTTTGCATTCCGTTTCGCCTTTCCCTTCCGCCAACGGTCAACCTCAGAAGGAGCGAGACTGGCTAGTGACCGTCCCGCAGCGCGACGGCTCCGTCATCTTCATGGTCTTTGTGGCGCCCGAGTCACAGTTCGACCGTTTTCAGCCAACCTACGAGGCGATGCTGACGAGCGTGCACTTCTAACGCCTCGATTCATGCGCCGTTTTGAAAAACGGCGAGAGCACGTGTTGAAAACCAGCCACTTACGACCGCGCCAGGCGATTTCATCCTCCGTTTCTCCGGCGAGCGGATGAGTTCTTACGTTGAGAAGTCACGCCGAATGCGAAGCAGCCCGCCTGGCAGTTTTGACAGCTTTTTCGCCCCGGGCAAAGCCATAGCCTTCGGCACGGCTCTGGGATGGGGTCCGGAGCAGTAGGACCTAGTTTGAGGTCGAGTTGGGAACTGAGCCGGACCCCTCTGGGATTGAAAGCTGGCCCCGGCCCCGTAGCGGTCAATTTAGGTGCTTAGGCTGGGCCTGTGGGTTTACAGCACCATCGACGAACTGTGAAGGAGACATTCCATGGTCAAATACGTGGTAACCATTCTGGCTTTATGTTCCGCAACACCGCTTCTGGCCCAATCCGCGTCAGCGAGCGGTCGAACACCGGCGCCCCCGGCGACACAACCATCCCAAGCCGCGTCGTCCCCGGCGCAGAGCGTTGGCATGTTTGCCTATCCAAAGAAGAACCAGACTGCAGACCAACAGTTGAAGGATGAGAACGAGTGCTTTGCTTCAGCCAAACAACAATCGGGAATCGACCCGCAAGCTCCGCCCCCAGCAGCCAAGACTGAGGAACAGAAAAAAGCAGAGCAACAGGCTGCCGCGGACAATGCCAAGCAGGCAAAAGGAGGGCGTGCAAGGGGTGCGGCCAGGGGCGCTGCCGGAGGCGCGGCGATTGGGGCGATTGCCGACGATGAAGCGGGCAAAGGAGCTGGGGCCGGAGCCGCTGCGGGCGCTATGGTGGGTGGAGCAAGGCAAAGGCGGGCTAACAAAGCGGCCAAGCAGCAGGCAGCACAGGCCACGGCGCAACAACAGCAGCAGCAGGAAGCGCAAGCAAACGCTACGCACCAACAGGGCGTCGACACGTTCAAGCGGGCATTTTCCGCTTGCATGGACGCTCGCGGATACTCCATCAAGTGACAGTCTTGCTTTAAGTCCCGGTAAACGCCTCACCGGACATCAACTGAATTCGCGTTCAATCCGGTTTGTCGAATTTCAAGCGCTTTGACCTATGGATCGAACTTCGCTGGCTGTTCAGCAGCTTTTTGAGTTGACGCACTGTCTTGGCGGCTGAGATACAGATCGACCGGAGTCACTTCGAACGGCATCTTCTCGTATTCAGCCGCCGGGCCCGCCGCCTTGAACTTGAGCAGATGGAGCTGGTTGTCAAAGGGATCGAGCTTGATGCGGCTACCGAGGGGCAATGCGACTACGGAAGCGGCTGTCGGGCCATTGGCAGTTTTTCCCGTCGACGCCTGGGCAACGGTATGATTGGTGAGGACGCTGTTTCCTAGATGGGGACTGATCAGGTTCGGAATCTCTCTCGAGCGGCTCTGGAGGTCACCGAGAAAGCGCTCGGCGGTGGCCAACTGATCCTTGTAGGGAGACTTCATCAACAGCTCTGAGCCCTTCTGGTTTGCCGCAAGTTCCTCTGCAGGGCTCCTTGAAAAGGCGAAGTGACGAAGGGTGTCCTTTTCCTCGACGCGGAGGCGATCGAAGAAGGCGAATTGTGTGTCCATGCGGTGTCCAAGCACGACGTGAGCGAGTTCGTGCGCCAAGATTGCGGCGAGACTGGCCTCGTCGGGAAGCACGTCCAGTAAGCCACGACTCAAGATGATGGTGTGGCCCATGGCGTAGGATTCCAAGGTGGAGGTCACGAGCAGTCGGCAGCGGATCTCCGGCTCGATGTCGAGGCCATTGCTGACTTCCAGGTTGTTGACCACCGCTTCGAGAATTTTGTCGACCTCGCCAGTCGGGGCCATCAAACCAAGCCTCTCCAAACTTTCGATGACGTTATCTTCGGCTAGGCGATCCCAAGAGCGTTCCGCCTGCAACGGAGAATAGTCGTTGGCGTCTTTCGTTTGATCCCCTACCGGAGCTTCGATGAGTATTCGACTCAACTCTTGCTCTTTTGGAACGCTGCTCAGCGCGTAGCCCCACAGGCGCGTCTGTGCCCGAAACGCCGGGAACGTCTGCTTCTTCGCCACGGGGTACTCGACATTACCTTCTTCACAGAAGATGACGGCAGGCAGCCATTGATTGTTGCCTGCATTCTCGCGCCAGCTGTCAAAGCTGAAGTAGTGGCTGAACGTTGGCGAGCCAGTGTAGGCGCCATTGAAACGCACGATGTGGAAGTCTTGATCCTCGACCCAGATGCGACCTACGAAGCGTCCCTTTGCTGATTTGTCTCGAGGACCCACGTCGAAGACCATACAGCGAACGTCGCCCAGGAACTCGCGGCGGATATAAGAAAACTCATAATGCTCGCGGTCGAACGCATTCATATCGACGTAGATCATTTGCAGAAAGCCCCTCGGAACAAACTCCATGGAAAAGAAGTTGGTGAGGCTGCCCACTAACATGTTGTGTTTGCTTCTGGTGTCCTTGGCCAGCGGTATTAGCTCCACGCCTTTCGCCAACTGCGCGTGGCCGAGAAAATACTTGTCTCCGCCGGGCGCTACGCCAACCTGTTTGTCCGGGTGGCGAATCTGGATGTACGTCTCGATGATCGGGGAGTATTGACGAAGGGACTCTATCTCCGCCTGCTCTTGCGCGACAATTTTGTCGAGCACTTCCACAGGCCTCGTATTGGTAGATCGCTGCGCACACTGGGCTCCAGGCATCGCGACGAATGCCAAAGCGACCGGCAAGACTCTCAAGGCGCGCATTACCAGACTCATCGAGCGGCAACAGGCAAATCACGGAGACGAGCGAGAGACTACGGTCGGGCCGCCTGATTCCCTTTGCTAAGCGTGATCAGGCGTGAACTGCCTTACTGGGGCGAGAGTGCCCGGCCCGGCTCTCCCAAACCATCAACATCCCCCCCGCACGACAGCTTCGAAAGGTCGCGGTCTTCCCCGTCCGACCGAGCGGGTCCCGGGAAATCGCGTGGATTTCAAAATGCCGACTTGAGCCTACGGTTGCGACGGTTGTTGAGCTACTGGAAAAACTTACAGGTAGGCCCTCTAGGTCACGATTTGCTCTTCGGAGACTTGGCGTTAAGAGTGGCCAGTAATTCCTTGGCGCTGGCTGGCGCCGGAACTGCGCCATTCAGCACAATATCTTGCGCACTGATCTCTTTGCCATACAGATTCTTGTTGGCACCGCCGTCGGGACGCAGCGTGGAACCCTCGAGCGAAACTCCTGCAAAAACACCGCGCGCTCGAGAGTAACTCAGAATTTCGGCCCTCATCGTGGCATCGGTTTCCGCGGAAGTATCCCTGCCTTTCGGGCCGGCAGCCGCAGAGGCATCGGCACCGAGTTTTACTTTACTGGTCAGAACGCCCTTGGCGCTCCGGTCATTCATGAGCAACAAGACGAAATCCGTGGCTTGCCCGCCAAGCTGAAAGCCAAAGCTTGCCCCTTCGAGCGCCATCATCGTAGGTGCGCCCCAGGGCCCGTCGAAATTGGCGCCGCCACGGCAGGTCATCACGCCGCGGCCGTAATTGGCGCCCACGATGAAGGCGCCTTTGACCACGGACGGCAACACGACAACACACCTGACCTTGTCCAGAAGTCCCTGGGGAATGTTATCAGGGATGTTTATAATCTCAGTGATAACTTTTCCGGCATCTCGAGTCGTTCCTTTTCCTTTTTATCGTCGGCATTGGCTGAGGACACTAGAAACACAGCGATTGCCAGGAAGATGGAAAACCCCTTCATTCTGCCCTCCTTCGGGCCAGCCAGGGCCACTCCGACCTACGCGAGCGCCCCTCTCCAAGCAACCGGCGGCGCCGGGGTGCTGTCTGGGCTGGCCGCTCCGGGGTGACCCCTGGTGAGCGAACCGACCAGTGCCGGATTCGACGATTTTCGCGATGGCGGTCGCGGAGGCAGGCGCTTGTGCGCGGGCGGGCGGCGAAGCTTAACCTACCGGCACCAGCGAAAGCATAACATCGAACACGCTATTCCCCCTAATCCGCTTCATGATTCTTGTCCCGGTTGGCTCGCTCCATCTAGCTCCTGCGTCGGTACAGAACGTTAATGAGCTTCCAAGGATTTTTGCAGTTCTAGGCCGTCAACTCTTTTGTTTTCTTGT
>Ga0182033_10001747_pt1 | contig 10904 bp, 9 predicted proteins | sample tim00Cox0000000H_FD_125968 | JGI IMG/M metagenome (GOLD analysis project Ga0182033, IMG submission 125968) | Lab enrichment of tropical soil microbial communities from Luquillo Experimental Forest, Puerto Rico - timezero.00C.oxic.00.000.00H | ecosystem: Environmental > Terrestrial > Soil >...
AAAGTGCGATGGAACGGCGGTAACTTGCGACTCATACGAACGATGACGAACCGGCGCGAACCCCTAAGCGCCCGCAGTGGACACCTGCCATGCGAAAAGGCGCGCCACGGCTATCGCGCCATGGAAAGATCGCACGGCTATCACATAGCCGCCCCAATGCTTACCCATGTTTGTCAAAAGTTCGCGCGGGGCACGTGTGGCAATCATAGCGGGTCCGGTTACCAAGCGCGGCGATGGCAGTGTGGGACGTTGCGGTCTGCCGCGCCTCTATGTGTGTGTTGCGTAAGGCGTGGGGTCCGCCGCTCGGGGGGGTTATGAGGGGACGCTTGCGGCGGCCGTGCCGGCCACTTCAGGTCATTGGCGTATTGGCGGTGGTTCTACCGATCGCAAGAAAGTCCCTGCAGTTCAGTCCGTCAGCCGAGCGCGCCGGTAGGCTGCCAATACCGGCTAAGACCAATCGCCAAGTCCGGCGAACGTCTGCACGCCAAGATGGGTCTGTTCTTTTAGGCTGGACTGGGCGCCAGCCACCGCTGGGTTAAGGTACCGACTGGCGGCGATCGTACGAACTTCGTTGTAATCGACGAAGGCCAACGATTGGAGGAAATCGGCGGATTCTTTGCGCAATCGGAGCTTGAAAGCATGGGAGGCGATCATGAGTTCTCCGATACCCCTCGACGACACCGTTTCGACATCGATCTCCGCGGCGCCCCGGGCGCGCGATCGTGTTCGGCCGGTCAAGGAACGCACGTCTCGGTCTCAGCCTCGCATCGCTGCAGCCGCTAAAATGAGCTCGCGAAGATCGAAACCCAATTTCAGTGGCGACCGCGCCATGCTCGCGTTGCAGCGCGAAATGGCTCGCGATCCTGACCTGATCCCGGCGCCGTCCTCCGGAGGTGCCGGGGTGATCGGGCCGCTCTTGATCCGGCTCTGCAGTGTTACCGCTCTGGCGGCCCTCGTCGCTTGGGCTGTCATATCCTTTTCCGCGGTGAAGAAGACCGCGGAGGTCATTCCGGCGGCAACCTCCGCCTCCGCGATTGCGAGCAATCATGGCAACGCTGTAGACGTGCAGCCATTGCGATTGCGGCCAGCCTTATCCCAGGCGGCGGAGGCGCCAAGTCAGGCCAGCAAGTCAACGGCGCTCACGGTCGCAAGAGCCGACGCCACGCCGGCGACCGTCGCCGTCACACCGCCCGCGGCCTCCGAGAGCCCGGATATGGCGCCACCACCACAGCCCGCCAACAATCGCCAGGTTTTGCGGCTTGACAGCGAAGAGATCGCAACCCTGCTCAAGCGGGGTGGCGAGTTGCTTGCCCACGGCGACCTCGCCGCCGCGCGTTTGGTCTTTCGCCGCGCCGCCGAGGCAGGTAGCGCCGACGGCGCCCTTGCGCTGGGAACGACCTTTGACCCGGCTGTGCTCCAGCGTCTCGGTACGATTGGCGCGGCGGCAGATCTTGCCCGGGCCCGGAAATGGTACGAACGCGCTGCCGAACTCGGTTCAAGCACCGCCTCCCAGCAATTAGCCGGTCTTGCAGAGGCTCGTTGACCTCCCTCGCTTGCGGCGGCGGTTTTAAACCGGCGCAAGCGACAGCGGCAATTTCCGGTCAAATTCCCAAATATCGATGCTGAATGGCGGATGCCTGCGCCAGTTCCTGCGAATCGCCGACCCACACCACGCGGCCACGTTCAATAATGTAGTGACGGTCAGCGATGCGGGTCAGAGCTTTCACATTCTTATCGATGACAAGGATGGATTGCCCGCCGGCCCGCAGCCGCCCAAGCGAGCGCCAGATTTCTTCACGCACCAGCGGCGCCAACCCTTCGGTCGCCTCATCCAGGATCAAAAGACGCGGATTAGTCATAAGCGCGCGACCGATCGCCAGCATTTGCTGTTCGCCTCCGGAGAGCAAATTGGCCATGCTGCTGGCGCGCTCGGCAAGACGAGGAAACAACTGCATTACCTTTTCGAGCGTCCACGGTTCGCTGGTGCCACCGTAATTCGCCGCGGTTGCAACGAGATTCTCGCGAGCGGTAAGGTTTGGGAACACGTGGCGTCCTTCAGGCACTAGACCAATGCCATTCTTGGCGATGCGATAGGCCGGAAGACCGCGGATCTCGTCGCCGTCGAACCGAATGGACCCCGCCGCCGGCGCGGTTAAGCCCATGATCGAGCGTACCGTGGTCGTCTTGCCCATGCCGTTGCGGCCCAGCAGCGAAACCATCTCCCCGCGCGCGATCGTGAGCGAAATCCCGAACAGGACGCGGCTCAATCCATAACTCGTCACCACGTCGCGCAGCTCAAGAAGGGTGCTCGAGCTCTCAGCCATCGGCCGCACCTTCACCAAGGTAAGCTTCGCGCACGGCGGGATCGGAACGAATTGTGGTCGGGTCGCCGGTCGCGATGATGCGACCGTACACCAGCACGCTGATGCGATCGGCCAAGGCGAACACCGCATCGATGTCGTGTTCGATCAACAGCACAGTTATGGCGCCTTTGAGTGCCCGAAGCAGTTCCACGAGCCGCGCCGATTCTTCCGGTCCCATTCCGGCCATCGGCTCGTCGAGCAACAGCATCCGCGGTCCACCAGCAAGCGCCATGGCGATTTCCAACTGCCGTCGTTCGCCATGGCCGAGGTCGGCGACCAGGCTTGCCGCGCGCTCGGCAAGGCCAACTCTGGCAAGTGCGATTTGTGCTGGTTCCCGCAATTGCGCTTCGCGTCGCGCCTTTCGCCAGAAGCGGAACGAGTGGCCGCTGTGCGCCTGCACGGAAAGCGCAACGTTGTCGAGCGCGGTAAAGTCCGGGAACAGCGTTGTAACCTGAAAAGAGCGGGCAAGGCCCAGCTGGCTGCGCCGATAGACAGGAACGCTTGTGATCTCTTGGCCGCCAAAACGGATTCGCCCGCTATCGGGCACGACCTCTCCGGTTAATTGACCGATCAGGGTCGATTTGCCCGCGCCGTTTGGACCAATAATCGCATGGAGTTCGCCCGCGGGAAGCGCAAGTGAAATACCGTCGGCGGCGACCACACCGCCGAACCGTTTGGTCAAGTCTTCGATTTCGAGCAGGACCTCAGCCACCGCGCCGCCCCGTAATCAAACCGTCGATGCCGCCGCGTATCGAGATCGCCACGACAAGTAGCAGGGGACCGAGGATCAGATTGGAATATTCAGTCAATCGTGAGAGCCCTTCCTCCAGGATCAGAAACGTGAGGGCGCCGATCAGCGGCCCGAACATCGCCTGCATGCCGCCCAACACCACCATGACGATAAGATCGCCCGAGCGTGTCCAGTGCATCATGGCAGGGCTGATAAAATCGGTGTGATTGGCAAGAAGCGCGCCGGCCAGCCCGCACATCGCGCCAGCAATCACAAAGCAGACAAGCCGGTACCGAAAGGTTGGAAAACCGATCGCGCGCATGCGCCGCTCATTCGATCGCGCGCCTTGGATGACCATGCCAAAACGCGAATTGACGATACGCCAGACCAGATAAATACCGACGAGCAGCAACCCGAAGCAAAGATAATAGAATGCCGTCCGGTTGCTGAGATCTATCAGCCCATCGAACTGGCTGCGGTGATAGATCGTGAGACCATCGTCACCGCCATAGCGATCGAGCCCGATGGCGACGTAATAGATCATCTGGGCGAAAGCCAGCGTGATCATGATGAAGTACACGCCGCGCGTGCGCAGACTGAGGGCGCCGACGACGAGCGCGTAGAGCGTGGCCGCGCCTATCGCGACAGGCCACTGCACGAAGCCAGAACCGATTCCTTCCTTGGCCAGAATCCCGACCGCATAGCCGCCGATTCCCAGATAGGCGGCATGGCCAAAGCTCACCATTCCGCCAAATCCCATGATCAGATTGAGGCTCAGGGCGGCGATGGCCAGAATGACAACGCGTGTGAACAGGGTCAGCGCGAAGGTATTACCGGTCAACGCGGCATAGGCCGGGACCGCAGCGAGAGTAGCAACCACGGCTATATTTAGGCCGACTCGCGGAGTGATTACGCCAAAGGACCATCCCGGCTTAACAGGCGGCTTGGATGCAACGGTCATTTACCCGCCGCCGGAAAGAGTCCCTCGGGACGAGCAATCAGCACGATCGCCATTACCAGATAGATCATCATCGACGATAGCGCCCGGCCGAGACTTGAAGATGCGCTTTCGCTCAAAAAAGTATGCAACAGATCGGGCGCGAAGGTGCGCCCGACAGTATCGGCCAATCCGACAAGCAGTGCGGCAACGAAAGCACCGCGGATCGAGCCTATGCCGCCAATCGTCACCACCACAAACGCGGCGATCAGGATGTTTTCACCCATCCCGATCTGGACTGTGAGGATCGGCGCTTGCATTAAGCCTGCAAACCCGGCCAACGCCGCGCCGAGTCCGAACACCATCGTGTAAAGGAGCTTGATGTTGACGCCGAGCGCGCCGACCATTTCGCGGTTGGACGCGCCGGCGCGGATGAGCATGCCAAGCCGCGTGCGCATGACCAGCAAATACAAAAGCACGGCGACCCCGAGCGTAACGCCGATAATCACGAGACGATAAAGGGGGTAGAACAGGCCCGGCAGTACTTCCACCGCGTTGAGCATCTCGGGCGGCAACGACAACGTCATGCCCGCTGGTCCCCAAATCAGCCGCACCAGTTCGTTGAAAAACAGCAGCAAGCCGAACGTACCGAGCACGTGGTCGAGATGACTCCGGCCATAAAGCCGCCGCACCGCAATCACTTCGAGCGCCATCGCGGTCACCGCGGTGGCGGCAAGCGCAAGCATCGCGCCGAGCAGGAGACTATCAGTCCATTCTGCAAAGGTGGCGGCGAAATAGGCGCCCAGCATGTAGAGCGAGCCGTGCGCCAGATTGACGAGATCCATGATCCCGAAGATCAGCGTCAGCCCCGCCGCCAGCAGGAACAGCAGCATCCCGAGTTGAATACCGTTCAAAAACTGCTCGAAAAAATAGAGCATGATCGATTAAACCCTCGCGTTCGCCAGCACCCCGGTTTGGCTCATCCACTCGAGCTGGACGCCGACGACCGGCATGAGCGCACTGGGGTAGCGGACCGCGGCGATCTCGAGCCGGCAATGGCAGCGATGGTGCCGCCAAGCCAGCGATGCGAGAAGCGGTGCACACTCACTTCATCGAACAACGATCGTGGAAGCGATCCTGATCATCCTTGACGATGGTCGCGACGGTGTGAAGCGAATAGCTGCCATCAGCATTCTTTGCAGCGTCCTGTAGATAAAAATCCTGGACTGGGATGTGGTTGTTGCCAAATTTGAAATTGCCGCGAACCGACTTGAAGTTCGCTTTTTCCATTTCCTTGCGCATACCTTCTTTGTTGCTGAGATCGCCTTTGACGGCCGTAACCGCTGAATCGATCAAGCCCACCGCATCATAAGTTTGTGCGCCATAGAATGACGGAGACGCACTGTATTTCGCTTTATAGTCCGCAACATATTTCTGATTGGTAGGGTTGGGAAGGTCGTTCACCCACTCCTGAGCGCCGGGGACGCCGACGGCAAGATCTTTCAAGCGCGGCAGCGACAAATCGTCGATCGTGAAGGCCGTGTACAGCGGAATTTGTCCCCTAAGTCCGGCTTGCACGTATTGCGTAACAAATTGGACGCCGGCGCCGCCTGGATAAAAGGCAAAGATCGCATCCGGCTTTGCAGCGCGCGCCTTTGAGAGTTCCGCGGAAAAATCAAGCTGATCGGGCCAGCGCGTCAGTTCCTGACCGACGATTTGACCTTTGAAGGTCTGTTGCACGCCTGCCAGCATGTCCTTTCCGGCGGCGTAATTCGGGCCGATCAGAAAGGCGGATTTTACTCCCTTCTGATTCATATAGAGGCCGACTGCCGCAGGCGTCTGATCATTTTGCCATGACGTGGAAAAGGCGTAGGGCGAACACAATTCGCCGGCGAACTGCGATGCGCCCGCATTGGTGACAACCGTCATCGTCTTGGAATCGATCAGCGGCTTGAGCGACGCGAGCAAGACGTTCGACCAGATGTAGCCGACGATGAAATCGACATGATTGGATTCGATGAGCTCCTGGGTTTTCTGCACCCCCACTTCCGGCTTTGTTTGGTCATCGGCATAGATGACTTCAACCGGAAGCCCACCAAGCTTGCGGCCATGATGATCAAGCGCAAGTTCGAACGAATTCTTCATATCGTTGCCGATCGCAGCGGGCGGACCGGTGAAAGTCGAGACAACGCCGATTTTAATGGTTTTGTCCTGCGCCGACGCCGATCCCGAGGCCAGCGCCAGTGCGGCCCCCGCCGCAACCCATACTTTTTTCATTTCACTCCCCTTTTCCGATAGGCAACGCCCGTCTGTCAGAGCATATCAAAATACTCGCGGTGCTCCCATGCGCTGACGTCGGATTGTTCCAGGTTGTTGGCCGTTTCCTTGTGGTAGCGAGCGATCTCAGCTTCCTTCAAGCGAGCATAATAGTCCACGAAGTCTTCGCCAAATCCGGCACGGAAACAAGCGCTCGCGCGTAATGCCGCAACGGCCTCTTCAAGCGAAGCGGGCAGCGCAAGCCCGGAGTTCTTTTGATACGGCGCGTGGTTTGGCGAGCCGGGATCAAGATTGCGACTCATTCCATCGAGTCCGGCGTAAATCTGTGAAGCCATGTAGAGATACGGGTTCGCCAGCGGTTCTCCGCCGCGGTTCTCAAGATGCGTCTTTGGATCCCCCGGCTCACCTATGACGCGCATCATGGCGCCGCGGTTATCCTTGGCCCATACCGCCTGGACCGGCGCCATCGTGTTGACGCCCTGATAGCGCTTGTAGCCATTGATGGTCGGCGTCGTGAACGCCGCGGCCGCAGGCGCATGAGCTAACAGCCCTGCCAAAAACTTGCGCCCCAGCGGTGACAGCACGTCCTTGTCATTCTGCGATGCAAAAGCATTCGCCCTTGATTTTGTCTCAAGCAGCGACTGGTGCAGATGCCATCCGCTGGGGAGCGTATTTGGCAGGCGCGGCCGGCACATGAGGCTCACCAGATAGCCGTGACGCCGCGCCACCTGTTTCAGCGTGCTGCGAAGCAGCACCATGATGTCCCCCGCTGTGATGCCGATTTCCGCAGCGAAGGTAAATTCATACTGGCTGGGACCGAATTCAACTTCGAGCGATTGCAACGGCAGTCCGAGCGCAACGACGTTCTTGCGCAAGAGGTCAAGGACTGGCGCGATTTGATCGTAGCGGCCTTCCGTGAGGTACTGGTAGCCATGCGTCGTATGGCTCACCAGTGGCGTTTCGGCCGGCCAATGCAGAGTCTCAGCGCCAAGCCGGGCGTCTTCGATCTTGAAGAGATGAAATTCAATTTCTATGCCGGCAACGTAATCGAAACCCGCTTTTGCCAGCTTGGCCAGCGCATCGGAATAAAGCTGTCGCGTTGCGATCGGGACTTTCTTGCCATTGGCGAAACAACAATCACACAGAACCCAGCCGGTATTGTCGGCCCATGGCAGGATGCGGAAGGTCCGCGGATCAGCGAGCATGATGAAATTTCCGGCTCCGCTCATTTCCGAGACGCCAATTCCGGCGCCCGGCTCGAAAACCGGAAAAACCGTGCGATGCGCCGTGTCCTTGGCCAACAAAGTGCTGGTCATTGTGACGCCGTTGCGCAGCGCTTGCGATGCTTCTCCGGCGAGAAGCGTTTTGCCGCGCAAGACACCGTGTTGATCAGGAAATGAAAAGCGCACCAATTCGAGATTCTTTTGCACGATTGCTTTGTCGATGCCGGCAGCGGCGCGAGCTTGGGTTTCGCTCCACATGCCGTACCGATCGACGAAGCTTCGAGCCAACGAGCGGCGTTTGTGCGAAGACATGCTGCTGCCCGACTTGCTCCCCGGCTTTCAGTCGGCGCCGCGGTTAGATCAAACGGCCCAGCTGGCCGCGCTGCGCTTGTTGGCGTCGGTCCGCTGCCAATAGCTGCGCCAATCGTCCGTCGGGCCGATACCATCGATGGCGGGCGGCCCGGTCATCGCTTTTGCCGCGGTCGCATCGAAAATGATCGGAGGGGATTCGCCCTTTTCCATCGCATCCATTGCGGATCGCAGCAACCGTCTATATGCGGCGATCGCCTTGTCGGATTGACCGAGGTGCTCGCGGGTTCGATCGGCGATCGGCCCCATAGACTCACAGGCCCACTGATCGTGAACGTTAATGTCGGCGCCCATCCCGGTATATGTCTGGTGCTCCTGCTCGTGCGGATCGAAACCGTAATTGTTGCGCTTGTTCTTTCGCGGTACATAGTCCGGTAATTCATAAAGCTGCAGGCGCTGGCGGCGCATTTCGTCCTTGTCGACGGGCGCTCCGAAGCTGGTGAAGATGGCGTACCAATAATGTTTCGTATCGTCGATCGGTACATGCCACTGGGTGATGGTCATTTCGCGGCTCATCGGAATGACGAAAGCATTTGGAAAAACCAAATTCGTCACGCGGACATGGGTGTTTTGCGCATCGATCTGACGCAGTGCCAATATGCGGAATCCAAAATCGGTCGTCTCGACGTCGATGCGCGGTCTGGGAAACTCGCGCATGATTTTTGTCATCGGCATCGCGGAGCCGATCGAGGTGTCGCGAAACAGCTTGCCGTAACCTTGCTTTGGATCCTCGTCGTGAAAAAAACGATGCAAGAATGACGTGTGCGCCGGATCGATGCCGACTTCAAGGGACTGAAGCCAATTGCAATCGATCATTCCCTTGAAAGAAAAGGTGTGCGAATTCGGAGCAATGAAGCAATCGAAGCGCGGAAATTCGGGCGGCGCTCCGGGTCCCAAATAGGCGAACAAAATTCCACTATGCTCGACCACCGGATAGGCTTTTTGCCGGATATTGCGACACAGGTTGCTATCCTCCGGCTCAGCAGGCGTTTGCAGGCACTGTCCATCAATATCAAACAGCCAACCGTGAAAAGCGCAGCGCAAGCCACCGTCTTCGAGCCGCCCATACGCAAGGTCGGTGCCGCGATGTGGACAGGAGCGGCCAAGCAGGCCATAGCGCCCGTTGTTATCGCGAAAAATCACCAACTCTTCGTCCAGAAGCCTTACCGGTTTGATCGGCCGCTGTCCGGCCAGTTCATCGACCAAAGCCACCGGCTGCCAATAGCGCCGCAGCACCTGTCCGGCTGGCTTACCGGGGCCAACGCGGGTGATGCGGTCATTCTGGTCCGCGCTTAGCATAACTGTCTCCGAAATCCTGCGTTACGGAACCACGGTGCTGTCCACGGCATAGCTGTCCTTGCAACCTGATGAATAGCCGATTTTTGCGAAATTTGCAGTCCCGGGCGGTTGCACGGTAGCACCAATTGATTTCAACGAGTCGCAAAGCCGGTGCGGGGGCTAGTCGCGGTCTGTTCTTATGCCAATGCTGGGCGAGCAAGCAGCAATTAACGGAATCGATGGGATGAGCTGATGGCGCAACAAATAGAACTTGGTCTGGACACATTCGGCGACATTCAGGCTGGCGCTGATGGGCAAGCGCTGACGCATGCGCAAGTGATCCGGAACGTGATTGACGAATCCATTCTTGCCGACGAGATGGGCGTGTTTTGCATCGGGCTGGGCGAGCATCACCGGCCTGATTTTGCCATATCGTCCCCCGAGGTGTTACTCGGCGCGATTGCCTCGCGCACGACGCGCATTCATCTCGCTTCATCCGTCACCGTGCTTTCGTCAGACGATCCCATTCGCGTCTTTCAGCGGTTCTCGAGTGTCAACGCGATATCGAATGGGCGCGCCGAGGTCATCCTCGGCCGCGGCTCGTTCACTGAATCATTTCCGCTGTTCGGTTACGACTTATCGAATTACGAAACGCTGTTCGATGACAAACTCGATCTGTTTGCCGCGATCTTGAAGAACGAGCCAGTCACGTGGCGAGGGCTAACACGCCCTCCCCTCACTAATCAGCGCGTATATCCGCCGACTGAGGGTGACGCCCTCAAGACGTGGATTGGCGTCGGTGGCAGTCCAGAATCCGTTGTTCGCGCGGCGCATTACGATTTGCCACTGATGCTGGCCATCATCGGCGGCGATCCAAATCGCTTTCGCCCTTACATCGATCTCTATCACCGCGCCTACGCGCAGTTCGGCAAACCGGCGCGCGAGATCGGTGTGCATTCGCACGGCTATGTCGCCGAGACCGACGATAAAGCGCGTGAGGAGCTGTGGCCGGATTACAAAAAGATGCGCGACCGGATCGGCGCCGAACGCGGGTGGCCGCCGATGACGCGGGCGCAATTCGACGACGAAATTGAACGTGGTTCGCTTTATGTCGGCGCGCCGGAAACGGTAGCGCGCCGGATTACCGCGACTGCCAAGGCGCTCGGCATTTCGCGTTTTCATATGAAGTACAGCGCCGGGATGCTGTCCCATGAAAAAATCATGCGCTGCATCGAGCTCTATGGCCGCCAGGTGATCCCGCTTACGCGCGATATGCTTGCGTAGTCGCGCCCGGCGGTGAGCGCGCGCAAGCTTATCCGCGTTCGCCAGCGACCCAGGTCTGACGCACCTCGACAGATTCATAGTCAATCGCGATCAGGTCGGCGCGCAATCCTGGGGCGATTCGACCGAGCTCGGCGTCGAGCCCAAGGAATTGGGCCGGGTGCAGCGAAGCAAACCGAAGCGCGTCCGTTAGTGGTGCGCCGAGCAGGCGAACGCAATTGCGCACCGCACTCGCCATGTCGAGGCAGCTTCCGGCAAGCCGCCCGTCCTGCCGTGTGCAGCGCCCATCCCGTACAGAAACTTGGTCGCCGTTGAGAGTGAACGTCGTCTGGGTGCCGCCGACTGGCGGCATTGCATCGGTCACCAGAACTGGCCGGCCGCGGCCGCGCAATGCGAGCCGCAGCATCGCCGGAGCGACGTGGACGCCGTCGACGATGAGGCCGTAC
>Ga0182033_10001751_pt1 | contig 10894 bp, 12 predicted proteins | sample tim00Cox0000000H_FD_125968 | JGI IMG/M metagenome (GOLD analysis project Ga0182033, IMG submission 125968) | Lab enrichment of tropical soil microbial communities from Luquillo Experimental Forest, Puerto Rico - timezero.00C.oxic.00.000.00H | ecosystem: Environmental > Terrestrial > Soil >...
CCGTGGACAATGAACGAAACCCGGACGAGGTGAGTGTGCCTCCCAGGTCCTCCCACCGGTGGCTGACGACACCCTCGGTGATGCTCGCGTGCGCAACAGTAGTCACTCTGGCGTGCGCCACGCTATTCACTTTCGCGTACGCCGTTCGCGAGCAACACTTGGCAGGCCAGCGGGCCGCGGATGCGGCTCGGTTGACCGCTGAGAACAAGCAGTTAAGCGCGAGCCTGAGCCAAATGCAGAGTGAGGTTAACGCCTTGGAGGCCAAACTGAACACCATGAGCACGCCAGTGTCCCAACCGCCCTCGCCGCCGCCGGAACCAGCGGAGGCAAATCGCGCTCCGGTACGTAAGGCCGCCGGGCCGCGCAAAGGTGAGAGTCACCAATTCACGAAGATCGAGAACCAGCTCGCAGAGCAGCAGAAGGCTATAGCAAATACACAACGGAATCTCGAAGAGGCTCGCAAGGAGCTGGAGGGCAACCTGAGTTCAGCGCACAATGAACTGAATGGATCCATTGCCCGAACCCACGACGAGCTCGTGGCGTTGGCAAAGAAGGGCGAGCGTAATTACTACGAATTCTATCTGGTAAAGTCCAGGCAATTCGAGCAGGTCGGGCCGCTCAGTCTCTCGCTGCGTAAAACCAACACCAAACACAGGTACTACGATATGGCCATGGTGGTGGACGACCGCCAGCTTAACAAGAAGCAGGTGAATCTGTACGAACCGCTGCTGATCTATCCTTCGGACAGCCACCAACCTTCCGAAATCGTGGTGAACAAGATCAGCAAGGACGAGGTACAAGGTTACGTTAGCGCGCCGAAGTATACGGAAGCTCAAATTGCAGCTTTGGGAATCGGCGCGGGCGGAGCCTCCACACCTGCCAGCTCTCACAGCGGCAATGGATTGAGTGCCTCGGAAAGCTCCTCCACAACGCAGCCGACTTTGTCGCAGAGGCCACCGCAGCCGTAAACGCACTTAGAACGCTGCTGAAAGGAGTGAAAGCCGAATGAAGAGATGCTTGATAGCGGTGTTAGCGGTATCGCTCTTACTGATGCCAGGGTCCGGTTGGACCTCCGGTACAGGCGCCCAGCAGGACACGTCACCACCCCCCGCCACTTCAGGTCCGGCCCAAACTGCGGTTCAGCCCTATCCGCCGGAGGCTACTTCCGGGCAATCCAGAGCGAGCCGGCGTTTGTATGCGCGCGAAACTCGCAGGCATCACCACCACCACATTACCAAGGGCGAGATTGCTTTCATGGCGGCCATCGCCGGCACTTCAATGGGAATCGGTGCGTTGGCCGGAGGCGGTAGAGGCCTTGCGATCGGCGCCATTGTTGGCGGCTGGGGTGCGTACGCCGGGCACCGGCTGTGGAATTGGATTAGGTAGCCAAAAACGGGCCAGCACTGGCCTTTCCGTTTTGAAATCACCCGGATGTTCGCGGCGCGGCGAGCGTTTGCCGTCACTGCATTCCGTCAACTCCTTCCATCTAATCAAGTCCCGATGGCCGTGCCGAGAAGTTGCTTCAGCGCCTGAATGTACTCCGTGAATGCCTGGCGTCCAGCGTCGGTCATGCGGTAGAGAGTCTTTGGCTTCCGCTGCACAAACTTCTTCTTCACCCGCACATACCCGGCTGCTTCCAGCCGGGCGAGTTGCGCGCCCAGGTTGCCGTCCGTCGAGCCGGTTTTCTCGCGCAGCCAGGTGAACTCCGCCTCTTCCACGCCCACGAGCAGCGAGAGCAGCGCCAGGCGCAGCTTGCCGTGGATAACGGAATCGAGCTCCGGCAGATCAGGCATGCACTGCGCCTCGGCGCGATTTCGCGCGGCCCTCCCGAACCATTCCATAGACTCCGAAGGCAATCTGGCAGATAAAGATCGCTGTGAGAAACACGACCCCAGCTCGGTTTTCCGTGCCAAAACATGCAGCCACCGCCGCCGCCCACCATATGACGGCGCAGCCAAACTGCATCTTCCAGCGCAGAATAAGAGCCGACGTCGCGTTGGCCATGCCGAGCATGCCCGAAGCCACTGCAATGAAAAGGTGCAGGTCGGTGAGTCTACCGGCGATGCCGAGGGAAAGGAAAAGCACGAACATCGAAATTCCCAGCGCAAGCCACACCGAGCCCACCGCTCGGCCCACGGTCGTCTCCGCCTCGTGGCCTGCCTTGATGGAAACCAGCATCACGGTGACGACCACGGCTGCGGCCATGGTGACTGGCCACGCCCAGGCGCTGTGACCCCAGGTAGCCCAGGCGATGGCGACATAAAAGGCCAGTCCCCAAAGCACGAAGGTCCAGCCCCAACTCTCGGTGGTCCGCCGCCCTTCGGCAATCATGGTTTCAATCAAAGCCAACCGATCCTTCAGATCCTGCGTCGTTGTCTGGTCCTGCATGGCAATTCTCCTTTGGAGGCTGTGAACACTCTGCAAGTTCATTCCACCGATTCTGCTTTGGCGCACATCAGCGGACTTTGCTTCAAGGCAGATGTTGAAGCAGCATCTCGACGCTACGCTGCGGAGGAGCGCTGCCCACGGTGGCTTCGGTGACTTCTTGCCATTCGCCCTTAGGGGTCAAGTGCATGCTGTTCAGGATGCGCGCCGGGCCGGCTGGAAAACTCCACGAAAAGCCATCGGCGAGCACTGAGAGCTCCGTCTCAAGGTAGTGACCGTCGTTGTAAGCACGAATACGATAGGTCCGGGTGGCGTCGTCGAACGAGATCGTGGCCAAGGCGCTGAACTGTGCTTTGCCGTCTGTGCTGGTGCTCTTTCCCTCGATCAGGAGGACCAGACCGTCGAGCTTGTACTGTACATCTTCGGATTGCCTGAGATGCAGCGGTTCGCCAGGGCCCCGCATGATCGTGACAGGACCCGACCAGCGGCCGACAAGAAAAGCGAGCTTATGCATGGCTTCGCGCTGTATGTCAGCACCATTGGAAATGGGCTGTTCGGCGGCAACCGCAAGACTCAGCGAAAAGATGAATGCTCCCGCAAGACACCTAGCAGAGATGAATCGCGGAGAAGGCGAACAGGGGAATGCGGCTCTCATGAGTGACCTCCTTCCAATCTCGAGTGAACCTGTCCTGAGAGTCTCCGGAGCAATCTCAGGTCGGGCTCTCACGAAACTCTATAAAATAGAGTGCTCTATGTCAAGGGGTTTTTGAAGTTGACCAAGCGTCGTTGCGCGGGTCTAGGAGACGGCGGCCATACTGAGGCTCAGTCCCGATACCGACTCTCCGATCAAAAACAACTGGGAGGGCATGCTTGAAGGACGTCAGTCATCTCGGCCTAAGCTGCCGTTTTAGGCGTCTGAAAGGCCAGATCAGTGAAAGGCAGGAAAAGGCGCTGGCGCGCATGTTCAGGGAAGGCCCGGAAGGCGTCAAGGGCCGCATGAGCGCGGGTAAGTACGGGACGATCATTGGGGCGTCTCCGGCGGCGACAACGCGCGATCTGCTTGACCTGGTGGAAACGAGCGCGCTCGTTCGCGCTGGCGAGCCACCGCCTTCTTCGTGGCTTTTTGCTTCTTCGCCACCCTCCTTAATTCCGCAGCCACTCTAAGTTTACCCCTTTTGGGGGTGGACGCGAAGGCCCCATTATTGCCAAGAGCTGCGATACGATACGATGCGATAGCGTATTCTTGACAAGTCTAGATGGAGGCCGCTATAATTGTTGATGGTAAATGTAATTGTCTGATATCCTTTGAGTTAGGCTACTTATGAAAGGCGGCCGCGAACTGGGCAGAAGGCAGTGCGAGGTGCTCGCGACGCTTGTGCGCCAGTACGTCTCTACCGGGCTTCCAGTAGGCTCAAAAGCGGTGGCGAATCGGCTGACCGAACACCTGAGTTCAGCGACTATCCGCAATTTGATGGTGGAGCTCGAGGCAGCGGGACTCCTGCACCAACCGCATGTCTCCGCAGGCCGCGTCCCCACCGATAAGGCCTATCGATTTTATGTCGACCACCTTGCCGAGTCGAAGAGCCTGGGTGCGGCCACAGAGAAGTACATCGACGAATCACTGAATACGCAGGGGACTTCCCCTGAGGAACTCCTGGCAAAGATCTCGCACATTTTGTCGGAGGTTTCACACAATGTCGGCTTAGTATTGGGTCTGCCGTTGGAGGAGAAGCTCCTTGAGCACATCAAGTTCGTAAGACTTCCGGAAAGACGGGTGCTGGCGGTCATCGTTTCGAAGCCAGACTTGGTCGAAAACAAAGTGATCCGCCTGGATGAAGAGTTCTCACAAGAGGAACTGGACCGGACAGCAGATTATCTGAACGCTGAATTCCGGGGCTGGTCGCTGCGCACCATCCGTGTTGAGATCTTCAAGCGCATCGAGGACATGAAGGTGGCCTTCGTCCGCCTCCTGGCCAACGTTGCCACGCTGTTCATGTGGGGAGCGCTCTCGGGCGAAGACCCCGGCCAACTTTTCGTCGACGGAACTGTTAAGATGCTGGACCAGCCCGAATTTATGGACGGACGCCGGCTGCGTGACCTTCTCGCCGCTTTCGAGGAAAAGGCCAAGCTGGCGCGCATCCTAGGCGCCTGCTTGGAATCCTCCGCCCCCGGAGTGCGGGTTTTCATTGGGGGCGAGAACGCCGACGCCGAGATGCGACACTGTACCATCGTCGCGGCACCCTATCATTACCGCGATCGCGCAGTGGGAGCGCTGGGTGTCGTGGGGCCGACGCGCATGGAATACGACCGGGCCATGAGGGCTGTGGAGTACGTTGCCCACCTTACAAGCAGGCTCCTGAGCGCCAACTGAGCCCCCGCTCTCCGTCGGAGGGTCACAGAATCGGGATGAATATGAAGAATGACGAAGACGGGAAAGCGTCTACCCGACCTCTTGCGACAGAAGAAATAGTGAAGACAGAAGAGGCGAAGCCCGAGGCGGCGGCTCACAAGCTGGCTGACGGCGGGGCGAGCCCAGAACTGCCCGCTGACCTTGCCATGGCGTACGAGAAACTGCTGGCGGAGAAGCAGGAGCTTTATGAGCGGCTCTTGCGCAAGCAAGCGGAGTTTGACAACTGGCGTAAGCGAGCACAGCGCGAAAGAGAGGATTTCCTAGCCCATGCCGTTGCCGACCTGGTCCACGCGCTCCTGCCAGTTCTGGACGGGTTTGATCGCGCCCTGAAGCACCGCGACACAAGGGTCCCGGAGAAATTTTACCAAGGAATGGAGCTCATTTACCGCGAGCTGTTTGAGGTACTCAGCCGGGCGGGACTTGCGCCAGTAGAGACTACCGGTCAGGTCTTTGACCCTCACTTTCACCATGCGGTCGAGACGGTGGATGTCCCGGCTGCCCGCGACCAGGAGATTGTGGAAGAACTCCAGCGCGGCTACAAACTGAAGCAGCGGTTGTTGCGGCCGGCCACCGTTAAAGTCGCGGCGGCACGAAGCGAGAAGGCTGTAACGCGGCCGGGCCAAGCCGGGTCAGACAGATCGTAGGATCGATCCGCCCAAGTAGTCGAGACGTGGATGGGTTGTTGGGGAAGCCTGCGTGCCCTTGTCATTAGGCGGAAACCTGCAGGCTCCGTAGGTGGGGCTTGAATAACAATAAACAAGATTATTATCACGTTCTTGGGGTGGGACGTAACTCGGACACCCAGGAAATCAAGAGCGCTTACAAGAAGCTGGCTTTGCAGTACCATCCTGATCGCAACCCGGAGAACAAGGATGAGGCCACGGAAAAATTCAAACAGATCAGTGAAGCGTATAGCGTCCTTGCTGATCCCCAAAAGCGCGCTATGTACGATCGGTATGGGCACGCCGGTGTGAGCGGAGGCGCTGGGGCCGGGGCTTGGCCCGATTTCTCCTCCACCATATTCTCGGATTTCGAAGACATCTTTGGCGACTTGTTTAGCTTCGGAGGGGTCTTCGGGCGTAATAGGGGTAGGCGTGGCGCGCAACGAGGCAATGACCTGCGCTACGATTTGGAGATCTCCTTCGAAGAAGCTGCTGCCGGCTTGGACACCAAAATCAAGATCCCTCGCTGGGAGACTTGCTCATCCTGCGGAGGGCGAGGAAACAAGAAAGGGAGCGCTCCGGTCGCCTGTGACACTTGCGGGGGTCGCGGCCAAGTTCGGCACCAACAGGGATTTTTCACTCTCACGCAAACCTGCCCGCAGTGCCAGGGAATGGGGCAGGTGTTTCGTGAAGCTTGTCCCGAGTGCGACGGGGAAGGTCGCGTGCGGCAGGAGCGAGTCCTGAGCATAAGGGTACCGGCCGGAGTCGACGATGAAATGCGGCTTCGGGTCAGCGGCGAAGGAGAGGGGGGCACCCACGGCGGGCCGCCAGGCGACCTCTTCGTAGTTCTAAGAGTGCGCGAACACCCCTACTTCGAACGAAAAGGCAACGACCTTTACTGCGACATCCCCATATCCATTGCCCAGGCGGTGCTGGGTGCGGAGATCAAAATCCCCACCTTGGACGGTCAAGAGAAGCTGCGAATTCCCGAAGGTACACAGTCAAGCGCGGTTTTTCGGCTGCGCGGCAAGGGATTGCCGAGCGTCGACGGTCGCGCCCAGGGCGACCTCTACGCGCAGGTGCACGTCGTCATACCCACCCGTTTGACCCGCGATCAGCGGCGGCTGGTGGAGATGCTGGGCTCCTCGGTGCGCGTCGAGAACAAACCTTTTGCCCGCAGACCCAAGGAGAAAGCAAAGAACAATTTCGGTTAAGTTGCTGACTAGTTCAAGGCAGCGGGTCAGGGTATACCGCGGGTGAGGACCCATCCGTCTTGGATGCCGGAGGAGAACTTATGTCGTTTTCAGAACCCGCAAGGGTCTGCGCAGCGCCCAGCGGGGCTTGGTACGCCCTCTACACACGCCATCAGCACGAGAAAGCCGTCGCTGTGAGTCTGGAGGGCAAAGGATACCAGGTTTTCCTTCCTCTTTACGACGCCGTCCACCGGTGGAAGGACCGGACTAAGCTGCTTTCACTTCCTCTTTTCCCTTGTTATGTTTTCTTGCGCACCGGAGGCCGCGCATGGTTGCCGGTGCTCACCACGCCCGGAGTGCACATGGTGGTGAGCTGCTCTGGCCTGCCGACGCCCATTCCGGAGGCCGAGATCGACGCCATACGTCGTGTCGTGGAAAGCTGCGGGTTGGTTGAGCCTCATCCCTTCCTGCGGACAGGCGACTGGGTAAGGGTGCGGTCCGGCCCCCTGGCGGATATTGAGGGCATCCTGGTGCGCAAGAAAAGTAAGTTTCGGCTGGTGCTATCGGTGGAAATGCTGGGAAAGTCAGCTTCCGTGGAAGTGGACCTGGCGAGCGTGGAGCGGATAATCCGAGGGGCTGATAATAAGAGCCTTAACCCGGCGGTGCCAAGGGAGTCTTACTTGCGCGCTCCGGGAGACACTATGCTGTGAATCCGTCCAGGTGTTTCGCAGCGGATCGTGGATCTCAAATTCGCTCCTCGAAGGCCGAGGAAAGTCAGTCACCTGGGCAAGGGCGAGAAGCGCGAATCGCTGGCGGGCTGGAAGGCAAACGGTCCGCCATCACCAGCGGTGCTTCAAATGCCAATTCCAGGCACTTTGCACGATGGTATCCAGGTCGGAGCGCTGTGGCGCCCAGCCGAGGACTCGGCGGGCGTGACGGGAATCCGCTACCAGGAAGGGCGGGTCACCGGCGCGACGCGGACCGTCGCGCACCGGCACACGGTCATGGTGGATCGCGAGTCCTTGCCGTTGCGCCGCCGCCACGACGCGGTCGACGGCAGCAATGACCTCGCGCACCGACAGCCCTTGGCCGGTGCCCAGATTGAGCGCGGCGCTCTCACCGCCCTGGAAAATGTGCCGTAAAGCTCGCACGTGGGCTTCCGCCAGGTCCACGACGTGAATGTAGTCACGAACCGCCGTGCCGTCCGGCGTGGGATAGTCGTTACCGTAAACCTCCACGAAGGGACGGCGGCCGAGCGCCGCCTGAATGACCAACGGGATCAGATGCGTCTCCGGGTTGTGGTCTTCGCCCACTTCGCTGCCCAAGTCCGCACCGCAGGCATTGAAGTAGCGCAGCGCCATCCAGCGCAGTCCGTAAGCATCCCCGTACCATTTCAGCGCGCGCTCCATCATCAACTTCGACTCACCGTAGGGATTGATCGGACGCTGTGGGTGCTCCTCCGGGATAGGAGTCGTTTCCGGGGTGCCGTAGACTGCCGCTGAGGAGGAAAAAACGATGTGCTTCACCTCCGCGTCCTGCATGGCGTCAAGCAGCTTGAGCGTGTTGACGACATTGTTCCAGAAATACTTGCGTGGGTTGGCTACCGATTCGCCCACCTGGATACTGGCGGCAAAGTGAATCACCGCTGTCGCCTTCTGTTCCACGAGGGTTCGACGCACCAGATCGACGTCCGCTAGGTCACCTTCCACCAGCCTTCCCCCTCGTGCTGCCCAGCGATGCCCAGAGCTGAGGTTGTCGAGCAGCACAGGTTGATACCCTTCTTGCACCAACGCCTTTGCGGTTTGACTGCCGATGTATCCCGCCCCGCCGGTGACTAAGATTGTTGCCGGTTGTCGGTGGTCCGCAGTCAGTTGAGTCGAGCCTCCTTTCTTGAATCAGTTCTCACTGTCCGTTGTCCGCTGCGGGTAGGCTCGGCCAGCCATAGTCCTTGCGGGCTCTACATGCAAACCGCAATCACCGCGGCTTAAGATCGACCGGTGTCGCTCCTGCCCAGCAATATTTCCAGGTTGCTGAGAATCCTCTCCACGTGCGAGCCGCGCCAGTAGACGCGGCCGCAGCCGGAACAGCGGAAGAACTCGTCATAGATCTGGAACACCTCGGGCGCCACTGCCTCCTGGACGGCAGCCTTATCCACCCGCTCGATCACCGCGTTGCAAAGCGTGCAGCGCGTCCAAAGCCCGGCGCGCGTGTCCAGCCGAAACCGCTCCACGACCTCGCGCATCTGCTCAGGCGCATATTCACTGTCCACACGAAACACGCCGGCGATTTGAGGGAAGCGCGTCTCGATCGCGCCACGGGTCAGAACCACACGCTCGCCGCCCCGCGCTATCTGTTGGAGCTGTGCCGCGGTGGTGGTCTGCGAGTAGAGCGTGTCATAGCCGAGCAGGCGTAGCATCTTGGCCAGGCGTCCCAGCATACGGTCGGCTGCGAACCGAATCTGATCAGGGGCCAAAGAGCCACCGTCAATTCTTATCGCCGGTCACAGATTTTTCCACCTTCTTGCCGGCCCCGCTAATTCCTTTACCGACGCTCTTAACACCTTTGGCGGCGCCGGAACCAGCTTCCTTGCCGGCTTTTTCGGTCTCTTCGCCGGCCGTCTCTACGCCTTTAGCCGTCGCTTTACCGGCAGTCTTAGCCCCGTGGGCAGTTCCGGAACCGACTTCCTTGCCGACCTTTTCTGTCTTTTCGCCCGCAGTCTCGACGCCGTGTGTCGTCGCCTTACCAGCAGTTGTGGCCCCCTTCGCCGTGGTTTTCCCTACTGCCTTGGCGCCTTGGGCCGTTCCCTTGCCGATGCTTTCTCCTCCTTCTTTGATCTGTGCTCCCGCGCTTTTCTCGGTGTTTGGTTCCTGGAGAGCCGCTGCCCGGCTCCCAAAGGAGGTCAATGCTGCGAAAAGCAGCAGTAAACAAGCGGAAGCAATTCTAACGTTCATGAATACACTCCTTTCCTCCGGTTTGGAGCAACGAGTGTAATAATAGCATCGGAAACGCCTGTAGGAGTGTTTCTTCATGTTCGTTGTCCTACTATGGGTGGCGCTACATCCCGCATTTTGCGATGTATGCGGCCCTTGAAAGAAAAAGCGGCCATGTGTGCGACGAGCGTTCGATCCGGCCGCGTCAGAGTACAGTCAGAGTCGTCACGGAGTACCAGCCCTTGCCGCGCGGCCCCAGCGGGCTTGGGCAGGGAGCCAGAGAATGCCAGGAACGATCAGCACGGCGCCGAAGGCAGCCGCCAACTGACGGGCGCCGAATCCCCAGTTATCGAATCCCACTCCGAGCAGGTAGTTGGCGCTGGCCGCGGCCAGCATGTTCATTCCGAAGTCCAAGGCGAACACCCGTCCGCGGAAGCGGTCCGGCGTGTTCAGCTGGAGCAGCGTGGTACTCATCACCCACACGTTACTGCCGCCGCAGTGGGCGAAAAAGATGGCAACGACGCCGAGCGCGAGGCTGGGTGTACGGCTGAACAGCAGGTAGGAGGCCCCAATCAGGAAATAGCTGAAGCCAATAATCTTCCACATCCGGCTCTCGCGCCCGCGCGTCAGGTAGTCGCCCACGAGTGGGCCGGTGCCCGCGCCTACGCCGCGCGCTGAGTAGAGCAACCCCATGGCTAACGCTCCGTGACCCGCCACTGGGAAGACGCGTTCACCGAAGATGCTGAGCAGCAGCAGCGATCCTCCAAGGATGCCCAACCCTGTCTTGGCAAAGGCCAGCACCGAGACCTTGGGATTGCGCCGCATGTAGTCCCAGCCCTCCCGCAAGCTCTGAAGGCCGCGCGGTTGAGGCCAGTCTTCACTGGAATCTGCAGGCACAAGGTGAGACTCGCGGACTTGAATCCGGAGGATCAGCAAAGCCGAGGCAAAGAAGGAAAGCGAGTTGACAGCGAAGGCCACGTTCCGCCCGAGCAGGGCCGCAACTGCTCCTCCCAGAGCAGCGCCGACGGTCAGGGCCAGCGACCAGGTAGCGGAACAGAGCGCATTGGCAGGCAGGATTTCGTCCGCACTGGTGATGCTGGGCAGGAGAGCGCTGCGCGCGGGCTCAAAGAATGACGCAAAGATCACCTCAAGACCCAACAGAACGTAAACCAGCCAGACTTCCGACCGAGAGCGCGCCAGCAGCAATCCCAAGACAACAAAACCGCGGATGACATCCGCCAGGATCATCAGACGGCGGCGCGAGAAACGGTCCACAATGTGGCCAGCCAGCGGGGTCATGAAAAACCACGGAAG
>Ga0182033_10001754_pt1 | contig 10892 bp, 8 predicted proteins | sample tim00Cox0000000H_FD_125968 | JGI IMG/M metagenome (GOLD analysis project Ga0182033, IMG submission 125968) | Lab enrichment of tropical soil microbial communities from Luquillo Experimental Forest, Puerto Rico - timezero.00C.oxic.00.000.00H | ecosystem: Environmental > Terrestrial > Soil >...
AGACTGGATGGAGGAGGGTGTGCGCAAGCGTTCGCGACGGCTGTTCGAAAAGCACGCCCTCCGGCACTCTGTCGATCTGCCCGGCATGGTGGCCGAAAGAGTCTTGCCCTCTGCGCGGCCACTGCCGAGGCTAGCCGTGCGGCGGGTCTGCGACGAGGCGACACGCGAGGCTTTCTGCGCAATCGGCTCGGTGTGCTTCAACGTGCCGCTTGCCTGGTTTCGGGAGGTGTTTGAACCGCCCGCCGTGTGGGATCGCTTCGCCGGCTACGTCGGCTATCGAAACGCGGAGCCGATATCCACTGCCGCGGTGGTGATCGGTAGCGGTGCCGCCGGACTCTATAACGTGGCCACGATTCCCGGGTATCAGAGGCGTGGATATGGAGAGGCGGTAATGCGGCATGCGCTTGAGGCCGCCCGCCGCGAACACGGAATCGAGCGAAGTGTCCTGCAGTCGACCAAGGCCGGATACTCGCTCTACGTGCACATGGGCTACCGAGCCGTGACCAACGTAGCCGTCTACTCTACGTGAAGGCCACCCGCAGCAATCAGTTGTTCCAAAGCCCCGATATCCCGGTGAAAGGCTCGGTCCCCGGTGATGGGCGGCGAGACGGCACGGATTTGCGCGCGAACCTGCTCCAGCAGTGGACTGGTGCGCAACGGCGCTAAGACGTCCAAAGCGCGGGCAGCCGCCAGCGCTTCTATGGCCAGCACCGCACGCGTGTTGCGGACCACTCGCTGGAACTTGAGCGCCGCCGTCATCCCCATGCTCACGAAGTCCTCCTTGTTACCGGAGGTCGTGATCGACCCGGTTGATGCGGGATGCGACAGCACCCGACTCTCCCCCACCAGTGCGGCGGCAGTGACGTGGGCCATCATCAGCCCCGATTCGAGACCGGCGTGACCAGCAAGAAAAGGCGGCAGATCTTCATTGAGAGCCGGGTTGACAAGCCGGTCGATACGGCGTTCGGAGATGCCGGCCAACGCCGTCAGCGCGACCGCGAGGAAGTCAAGCTGAAAGGCGAGTGGTTCGCCGTGGAAATTGCCGCCCGAAAGAATCTCTTCGTCAAAAACCAGCGGGTTGTCCGTGGCTGAGTTCAACTCGATGGAAAAAACGCGGTGAGCTTCGGCGAGCGCGTCACGCACGGCTCCGTGCACCTGCGGCACGCAGCGAAGCGAGTAGGCGTCCTGCACGCGGCGACAGGTGAGGTGGGACTGCCGGATCTCGCTGCCTTCGAGGAGGCGGGCCAGGCGCGCGGCACTCTCACGCTGGCCGGGATGAGGGCGGGCGTTATGAATGCGCGCGTCAAATGCGCGGGGGGTACCGCGCAGCGCGTCGAGGGTCAAGCCACTAATGACATCGGCGGTATCCGCCAAGCATTGTGCGGCTTTCCATTCCAGGCAACCGATGGCCAGCATGGCCTGCGTGCCGTTGATCAGGCTGACGCCTTCTTTGGGATGAAGCTCGATCGGGGCCACACCCGCACGTATCAAAGCCTCCTTGCCGCTCAGAACCGCGCCTCGGAACTCGGCTTCGCCTTCCCCAATCAGCACCAGCGCCATATGCGCCAGTGGCGCCAGATCGCCGCTGGCGCCGACGCTTCCTTCACCCGGGATGAGGGGCGTTACGCCGCGATTGAGAAGCTCGCAGAGACACTCCGCCACCAACGGCCGGATCCCGGAAAGACCCTTGGCTAGAACGTTGGCCCGGATCAGCATCATGGCGCGAACGACCGCGCGGTCGAGCGGCGGGCCAACGCCGGTCGAGTGGGAGCGGATCACGTTGACTTGAAGTTGATCGAGCTCCTCGCGCCGGATGCGGACGTCGGCTAACAAGCCCACACCGGTATTGACACCATAGATCGGCTCGTCGCCCGCAGCCAGACGCTCTACGGGTTCGCGCGATCGCCGCATTTTCTCGATTGCGGCAGCCGAGACGGAAGCCTGAGCACGACCTTCCGCCACAGCGCATACATCCGTCAAGGTCAGGTGTTCGCCGTCAAGCTGGACGGACATCAATACCGCTTCTGACGGGCGGCGATCAACTCCTCGATATTCACCAGCTCCGTCGGATAGTCACCGGTGTAACAAGCGTAGCAGTATTCGTGGCGGTCGTCGTCCGCCACGGCTCTGCGCAGCGAAGAAAGCGACAGGTAGCCGAGCGAATCGGCCTCCACAAATCGGCGGATCTCTTCCACCGGATGGTTCGAGGCGATCAGCTCGCTGCGCGTGGGAGTGTCCACACCGTAGAAACAGGGCGAGACCGTGGGTGGACATGAGACGCGCAGGTGTACTTCGCGCGCGCCCGCCTGCCGGACCATGCGCACGATTTTCCGGCTGGTGGTCCCTCGCACAATCGAATCGTCCACCAGCACCACGCGCCGCCCTTGCAGCAAATAGCGAACTGGGTTCAGTTTGAGTTTCACGCCAAAATCGCGAATGGCTTGTGACGGCTCGATGAAGGTGCGGCCCACGTAGTGATTGCGGATGAGCGCCTGGCGGAATGGCAGCCCCGACTCCGCGGCGTATCCGATTGCTGCAGCGACCCCGGAATCAGGTACCGGAACCACGATATCCGCATCGGCGGGACACTCGCGTGCCAGCAATCGCCCCAATTCTTCGCGTGATTGTTGAACGGCGCGTCCGAAGACAATCGAATCTGGCCGGGAAAAATAAACATGCTCGAAGACACACTGCGCCCGCGCTTGTTCCGGTGCGAAGCGTTCGCGGGTCAGACCCTCAGGGCCAACCACCACCATTTCACCCGGATCGACGTCGTGCAGGTAAACTGCGCCGATTAGGTCAAACGCACAGGTCTCGGAGGCAAACACGTAACACTTCCCACCGCCCGAAATTTCCATCTCACCCACGGCCAGCGGCCGGAAGCCGCGCGGATCTCGAGCCACGATGACACGGTCCTGCGCCAGGCAGACCAGCGAAAATGCGCCCTCCAACTGCAACAGGGCGTCACGCAGCGCGGCCGCCAGGGTCCGCTCCGAAGACCGCGCCACGAGATGGAGAATCACCTCGGTATCACTGGAAGACTGAAAGATCGAGCCTTGACGTTCGAGCTCCCGGCGCAGCTCCGACGCGTTGGTGATGTTGCCGTTGTGCGCCACTGCGATGCGCCCTTTGTTGCATGCGACCGAGAACGGCTGCGCGTTGAGCAACGCCGTATCTCCGGCGGTGGAGTAGCGCGTATGGCCGATGGCCAGCGCGCCCGGGAGTTGGTCGATGACCTGTGTGGTGAAGATATCGGCCACGTGCCCCATCGACCGCACGCTATGAATCTGTTCGCCGTCACTGGTCGAGATACCCGCGCTCTCTTGGCCTCGGTGCTGCAGCGCATACAAGCCCAGGTACGCCAGTTTGGCGGCTTCCGGATGGCCGTAGAGGGCCACTACCCCGCACTCTTCGTGGAGTTTATCGAACATGGGATTCGAGAGCGTCATCGTACACCGCCTTTAGCGACGCCACCTGCCAGCGGCCCAGCACCCTCCCCTTTTGCCGGATCTCGATTTCCTTCTCGATTGTAACCCCAATCACGGGAGCCTCCGTGCCGTGGCGCCAGGCAATCGCCGCTACCGCGTCAGGCTTCGCGGTCGAGACCAGCACGCGCGACGGACCTTCGTGAAACAGCAGCAAGTCCGGCCGGAGATCGGAATCGAGGTCGACCCGCGCGCCGACGTTGGTACTACACGCACATTCCGCCAGCGCCACCGCGAGGCCGCCATCGCTGAGGTCGTGTGCCGATTCGGCTAAGCCGGCATTAACGATCTCGCGGATGGCCTCCTGCACGCGTTTCTCCTGCGCCAGATCGAGGGCCGGCGGCAGGCCCCACAACCGGTTGACGATAGTCTTCGCGTACTGCGTGCTCCCGAAGCGAACCTCATCGGTGGAGCCCAGGCCGCCCAGCAACATCACCGCACGGCCCGCGTGGCGAAACGCAATACCGGCTGCGACGCCGGTCGTTTTTAGACCCACTACTCCCAAGACCGGCGTTGGATAAATTCCTTCGCCGAGCGTCTCGTTATACAAGCTGACGTTGCCGCCGGTAATCGGCGTATCAAAAAAGCGGCAGGCGTCGGCCATGCCTTCGATGGCCTCGACAAGCTGGGCCATGATCTCCGGACGCTCCGGGTTGCCGAAGTTCAGGCAGTTGGTGGCGGCCACCGGCACCGCACCCACCGTGGAAACATTGCGGCACGATTCGGCCACCGCCAACATGGCCCCACCCCGGGGAGAGAGATAGCAGTAGCGCCCGTTGCCATCGAGCGATATGGCCACCGAAGTGCCGGTTTCCTTAATCCGGATGATGGCGGCTTCCGCGCCCGGCCCGGCCACCGTGCTGCTGCGCACCAGATAATCGTACTGTTCCCAGATCCACGACTTCCCGCAGAGATCGCCCGAGGCAAGGAGCGCCGGAGCGCCTGCTGCACGGCCGGGTCCGGTAGCGGCGGCGGTTCGAGCGGGGCGCGGCGGAGCGGCTGAGTGTGCGGGCGGTCATACAGGGGCGCCCCGTCCGCCAGCTCCCGGTTGGGAATCTCCGCGACCACGTCTCCGTGTTGCTTCACGCGGAGCTTACCGTCCCCAGTTACCACACCGATTTCGACGGCCTCCAGCCCCCACCTGCGAAACACGCGAAAAACCTCCTCTTCGCGGCCTTGCTCGGCAACCAGCAGCATCCTTTCCTGCGACTCCGACAACATGATCTCGTACGGCATCATGCCGGTTTCGCGCTGCGGGACCCGGTCCAGCTCGATTTCGATTCCCACCTCACCGCGACTTCCCATCTCGCACGTCGAACAAGTCAGCCCCGCGGCGCCCATATCCTGAATGCCGACGATGGCGCCGGTCTGCATGGCTTCGAGACAGGCTTCGAGAAGGAGTTTCTCCAGGAACGGATCACCCACCTGCACGTTGGGCCGTTTCTGCTTGGATTCTTCAGTGAATTCCGCCGAGGCCATGGAGGCGCCGTGGATGCCATCGCGGCCGGTACGCGCGCCCACGTAGATGACGGGATTGCCGACGCCGGCGGCCCGCGCATAGCAAACCTCTTGCTTCCGGCAAACCCCCAGGGCGAAGACGTTCACCAGCGGATTGCCGTCGTAACAGGATTCAAAGAGACATTCGCCGCCGACCGTCGGAACGCCGAAGCAGTTTCCGTAATGGGCGATGCCAGCAACCACGCCCTGAAGGATGCGCCGGTTGCGGACGCCCGTCACCGGATCATCCAACCGGCCGAAGCGCAGCGAATCGAGGACGGCAACCGGTCGGGCGCCCATGGTAAAAATGTCGCGCAGAATCCCACCCACGCCGGTGGCCGCACCCTGGAAAGGCTCGATGAAACTCGGGTGGTTGTGGGATTCGATCTTGAAGGCGATGACGTAGCCTTCGCCGATATCGATGACGCCGGCGTTTTCACCGGGCCCCTGAACGACCCGATTGCCGCTTGTGGGCAACTTCTTCAGGTGCAGGCGCGAGCTTTTGTACGAGCAATGCTCGCTCCACATGACGCTGAAAATACCTAACTCGGTGTAGCTGGGTTCACGGCCGAGCAGAGCAACGATTTTCTCGTATTCCTGGGGCGTGAGTTGATGTTGTGCGATCAGGTCGGGCGTGATGAGCGCCGCGCTCATGCCCGCACCGCCGTCGTCAGCATCGATTGAAAAACGACGAGCCCATCGCACGAACCCATGAGTGGCTCGGTGGCGTCTTCGGGATGCGGCATCATTCCCATCACGTTGCGTTCCCGGTTCAGGATTCCGGCGATGTCACGAAGCGAGCCGTTCGGATTCTCGACGTAACGAAACGCCACGCGGTCCTCGGCTTCCAATTCATCAAGCGTCCGCTGGTCGGCGAAATAGCAGCCTTCCCCGTGCGCGATGGGCACGCGGTAGGTCTTTTCCTTGCTTGCGGCGCAGGTGAACGGTGAATTCGTCGTGCCCGGGCGCAACTGGACATTGCGGCAAATGAAACGAAGCCCTCGGTTGCGGATCAGCGCGCCGGGCAACAGCCCGGCTTCAACCAAAATCTGGAATCCGTTGCAAATGCCCAGCACCAGCCCGCCACCGGCCGCGAACTTCCGGACGGCCATCATGACCGGGGAAAACTTGGCGATGGCGCCGCAGCGAAGGTAGTCTCCGTAAGCGAAGCCGCCCGGCAGAATCACCGCATCAACACTCCCCAGACTAGCGGAGTCGTGCCAGATGAGGTCCACCTTCTGCCCGAGGATCTTTCCGACGGCGTAAGCAGCGTCGTGATCTCTATTGCTACCCGGAAAGACGATGACGCCAAATGTCATGCGTTTTGTTTTGGGGAGGCACTTTTATTTTAGCAGATCAGAGCTGGGTGACGCTCAAGATGTTGCCGTCTGGGTCGTGAAACCACGCGACGCGGGCGCCGTTGGGAGAGGTCCAGATGCCGAGACCATCTTGCTGAAGCCCCGCGTACCGCTGGAATTCAACGCCCTCCTCCTCAAGGCTTGAGACCGCCGCCTGGATGTCCGGCACCTTCCAGCCCAGTACGGTGAACTTCGCGGGCTTCACCTCCGGAACCACCGTAACGCGCAGCATGGTGCCCTGGACATCGAAAACCAGGGCGAACGGCAGTTCCTCGCTGACCAGGCGCAGGCCCAATTTATCCCGATAAAACCTCTTGGCGCGGTCGGGATCGCACACGCCCACAAATGCCACCAGACTCGAGGACCCCAGGGCGCGACCCGTGTCCGTCAAGTCTCTCATTCCGGGCCCAATTTGCTGAGAATCCGGTCGTGGATCCAGTGGTTATCCCACCACTCGCGCGGGTTGATCTGCACGCCGTCGATCTGCATGCCGAAATGCACGTGGACACCTTCGGCTAGACCGGTAGCGCCGGCCACGCCCATCTTCTCGCCTTTTTTGAGCAGGTCTCCGACTTTCGCGTCGATGCGTTCGAGGTGGCCGTAAATCGACTGCAGACCGTACCCGTGATCGAGCACCACGCAGTTTCCGTAAATTCCCAGGTCGGCGGCCCAGACCACGCGGCCGTCATTGGCCGCGTTCACCGGAGCATTGGCGGTGTCGGAAAGGTCGAAGCCGAGGTGAGTCTGCCGATCGACCTTCTTGCCGTGATAGATATAATCACGCGTGTCGGCGAACATCGCCTCTTCCTTCCCGTAGTGGATAAAGGGGCCGTGCCACAGGATCCTCTCTTCGGTCTTCAATCGCAGATCATACAGCTGCTGGTTATTCTTGCGCCGCATCTCGCCGTTGATTTTGAGGAAACGGGAAAGCATGTCCGGTCCGGGAACCAGCGTACCGGTCTGATCGATGTTGTTCACCAACCTGTCCATCAGCGCATCATCCAGCAAGAATTCGCGCTCGCGGAATTTCTTCGGAAACAGTTTGAACCAGAAGCGTCCGGTCGCCTCCGCGCCTGCCGGATTGCGCGCGTAGACTACCGGCGTCAGATCCGAGGGCGAATCCCACGGGTAGGCGAACAGCGCGAACCGCTGGTCCGGACCGCGACCCGGCATCGGATAACTCCTGAAGGTGTGCGTGCCCACCTTGACCCCGGCCTCGGACCAGGAACCGCTGGCGGTGAAGGTAACCAGCTCCATGCCGGCCTGGTTGATGTAGTGCTGGAAGTCGTCGGGTGTGACGTGCGGCGGAGCCAGCACCACGCTGACTTCGTACGCGTTGCGGTCGGTATGCGAGCGTAGATCATCGGAAACGGCCTCCACCACCAGCCGGGCTTTGCCCTCTTTGAGATTCGGGGCCCTGCTCTTTCCGGCTTCAAAGGTGATGCTGCGCCGCGGCTGGTTCCGCCTCCAGAAGATCCAGTGCGACGGCTCCTTCAGTTGGTATACGCGATACTCCACCCCATTTTGCTCGATGTACGCGGTCACCCTCCGCACTCCGTGCGGATTCGCAAGTTGCACACTGACCGGGGTAGAAATCCCAATCTGCCGGATCACAGGACTCACCGTGAGTGTTGTGCCCGTGGACAACACCACGAGCGCAATTGCGATCCCTACGATCAAACAGACGAATACAACAACAATTTTCACTTTTTCACCCAAGAATTGAGCCAGTCGATAAAGGTTTTGTACCACTGGATGCTGTTCTGCGGCTTCAAGATCCAATGACCTTCATCGGGAAAGATCATTAGTTTGGAAGGCACGTTCTGCAGTTGGAGAGCCGTGAACAGCTGCAACGACTGCGTGTACGGCACCCTGAAATCCAGTTCTCCATGGATGACCAGAGTCGGCGTGCGAAAGTCCTTGGCGTACGTACTGGGCGACCACTTCGCGTAGACGTCCGGCTTTTCCCAAGGCGTTCCGCCCATCTCCCAGAGCGGAAACCACAGCTCCTCGGTGGAGCCGAATTCGCTCGCGAGGTCGTAGACGCCTGAGTGCGAGACGATGGCCTTGAACCGCTGCGTGTGCCCCAGGATCCAGTCCGCTAGGTAGCCGCCGTAGGATCCTCCAGCGGCGGTCATACGGCTACCGTCGGCGTAAGGCATCTCGATCACGATGTGATCGGCTACCGCCATCACATCATCAAAGGGCCGGCCTCCCCAGTCCGCATTGATCTCGTCGATGAACTTCTGGCCGTATCCGATCGAGCCGCGCGGATTCGGCATGACCACGACGTACCCGGCGGCGGCGAACACCTGAGCATTCCAGCGATACGTCCACGAATAGCCCCAATACCCTTGAGGGCCTCCGTGGATGAGCACGATCACGGGGTAGCGGCCAGCCGGCCGAAAGTCCGGAGGCTTGACGACAAAGCTGTGAACACGGGAGCCGTCGCTGCTATCCACCCAGAATTCTTCGAGTGGCGTAAGAACGTGACTGCTTAGTACGGAATCGTTTAGGTGGGTGAGCGCAGCCGGGACGCCCCCTTGGGATGAGGCGCGGTAAATCTCGACCGGTGAGGAGCCGGTCTGTTGCGTGTAGACCATCATCTTGCCGTCACGACTCAGCTGCATTTCGTCGAGCACGCTGTCACCGCCGGCAGCGACCTGGCTGACGCCGCCGGTCACCGGAATCAACTGGATCCCCTGGCGCCCGCGGTCAACACTGGTGTAGAAAAGCGCCAACGAATCGGGCGCCCAGGTGAAATTGGTCACCCAGCGGTCGAGCGTCTCGGTGAGGTTGTTGACCTTGCCGGAGGCTCGCTCCAGCACCATCAGCCGCCAGCGGTCGCTCTCGTAGCCGGCACGAAACTGGGCACGCCAGGCCAGGTACTTGCCGTCGGGAGAATACCGGGGTGTGGCATCGGCCCCGGCTGTCGAGGTGATCTTCCGCCTCAGTCCTCCGCCGATCGCCACGACATAGAGATCGGTGTTCGTGCTCAAAGCTGGGACCGGATCCGCATTCATGGCGAAGCAGACTTCGGTGCTGTCGGGAGAGATATCGTAGTCGTCGATGCCTTCCAGCGAAAAGGGAGGTACGCCCCGGGAGCCCGGCGTCAGGTCCTTGGGCACCCCGCCGCCGGCCGGAACCACCAGAAGATGACTGCGGCGTTTGGACTGCCAAGTGGTCCAGTGGCGATAGAAAAGCTCGGTGTAGATGCGCGCTGTCGACGCGCCGGATTTGTCGCTGTCAAGATTCCTCTTATTGCAGCTCTCGTCGGCGCCGCAGTCCGGGTACACGGCGGAAACGAAGAGCAGGTTTTTGCCGTCACGTGAAAACAGCTGCCCATCCGCCTCGGTCGAAAGAGTGGTAACCTGCGTCGCGTTACCTCCGTCGGGATCCATCAGCCAGATCTGCGAGGATCCACTGCGGTTGGAAATGTAGGCGATGCGCTTGGAGTCGGGCGACCATCGGGGCCGCTGGTTGTTCTCTCCGTCTTGTGTAATCTGGCGCGGCACGCCGCCCGCGAGCGGCACCAGCCAGATTTGCTGCGGTTTCTTGTTGGCCGTGACATCCACGGTCTCGAGCGTGAACGCCACCCACTTCTCGTCGGGCGAGATCTGAGGGTCGCTCATCCGCTTTAGCTCCATTAGCGCGTTCACGTCGAGCGGCCGTTTCTGCGCGCAGAGCAGGGTTAAAGATGCGAAACACACAAAGAAGCAGCGGCACATACATGATGATTGTAACCCCGTGTGCTAGCATGGATTTTTCCAAAGATCTTGATTAAAGCCGTCAAAGGGACCAGGGACCTACTGCCTCCAGCCACGGAGGTGTGGAACCGCGTGGAGACCACGGCGCGCGAGGTCCTGGGCCTATACAACTACCAGGAGATCCGCACGCCAATCCTCGAAGAGACACAGTTGTTCGCGCGAGGCGTGGGCTCAGATACGGATATCGTTACCAAGGAAATGTATACGTTTGAGGACCGTGACGGCAGTTCGCTGACGCTCCGGCCGGAGAACACGGCCTCGGTGATCCGGGCTTACATTGAGCATCGCCTGGACCAGCGCCCGGGCGTGCAGAAGCTGTACTACATGGGACCGATGTTCCGCCGCGAGCGCCCCCAAAAGGGGCGTTATCGCCAGTTCTATCAGATTGGAGCCGAAGCGATCGGCTCGGAATCTGCCCTGATCGACGCTGAGGTGATCGCGATGGTGGTTGAAATTCTCGAGCGCGCCGGCTTGAGCGGGTTTCAGCTGCTGATCAATTCGGTGGGCGATCACGACTGTCGGCCGCAGTACGTGGAGCGGTTGCGCCTGGCGTTGGAACCCGTGGCAGTCCAGATGTGCGAGGATTGCCGGCGCCGCTCGCAAACCAATCCGCTGCGGGTCCTGGACTGCAAGGTAGAGCATGACCAGCCCATCATCGAGAGGCTTCCGATGATTGTCGATCACCTCTGCGACGGGTGCCGCGCGCATTTCGACGCCGTCAAGAAGCACTTATCCGATCTGGGCATCGCTTACGAAGTGCGGCCGCGGCTGGTGCGCGGGCTGGA
>Ga0182033_10001755_pt1 | contig 10892 bp, 8 predicted proteins | sample tim00Cox0000000H_FD_125968 | JGI IMG/M metagenome (GOLD analysis project Ga0182033, IMG submission 125968) | Lab enrichment of tropical soil microbial communities from Luquillo Experimental Forest, Puerto Rico - timezero.00C.oxic.00.000.00H | ecosystem: Environmental > Terrestrial > Soil >...
AACGCGTGCTCGACAGCAAGATGTGGCTTCCGCAGAAGGCGATCCCGGCGATAAGCAGCGAGAACAGCCCATCAGGCATCGCGACCGCCGTCTTACGACCCTGGCAAGCTGGCAATCTCGGGAGCGATCTTGTCGATCAGCTGCCGCGGATCGCCGGCGATGCGCACGGCTTTGTTGCGGCTCGCGGCACCGGCGACGATCGAGAGATCGCGGCGCGGGAGGTGCCAAGCCCGCGCGAGCAGCTGCAGCAGCGCCTCGTTGGCGCGCCCACCTTCGGCCGGCGCGATGACCGACGCCTTGAGCACGGACCCACCTTGGGCCGAGGCCGCGACGGCGAGCAGACGATCGGCCTTGGCCCGCGGCGACAGACGTATCGCCAGGCGCAGGCCATCTCGCGCCAGTATTAGCAGACCTTCAGACAAGATATTCGAACATCAGATCGCGCAGAAACCACAAGAGCAAGATCAAGATCACCGGCGAGATGTCGATCCCGCCGAGATCCGGGAGCACACGCCGGATCGGTCGCAGTACCGGCTCGGTCACTCGCCAGAGAAAGTCCCCCACCACGGCAACGACGCGATTGTACCGATTCACGACGCCGAAAGAGACGAGCCAGCTCAGGATCGCCTGGGCGATCAGCAACCATATGTAGATCGTAATCAACGTGTCGACGAGGTGTAGGATGGCATACATCTGTCCGGGGCCTCGGCGACTAGTGGCGTGCCGACCGTAGCGTTAGCAGCCGGGGTGCGCAAGGCGCGCAAGAGGCGAAGAAGTCTCCCGAAAGGGCCGCGGCTCGCGACGAGGGCCGCGCTTGACAGCGTATAACACGATCACCATAGTCCGACGCGTTCTGCCAAGGGGCCAGAGACGCGATGGGGCCGTAGCTCAGCTGGGAGAGCGTCGCGTTCGCAATGCGAAGGTCAGGGGTTCGATCCCCCTCGGCTCCACCAAGCTACACCAAAGATCTTACCTGTCGTCAGGTGGCTGGCTCAGCGGCCGGGTCGATCGCGACGTAGCGGCGCACCGGGTAAGCATAATGGGCCTAGGCGGTTGACCGGCGCCACCGCGACGACGAGCACCATGGCGGCGCCGATCAGTGCAGGGTTGTAGGATCCTGCCATGTCGAAGACGAAGCCGCCGAGCATCCGCCCCAGACTGGAGCCCAAGCCGAAGATCATGAAAAAGTACCCGTAGATCTCGCCAAAAGCGCGCTGTCCAAAATAGCGCGTGACCAAAAAGGCAATCAGGTCGATCTCGGTGCCGAGCCCCAGCCCCATCAGCACCACCCCGATCGCCGGCAACGGTCCCGCGGCGCTGGCCAGGAATGCGAACCCGGCGATCGGCGCCAGGAAAAAGACGGTGGCGACATGGGGCGCGAAGATCCGGTCCACCAGGTAGCCGGCGAGCAGCCGCCCGGTCATTGTCGCTAAGCCGAAGACGCCCAAGGTTGCCGCCGCCTCTGCCGTGGAAAGGCCGCGATCGGTCAAGAGAGGTCCAACGTGCGCAAACGTGCCGTTAATTGCGATCGCGACGAGAAAAAAGGCTGCGCCCAGCAGCCAGAAACGAGGCGTGCCGGCCGCTTGGCGCGGCGTAAGGCCGGGGAGCTCAGTCATTGCTCGGGCGGAATGCTGCTCGCCTTCTCCGGCTCGCGGCTCGCGTATCCACAGCGCCACGGCCGGAAACGCGATTGCGAGGGTTAGGAGAGCGAGGCCAACATAAGCGCCGCGCCAGCCGATCCGCTCGATCAGGACGTTGGCCAGTTGCGGGATGACGAAGCCGCCCAGCCCGACCCCCGACATCGCGATCCCCAGCGCCAGTCCGCGTCGGCGATCGAACCAGGCGGAGATGGCTTTCGCATAACCGACCGGCGTCTGGATCGCGCTGGTCATCTCGGCAAGCGCAAAAAGCAGTGTGAATATCAAGAGGGAGGATGGGCTGAGCCCCACCAGGCTCAGCAACATCGCGTAAAGCACGAGGCCCGGCAACGCCACGCGGCGAATACTCCAGCGATCCATTATATGCCCGATGACGGGCACGGCGAGCGCGGAGAAGATCCCCCCAAACGACAAGGCAAAAGACGCGGTGCCCCGTTGCCACCCCATATCCGTCATGATGGGTTTGAGGAAGACGCCAAAGGTAAACCCGAGGACGGGGCCGTTGCAGACAAACAAGCCGGTAACGGCGCCGACAACCACCCACCAGGGATTGGTAAACCTCACCCCCATGGCGTCGTCCTCCTTGCCCTGCTGCCGAGCGCTAGTCGTTCAGCGTACATCGGACCGAGTGGGCGGCCCGACCGGTTTGTCTATATGCCGCGCGTGCCCGCGGTGCTCGACGGCCGCCCGGATCGAGGCACCCAACGCATCACGACGATACGGTTTTTCGACAAGCGTGAAACTCTCGTTGACCACCTGCGGAGCGTATTGACTGTAGCCGGTCGCTAACAGAACCGGGAGTTCCGGACGGCGTTCCCGCAACGTCTGCGCCAGCTCAAGCCCACTCATACCACCCGGCATCACCAGGTCTGAAATAACCAGCTCTATTGTCTGGTCGCGCTCGAGGATCGCCAACGCAGCCTTACCGTCGCGTGCGTGCACCGCCTGACAGCCTATGTCCCGCAAGAGCGCCATCGTCACTTCGGCCACCTCGCTGTCATCCTCCACAAGCAGGATGCGAGCCGGCGCTGTCTGCGGCAGGGCGTCGGCCGCGGAAGATCGGGGCGCGACAATATCAATGCTCGCGCGAGGAAGACATAGCGTGATCGCCGTGCCATTGCCGATTTCACTATCGATCAATGCAGCGCCGCCGCTCTGGTTGGCAAAGCCATAAACCTGAGAGAGGCCGAGGCCGGACCCCAAACCGACTTCCTTCGTTGTGAAAAACGGCTCGAACGCGCGTGCACGCACCTCCGGTATCATCCCGGTGCCGGTGTCCGACAGCTTCACCGCGACAAAATCGCCGATGAGCCCTTCGCTGGTGGTCTCGTAGGTGCGGAACGAGAGGTTGCGCCCTTCGACAAGAAGACGGCCGCCCTTAGGCATGGCATCTCGCGCGTTGACACCGACATTGAGTAGTGCGAGCTCGAATTCGGCTGGATCGACCCTCACCGGCCAGAGATTTTCCGGCATTTCGACGGTAACCTCGATATCGTCCCGCAGCGACCGCGAGAGCATCTCGGCGATTTCGCGCGTTCGTTGGCGCAAGTCGACGGTCTCCGGCCGCAGGGTCTGGCGCCGCGAGAAGGCGAGCAGCTGCCGAGTCAGTCGTTCGCCCTGCTCGGCGGCGCGGATAATCGCCGTGGCGCGCCTCGCGGCTACATCATCCGCCGCCTTGTCTCGCAGCAGCGCGGCGTTCCCACTCACGACCGTGAGGAGATTGTTGAAGTCGTGGGCGATCCCGCCGGTAAGCTGTCCGATAGCCTCCATCCTCTGGGCCTGGCGCAGAGCGGCTTCGGCCTGCTGGCGTTCCTTGACCTCGAGCTGTAAACGACGGTTGACAGCCTCCAAATCGCGCGTTCGTTCGTCTACTACTGTCTCGACGCGACGGGTATAGCCGGTACCGAACAGCAGCAGCGCACCCAGAAGTCCGGTGCTGATGACGCCCACTACGAGGACCGCCCAACTCTGCCATCTGCGGTACTCCTCCAAATAGGACACGGTCGGCACAGTCTGGACACGGTAATGGCGCCCGCCAAAGGCAAACGTATCTTCGTACGACGCGCCACCGGGTCCGGGAGAAGCGCCGTTGTACAACACTTTGTCCACGTCCATGTCGACGAGCTGCACACCAATCAGGGAGTCGACAGGGGCAAGCAGATCGGCCATGAACGTGCCCATCCGCAGGGCGACCGAAACCACACCCGCTCCGTTGGGACCCGCCTGAACGGCGAAAATCAGCAGAATGCCGGCCTGCTCCCCCTGTTCCTGGACGAGGCGAATTGGCGGTGTCGCGGTGATGTTTTCGGTGTTGATCGCCTCATCTAGGGCGGCTTTCCGACCGGCCTCTGAGGCGAGGTCAAACCCGATAATCTGCTCATTTCCTTTGAGGGGCTCGACATAAGTCACCGGATAGTACCGCGTGCGTTCTCCAGCACGTCGCCGTTTCCCCGAAGGATCGACTTCGCGGATCTCAAACCCCGGCAGGTCGGCGCGCTGCGCCTCCTCGAAGGACAGGCGATCGAGATAATCTATGCGCGGCGCCCATTTGACCGCCTGAATCGTGGGAAATCGCTGCAGCACACTCTTGGCTAGATGTCGAAAGTCGGACCGCGAAATCGCTGCCGGCCCGCTGAAAGACCTCTCGAGTTGTTGGAGAAAAATTTCCTGTTCTTTGAGCCCGGAGTAGATTTTGTCGACGATCTCCTGAGAGAGCAGGCGGAATTCTAGCAGGGCCTCATCATGCTCCCACTTGCTGACGCGGACGAAAATGGCGACGAACAGCGCGAAGAACAGAAGCATCGGTAGCGCCACCGGCCTGGCTCGGCTGCGCCATAAACTATGCGGTTCTCCCGCGATGACCAGCATCAGGGGCAGCACGACCAGGACGCCGACGGTGTCGCCGATCCACCATGACACCCAACTCGTCGCCAAATCGTGCGGCTTGACCACACCGAGGATCGAGAGGCCGGTCAGTGACAACGTCGCGCTCGTCAGGCAAAAGACCGGGGAAAGCAACAAAAAGCGCGATAGATCGCGGCCATTGTCGAGCGGGGCCGGATAACCGACCGTGAGGCGCAAGGTCGCTCCGCCGATAGCGGCTTGCAGCATCGAGGCCGCCGCGATGACGATTGCTGCAGCCACCCCGGTCGCGTCGGCCTCCTGGCTCACCGAATAGGCGGTCCATACATTGAGCAGGCATGAACCGAGGAAGGTCCACGGCAATGTGGACCGGCCGCCGATCAGCGCCGCAGCAACGGCTATACCCGCAGGAGGAACGATCGGCGATGCATATCACGGCGGGACGGCCAGTATCAGCGCAAGCTTGCCGCTGACCGTATAGGCGATGGTCAGCGACAAATAGGCGAGGAACGATCTCCTCGTTACAATCGATGGACCATCGCGTCGGGTCCGAAACATATGGCGCCCGAATGTGCTGGCGAGACAGCTCGATAGTATGCGGTCGCGCGCTCACCTTTTCGAATAGTTTTTGTCCGGATATTTTCCCTTCTGGTGCGCTAGCTCAGGGCAACGGCGAAACCGCGCTGCACGCCGGGGCGGGCCATGATCGTCTCGTACCAGCGCTTGACGTTGGGAAAGTCTGCCAAATCGACTTGGTGGCGCTCGTGCCGCCAGGCCCAGCCGAGGATCGCGAAGTCAGCAATCGAAATCTCGGCGGCGGCGAACTCGACTTCGCCAAGCCGCTTGTCGAGCACCCCGTACAGCCGTCGCGTCTCCTTTGAATACCGCTCGAGGCCGTACCGCCGGTCCTGCTCGTTGGCGACCTGCAAGAAATGATGCACTTGGCCAGGCATCGGGCCGAAGCCACCCATCTGCCACATCAGCCATTCCAGCACTGCCACCTGGCGTCGCCGATCGGCGGGCCAGAATTTGCCGGTCTTCTCACCGAGATAGATCAGGATTGCGCCGGACTCGAAGATGCTGATTCGCGCGCCGCCGGGACCCTCGGGGTCGACAATCGCTGGGATCTTGCTGTTGGGGCTGATCTTCACAAAGGCGGGGGCGAACTGCTCGCCCTTGCTGATGTTTACCGTCTTCACGGTATAGGGCAAGCCCATCTCTTCCAATGCGACACTGATCTTGCGGCCGTTCGGCGTATTCCAGGTGTGGAGTTCAATGCTCATCGGGACCGGCCTTTCCTATCATCGACTTCTTGCACGCTTCGTCCGCTACCGAACGTGGGACGGTTCGATCAGGATTACCGCGATTGCGCCTCGCTTCAAGCCGCAATCGTAGCGGGCGAAGTATATTAATCCGGCCAGCGACGCGGGTTGCTGCTCTCAGCTACCAGCCAGTTGCAGGACATAGCGGCGCTCAGAGCGGGAAGGCCCTTGATCCTTCCCGCTCGACAAAGCGTCACGGTCGAACGCAGTCGAAAAAAGCGATGTTTTCCTGCGCCTCCAAGAAGCGCGGGACTCGCTCAAATCGGGCGCAATGCTGTTTCGCGATGAGGGCAGCGCTTTCGACGTCGCCGCTGTAGCCCACCTGGGCAGAGCTCGCGTCGCCCTGCAGCAGGTAGGGCTTTGGTCCTGTACAGCCGGCGTCGAAGCTGGCGACCAAAACGAGAAACAATATGCACCGGGCTGCAAGCCTATGGGAGCTGCCGCACCGTCGAAGAAGGGCAGGCACGGATCAGCGCGGCTTCGGTCGGCCGCCGCCCAGATTCATTGGGCGTTATCCCCCGAATCAGACGCCGCCGCATCGATCAGCGACTCGATCAGCAGAACGGGGTGTAACAGCGAAGGCGGCTGAAATCCGCTTTGGTCTTCGGCGATAAGCAGCGGGATAATCGCCTGATCGACGGCAAAGCTGATTACGGCAAGAGTGGCGAAGACGATCGCCATCGTCCATGCGGAAAATGTTCCGGGCGGTCTGCCGTTGCCAAATCGATGGCGAAGCTGCGATTGCGGGCTCATCACGGTCCCTCCGCGCCTGCCGTTCCGCTCTCTGTGACGGCTGCCCGATGATGTGCCCGAAGGCGATGATGTGCCCGAAGGCGATCATGAGCCGGCGACGCTCGCTCTTTAACTATCTTATGTTATGCGATCTGCTCTAGGAACGTTCCCCGCCCCTCGGTGATGCCAGCCGTTCCGGATGGGAATGAGTGGGAATCGGCTTCAACAGTGCGATTTTCGCCACGAAATCGCGACCGCGCTCGATGTAATCGCGGTAAGACCCGTAGCTTGGGGCGGCCGGCGACAAAAGAACAACGCCTCCCGATGACGTCACCCGCGACGCGAATGAAACCGCATCCGCCATCGATCTCGCGTAGTGTATCACACAGGCGCTCGCGGGTCGCTGGTTCAAGGCTGCCTGCGCCTGGTCATAAATCCGTCGCCCGCTGTCGCCTATGCAAATGATGGTCTTTGCGGCGCCGGCCAAGACGTCTTCGACGAGCCTGCCGTAATCGATCTTGCGGTCGTAGCCGCCGACGATCACCGTGATGTCGCGACCGGCATAAACCGCCAAGGCAGCGATCGTCGATTCCGGTATGGTCGAGATGCTGTCATCGACGAACAGCACACCTCCGATCTCGCCGAGCTCTTGCTGGCGGTGTGGTAGCCTGTGAAACCCGCGGGTGACATCTAGCGCTGCTGCTACGTCGATATCGAGTGCTTTGGCGGCTGCAAGTGCAGCGCAGAGATTGGACCTGTTGTGCGGTCTAGCGAGGTAGGCGTTGCACACCTGACCTATCCGCTTGTTGCCATCGCGGATTTCAGTGTCGCGCGAGTGAATCCCGCTCCCGTCGTTGAATACGGACTTGCGAGACGCCGAGGCGCCGATCAGTCGATCCACCGCCTCGGTCGTATCGCGGTTGATGATACGGAATCTGCTGTGGCTCAACAGGTTGGCTTTATCGCGAAAATAGCTTTCGACCGAGAGATGCCAGTCGATGTGCTCCGGATAGAGCGATGTCAGAACCGCCACATCGCACATACCGTCAAAGTCGGCGGCTTGATAACTGGATACCTCGATGACCGCGTAATCGGTGTGCGCGGTGTCGATCTCGGTGATCGGAATGCCGATGTTGCCGACGAACGCGACCTTCCGGCCCATCCCGGCCAATATGTGCGCTATTAACGATGCCGTCGTGCTCTTGCCTTTGGTGCCGGTGACACAGATCGTTGTGATACCGACTTGCTCGGCGAACCAGAGGTTCAACAAAGACGTAATGCGCACGCCTTTTTCCCGGGCAGATTGGATTTCGCGACGATAGAGGCTGACACCGGGTGACTTGACGATAACATCGACGTTCTCCAGCGCGCCTGCGATTTGGTTCGTGCCAAACGCACAGACTGTCCCCTCGCCGAACTCTTCCGGAACCTGCGCGCCCCGCGCATCGTCCAACAGCACCAATGGCAGGTTTGGATGACGCTGTCGCAGAAATCCGATCGCCGCGCGGCCTTCGCGACCGAGCCCCCACACCGCGATGCGCTGCGAACCGAGGTCAGCCAGAGGCATCGAGCATAGCCATGTACGACTGGGGAACTCGGTGGGGATGCCTGATCTCGAACAGCGCCCGATATTCGGCCGGGTCTTTCTCCCGTAGCGAGGGGAAATCCTCGTTCAGGCGCCGCACCACCGCGTCTTCCCGCCAGCCGAGATGGTTTCCGAGGTAGGACATCACCGCGGCGCTTTCGGAGATCTCGCCGACACATTCGAAGGGTTTGTACTCCCGCAAGCCGCACAACTCGGCAAAGCCGTCTTGTTGCGTCTGGTCGTCCAGAAGATTGCGGCGGAAGATCCCGATCAGGTCCGGTTTCGCGAGGAACGGGGAGAGCGCAAGAAACACAAATCGGCACTTCGGACAATTGCAGCACCATTGACGCCCACGCTCGGCAGGCGAATGTCTGAAGGCTGTATTGCAGCTGCGGAATATCTCAAAGTATTCTGGAAACTTGGAAAACCGTCGTGCGATTTCGATCTCGGACAATGGTCGCAATAGAGAAAAATAACTGATGCTCGGTGAGACAAAATTGCGGATATATTCGGAAAAATTCTGTTCGAATTCTATGGATTTGCTGAATTGGTGATTGATCTCCGCGCCATCGATTTTCAGATTTGGCGCGCTGGCGGAGTGCTCGTTGGACATGGCTATCGCATCAAAACCGCACATCACGGCGCAGGCCAAGGCGATGGCGCTCAAAATGCCGGTAATGGGGACGTGGCCGTTCAGCGCGCCGGCCTGGTTGAGTTTCAAAAGGCCGCTATCGAGCTGACGACGAACTCTGATGAACGGCAGCTTCGCCGCATCAATGCAAGCGCTGATCGGTTCGGCATCGCCCAATGAGAACAATATGACCGGTTCGCCGCTGCGCTTGAGGCATTCGATGGTCACGATCGAATCTTTTCCGCCGCCTACCGGCACACATGTTTTTCGTGGCAGGGCGAGGGCTATCGGCGCAGCGGGTGGGACCAAAGCAGACTGAAACTGGAAATGGTTGCGCAGTGAAATGCGATTCTTGTACGCGAATTCCGCAAGACCTTTCTCGTAGAAATTTTTCAGAAATTCGACGGTTGTTCTATCCATTGGGAACGCATGGCAAGTTAAAATCTTGGGAATGAACGCTTTGTAGTAGCTGATCCCTGAAAATAAGAAAATTAGGCGGAAGATACGATCCAACGCCTCATTTGCTGCCGGGGTAGGTGGCCGCTCGTCGAAATCAAAAATCAGTCTTTCTTCAAAACATGGACCTTCACTAAACCGATAACAAAGGGACAAGGTCGATATCGCTGAGTCGTAACTATAATTCTCGAATATGAATTCCTTATTGTCCATGTTCGTCTTCGACCAGCGCGCGGATCTCTCGTAACTTCCGTTGGTGTATGGCTATGTCAAGATTGTCCACAGTCAGCGTGCGCTCCCGGGACACACCATCGATCGCGGGCCCATGAGCAACTGTCGCTTCGAGGATCGCGCTATTCAGCGTCTGGTCAAGGCAAGCGACGAGCCGCGCCCGCCAATCCTCGCGCAACCCGGCGAGCGCCCCGATGAGCGCGTAGGCTCCCCAATTGGAAACGCCGGCCGCGATCAGGTGCCGCGCCGGGGTGACGCAAGCGATCGTCTCGCCATGCACGACATGTTGCGCAATCACCGAGCGCGGTATCGAGCCCATCCCGATTTCGTTTCCGCCATCCCCGACCGCAATCGTGTCCCACGGCCCGGCCGCGAAAAGATCATCGAGCGGCGCGGTATATGAACTGATATCGAGACCTCTCATATTGCGCGGAGCACCGTCCACACTGCGACCGCAGCGCTCGATCGAAATCGCGTGGGTAATACCAGCCCGACGCCACGTCTCGATCAGCTCGGCGAGTGAGGCGCCCACAGCTACCACATCGACCGGTGCACTCGAAACCCCCGCCCCCGCCAAGGAGGCTGTGCAGGCGCCACGGCAAGGCGCATCGGTGGCGAGACGGCACGAGACGCCGATTTCTTCGAGCCCCTTGGCAAGCAAAGCCGTGCCTACCGGCCCGTCCGTCTCGGCTGCGGGCGGGGAACCCTGCGGAACATAGAAACCGGTGATCAATCCGACCCTGACTGAGGGGGACGTCGTCAGCGCGGAAGCGGCGCTCCACAAACCGCCCCTTGCGGCATCGAACAGCGCAGTGATGTTGCGTCCGACGTCGACCTGGATCGCGCGCTCGATACGATCGACCAGCAAGTGTGGGTCCGGCCGGCCCACCATCGACAATGCCCGCTAGAGGCTCGCCAGTTTTGAGTTGCGCAGATCGGTGATCAGCATGGAGCCGGGCGCGTGGGTGATGCAGAAATCGGGCCTGACCTGCGCAATGACGGCTTGCGGAGTGACGCCGCAAGCCCAGAACACCGGCAACTCATCGTGCCCCACCGGGACCGCATCGCCATAATCCGGTTTCGCCAGGTCTGCGATGCCAATCGCCGCCGGCAAGCCGATATGCACCGGCGCGCCGTGCACCGAAGGGAAGCGCGAGGTTATCTGGATGGCGCGAATCGCATCTCTCGGCTTGAGAGGCCGCATCGACACGACGAGGGGACCCGCGAATGGACCGGCCGGCTCGCAGCGAATATTGGTCCGATACATCGGGACATTCGAACCGCAGGTCATATGACGCAGCTCGATCCCGTCTTCGACAAGCGCCTGCTCGAACGAAAACGAACAGCCGAGAGCAAAGCTGACCAGATCGTCGCGCCAGACATGATGGAGATCCGTCGGTTCTTCGACAACCTCG
>Ga0182033_10001757_pt1 | contig 10889 bp, 6 predicted proteins | sample tim00Cox0000000H_FD_125968 | JGI IMG/M metagenome (GOLD analysis project Ga0182033, IMG submission 125968) | Lab enrichment of tropical soil microbial communities from Luquillo Experimental Forest, Puerto Rico - timezero.00C.oxic.00.000.00H | ecosystem: Environmental > Terrestrial > Soil >...
CTTGCCGGAAAGCCGTAGGCTTTCCGCACAGCAGGCGGCGGAGCCGCAACACGCCGGAGGCGGCGGCCACGTGCGATTTTCTGGCGATGCATCAGTGAATGGTGTTGGCGCCTACTGGAGCATGGAGAAGAAGATTCGCCAGTGGGAAAGCGCTACCGGATCCGTGGTGGGTGCTACCGGGGCCCTTTATGCAGTTCGGAGGGAGCTGTTGGTCCCTGTACCTGTTGGGACGATCCTGGACGATGTTTATCTTCCTCTCCACGTCATCCGGCAAGGTAAGCGGGCCGTGTTCGAGCCGCGAGCCCGGGCTTACGACAACCTCGCCACAGGCGCGCGGGAGTTTCGGCGCAAGGTGCGGACCTTGACTGGCAACTATCAGTTGCTGCAACTGGCGCCCTGGTTGCTCACTAAAGCCAATCCGGTGCGCTTTGAGTTCGTGTGCCACAAACTGCTGCGGCTTGTGGTTCCTTTCGCTTTGGCCGGCATTCTGATTAGCTCCTTGTTCCTCGAAGGTCAGTTCTTCAGAGTAGCTTTGTGGCTCCAGCTCCTTTTTTATGGCTTGGCGACCTTGGCGATCTTCCGGGCTCGGTTCGGCATTATGTCCAGGCTGGCCAACTTGTCCCTAGCCTTTGTGCTGCTCAACACGGCGGCCGCAGTTGCCTTCGCCTACTTCGCGACGGGAAAGAAAGAGACATGGGCACAGTAAGGCCGGCGGTTGAGGAAGGCATCGATGCCGAAGGACGACCGTCTGCTTTCTTGATGATCGATAAGCTAGAGACGGGAGGAAGCGAGCGTCAATTTGCTCTGCTGGCAGAGAACCTGAAGGCAGAGTCGTTGGGGGTTAAGCTCGGTTGCCTACGGCGCACTGGGGCCTTTCTGGAGGGACTCGGCGAAATAGCGGAGTTTGGTCTGGGTGGTAGTTTCTTCACCCTTAAAGCACTGCGGTCTCGGATATCGTTGGCTCGACATCTGCGCGCCGAGAGAATCGCGGTTGCCCACTCTTTCGACTTTTATTCCAACCTGATGTTGATTCCCACAGCGCGGTTGGCAAGCGTGCCAGTGGTGATTGGAAGCCAGCGCCAAATCGGTGACCTGCTCACTCCGGCACAATTTTGGGCTCAAGCTGCAGCGTTTCGTTTGTGTGATCGAGTAGTCTGTAACTCCAACGCGGCGGCTGAGCGCTTGCTTAAGTGGGGCTTGGGCAAGCGTCGAGTGGTAGTCATCCCCAATGCACTTCCGGACGAAGCCTTCGCGCCAACACCTCCTGTGCTGCCCAGGCTCGCCGGTGTCGGGCGAGTAGGACTCATCGCACGCATGAACACCGCTTCCAAAGGCCATGCAATGTTTCTGTGCGCGGCCGCACGTCTGGCCCGCAAAGTCCCGAACGTAGAGTTTCTACTGGTTGGGGATGGCCCGCTGCGTCCGAAGCTGGAGCTGATGGCCGGGAGTTTGGGACTCGGACACAGAGCGCGATTCCTGGGCGAGCGGCATGATATACCGGCTGTCCTGGCGTCGGTCGATATTTCGGTGCTTCCCTCTTCGTCAGAGAGCTTGTCTAATGTAATTCTGGAATCCATGGCGGCGGGAGTTCCGGTGATCGCGACCAACGTCGGGGGAAATCCCGACCTGGTGCGGGATGGGGAAACGGGTCTGCTGTTTCCGCTTGGCAACGAAGATAAGCTGGTCGAGGCTATGGAACACCTGCTTGCTCAGCCGCAACTGCGAACCGAATATGGTCAAAGAGCCCGGCATCTAGCACGAAACGACTTTCGTCTGGACCGGATTCGCAGCCTATACATGCAACTGTATAGGGAACTGCTGGGAGCCAAAAAGGCGCTGCGGAAGGGCGGGACTTCAGCCCCGCCGCGACGCGCGCCCCACCCTCACCCCCCGCCCCTCTCCCAATGGGAGAGGGGGGACCGCGAAGCGGTGGGTGAGGGTGGGGCGGGGTTTCAGCCACGCCCTGTGCGAGTGGCAATTGTGGCGCCCTCAACCCGCTGGATCGGTGGCCAAGGCGCGCAAGCCAACCTGTTAGTGCGACAGTGGCAAGGGGATCAAGCTGTCAAGGCCCACCTTATCCCCATTGATCCGGAGTTCCCACGGTGGCTGCGATGGGTGGAACACGTCCCCTACGTTCGTACTCTGGTGCGCGCACCTTTATATCTGGCAGCCTTGTGGAGAGGAATGAAAGACGCGGAGATTGTCCATATTTTCTCGGCATCCTATTGGTCGTTCCTGCTAGCTCCCGCACCGGCTCTTCTGGTCGCCAAGCTGCGAAACAAAGCGACTGTTCTCAATTATCACAGCGGGGAAGCCCGGGATCACCTTCGCAACTGGCGGACTGCGCTGCCCATCTTGCGGCGTGCGGACGGGTTGTTGGTCCCTTCCGCCTATCTTGCAGATGTGTTCCGGGAATTTGGTCTGCAGGCTGGAGTGGTACCCAATGCTGTCGATTTGGACCAGTTCACTTATCGACTCCGCAAGCCGCTGAAGCCCAGTTTATTATGCCCTCGCGGGTTTCACCCTTACTACAGTGTGGACCTGGTTGTGCGTGCGTTTGCGCGAGTCAAGAACGAGATTCCCGAAGCGCATTTGCATCTCCTAGGCAAGGGGATAGTGGAAAGGGAGGTCCGCGCCGTCGTGCGTGAGTTAACCCTGACTGATGTCGAGTTTACAGGCCCAGTCACGCACAACGAAATCGGGCGCTTCTACGAACAGTCCGATATTTTCATTAACGCCTCCTGGCTGGATAACATGCCGCTTTCCATTCTGGAAGCCTTTGCTTCCGGCCTAGCCGTGGTCAGTACCGCGCCGGAGGGAATCCGTTACCTCGTCGAGCACGAGCGCACTGGACTGCTTTGCCCTCCTGGAGATTGGCGAGCGCTGGCCGAGAACGTGTTACGTGTTCTGCGGGAGCCCGACCTTGCGGAGCGACTCGCCCACAATGCTTTTGAGGAAGTGAAACGCTATAGGTGGGGAGTGGTACGCCGGCAATGGTTGGACGTTTATGATTCCTTGCAGGGTATCCGGGTGCCGGCGGCAGTCAATAAAGTTGACGGTTGCAGTCAAGGGGCGCTGGTTGGCGATGAAAAAACGCCGGCCAGCTCGTAGGGGCGCCCCTTGTGGGTGCCCGATGGGGTGATTGAGTGATTGAGCCAATGGATCTCGAGGCTGGCGACGAAGGATCCGAAGTTCTGGAGCCTCCGCTCAATCACGCAATCGCTCAATCGCTGAATGGGGGGTGACCACAAGTGTTGCCCCTGCGATGGCGTGGGAGACAGATGGCGGAGACAAATACAAGGTCCGTGAGCATCTTCGGGCTCGGTTATGTTGGCTCGGTGATGGCGGCTTGTCTGGCTCACAAGGGCAACCGCGTGATCGGGGTGGACGTTAACCCCGCCAAAGTGGCCATGCTCAATTCGGGTCGAAGCCCGATTCTTGAAAAGCGCTTGGACGAGCTTGTGGCGGAGGGTCACCAAGCTTGTCGGCTGCACGCCACGACCGATGCCAACACGGCCATCTACGAGTCGGACATTTCCTTCGTCTGTGTCGGCACGCCGGGTCTGCGAAATGGGAAGCTTGACCTAAGCCACATCGAACGTGCATGCGATGAAATCGGAAAGGGACTTGCGCGCAAGGACGCACACCACGTGGTGGTCTTGCGCAGCACCCTGTTGCCGGGAACAACCGAAACAGTGGCGATTCCGATACTCGAAGCCGCCAGTGGCAAGCGTGGCGGCGTGGATTTCGCTGTTTGTTACAACCCCGAGTTCATGCGCGAGGGAAACGCGGTGGCCGATTTCTTCCAGCCACCTTATACCATCCTTGGCTCCAGGGACAATAAAGATGTTGCTGCCCTGCGAGAGCTCTACGCGTGGGTACCGGGCAAGACGTTCGAGACCTCCCTCTCGGTGGCGGAAATGGTGAAATACGTCTCGAACGCTTTCCACGCGCTCAAGGTCAGCTTTGCCAATGAGGTTGGAACCATCTGCAAGCAGCTCGGTGTTGATACCGAGTCGGTGATGGAAATCTTTACCACCGACACAAAGTTGAACATTTCCGACGCCTATCTCACACCAGGTTTTGCTTTTGGAGGATCCTGCCTGCCCAAGGACCTCCGCGCCCTTGGCTACCGAGCCAAGGAGCTTGACCTCCGCCTGCCCGTTATCGAGGGAATCCTACTCAGCAATATAGAGCACGTCGAGCGGGCGGTGGAAGTCGTACTGCAGACCGGGAAAAGACGAGTAGGGATGCTGGGCCTGAGCTTTAAGGCCGGGACTGACGACCTACGGGAGAGCCCGCAGGTGCAGTTGATCAAGCGCCTTCTTGGGGAGGGTTGCCAGATTCGCATTTGGGACCGTGACGTCTCCATGGGGCGGCTTGTGGGCTCCAACCGTCAATTCATCGAAGAGGTCATCCCTCACATTGGCTCATTGTTGGCAGGAAGCCTGGCCGAAGTGGTCGAGGAGGCGGAGGTTGTGATCATCGGCACAACCTCCATCGACAAAGAGGCCTTGGCCACTGTTCTGCGCCCGCAGCAGTTCGTCATCGATCTGGTCAACCTCAGGAAACCTCGCCGTCCAGAGGGGCTGCCGTTGTATCAGGGAATGTGTTGGTAGGTGGGTCTACGCGTGAGAATCCTGTGGGTGAAAGCCGGCGGCTTGGTCCCTCTTGACACAGGCGGCAAGATTCGCAGCTATCACATTCTTAAAGAGCTGGCGAGTCGGCACGAAATAACCTTCTTCACCTTCTATGACGCGCACGGCGACGACATCCACAGGGATTTAGAGCGACTGTTTGCGCGTGTGGTTCTGGTGCCCTTGTCTCTCCCTGCTCCGCGGAGTCGGCAGGAGTGTGCCGAATACGCTCGCAACTTCTTCACCACTCGGCCTTACAACATGGCCAAGTACTGCCGCCCAGCCGTCGCTAACAAGCTCTTAGAACTGCTCCAGAAGCAACGGTACGACGTCATCGTTTGCGACTTTGTGATTGCGGCCGGTGTGGTCCCCTGGGAATTTCCCGTTCCGAAGGTTCTGTTCACGCACAATGTTGAAGCAATGATCTGGCGACGACACCTCGAGGTGGCGCGGAACCCAGGTCTGAAGGCAGTCGCCTGGCGTGAATACCGAACTATGGCCCGAGCGGAGCGCATCTATGTAACGCGGGCCGACCATGTGCTCGCCGTTTCTGAGAATGACCGTGATTTTTTCGCTCGCCTTGTCGATTCACGCAAGATCAGCGTAATTCCGACCGGCGTGGACACCGAGTACTTCCAACCCTCCGCTAGCGAGGAAAGGCCTGGCTTGCTGGTCTTTGTCGGCTCGATGGACTGGCTGCCCAACGAGGATGCCGTATTTTATTTCGCTGAGCAGATTCTGCCGCGCGTACGTCGTAACATTCCGCAAGTGAACCTCCTTATCGTGGGTCGGCGCCCATCCCGGCGGCTACAAGCGCTTGCGGCAAAAAGCGATGCCCTGCAGATTACGGGGCAGGTAGCAGATATCCGTCCTTATGTGCAGGGTGCCTCGGTGTGCGTCGTTCCGCTCCGCGTAGGCGGAGGCACCCGGCTGAAGATCTTTGAGGCGATGGCGATGGGTAAGGCGATTGTTTCAACCTCCATTGGCGCAGAGGGCCTCCCCGTCAAGCACGGTGAAAACATCATCCTGGCGGATGACCCCGAGGAGTTCGCACGAGGAGTCGTGGACTTATTAAGGAACCCCGTTGTCAGGCACAGACTGGGCGACGCTGCTCGCCAACTGGTAGAGCGGAATTACAGCTGGTCGGCTGTTTCCGCGGACTTCGATACGGTGCTTTCGAGAGTCGGCGGTGAATGGCGGGACGACCAAGTTCGTCTGGTTGCTGTCCCGGGGCAAGTGACTCATGTCTCCTAACAAACCGATTTCGCTGGCACGTCTGTCGAGCATAAGTTGGGACGAACCGGCGGTGCGGGCGCAGCAGGAAACCCTTAAGCGTTGGGAAGCTGCGTCGCAGCGGCTGGCTTTGGCATGTCGTTCCGACGTGAAGGTGAGTTGCAATGCGCGTTTTGGGAGTAAATGACGGACACAATGCGGCAGCGTGCCTCTACGAGGGCGGTCGAATTGTTGCTGCCGTTCAAGAAGAGCGGCTCCGGCGAATCAAGAACTGGTCTGGCATGCCCACGCAGGCGATTGACTTCGTTTTGCAGAAGGGTGGTGTCGCGCCCAAAGAGCTGGATTGGGTCGCCCTGAACGGGTTCCACACCACTTACGCGATGACGCGTGAGCAGCTCATGGACGAATACCGGCACATTAACGACTTGGACGTAACCCTGAGGCGCAAGACGCGCCGGCTCATCCGGGCCGTCGCCGGGTCAACAGGAGTACTGGGGCTGTACCGCAAACACTACCTTGCCGAACGGATTAAGCCCTTGATCGCTTTGGGGATTCCCCAGGAGCGAATCCGGCCCGTCGAACATCACATGGCGCATGCGGCTGCCGCGTACTATGGCTGGGGTAATTTTTCCGACGACATTCTGGTGCTGACGGCGGACGGTTCTGGTGATGGACTGTGCGGGTCCGTGAGCATCGGTCGTGACGGAAGGCTCGAGCGCCTCCATGAGATCCCAATGGCACAGTCCGTAGGCAACATCTACGCTATGGTGACTTTTCTGATGGGAATGGTGCCACTGGAGCACGAGTACAAACTCATGGGACTCGCTCCCTACGCCGATTCCAAGGGAGCAGAGCACGTCTATCACAGGCTGATGGCGTTGGTTCGCTTCAACCCCAAGCAGCCCCTGGGATGGGAAAGTGCGGATGGATGTCCCGAGACGTACTGCTCCTACCGCTTCTTTCGCGACTTTTTCGAACGCGACCGGTTCGACTGGGTTGCGGGCGGCTTACAGCGATTTACCGAAGCGGTCCTGGCCCAATGGGTGAGAAACTGCGTGCGAGAGACCGGAATCGGTCGTGTCGCTTTGAGTGGTGGAATCTTCATGAACGTGAAGGCGAACAAACTGATCATGGAGCTTCCGGAGGTCAAAGAGCTCTTTATCTACCCGTCCTGTGGTGACGAGACCAACGCCATGGGGGCGGCCTATCACGTCTTTGCAGAGCAGGCCGGTATCGAGCAGATCAGTCCTCTCCAGGATCTATACTGGGGCCCGGAGTTCTCCGATGCGGAGGTGGAGGAGACCCTGCGGAAGTTCGAGTTCCATTCCCCTGTCCGCTTCGAACGAGTCGATCACATCGAGCAGGAGATCGCGCAGCGGTTGGCCGAGGGGCGCGTCGTCGCCCGGCATGCCGGCCGCGAGGAGTTTGGTGCCCGAGCGCTCGGCAATCGCTCTATTCTCGCCAATCCTAAGGAGCCCAGAGTGGTACGAATGATTAATGAGGCGATCAAGGCCCGCGACTTTTGGATGCCCTTCGCCTCGTCTATTCTGAGCGAACGGGCCGGCGATTATCTGCTCAATCCGAAGGGTGTTCCGATGCCATATATGATTCTTACCTGTGATACAACCGAGCGACGCGGCGAAATCGCCGCTGCGATTCATCCCTTTGATTTCACGGTCAGGCCCCAGGTAGTCGCATACGACTGGAATCCCCGGTATCACACCGTGCTCCGCGAGTTCGAAGGGATGACCGGCATCGGGGCAATCCTTAACACTTCTTTTAACCTGCACGGGTATCCCATTGCCAGCAGTCCATGGGATTCGTTGGATGTGTTGGACCGATCGGGCCTCACGACCCTGGCCATCGAGAACTGGCTGGTGGAGAAGAAATGACGCCTTCGTCAGCTTTTGGAACACTCGACAGTCCGGGGAAAGGATGGGTTCCCCAGTTTCCTTACCCTCTCAACCATCTGTGGTGGGGAGCGCGGGCGCTTTGGCTCGAGGCCTTTGGGTTTCGCTTCGACTATCCCATCGAGTTGGTGCCGGAGGCGGGACCCCGTTCTTCGTTGCACTACTACATCTATAGCGACCGGCTCTTTTTTGACATGATGGAGCTGGATGCTAACGGGGTCCCGTGCCACCGGACGCGCACCCTGACGACGTTCTACAATCCTGCCTATGTAGCGTGGTATGGGTTGATGAAATTGGAACAGCGCTTGCGGTCGGGTGAAACCGCTTGCGAGGCTTTCTGGACGCAAATCAAGTGGCTGGTCGATCATGGCGTAAGCCAGGCCGATGGTTCAGCGGTCTGGTGTTTCCCGGTGGACTTTCAGGAGGGAAGGGCACTGCTGAAGTCGCCCTGGGTTTCAGCGATGATCCAGGGTCTGGCGATCAGCGCCCTGGTCCGGGCCCATCGTCTAAAGCCCGAGCCGGCGTTGATCGACCTGTGTCGAGCTGCCCTGGCTGTCTATAGGAAAGATGTCCATGAAGGCGGGGTCAGGACAACCGAGAATGGAAAGGTTCTTTTCGAAGAGTACCCGGTCTATCCCCTGCCACGAGTCCTGGACGGTTTTCTTTTCAGTCTCTTGGGTCTCTATGATTGCTGGGTCGAAGCCGAAGATGAGCTCGCCAGAAGCCTGTTTGACGAGGGAGTTCGCGGCTTGGTCCAGAACCTTGAGTTTTGGGACTATGAGAACAGATGGAGCTGGTACGGATCTCACGGTTATCTAGCTCCGCCACATTATCATACTCTTAATCGGCTGCTGTTGGTGGCTCTGGCGAGGTTGACTGGCGAGGCGGCTCTCCTCCGCCACGCCCAGAGCTGGGATCCGGCCGAAATGAGCACCCTGGATCGCCTTCGCGTGTTCTCAGTGTTTTTTGGCACCAAGCAGCGCAGCAGACTAAAGAGCTGGTGTGGCTGAAACCCTAACTGAGCGGGTTCGAGAAATACTTCGGTGCCCGGGATGTCACGACACCTTGCTGGATGCGCAAGTGGAAATGGACGGTGCCTCCCGCGGGTTCCGCTGTCGCTCGTGCGGTCTTGTGTTTCCCATTCGGGGTGGGGTTCCCAGAATGCTGGTATCTTCTCCGGAAGCCGACCCCGCGGCAGAGAGCTTCGGATTCCAATGGCGGGCCAGAGACTTCGGACTGTTTGAAACCGATACACTCTACGGGCTGACGAAGGAGCAGGAACTTTCGAATTTCTTTAATGCTTATGGCATCCGTGCCGACGATCTCAGAGGTAAGACCCTGCTGGACGCTGGCTGCGGTGACGGCGCTTTGCTGGAGCTGATCTCCGGCCACGGAGCCGAAATTGTTGGCATGGACATTAACACTTCTGTCTCTGTAGCCTACCGTCGCTGCAAGACCTTGCGCGACGTTATGATCCTTCAGTGTGATATCTTTCAACCTTGCTTTCAGAGAGAAAGCTTTGACTTTGTGTGGTGTGAGGGTGTGGTGGTGCATACGCCGAACCCGGAGGAAGCATTTCGCAGCGTCAGCCGCGTGGTGAAACCTGGAGGGAGACTGTATTTGTGGGTCTACCCATCCGATCGCCTGAGCATTTACCAGCGGATCAGAGATTGTCTTCTTATGGCTTACTTAATTCCTCGACCGATCCTTGTGGCGGTGTGCTATTTTCTAGCCTTGGCGACGTTGCCGGCTTTTCGGCTCACCGGGCGGAAGCGCTCGTTGAGAACCATCGCCTTCGATTTGTTCGATAACCTCTCGCCCAGGCACCAATGGCGGTATAAGGAAGAAGAGATTCGCCGCTGGTTCACGGAGGCAGGCTTCGAAGATCTCAGAATGACGGGGTATGTCGGGATGAGGGGCAGGCGAATCTCGTGACGTTGTAGGGGCGAGCCCGGTGGTCGCCCAAAGGCGCAGCCGCCGACCGCGGCCGCGACAAATCGGGCGCCCACAAGCGGTGCCCCTACGCGGTAAGTCTTCTATGTGTGGAATCTGTGGCGCGATAAATTTCGACCCCGAGCATCGAGTCCGGCGCTCCGCGCTCGAAGCCATGAACCAGCAGATCGTACATCGCGGCCCCGACGATGCTGGTTTCTATCTGTCCGAGAATGTGGGATTGGCGATGCGCCGGCTGAGCATCATCGATCTCGAGACCGGCCACCAGCCTCTCTCGAACGAAGATGGAAACGTGTGGCTGGTTTACAACGGCGAGATTTATAATCACGAAGAGCTGCGGCCAGACTTGGAGGCCCGCGGACACCGCTATCGCACGCGGAGCGACACGGAAACCATCGTCCACCTCTATGAGGAATACGGACGTCATTGTGTGCAGCGGCTGCGCGGAATGTTTGCCTTCGCGCTCTGGGATGCAAGACGGCGCCGGCTCTTTGCCGCCCGCGACCGGCTGGGCATCAAGCCCTTCTACTACCGCCATTCGGCTGAAACGTTTCTTTTTGGCTCAGAGATAAAGACGCTATTGGCCTACCCGGGCGTGCAAGCCGGGCTGAACCGCGCGACCCTGCCCGAGTACCTGGCGTTTGGTTATCTCGCCGGGCCAGATACATTCTTCACTGGAATCAAGAAGCTGCTGCCAGGGCATACTCTCGAGCTGGACGAACACGGTGAGCTACGAATTGAGCAGTACTGGGATCTCGTCACCCCCGCTGAGATTGAGGAAAAGCCGGAAGTCTATTACATCAACAGGTACCGGGAACTGCTCGAACGCGCGGTTTCGAGCCACCTGATGAGCGATGTGCCGTTGGGAGTCTTTCTGAGCGGCGGCGTCGATTCCAGCGCGGTTGCCGCTTTGATGACGAAGATTCGCCGCGAGCCCATCGAAACATTTTCGGTGGGTTACGATGAAGCTCCTTACAGCGAGCTCTCGTACGCGAGTGTCGTGGCCAAGCATATTGGATCGGTGCATCACGAGGTTCGGGTTACCCGTCAGAAATTCTTTGATGCTTTACCGAAGCTCATCTGGCATGAAGACGAGCCCCTAGTGTGGCCCTCGAGCGTCGCCCTTTATTTCGTAGCGGAGTTGGCTCGAGAACAC
>Ga0182033_10001762_pt1 | contig 10870 bp, 9 predicted proteins | sample tim00Cox0000000H_FD_125968 | JGI IMG/M metagenome (GOLD analysis project Ga0182033, IMG submission 125968) | Lab enrichment of tropical soil microbial communities from Luquillo Experimental Forest, Puerto Rico - timezero.00C.oxic.00.000.00H | ecosystem: Environmental > Terrestrial > Soil >...
AAGTCCTCTTCGTAGTAGATCGCGTTGACGGGGCACACCTCCAGGCAGGCCCCGCAGTCGATGCACGTCTCGGGGGCGGTGTAAAGCATTTCGATGCCGGTGAATTAGCCGGCACCGCCGACAGGACGGATGCAGTCCACCGGACACGCCGGCACGCAGCTCGTGTCCTTGCAACAGTTCTGGGTGATCACATACGTCATGGCTACTTCTTCTTCGCGCAAGCCGACCTGTGTCGTCGATGCCGCGCCCTAGCGCGCCGACCGCCATCCATGTGGGCCCCCTTGGCGTCGATGGTCACTGCCAGCCGTCGGCTGTCGCTTCGCGCAACCCGAGCGCCGATTGACCTACCCTTCATAATCTATAATGATTAGGTTTTGGTCAAGGGGTAGGCGGAAGGTTCACGATGAAGACCGACCTGTTCGATGAGGAGCACGAGCTCTTCCGCGCTTCGGTGCGGGGATTCGTGGACCGGCACGTCGCCCCGAAGCTGGACCGGTGGGATGCCGATCGTCTGATCGATCACCAAACCTGGAGAGCGGCTGGGCAACAAGGCATCCTGGGTCTGGCGATACCTGAGGAATACGGCGGGGCGGGGGAGCGGGATTACCGCTACCGAGTGGTGATCCAGGAGGAGATCGCCCGCGTCGGTGCATCGGCGCTGCAATCGGGCTTTTCCACCAACGACGACATTGTCGTGAACTATCTGCTGCGCCACGCCAGCGCGGCTCAGCGCGAGCACTGGCTTCCCGGCTTTGCCGCCGGTGAAACGATCGGCGCCATCGCGATGACCGAGCCGGGGGCGGGCAGCGACCTACGTGCCATTCAGACCACGGCAAGAAAAGACAACAGCGGCTGGATCCTCAACGGCTCCAAGACATTCATCACCAGCGGCATCCTATGCGGCATGGTGATCGTGTTCGCCAAAACCGATGCGAGTGCCGGTTCGCGCGGCTTCAGCCTGTTCATCGTCGAGGACGGAACCCCAGGTTTCCGTCGAGGGCGCAAGCTCGACAAGATCGGTCTGGCTGCCCAAGACACCGCCGAGCAATTCTTCGACGACGTGCGCATTCCGCGCGAGAATCTGCTCGGTGACGAGGGGGCCGGCTTTGCATATCTGATGCAGAGCCTGCCGTTGGAACGTCTGGGGATTGCGATCGCCGCACAGGTGTCTGCTGAAGCCGTCTTCAATTGGACCAAGAACTATGTGACCGAGCGACGAGCGTTCGGCAAGAGGATCGGCGAACTGCAGGCACCCGGATTCCTGCTCGCCGAATTGCAGACCGCTATCGAGGTTACCCGCGCCTATCTCGATCGCTGCGTGCGCGAATACAACCGCGGCACCCTGACGGCTGTCGATGCGGCCAAGGCCAAGTACTGGGCTACCGAACTACAAGGGCGGGTAGTCGACGCCGGCGTGCAATTGCACGGCGGCTACGGCTACATGATGGAATACCCAGTCGCCAAGGCCTTCATCGACGCGCGGGTTCAACGAATCTACGGCGGCACCAACGAGATCATGAAAGAGATCATCCGTCGCGATCTGATGGCGACGTCTTAACCGAAGGACCTCGCCAAGCACCGACGGCGAATCACCCGGCGCGGCGCGCGTCCCCTAGTCGTCCTCGATGATCAGCGCAACCTCCGGGCAGGCGGCCACGCCTCGGCGCGTCACCTCCTCATCGCCCGGCTCGACCGTATGCTCCTGCAGGGTCGAGAACCCTTGGTCATCGATGGGGAACAACTCCGGATCGACGCCGTAGCACTGGGCGTGACCGGCGCACTTGGCGCGGTCAAGGCGTACCTTCATGCCTCACCTCCTCTCCCTGCGGTTCAGTTTCTTTCGTGAGGCGGTGGATCAATCGCCTCTCTGCACAACGGTATTCGTTCACCGGGCATCCTCGATGATCTGGGTGAAGGTGTCGGCGGCCTCAAATGGGATGAGATGGCCGACGCCGGGAAGCTCGACGTAGCGCGCGGTCGGGATCAGCCCGCCCAACCGGACGCCGTTGTCCACCGGGATCAGTCCGTCGCGGTCTCCGTGTACCACCACGGTCGGCGCGCCCACGTCACGAAGCCGGCCGGAGCCATGCCAGGCGACGGCCGCTCGTGCCTGGTTGAACAGGCCGGCGCGGGTCGTCGCGCGAGCCAGGACCGCGGCGACAATCTCGTCGATCACCTCGGGATGAGCCTCGGCGAAGCCGGGAGCCGCGAAACCGGCCCACAGCGCCCGCAGGTAGTCGTCCAGCCGCTGATCGGCCGGCGGAGCCGCGGTGGCCAGCGCGAACAATGACTTCGGTGACCCGATGTGGGCCGGCACCGGAGGCCGAGTTGCCAAAAGAATCAGGCGGGTCACCGTTTCCGGATGACGCATCGCGATTTCCTGGGCGACCATTCCTCCCATGGACAGCCCGGCGACGATGGCTTGCTCATGCCCGCTCGCGCGTAACACCGCGACGGCGTCGTCGGCCAGGTCGGCGATGGTGAACGGCATCGGCGCCCCGCGAGACCAGCCGGTGCCACGCGCGTCCACGCGCAGCACATGAAAGCGACGCTCGAGCCGGTTGAGAACGCTTGCCGGCCAGACCAGGCCGCTGGCGGTCCAGCCGTTGAGCAGCAACAGAGGCGATCCGGTTCCGCCCTCGTGCCAATGCACCAGCGGTCTACCGGCCGCCGGCCGTGATCGTGCGCCGCTCCGCAAGGCGTGCTGGGCGAGTTGCTCGGCGCGTATCGCCACGCTCGTGGCCGCCGAGAGCAGCGCCGTGTCCATCACGGGCACCAGCGCTGACACGAGCACCCGCTCGCTGTGATACCGAAGCCGTCTGCCCGGATCGGTCCAGCCGCGGCGCCACATCCGCGACGTCATGCCGGCGTCCCATGTTCGGCCCCGGCCGGCGGCACATCGCCGACGTCGATAAAGGGGGAGCCCCGAAGCAGTGTCAAAGCCGACCGATTCACGCCCATGGGCTTCGCCATGCGGTCGAGGACGCACCTCGCCCGGCACATGTGTTGCGACACACTCAATCCCGCTGGTCGAGCCACGCGATGATGGCGGGTACGCATTTCTTTCTCGCTTCCCGGCCCACGAACAGTCCGGCGTGGCCCGCGGGCAACGTCAGGGTGTCCAGCTCGACGCCGTGCAGCGCATCGAGCAGCGGTGCGCTGGACTCCGGCGGCACCAGGGTGTCACGCTCGCCGAGCACATTGAGCACCGGGCAGGGAATTCGGGCCAACGCCACCTCGCGGTCGGCCAGCGGTATGCGCCCCTTCATCAACAGCTGGCGCCGCAGGAACAGGTGCACAAACTGAGCGAAAACTGCCCCCGGGAACGGGATCTGCTCGTTGGCCCAGCCGATAAGCGCCTGATGTGCGGCCAACGCCCGCTCATCGGCGAGACTGCCCCACAGGTTGGCCAGCGTTGAGAGCTCACTCGTCGGACTTATCAGCCGGAATCCGTCGAGCATGGTTGACGCGGGGACATTACCCGTCTCGTCAAACAGGTCCTCGGGTTCCATCCGGCCTTTTGACAGCATGTTCGCCAGCGGACCGAGTCGAGACAAGTCGACCGGGGTCGCCATGACGACCATGTTCTTGACCGGAAAGCCAGGATGGGCCGCGGCCGAAATCAGCGACAACACCGCCCCGAAGCAATACCCGAACAACGTGAGCCGGTCGGCGTTCGTGATATGCAGCACCGCCTGGGCGGCACGCGGAAGGTATTCGTCGCAATAGGTTTCGAGTGTGTTGCTCGACTCGACGGCGTCGGGCACGCCCCAATCCAGCAGAAAAACGTCATAACCCGCGTCCAGGAGGTCCTCGACCAAGCTGCTGCCCGGCCGCAGGTCGAAAACATACGGCCGGGTGACAAGGCTCATCACCAGCAGAACGGGCGTCCGCATTCTCGCCGCGCCCTTGCTGTACCGGTAGAGCACCACCTTGTCGCGCGACCACACGGGTTCTCGTGGTGTCGCGGCGATCTCGCCGAGCGGGTCGCCGGCGAGGTATCGCAGCCCGTTACGCGCACGAGTCGCTAGCACTCCGAGTTCATCCCCTAGGCGCTCGAGAGCTGTCCCTAACTCCGGTGGCATCCTGATCATCACGGTGACGGCAGTTGATCATCGATGAGCTTGCGTAGCTCGCGGACCTCCCGCTCCACGTACGCGATCTGGGTCAGCAGACGGTTGATGTCACTGCCGGCCGGCAGGTTAAGTGCATGCAGCACATGCCGGGATGCCCGTTCGATATGGGAGCCGACCCCGCGGCGCGTGCGATGCAGAACCGTGACCACAAGGCCGAACGTCTCGTCGTGTACGACGCGTTCCACGGTCGGAGTGATGGCGTTGTCGACGGTGTCCACGGCTTGCCGCCATAGAGGTTGGGTAGCCATGACCTCTCAATCTGCACTGTCGTATCGGTCGCTCGTCGCAGACATCCACCAGGGCGATGCCGCCTCCGTAAAACTATAGGCGTTAGTTATTCTGTTGTCCAGACACCACTGCGCGCACCCCGCTGGCAACGCGCGGTGGCGCAGTTAGTCCGTGTGCGACAACCCGTTGCGAAGGCCGCCCTATAAACCTTACGATATTAGGTAAATGGCAGCTCGCGCGGATTGGGGATCGATGTCGATGGGCCAAACTACGGTGGGGCGGGTCGCTGATGCGGACTCAGTTGACCGGCCCGCAATCACTATTCACTGCCCGGTCGATGGACGCCCGGTCGGCGATGTTCTCGACATCGGCCGCGACGAGATCGCGGCCACTTGCGCACAACTGCGCTTGGCGCAGCCCGCGTGGGAAGCGTTGGGTCCTCTGGGGCGAAGCGCGCATCTGCTCCGGTGGTTGGACTGGCTGCTTGACAACGAGCGGCGGCTGCTGGCGCTGGTGCAAGCCGAGATCGGAAAGTCTTGGGCCGACGCATCGTTGGAGATGGCGGTCGCGATCGACGTCATCAACTATTTCACTAAGAACGCTGAAAAATTTTTGGCGGACCGCAACGTCAGACCCGCTGGTGCGGCCAACGCCGTGCGCCGGTTGCGGGTGCAGGTGCGGCCACATCAACTGGTCGGGCTGATCACGCCGTGGAACGGCCCGTTGGCCGGACCGATGATGGACGTGGTGGGGGCGCTGGTCGCGGGGGCTGCAGTCGCGTGCAAGCCCTCGGAAGTGACACCGTTGACCTGGAGCGAGGTAGTGCGCGGCTGGCGCGAGGAGATCGGCGCCCCGCCTGTGCTTGCGTCGATCACCGGTGGCGGGGCCGCCGGCGGGGCCGTCATCGACCAGGTCGACATGGTGATGTTCACCGGGTCGGTTCGCACCGGCCGCGCCATCGCTATCCGGTGCGCCGAACGGCTGATCCCGTGCAGCCTGGAACTCGGCGGCAAGGATGCGCTCATCGTGCTCGCCGATGCCGATCTGGAGCGCGCGGCCGGCGCGGCGGTGTGGGGCGGAATGACCAATTCCGGGCAGGCCTGCGTGAGCGTTGAGCGGGTCTATGTCGAGGGCCCGGTCTATGCCAAGTTCGTCGAATTGGTGACCGAAAAGGTCAGGGCGCTGCGGCAGGGGATGGATGAGCCGGGCAGCTTTGCCTGTGATATCGGCGCGATGGTGACACAGGGTCAGGTCGATATCGTGCAGGACCACGTGGATGACGCGGTGGCCAAGGGTGCTCGTGTGTTGGTCGGCGGCAAACGCGGTGCGCAGGGCAACTTCTTCGAACCCACCGTGCTCGTCGATGTGGACCATTCCATGAAATGCATGCGCGAAGAGACGTTCGGGCCGACGCTGGCCATCATGCGGGTGGCCGACGAAAACGAAGCCGTCACACTGGCGAACGACTCGCAGTACGGGCTCAGTTCGAGCCTGTGGACGCGCAGCCGGCACACGGCCGATCGGGTGTCTCGTCGCATCGAGGCCGGATCGGTGTCGGTCAACAACGCGCTGGTAGCCACTTTCCAGCTGCCCATCCCGATGGGCGGCTGGAAGAACTCCGGCCTGGGGGCGCGATTCGGCGGCGCGCAGGGTGTGCTCAAATACTGTCGTCAACAATCGGTGGTTGAGGAGCGCTTCGCGCTGAAGTCCGAGCCGCTCTGGTACCCGGTGGTCCCAGCCAGGTCACGGTTGATCGCACGGGCCGCCCGATTGCTTGGCGCCCATGACTGGCGCCGCCGTCTCGGCCTTCCCGGCAGGGGCTGATACCTGCGGTCACCACCCCTGCGCGATTCCTCAGACGGCCAGCGCGTCCAACGTCGCGTGATCGATTGCGGCGGCCGCGTAGCGGATGCCCATCTGCGTGCACACCTCGGCCGGCTGCATCTGCGGCGGACACAGCGCAAACATTAGGCCGTGCAAGTGGTGTCGCCGATATGCCAGCCATGCCTCATCAAAGTCGGGAGCCTCGTTGGTGAACGATCCAAGCACAGCCAGATAGTGCTTGAGCAAATCGATCTCGTGAGCACGACGATCCTCGACGTCGAGGATGCCTGCAACGAAGTAGGTAACGTCGTCGGACCACGGTGCCAGGCACACCGTCTGCCAGTCCAGAAACCGGCGCACCCCGTCGGGTAACACATACGTGTTCCCGACATGGGGGTCGCCGTGCGAAACAGCCAGTGGCCCTACATCATCGGCCTGCCAGAGCGCATGAAGCCCGCGGAGCAGCCGTTCGCGGTCGCGCAGCGATCTGTCGAATGCGGACGCCTGGGGCAGATCGATGTAGGCAGCCCAATGGTCGGGGCTAAGGAAGCTCGCCGCAACAGGCCGGAAGAGTTCCGATCCCACGGTTAGCCACGACCGGGCGCCGACCCCTGCCCGATTCCAGGTGAGGCCGTGCCAGCGTGCCATCGACTCCAGCGACTTCGCCACGTCGTCGATCGACGGCCGGTCGCCGGGTTTGCCGAAAACCGCACCTGCCCTGCGCAAGTCGTCAATCAGCACGAGCCCTTGGCCCGACGCGACATCCTCGGCGGCGAACCAACAGTCGGGCATGTCCTTAAAGGCCGCCGCGATGTCGCGATAGAAGCGGGCTTCGACTCGGTAGCCGATGTTGTGCACGCCGTGCAGCTTCTCGTCAAATCCGCCTTTGAGGCAGAGCGCCTGCCCAGGTCCGTTCGATGTGGCCACCGCGTAGCCAACCTGGAGAAAGACCTTGGTGGCGGTTCCCCAGATCACCGACTCGATATCGACCGAATCGACCACCGTTCCCGGACACCTTTTTGAGATTGCCGCGGTGAGCCAGGACGGCGTGATGTCGTCAAGTCGGGTTGGCAGTGGAGATATCTGGGCGGCTGGCTCCATGTGCGATGTTTGTTCCTCAGAGTTCGCGATACCGCGGTGGCAGCGCAAGTCCGTTGTGGTGCCTCGCGCGTCAGGCCGGACGTGTGGCGGTGAAAGCGAGCACCGCGTCGTTGAACTGCTCGGGACGCTCGATGGGTACCGTGTGACCCGCACTGCCGAGGACCACCAGTTCGGAGTCGGGAAGCCGTTCATGCATGTCGCGAGCACAGTGCACGGGTGAGAGCCTGTCGTGCTCGCCCCAAACCAATAGAACTGGACAGCAGATCTTCTCGGGGACACAAGCCCGCACAGCACGTCCCGACGCCGCGACGGCGTCGATGAAACCCGGGGCGTTAAGCAGCGGCATGGTCTGGGCGGCCAATTCAGCCGACATGACGTCGGGGTCGCGGAATGCGGCACGAAGCATGACCCGCCGGACCGACGGTTTGGTTGCTAACACCCGGCGCACAAAGCGGAGTCGCAATATCACACAGAAGAACCGCAGCATGACGAGCACTATTCGCAAGTGACGCTCAGTCATCGGCACACCGCCGGCGCCCACGAGCACCAGGTTGCGAACGAGTTCTCGGTTAGCGGTGGCCATCTCCAATGCAACGAGGCCACCCATCGAGTGACCGGCAACCGTCGCCGATCGCACGCCAAGTTGTCCCAGGAGCTCGCTGATGGTGTGTGCGTGAGCCCACATTTCCGCAGGCGGGGGCAACGGCTCTGAGTTGCCGAAGCCGGGCAGGTCCACGGCGATGACCCGGTGATACCGGCTCAACGTCGGGATGTTCTCGAGCCACCATTGCCAGCTGGCGCCCATGCCATGCAGTAGAACCAGGGCAGGTCCTGATCCATAATCCACGTAACGGATACGCCGTTCATTGACGAGACGGTTGTGGATGAACGGACCCCAGTCGATGTCAACCCAACGTGGCGCCGGCGCCACCTCACCGAAAAGTGGCTGCGTCACCGTCGCACCGCCAGTGCCGCCCCAGGACCAAATAATCTCATGGCATTAGGTTAACGGTGGTGGATTGTGTGGTCAACAGCCCGTGAGGGGCTGCTCATCCCTTGTTTGTCGCTGCAAGGCAAGGCCGGAAAGTGCGCCAGCCGGTGGGCGCGCAGCCGGGGCGGTTGCGGCCAGAACCGCTCGCCAAGGCGGACTGGTCGGGTCGCCCCGCTAGGTCAGGTATCTCGACGATGGTGTTGCGCGGCGATCTCGACGCTGCGTTGTGTTGCTTGGCGCGTCGCGCGTCATCCCGGCAGGGCATAGGCGACGGCGTCGGCGAATTTCATTCCGCTGCCCTGCTGATGAGCCGCATTGAATTCCTTGTCGCCGAGCGCTTCCCGATTGCGGCGCTCGCATTCCTCGTGGTGGACAGCCAGATTCGGAAACACCATCGTGGAGCTTCCTACGGCAACGCCCAGTGCCTCGGCGGCAGCCATCATCACCACCGCACGCGCCGGGTCGTCCGCCATCCAGGCCAGCGCCTCGATGCAAGTTGCGACCGTACGCGGATCGTTGACCTGTTGGGCCATCCGCAGACACTGTGTGAGCAGCGCGATTGCGCGATCGGCGTCGCCCTCACGCCAGTTGGCGACACCCATCGCCCACAAGGCGTAGGTTCGGTACACCAGTTCGCCGTGGGATTCCGCGATGGCAAGCGCCCGTTCGTACCAGGCGAGGGCTCCCGCACCATCACCGCGGAACTCGAGCACCCATCCCAGGCACGTCATCGCCGGTAGCTGAACGATCGGGTCGTCGCTCGCGCCGACGGCATCTTCGAGACGTGCACAGGCACGGTCAAATTCGCCGCACAGCAGTGATGCAAACCCATCGGCGACCCCGAATAGGCCGTGCGCCAAGGGGTTAGTCGTCTGCTCGATAAGGGGTGCTGCCTCGGCCACTCGGGCCGTCGCAGCCGGCAAATCACCCTGGACTCCCGCGATCGCCGTGGCGCCATAGAGCGCGCTCACCCGGTCGACTGTCGGCTCCGGCGGCGTAGCCGCCAGCACGCGATCCAGCCACCGGCGGCCCTCGCTTAGCCTTCCGTCGGCTATCCAGAAGGGGTAGAGGCGGGCGGCGATCCCGAGCGCGACGTCGGCGGAGTCGGACAGGCCGAAGTCCAGCGCTTCCCGAATATTGACCATTTCCCGCTCGACGCGCTCGATCCAATACGCCTGGCGAGAGCTAGACCATTCAGACCATGCACTCTGGACGAGTCGTTGGTACCAATCCCGGTGGCGACGGCGCAGTTCGGAATATTCGCCGGTCTTTATGATCTGTTGCCTGCCGTATTCGCGGACGGTTTCCAAGAACCGGAAACGTACTACACCTTTGGATTCGGCACGGATCAGGATCGACTTCTCCACCAGCGAGGACACTAGGTCGAGGAGCTGCCCTGGCTCCAGGTCTTCGCCGCAGATGCCTTCTGCCGCTTCAAGTTCGAAGCTCCCGGCGAACACCGAAAGTCGGCCCCACAGCTGTTGTTCGGCCGCCGTGCACAGGTCATAGCTCCATCCGATGCTCCAGCGCAGTGTCTGCTGGCGGGTGGGTGCGCCGCGGCTGGCGTGGGTCAACAATGCGTATCGGTCGGCCAGCCGCTCGAGGATCTGCTCCGGCGACATCACGCGCAGCCGCGCCGCCGCCAGCTCGATCGCCAGGGGCAACCCATCGAGCCGCGAGCAAATCCGGGCCACGGTTGCCTTGTTGGCATCGGTGAGCGCAAAGCCATGAACCGTGGCCGCCGCCCGCGCGGCGAACAACTTCAGCGCGTCGGAATCGGGCAGCCCGCCCCGGGTGGGCTCGGCGTCGGCGTCCGGGCACCCCAGCGGAGATATCGGCAGCACAGTTTCCCCACCGATGCCCAGGGCCTCGCGGCTGGTCGCCAGGATCCGCAACTCGGGGCACGCCCGCAGCGACGTCTCGGCCAGCTTGGCCACCGCCTCGATCACCTGCTCACAGTTGTCGAGCACCAACAGCAACTCGCGCGTGGACAGGAAGTCGACCAGCGCCTCCTGCAACGGGCCGCCGGACTCGTTGCGCAACCCGAATGTCGAGGCCACCACTTCGACCACCAGCGACTCGTCGCGCACCTCACTGAGGTCGGCGAACCACACCCCGTCGGCGAAATCCGGGCGCGCCTCCGTGGCGGCCCGCAGCGCCAGCCGGGTCTTGCCCACCCCGCCGACGCCGGTCAGCGTCACCAGTCGCGAAGTCGACAACGCGCTTGTCACTTGTGACAACTCGCTGCGCCGCCCGACGAAACTGGTCAGCTCCCACGGCAGGTTGCCCAGGGTGCTCCCCGCAGTGGCCGTCACCGACGTGTGCCGCTCAGCCCGCTCGGCCCGCTCGGGCGGCGGCTGGCCGCGCAGCGCCATCGCATCGACCGCCCAGCCGTGCGCGACCTGCACCTGGCCGATCTGCTCACCCAGGGCCAACGCCGACGGGCGCTGCAACGGATCGCGCGCCATCCCGGTCTCGATGCGCGCGGCCACATCGGAGGGGATGCCCTGCTCAAGCAGCTTCGGCGGGGAAATGAAGGTGGTGCGCATCAGCCGCGCCACTTACAGCTCGACGTGCGGCGCCTAAACGC
>Ga0182033_10001766_pt1 | contig 10857 bp, 8 predicted proteins | sample tim00Cox0000000H_FD_125968 | JGI IMG/M metagenome (GOLD analysis project Ga0182033, IMG submission 125968) | Lab enrichment of tropical soil microbial communities from Luquillo Experimental Forest, Puerto Rico - timezero.00C.oxic.00.000.00H | ecosystem: Environmental > Terrestrial > Soil >...
CATGCCCTCGGCAGGATGAGTGGCATCTTTCCGTGTGGTCGGCAATCCGGCACCCAATCGACATGAGCGAGCAGTCGGCTATCGGGAAACCATCCACTAGGAGTCTGTCCGAGTAATCGACTACGAACCTCGGATAAGGCTTGAAACCCACAGGTTAGTTGTGCGAGTTTGCAAGTATGGGGAAGACCTACCGGCCGTACCTGCCTGAACAGGATTTACTGCTGCCGCCCAGTTTGCAGGACTGGCTCCCAGAGGGTCATCTGGCGTATTTCGTGAGCGATTTAGTCGATGCCATGGACCTGCGGGAGATCGAGTCGTACTACGAAGATGAAAAGCGAGGATACCCACCCTACCATCCGCGGATGATGACGAAGATTCTGGTCTACGGGTACTGCGTTGGGGTGTTTTCGTCACGGCGACTGCAAAAGCGGTTGCAGGAAGATATCGGGTTTCGGGTGCTGGCGGCGGGCAATGAGCCAGATTTTCGGACGCTTTCGGATTTTCGCAAGATCCATCAGCGTAGGCTGCAAGGGCTGTTTGAGCAGGTACTGCGGATGGCGTTGGAACTGGGAGCGCTGAAACTGGGGCGGGTGGCCATCGATGGGAGCAAGGTCAAAGCAAACGCCAGTAAGCACAAGGCGATGAGTTACAAGCGCATGCAGGAGGAGCAAAAGCGACTGCGCGAAGAGGTTCGTCGTTTGTTGGCAGAGGCCGAACGCGTCGACGCGGAAGAGGATGCGCGGTATGGCCGCAACAGCAGGGGCGACGAACTGCCGGCCGAATTGCAGCGGCGGCAAGAGCGTCTACAGCGGATTGGGGCAGCCAAGCGGGCGCTGGAAGAGCGAGCGCGAGAGGAAGCCAAGGCGGCCGAGCAGGCGGAATGGGAGGAGAAGAAAAAAGAAGAGGCAGCGAAGAAGGCGATCCCGAAAGATACAGACCAGTACAACTTCACCGATGCGGAATCACGCATCATGAAGGGAGCGGACGGCTTCGTCCAGGGATACAACGCGCAGATTGCGGTGGAACCAGTGCTGCAGTTGATCGTGGGGCAGTACCTAACGCAAGCCGGTAACGACAAGAAGCAACTGCTGCCGATGATCAAGGTGGTGGAGCAACAGTCTGGGCAGAAACCGTCGCAAGTGCTGGCTGACAGCGGATACACGTCGGAGGCCAGCATTACAGAATCAGCGGCCGCTGGCATCGACGCCTATCTGGCAGTGGCTCGGGACAAACACAACCAGCAAGCTGGGCCTTGCGCCCGCGGGCCCTTACCGCGAGCTGCAAGCGGCAAGGAGCGAATGCGTCGTAAACTGCAAACCAAGGCAGGACGAGTCATCTACGCTGCGCGGAAAGCTATCGTGGAACCGGTGTTCGGTCAGATCAAACAAGCACGGGGCTTTCGACAGTTTTTGTTGCGTGGTGTGGAAAAGGCTGGGGGAGAGTGGGCCCTGGTCTGCACGGCCCATAATGTTCTGAAGCTACATCGACTGCTTTGCACATAGTACCCGGAACACACCGCCTGCCCATTACGCCATAGACGGCAGAAAAGGCGTTGATCGAACCTTTCGGGGATTGCTGAGAGGCGCGAGACCTCGGGCAGCTGGCACGAAGCTTTCAGCAATTTGTAGTCTGAGTTACCCGCCCAGAAGTTTTGATGGGTTAGTCAGACGGGCTCCTAGAGCATGTGTCTGGTGCTGATGATTCTGACACAAGCCGCACAATACATTGCAACTTCTCCGCCAATATCACCGTTGGCAAGTACTTGATAAGCAATGCTTTTCTTGATCTGCAGTGGGTATTTCATCCGATCCTTGCGTCCAATCATGGACGCGCATCAGGTGCCGGAAGTAAATGGCTTGCAGGTCGCTGCGTCTTGGCGATGCGGGACGTCAAAGGGCGGCGACTCGCCGACTCAGTGCTTCATAACTTGCGCTTTGTCGCGGCTCATTCTGTTCGAATGCTCTGCAAACAGCAACTTAGCCAGAAACCGGTAGGGAAACCTCCGTTCCTCCGACGCAATTCAGTTCCGGATTGCTTGCGCTTCGCCATTGCGCCGTACTCCTTCACCTCGGATCCGTTGGAACGCCATTTGTTGGAGACTATAATTGCGCGCACATAGGAATGTCCGAGTTCCAACTGCGATTAACAAACTCGAGAAACAGAATCCAGACAGCTCGGACAAACTAACCAAAGATGGTTGCTCCTGAGATGAGGGTTTCGTGAAGAGTGCCATGCAACTGAGGGGCGGTTTGGTGGCTTGGTTGTTGGTGGGAATCTTCGTGGCTGGTTGGCGCACGGGGGCGGCGCCTGCCGCCAACCGTTCAGAAGGCGTGGCAGCTGATCCCGATAAGCCGGAAACAAAGATCGCGAGCTCTTGGGATCCGAAGGCTGCGGCCGCTTACTTAGACCGGCGGCAATCGTGGTGGATGGAATGGCCCAGAGCCCAGCGGGACCATGAAACTTTCTGCGTGTCGTGCCACACCGCTGTTCCTTACGCTCTTTCGCGTTCCGCTCTTCGAAGGGCCCTTGCCGAGCAAGCCCCATCTCCGAACGAGCAACGGCTGCTGGACAGCGTCACGAAGCGCGTGCGCCTCTGGAAGGAGGTTGAACCTTTCTACAAGGATGCGGATCGCGGGCCATACAAGTCGGTCGAGTCGCGCGGAACGGAATCTGTTCTGAACGCACTGATTCTTTCGAGCCGCGATGCGCAAAGGGGCCAACTCAGCAACGACGCGCATATGGCGTTTGAGAACATGTGGGCCGAACAGCAAATTGCCGGCAAGCAGAAAGGCGCGTGGCTCTGGCTGCGCTTTAACAATGAGCCTTGGGAAGCGAACGATTCGGACTACTTCGGAGCCACGCTGGCCGCCGTCGCCATTGGTGTCGCACCAGGAAACTATCGCGCAACGCCCGAAGTGCAAACCAACCTCAAGTTATTGCGGGAGTACCTCAACCGCGAATTTGCCGTGCAGACCACTATTAATCGCGTCCTTCTCTTGTGGGCCGCCCCGAAGCTGCCGGGACTGCTCGAACTAGATCGGCAGCAGGCCATGATTGCCGAGCTTCTGGAAAAGCAGCAGGCTGACGGTGGCTGGAGCCTGTCTTCTCTGTCTGGCGACTGGAAGCGCATGGATGGCACGCCTCAAGAAACGAGGAGCGACGGATACGCGACGGGGCTGATCACCTTTGTTCTTCAGGGGGCCGGGATTTCGCCCGAAAACGCCAAACTGAAGCTGGGGCTCGCATGGCTCACTGCTAACCAGGACAAGACCGAAGGTTCCTGGGCGGCCTACTCTCTGAACAAGAACAAAGAAAACCACATCAGTTCGGAGACTGCGCTCTTTATGAATGACGCAGCCACTTCGTACGCTGTGCTCTCTCTGACTGCCGCGAATCGTCGCTAAAGAACTTAAGATGGACATCGTTCGCAAGTACATGGCCTTTACACACGCAGGCGTGCGTTGCCATAATACGTGCAATGTGGGGAAGGCCGTGAAGTTCCGTGGATGGTTGCTTGCGTTGCTTGCGATGCACCTCTTAGTGCATCCAATGACACATGCGATCGCAGCCCGGGTCACTCCGGCGGCGGCTCAGTCAGTTTCCATTCCGGCCTCGGACGACCCAAGCACGGCTCGACCCTTGGACAATTGCGACCTGTGCCGCTTGGGTCACAGTGTTGTCACCGCACCGACCGCGACGAGGGTAGAGCGGGTTCACCCCCAGTGGATTCTCGTCAGGATTCAATCCGTCTCCTACGAGTCGCTTCGCATTGCAACCAAACTCCCGTCTCGCGCTCCTCCTACTCTGTAAATCCATCTTGCCAGAAGCAAGTCCCTAGGCCCAATTTCTCAGAAACCAGGGCTGTTGTAATGGATTGCAAGAGTTTTCTAAATAGTCTTCCCGACTTTGTTGAAACGCGAAAAGCGGTGTCGACGTCGAGGCCATGTAACGGACCCTCGGCTCAAACAAGAAGATCGTTTCTAAAGTCGCGTTCCCGCGGATTTGGCAGCAGGTGAGGAAGGCCAGTCGGAGGAAAGATGACACACGCTACCCAGCTAAACTCACGGTTTCCAGTGTTTTTCGGTTTTATTTCGGCGCACACTCGCCGATCCAAGATGGTGCTCCTTTGCGTGGTGTTGGCAACAGGTTTGTTGGCGCTTTGTCCTGTAGCGGGGCTTGCGCAATCCACAGGAAACGCCAGTAGCATCAACGGCACAGTCACAGATCCCTCGGGAGCAGTTGTGCCCAATGCGACTGTGGAGATTCACAACCCGGTCAGCCAGTTTAGCCGCACCACCCAGACCGACAGCGCCGGCAAGTTCGCTTTTCCGAATGTGCCCCTGAACCCTTATCACCTGACAGTGACTGCGCAGGGATTCGGGCAGTCTGCGCAAGATGTCGAGGTCCGGTCGTCGCTTCCTGTCGCGGCGAACGTTAAGCTCCAGATCAGCGGGGGGGCGGAAACCGTTACCGTGCAAGGCGAAGCGGGTGACCTGCTGGAGAACGATCCTACCTTCCACACCGACATCGACCGCCAACTATTCGACAAACTGCCGCTGGAGAGTTCTTCTTCCGAGCTGAGTTCATTGGTCACGCTGTCATCGCCCGGAATAGCTGCCGACTCAAACGGTTTATTTCATGGGATGGGAGACCACGCGTCGAATTCCTTCTCGCTCGATGGGCAGCCCATCACAGACCAGCAGAGCAAGGTGTTCTCCAACCAGATTCCGCTTGACGCCGTGCAATCAATGGAGGTGATCGGCGGGGCACCGCCCGCCGAGTACGGCGATAAGACTAGTCTGGTGATCAACGTAACTACGCGTACCGGACTGGGTTCGACAACGCCACACGGCCAAGTGAACGCTTCCTACGGAACCTTCGGCTCTTCGAACATCGGCTTCAATTTTTCCTATGGAGGAAAGAATTGGGGGAACTACATCGCGGCCAATGGACTGAATACCGGCCGCTTTCTGGATCCTCCCGAATTCGTGGTGCTGCATGCCCGCGGCAACGAAGAAAACGTGTTCGACCGCTTCGACTATGTCTTCTCGCAGAATGACGCCCTGCACGTAAACCTAGGATTCACGCGCTCCTGGTTCCAAAATCCCAATTCATATGATCAGCAGTATCACCTTGTGAATGGGATCCAGGAGACCAACCCGATAACCAGTCTTCCCCTGGGCGCGACAGATCAGCGATCCAAGATCCTTACCTACAACATCGCACCCTCATGGACGCATACCATCAACTCCAATACGCTATTCACGCTCACGGGATACGTGCGAAGGGACGCATTCAACTACTATCCCAGCCCCGATCCATTCAATGATTTCAGCCCGACCCAGCAAGCCAGCGTGGCGCAACAGCGGACGCTTCTAAATGCCGGCGCTATTGCTTCCGTCACCTGGAACAAAGGCATCCACAACGTCAAAGCCGGCGTGATGTATGAGCAGACATTCCTCAATGAAAACAACCAGTTGGGGATTGTCGATTCGTCATTCAATGCACCCTGCGTGGATGCAAACGGCAACCCGGTTTCGGGGTTCACTGATCCTTCACAGTGTGCGGCTGCAGGCTTTCAACCAAATCCTGGATATCAAGCGTTCCTGAGCTGTTACGACCTGACGCGGCCGTTTCCATCGCCTTCTGCAGGTTGCTCAGGTCCCACAAGTAGGGCTTTCCGTTTCAGCGGGCATACCGACGTGAAGGAGCTGGCGCTTTACATTCAGGACACCATCACGCTGAAGAACTGGACGTTCAACCTTGGTATTCGCGGCGACATATACAACGGGCTTTCGGTGGCCAGCCAAGCTGAACCACGTCTTGGAATCGCGTACAACATTCACAAAACCAATACCGTTCTGCGTGTTTCGTATGCGCGTACGTTAGAGACCCCGTTCAATGAAAACCTGGTGCTATCCAGTACAGGGTGCTTCAACCCGGTAATTGCGGCTCTGGTGCCTTGTGTGCCGGCGACCCTCGACCCTGGCTGGCGCAATGAGTTCCATGCCGGTTTCCAGCAGGCCATCGGAAAGTATGTCGTAATTGACGCGGAATACCTCTGGAAGTACACCCACGGCGGCTATGACTTTAGTATTTTGGGTAACACGCCGATCTTCTTCCCGATCGCTTGGCACAACTCGAAGATCACTGGGCCAGCGGCGCGTATCAGTGTGCCAGTGTACAAGGGCTTCAGCGCGCTGGCGGTGATGTCGAGCGTGTCGGCACGCTTCTTCCCACCGCAGGTGGGAGGACTCGGCGTGACGGTAGGTCAAAGCGGGTTTCCGTTCCGCATCGACCACGACGAAGCCTTCAATATGACGTTGCACGTGCAGTATCAGCCATCAAAGGTCTGGCCATGGATCGGCTTCAATTGGCGTTATGACAGCGGGCTCGTTGCGGGTGCAGTGCCTTGTTACGGTGTGCTTGACTTCAATAACTGTCCTACTTCAACCACGCTGCCGGACGGAAGGCCGGCGGTCGATCTCAGCGGCTTGAGCGCCGACCAGCAATTCCAAGCAGGCCTATTCTGCGGAACTGCCAAAGCGAACCCGTACGTTTCACTGCCAACGCCATGCCCGGTAGGACTGTATGGCTCGCACCTGGTGCAGATCCCCTCACCCAACACCCAAAACGACGATCACAACCCGCAGCGCATCGCGCCAAGAAACCTGTTTGACCTGGCGATTGGCGACGATAATCTGTTCCGCGGTGACCGGTACCAGTGGAGTTTGCAGGTCAACATCATTAACCTGACCAACATGTACGCACTGTACAACTTCCTGTCGACGTTCAGCGGAACGCACTACGTGACCCCGCGGACAGTGACCGCGCAGTTGGCGTTTCATTTTTGAGGATGCGATTCCAGTGAACTCTGTATCGCCGGGTAGCGAACGCTGTTCAAATTCGTATCGAGATCGCTGTTCTACACGTTGAGTTGGTCCAGGTGATTAGAGATTCTATTCCTCCTGGGGAAGGACATTAATGGAGGGAACCAACGAACGTTACTATCTGTAGGAAGCAACAGTTCGCGAGGAAACACGTTTGCCAGAAATGCCCAAGTCTGCAAAGTCTTCAGTGAAATCATAGGAGCAAAGGCGTGCGTGAAGAAGCGAGGATTTTCGTCCTGGTGGTTGGAGGTGATGTTTATGGTCGCCAACGCCGCCCGACAGAAGTTTCAGCTCATGGAAGCTTCCATCAATGAAATTCATCGCAGCCTGGAGAACGGCAAGCTGACTTGCCACAGCCTGGTGCAGCAGTACCTGGACCGCATCAAGGCGTACGACCAGCAGGGACCCACCCTTAATGCCATGCTGTACGTAAACCCCAAGGTGCTGGAGCAGGCTGATGCCATGGACAAGCAGTTCAAACGTGACGCTAAGCTCAAGCCGCTACAGTGCATTCCGGTGGTGCTGAAGGACAACTTCGAACACCGCCGATATGCCGACCGCCGCCGCATCGCTGGCGCTCAAGGGAATGCAGCCGACAACTGATGCGTTCACGGTGGCGCGGTTACGTCAAAATGGAGCCCTGATTCTCGCGAAGACGAACATGCATGAGCTGGCGCTGGCCGGGCTAACTGCCAGCTCGCTTGGAGGCCAAACCAGGAATCCCTACGAGCTGTCGCGAACGCCGGGCGGTTCTTCCAGCGGCACCGGGGTGGCCTTGGCAGCCAACTTCGCGACCGTGGGCACCGGGTCGGACACGGTGAACTCGATTCGCTCGCCAGCCTCCGCCAATAGTCTGGTCGGCATTCGTCCCACGCGTGGGCTGATCAGCCGCGCCGGTGTCATCCCCGTCTCGTTTACGCAGGACGCCGCCGGGCCTCTGGCCCGAACCGTAGCCGACGTCGCAGTCATGCTTGATGTAATGGCCGGCTACGATCCTGATGATCCTGTGACGGCGCTGGGCATCGGCAGGATTCCCGCGACCTACACCGCCTCGCTCGATCGCAATGGACTAAGGGGCGCGCGCATTGGGGTGTTGCGTACCCTATTCGGAACCGGCCCCGATCACCAGGAGGTCAACCGCGTGATGGCCGATGCCCTCGAAGTGCTCAAGAAGCAGGGCGCAATTCTGGTGGACATGGACGACGCGGCGTTTGATACCGGCAAACTGAACTCGGATCTCGATGTACAAAGATACGAATACGAGTTCCAGCTCAACGGCTACCTGAAAGCCCAGCCTAACCCTCCGGTGCACTCGCTTGCCGAGCTCATCGCGTCTGGCAATTACCACAAGGCTTCGCTCGAGAAGTTCCTTACTTCGGCGGAAAGCTACGAGAATGGGCTGAACGAAGCGGACTACAAGGACAGGCGCGTCAAGATCGAAGACCTGCGGGTTCGGTTGGCGAACCTGATGGCGAAAAACAGCGTGGTCGCGCTGCTTTATCCACACCAGAAGCGCCTGCCGGTGATGATCAGCGAGATGAATCAGGCGGAGCGCAACGGTATCCTGGCCTCGCTCGCGGGATTTCCTGCCATTACGGTTCCGGCAGGGTTTTCCACGCCCACTGAGAACGCGCCGATCGGGGTGCCGGTCGGGATCGAATTCCTCGGCCAGCCTTTTGACGAGCCGCAGTTGTTGCGGATCGCCTACGGCTTCGAGCAGGCGACGCACGCCCGCAAACCACCGCAATCTACGCCGCCGCTGGATGGCCGTTGAATTGGGAAAAATAGGTATACGCCCGAATCGCCCCTGCTCGTCGGATTTCTCAACTTTTCGCAGACGGTCCATATTTGCCCGCCGTTGGCAAACGTGGAGCGTTTGCCGTGCCCCATCGGACCCAAAGCACTCCTACCGACGGACAGCACAGGCGGGTGGTCTGGCCGGTACTCGATCTCCAAACTAATCTCAGGCCGGTGCCCCATTCGGCCTTCCTCTGGCCGGGGCGGTATTTCATGCAAGGGTGCCCGCATAGCCCGCGACATCTTCCGTTTGCATGTCTGCTCCTTTATCGGGTTTCCAATTATTCGAAAATGAGGAAAAGATTTGTGCGCTGACGTCTGACCTACTGCGGCAGCTAAACAAGTTCCTGATTCGTTGGGTTGGGCCGTGTAGGGGGAGACTTGCCAGACGGGAATGCTTGAAAAGATCGTTAGAGGGCTGGAGTCAAGGGCTTAGGGATGACTGGGCAACCAACTCCGCTGCGGCTGGGCAACAAGACGAGAGCGAAATCCTCTTCCGGACTCTGGATATGAGTTCGTGGTCCTCGAGGCCGCTCAAGCCCATACGTGCCACGTGGTAAGCCTTATAAACCGGTCTGTGGCCACTTTGACCAGGCTGGCGTGCAGGCATTCATCGATCAGCAGTCTGACTCTACGCGACATGCTTCAACTTGCCCTTCTTTCGCGCTATCGGCTTTCTGCCAGACCATGGCTGCTCAGGCGAGTGGCCTCGGCGGGGATGAGTGGTCGCGTAGATGCCGGCAGATTCCACCATCTCGCGCGTCAGCGAAGGGTATCCTTCGAGAATCTCGTCGATCGGTGTCCCTTACTCGATCATCTCGGCAATCAGATGAACCGGGATTCTTGTCCCACGAAACACGGGCGCGCCGCCCATAATGTCTGAGTCGACTTGGACCATTTCTACTACCCGTTCTCGGTCATAACTGTTGGATTCACTGACGGCGCTCCGGCTCGCCTCGTTCCAAAAACCTAAGCATGGGAGCGAGCGGAGTGTTTGCCATGCTTCGTTGAGGATGTTGTCTCGAAGAAACCTGATAACGCCACGGGCTCCCGATCTGGAAATTCGGCGACAAGAGAGAGACGCCCGCCCACTGCCTCCACATAGCTGCGCAGAGTGGAAATCAACAGGTCGCTTCGCTTCTCGATTTTTGATACGCCTTCCTGGCCGATACGCAGCGACTTGGCGATCTTCTTCTGCGTAAGCTTGCGAGCCTTTCGAACGTCCCGCAGCGTCAACTCCTCGGCAATCAATTGGGCGGCGCGGGCTTCAACCTTCTTCCGCTGCACAGGGCCGAGTCTCTTAATGACGTCGTTTACATTGGTGGCCACTGTTTATTTCCTCCCCTTCTTCAATCGATTGAGATGGGCGTCAAACCTTCCATCGGCCTTGGCGATGAGCTGCTTATAAAACTTCTTCGCGCTAACTCCTGATTTGTCACCCGCTACCAGCAAAATAGCCTTGCGCTTTGGATCGAACGCGAACGCGACCCTCCATTCGCCATCCGCTGCGCTAAACCGCAACTCTTTCATATTGGCATGGCGAGAACCCTTGAGTGTGTCGACGCGAAGGCGTTCCGAGTTGCGGTCCAGACTCTTGTAAGAGCCGAGATAGTGCAAGAATCTCGAGGCTCACGTCTTCGTGCAAATAGTTGAATTCTGGCTCGAACTCATCAGCGAGCTCAACCGTCCATCGCTCCATATCAGTATGCCTTATAGTGCATATGCCGTCAAGTGCGTTGTGTTGTATTGCTGCCGTTGGCCCTGCCGTCAGGAGCACCCTCTCGTACTCCCGCACGTTCCGCAACGATAGCAGGTTCCGCTGCGCATCATCAGCGAGCCGCAGATGTTGCACGCGGGCGCATCACCCATCTGTACCAGTTCTCCAAGCGCCTCCACTGGATCACTGCCATTTGAAGGTACTGCTGCCGGAATCATCCCCGGAAGGGCTTTGAACAACTCGCCCTGTTCGTCAGTAATGAATTTCAATTCAAGCCAGCGGAAGATGTAATCAACGATGGACTTTGCATAGCCGACCTTGGGATTGCCGGACCAGCCGCTGGGCTCGAAGCGAGTGTGCGCGAACTTGCCGCACAGAACCGAGCGGGACGCCGTACTGCAGCGCCAGCGATACCGCTGTGGCGAAGGAATCCATCAGCCCAGAGATGGTCGA
>Ga0182033_10001774_pt1 | contig 10825 bp, 9 predicted proteins | sample tim00Cox0000000H_FD_125968 | JGI IMG/M metagenome (GOLD analysis project Ga0182033, IMG submission 125968) | Lab enrichment of tropical soil microbial communities from Luquillo Experimental Forest, Puerto Rico - timezero.00C.oxic.00.000.00H | ecosystem: Environmental > Terrestrial > Soil >...
ACGCAGCGACTGGCCTTCGGTGTGTAAAGTGACCTGCAGGATGCCGTTACGGCGCTCCATCCGCGCGGTTTGGTATTTACTGGCGTATTCTTCGAACGAGCTCATCTTCACCTCCCTTTCCGACCCCGGTGTTCTACCACCCGGGCCGCCCCGGTGGGAGCGGGGTCGGCGGTAGACGGGGATTCCCCCGGGACGGAGAAATGTTCTAAACTAATGCGACATGTTTTTCTTGAGGGAGGTTGTTCATGCCTGTGATCAAAGCCTTCGATCTCGCTTATGGGCGGATTCGCTCGCCCGATCTCGACAAGCAAGAGGAGTTCCTGACCGATTTCGGCATGGTTAGGGCGGACCGGACCAAAAATGCGCTCTACATGCGCGGAAGCGATCCGCCCCACCACATCCACGTCACCGAATTGGGGGAGCCGCGCTATGTCGGCATCGCCGTCCACGCGGCGAGCTACGAGGACCTCGAGAGGATGTCGCGGGTCGAGGGAGCCTCGAAAATCGAGGATATCGACGAGCCGGGCGGCGGCAAGCGGGCGCGGCTGACCGACCCCGACGGCTACCAGGTCGAGGTTGTGCACGGCATGGCAATGCTCGAGCCGATCGAGGTGCCGCGACCCGCGGTCAATTCTGGCAACGATAAATACCGCCGCAAGGGCGAGTTGTTCCGCATCCAGCAGGGCCCCTCGCACATCAAGCGGTTCGGCCACTTCGTCGTGATGTCGAAGAACTTCGAGAAGACGCTCGGCTGGTACCGCGAGATGCTCGGCTTCCGCTGTTCGGATGAATTCTATGCCGGCGAGAAGAGCAATATCGTCGGCTCGTTCAATCGCCTCGACCGCGGCGACGGCTATGTCGACCATCACGCCTTTTTCTGCATTCGCGGCGACAAGAGCGGCCTCAACCATCTGTCCTACGAAGCGGCTGACATCGACGACGTGATGGTCGGCCACGAGTATCTGACTGGCAAAGGCTATCAGCACATGTGGGGCATCGGCCGCCATCTGATCGGCAGCCAGCTGTTCGATTATTGGGCCGACCCATGGGGCCGCGTGCACGAGCACTGGGCCGATACCGACGTGCTCAACGCCCACACCCCGCCCAATTTACTGGAGCGCGGCGAGGGTACCGGTGGACCGTGGGGTCAGCCGATCCCGCAGATCTTCATGGGTCACGCCTCGCCCTAAAAGGCGACTCAAAGGGCCCGTCACTTACCCCCGAAACGTCCGCCCCAGCGGGCGTTTTCGGGGCTCTTTACGTCACGGCGCGGCGTGAAACGGGGGATATAGGGGTAGGGCGACATCCGCGCACCTTCTGCTCACGAGGAGGCAGGTGATGACCATGGTCGAATGGCGCGTCCGCGCCGATGAGTTCGCCAATTGCAATTGCTCTTAGGGTTGTCCTTGTCAGTTCAACGCTTTGCCGACCCACGGCTTCTGCGAAGCCGCGGCCGCCTGGAAAATCCATGAGGGGCACTTCGGCGACGTTCGGCTCGACGGCCTCGATTGCGCATTCTTTATTCATTTTCCGGGGCCGGTCCACGAGGGCAACGGCACGATCCAGCTGGTGGTCGAGGAGAAGGCCGATCCACGCCAGCGCGACGCGCTCGTAAAGATCATGTCGGGCGAAGAGACCGAGGAAATGGCCACCATGTGGTGGGTGTTCTCGGCGATGTCGCCGAACAAGCTGGAGCCGCTATTCGTGCCGATCGATTTTGAGGTCGACGTCGAAGCGAGGCGGGCCCGCTTGGAGATTCTCGGGCTTTTGGAAGCATTCGGCGAACCGATCCGCAATCCGGTCACCGGGGCTGAACATCGGGCTCGGATCGACTTGCCGCACGGCTTTGAGTATCGCATCGCGGAGATCGGCAGCGGCACGACCAAAGCCACCGGCGCTATCAAGCTCGATCTGAGGCAAAGCTACGGCCAGTTCGCCCACCTTCATCTGAGCAACAAGGGCGTCGTCGAATAGCGCCGAGACTTCAACTCCCGGAAACCTTAAGGGTGCCGGCATCGCCGGCGGTCAATCGGCCGCGGCCGGCGCCGCCAAGTGACGGACGAGCTCGCGGGCGTATAGCGGTAGATCGGCTTGACCGCGCACACAGATCGTCAGTCTGCGCAACGCCCAATCGTCGGTCAGCTCGATGCGATGAATCGACATCGTCAGCGCGTGGCGCTCGGCAGTCGTCGCCGGGACCACACCAATACCGACATTGCATTCGACAAGCCGGCAAACCGCATCGAAGCTGCGCAGCTGCACGCGCAGCCTCAGCCGACGGCCGATCCTTTCGGCCTTTTCCGATAAAAAGCGCTGGAGCGCGCTTGCCCGGTCGAGGCCGACATAGTCGAAGTCCAAGGTGTCGGCGAAGGCAATCCGTTCTGTCGCCGATAATGGATGGTCCATCGCGACCACGAGCACGAACCGGTCGATACGAAACGGCAAGACCTCGAGCCCGGTCATCGGGACCGTCTCGGCGACAATCCCGATATCGGCAGTGCCGTCGGCGACGGCCGCAACGATCTCGTCGCTGAGCCGCTCTTCGAGATCGATGCTGACCTGCGGATGGGCGGCGAGAAAGGCGCTGAGAGGCTCGGGCAGAAACTCGGTCAATGCGTTGGTATTCGACATCAGCCGCACTTGCCCGCGCAGGCCATTGGCATATTCGGCAAGGTCGCCGCGCATCCGTTCGGCTTGCTGAAGCAGTAGCTGTGCGTGGTGAAGCAAGGTTCTCCCGGCCTCTGTGGGATGGACACCCTGGCGCTCGCGGTGCAGCAGCGGCGTACCGAGCGTCGCCTCCATATTGCGGATGCGTGTGCTCGCCGCCGCAATGGCCAAGTGCATACGCTCGGCGCCATGGGTGATGCTGCCCGCCTCGACGACATGAACAAACAAGGTGAGGTCGGTCATATTGAAACGCATCGCGAAGTGCCTTCGAATTTGACGAAGTCAGGTTATGCCAATCACCTATTGTATCGAGGATAGGAAAGCTACCAGATTCGTCAAACACGAAGGCGGCTGACCATGAGCCAGGCTTATCCGATCGACAACCACGCCTATGACCTCATCGTGGTCGGGGGCGGCGGGGCGGGATTGCGCGCAACCCTCGGGGCGACCGCTGCGGGTCTCAAGACCGCCTGCATCAGCAAAGTGTTCCCGACACGCAGCCACACCGTCGCCGCGCAAGGCGGGATCGGCGCAGCACTCGGCAATATGGGCGAGGACGACTGGCGCTGGCACATGTACGACACGGTCAAGGGCGCCGATTGGCTCGGTGACCAGGACGCGATCGAATATATGTGCCGGAGTGCAATGTCGGCGGTCATCGAGCTCGAGCATTTCGGCATGCCATTCTCGCGCACCGAAGACGGCCATATATACCAGCGTCCGTTTGGCGGCCACACCGTTCACTGGGGCAAAGGACTGGCCAAGCGCGCCTGCGCCGCCGCCGATCGAACCGGCCACGCGCTGCTGCACACCCTCTACCAGCAATGCCTCCGTCACAATGCCGAGTTCTTTGTCGAATATTTCGCGCTCGATCTCGTCATGGATGACGGCACCTGCCGCGGGGTCGTCGCCTGGAACCTGGATGACGGCACGTTGCATTTGTTCCGCGCGCATGTCGTGGTGCTGGCCACGGGCGGCGGCGGACGCGCCTATTTTTCGACAACCCAGGCGCATATCTGCACAGGTGACGGCTATGCGATGGCGTTACGCGCCGGACTGCCATTGCAGGATATGGAGTTCATCCAGTTTCATCCGACCGGCGTCTATGGCGCCGGCTGCCTGATCACCGAGGGTGCGCGCGGCGAAGGCGGCTATCTGACGAATGCCGAGGGCGAGCGGTTCATGGAGCGCTATGCGCCTGGTTCCAAGGACCTCGCCGCACGCGACGTGGTCAGCCGGGCAATGGAAATCGAGATCCGCGAGGGCCGCGGCTGTGGGCCGCAGCGGGATCACATGCTCCTGCACCTCGAACATCTCGAGCCCGGACTATTGCAGGCGAGGCTGCCCGGCATTTCAGAGACCGCGAAAATCTTTGCCGGCGTCGATGTGACGCGCGCGCCGATCCCGATACTGCCCACTGCGCATTACAACATGGGCGGCATCCCGACCAATATTCACGGCGAGGTATTGCATCCCACCGCCGGCGATCCCGAGCGCACCGTGCCCGGGCTGATGGCGGTCGGTGAGGCAGCCTGCGTCTCGGTGCACGGCGCCACTCGGCTCGGCACCAACTCCCTGCTCGACCTGCTCGTTTTCGGGCGTGCCGCGGCCGAACGGGCTGCCGAGATCGTCGAGTCCGGCGCGCCACATGGTGCTGTCTCGCCCGCTGTAACGGAGGCAACGATCGCGCGGCTCGACCGGATCCGCCATGCGAAAGGCGGCAGCAAGACCGGTATTCTCCGCCGCGCGATGCAGCGGGCGATGCAAGACCATTGTGCTGTCTTCCGCACCGCGGATGTGCTCGAACAAGGTCTTCGCAAGATGGCCGAGATCACCCGGGCGCTTGACGATCTCGCCGTCACCGACCGCTCGATGATCTGGAACACCGATCTCGTCGAGGCGCTCGAACTCGACAATCTGATCGGACAGGCGGCGGTGGTGCTCCACTCCGCCCTGTACCGGACCGAGAGCCGCGGCGCGCACGCCCGCGAGGATTATCCCGAACGCGATGACCAGAACTGGCTCAAGCACACCCTGGCGTGGCGCGACGACGCCGGCCGGGTGAAGCTCGGCGACCGCCCGGTGCATCTGTTGCCGCTGTCCAATGAAGTACCAGCCTTTCCGCCGGCCGAGCGTGTCTACTGAGAGGCTCGTTCCCTAATCGGCAAGGCCTTCCCGGAAGCCTTCGCGCCAACTTGCATAGCGTGGCTGCCAGGCGAACTCGCGCTTGGCCTTGGAATTGGACGCGCCGCGGACCTCGTTCATGATCGCCAGCCCGTGCTCTCCGACCAGCAGCCTCCCCAACCAGGCCGGGATGTGCCGAGGCGGAGGTGCACTGATCGCTGAGGCAAGAAACGGCAGCCATTCGGCGACCGGGGCAGGCTCATCGTCGACGATCTTATAAATGCCGGCCTCGCCATGCTCGATCGCCGAGAGCGTGGCCGAAGCCACATCGTCGATGTGGATAAACGACCACACGCCGGCGCCTTCGCCGATGATCGGGAACCGCCGCTGACGTACTGCCTTGAGGTATTTCCCGCCCTCACCGAGCGATGTCCCCGGTCCGTAGAAGGCGCCATAGCGCAGCACGACGCCATCGAGCCCTTCGGCCGTGAGCACCGCGCGTTCCAAATAGCGAATGGCGTTGAGCGTCCCTTGAAACTTTGCAGGGGGGTCGGGATCGAGTTCGTCCTCCCCGGTCTTGACCGGTCCGCCCGAACGGGCATAGGGCCAGCCGGCGAAACTCTGGGCGACTAGCCGGCGAGCGCCGGCGGCCCGCGCCGCGGCGATCAGGTTCGTCGTTCCTTGGGTGCGCAGCAGATTGGTCGCTTCGAATTCCCGGTCGAACCGGCGCAGATTGGCGAAGGACGACAGCGCGGTGAGCTGATGGACAACAACCTCCGCTCTCGCCTTTGCCACGGCAGCGACCACGGCGGCCCGGTCGAGCGCGTTGGCGACCACCGCCTCAGCCCCCCTGGCGCGCAGCCCCTCGGCTTTGTCCTCGAAGCGGGTCATCCCTGTGACCTGGTGGCCCGCGCCCATTGCGAGCGGGACAACGCGGCGGCCGACGGCGCCGCTGGCACCGGCGATGAACACCCGCATCGGCGAACTCCGGCGTGTGGGCCGAACCCAGTTGGCCCTGGATCCGATCCCGATGCCACCCGCCGCTCACTATAATACCGGCCGCAACTCCGCCAATATTCGTGGCCTTGGCGACCGCCCGTTGCACCTCAACCGCCGTCCAACGAAGTCCCGGCTTTTCCCGCCGGCCGCGCGGGTGTACCGAGAAATCAGTCCGCTGGCGGTGCCCTACGGCATCGAGAGATCGGGCGGTCGCCTTGGTTGGCCTAGGCAGCGCCGGCTCCGCGCGCCACCTCGCCGATCGCTGTCTTGACTGCTACGGGCACGATGCTCGCCGCGATGCAGACCTCAGTCGGGAAATGGCGCGCCTGAGTGCGCCGTTGGCCCGGCGGAGCCATCGTCGTCTGCCCGTTCTGCACGCACCCGCCGCGGAAAAAACGCAGCACCTGCCCATCGGGCACCTGCCTCGGCGGCGACCGCGTCGGCGCCACGCGCGAGACCAGCAGTCTTTCAAGGTGCTCTAGCCGCAAGCGTGCGTCGCGCGCGCGATGGTCGATTTCGGCCCGCGCTGCGCTCCAGCACCAGAAATTCGATCTCAACATGATCGTCCTCCACGCTACCACCACCTCGGCCCGAGCCGAGCATGGCCGAAAGATGGAGCGCCAAAGGACAGAACTGTGTGAGCCGGCTCACACTGGTAAATTTTTTTTACGGGTATTTATGGTTAATAGTCGAAATGCAATGTCGCTCACCTGATAGGATGACAAGAAACGATCGCCCGGAGGAGAACCGCGATGTCCGTTTCGATCCGCCCATTGCATCCGGTGTTTGTCGGGGAAGTCGCCGGGGTCGATTGCCGCCAACCGCTCAGCCCCGCGGAGGTGAGCGCGATCGAGGCGGGGATGGACCAGTACGCCGTCCTCGTCTTCCGCGACCAGAACATCACCGATGAGGAGCAGATCGCCTTCACCCGCCACTTCGGCGCTCTCGAGAGCTATGCGACCCCCGGTCACATCCGCCGGAACGCGGAGCAGCGGCTTGGCCCGGGCATGGCCGATTTTTCCAATCTCGACAAGGACGGCCGGATCATGTCGGCCGAAGACCGCGTGTGGTTCTTCAAGCTCGGCGACCGGTTGTGGCACTCGGACAGCTCGTTCCGGCCCGTTCCGGCGAAGTATTCGCTGCTCTCCGGACGCGTCATCCCGTCCTGGGGTGCGAACACCGAGTTCGCCGACATGCGCGCCGCCTATGACGCGCTCCACGAACGCGGCAAGGCCGAGGTCGAGGACCTCGTCTGCGAGCACTCGCTGATCTACTCGCGCGAGGTGATCGGCTTTACCGAACTGACACCGGAGGAAATCGCAGCCTTTCGGCCGGTGCGCCAGCCTCTGGTCCGCACCCATCCCTCGACCGGGCGCAAATCGCTATTTCTCGCCGCCCATGCTGGGGCGATCGTCGGCTGGACGATCCCGGAAGCGCGCATGTTCCTGCGCGACCTGACGGAGCACGCCACCCGGCCCGAATTCGTCTACTCGCATGAGTGGCGGCCCTACGATCTGGTCATGTGGGACAACCGCCAGACGATGCACCGCGCCCGCCGCTTCGACCGTGAGGAGGTGCGCGACGTGCGCCGCACCACCCTCGCCGGCGACGCGCCGCTGATCGAACAGCCCGTGTGACCGACCTCGAGCTGACAGACCGGGTGGGCGGAGCGGTCGTAGAGACCACGGCCGAGAAACCAGGCATCTTCATCTCATATGCGCGTTCGGATAGCAGCGCACTGGCCGAGGAGCTGGTGACCGGCCTCGAGCTCGCAGGCTTCAGGCCCTTTTTGGATCGCCACGACATCGCAGGCGCTGAAGATTGGGAGGCGCGGCTTGGCGCGCTGATTCTCGGCGCCGACACGGTCGTCTTCATCCTCTCACCGGCCGCGGTCAGATCCGAGCGCTGCGCCTGGGAAGTCGAGCGCGCCGCCGAATTGGGCAAGCGGCTGATCCCGGTCCAGGGGGCGCCGGTGCCCGAGGCAGACGTGCCGGAGCGGCTGCGGCGCCTCAATTATATCTTCTTTCATGAAGGCCAGTCTTTCGCGCGGCCGCTGCGCGAATTGGCGGCGGTACTGCGGCAGGATGTCGAATGGATCCGCGAACACACGCGCCTGAGCGAGGCCGCCGCGCGCTGGAGGGCGAGAGACCGAGGTAGCGGGGCCGCCAATGATTTGCTGCTGCGTGGCGATGACTTGGCGGACTCCAAGGCATGGCTCGCCCGGCGAAAGGAAAACGGCCCAGAGATTACCGCGCTGCTGTCGTCATTTCTGACGGCAAGCGAAGAGAGAGCGGCGGCACTCGCAAATCAGGAACGCGAAAGGCTCGCTGAGCGCGAGCGCCTCGTCGCGGAGCGCGAGCGTGCCCAGCACAATGTCAGGCGAGTTCAGCGACGTTGGTTCGCGATCCTGGCGGGTCTCAGCCTCGCGGTCGCGTTTGGGCTGTGGTCCGTCTTTAACGGCTGGCGAGACCTGATGACTACCCGGGCGGAATTCATCGCCGGGATTGTCGATCAACAAACCGGCAAGGGTGATCACGTCGGTGCCATGCTGATCGGCCTCGATGCGCTTCCCGACCAAACCAGCAAAGGCATTCGTCAGCGCGTGTTAAGGCTGGAGATGTCGGCCCTAAATTCGCTCGACAGCGCGTGGCGCAACTGGTCATCGGGTTGGGGCGAACGGACGGTTCTCCGCGGACACACGGGCCCCGTCTCGGCCTTCGCGTTCTCGCCGGACGGCACCCGCGTCCTGACCGGCTCCGATGACCACACGGCGCGGCTGTGGGACGCGGCCACCGGCAAGACTTTGGCGACCCTGGCCGGACACACGAGTCACGTCAGCGCCGTCGCGTTTTCGCCGGACGGCACCCGCGTCCTCACCGGCTCTTGGGATAAGACGGCGCGGTTGTGGGATGCGGCCACCGGCAAGGCCGTGGCCACCCTCGTCGGACATACGGATTACGTCACAGTCGTCGCGTTCTCGCCCCATAGCACCCGCGTCCTCACGGGCTCCGGAGACAACACGGCGCGGCTGTGGGACGCGGCCACCGGCACAGCCGTCGCAACTCTGGCCGGACACTCGGGTCCAATAATGGCCGTCGCTTTTTCGCCCGACGGCTCGCGCGTCCTGACCGGCTCCGATGACCACACGGCGCGGCTGTGGGACGCGGCCACCGGCAAGAGCGTCGCTACCCTTACCGGACACACCGGTTCTGTCCTGGCCGTCGCGTTCTCGCCCGACGGCGGCCGCGCTCTGACTGGCTCTCGGGACACCACGGCGCGGCTCTGGGACGCGGCCACCGGGACGGCCGCGGCAACCCTCGCGGGACACAAGGATGCCGTCACGGCCCTTGCGTTCTCGCCCGACGGCACCCGCGTCGTGACCGGCTCCTGGGACACCACGGCGCGGCTGTGGGACGCGGCCACCGGGACGGCCGTGGCCATCCTTACCGGACACGCGGCTGCCGTCTGGGCCGTCGCTTTTTCGCCCGACGGCACGCGTGTCCTGACCGGCTCCCGGGACACCACGGCGCGGCTGTGGGACGCGGCCACCGAGACGGCCGTGGCAATCCTTGCCGGACACACCGATTACGTCACGGTCGTCGCGTTCTCGCCCGACGGCGCCCGCGTCCTGACCGGCTCCGGGGACGGCACGGCCCGCCTTTGGGACACAGCCACCCGGACGGCCGCGGCGACACTTGCCGGACACAAGGGTCCCGTCAGGGCGATCACGTTTTCGCCCGACGGCACGCGTGTCCTGACCGGCTCTACAGACAACACGGCGCTGCTCTGGGACGCCGCCACCGGTGCGGCCGTGGCAACCCTTACCGGACACACGGCTCGCGTCACAGCCGTCGCGTTTTCGCCCGACGGCATGCGCGTCCTGACCGGCTCCGTCGACCACACGGCGCGGCTTTGGGACGCGGCAACCGGGACGGCCGTGGCCATCCTTACCGGACACGCGGCTGCCGTCTGGGCCGTCGCGTTTTCGCCCGACAGCACCCGCGTCCTCACGGGCTCCGGAGACAACACGGCGCGGCTGTGGGACGCCGCCACCGGCAAGAGCCTCGCTACCCTTACCGGACACACTGGTTACGTCTTGGCCGTCGCTTTTTCGCCCGACGGAGCCCGCGTCCTAACGGGCTCCGGAGACAACACGGCGCGGCTGTGGGACGCGGCCACCGGCAAGAGCGTCGCTACCCTTACCGGACACACCGGTTATGTCTCGGCCGTCGCTTTTTCACCCGACGGCATGCGCGTCCTGACCGGCTCCGTCGACCACACGGCGCGGCTGTGGGACGCTGCAACCGGCAAGGCGGTGGCCACTCTCGGCGGACACACGAGTGCCAGCACAGCCGTCGCGTTTTCACCCGACGGCACGCGCGTCCTGACCGGCTCCGTTGACGACACGGCGCGGCTGTGGGACGGTGCAACCGGCAAGGCCGTGGCTACCACCCTTGCCGGACACACGGATACTGTTGTGGCGGTCGCGTTTTCGCCCGACGGCACGCGTGTCCTGACCGGCTCCTTGGACAACACGGCGCGGCTGTGGGACGCGGCCGCCGGCAAGGCCGTAACGACCCTCGCCGGACACACGGCCCCTGTCAGGGCCATCGCGTTCTCGCCCGACGGCTCGCGCGTCCTGACCGGCTCCGACGATCACACGGCGCGGCTGTGGTCCGTGTTCAAGTCTGCCCAGGACTTGATCAACATCGTCCACACCTCCATTCCGCGCTGCCTATCGCCGATGCAGCGCGAGGCGTTCCATCTCGGCACACCACCGCCACGCTGGTGTTACGAACGAAATCTCTGGCCCCTCGCCGATCACGGCCAGCCCTATACCGAGGGCGGCAACCCACCCTATGGCCCGCCGGCAACAACCTGGGACGAACGCCTGCGCGCGGATTGGGATTGGATCGGCTCGTGGTTCAGCGGAGCAGCTGCCAAGCCAGAGAACCGGTAGCAGCGATGTTCCGTAACGCCCGCACCACCCTCGACGATTTGCACTTAAGCTGGCGGCTTTACGAGGTTTTAGGAT
>Ga0182033_10001779_pt1 | contig 10818 bp, 9 predicted proteins | sample tim00Cox0000000H_FD_125968 | JGI IMG/M metagenome (GOLD analysis project Ga0182033, IMG submission 125968) | Lab enrichment of tropical soil microbial communities from Luquillo Experimental Forest, Puerto Rico - timezero.00C.oxic.00.000.00H | ecosystem: Environmental > Terrestrial > Soil >...
CGGGAGCAATGGTCAAGCCAATATCCTGCGGCATCCCGCAGACATTGTGCAAGTGTGCGCCGCTTTGTAGTTTTAGCCTAGGTCTATAAAGTAGTCCCGACGTCTTCTTTCATTTTTGCTGGGTGCAACTTGACATTTGTGAAGGGAAGGGTAGAGTTTGCCTTCCGTTAGAGACATTTCCTCTATGAGGGAGAAATCCATGCGCTGCAAATTCGCACTAACTCTTCTCGCAGGCCTGTGGTTTTGGGCCCCGGGTTATGGTCAAGCACAAAGTGCCGCTGCCAAAACGTATGTCCTAAAGGCAGCTCGCCTCTTCGATGGCAAGAACAACACTCTGATGACTCCCGGAATTGTTGTTGTAACCGCGGACAAGATCGTCGCTGTCGGTCCATCTGCGTCCGTTCCCGCAAGTGCGATGGTGCTCGAATTTGGCGACGCAACTCTGCTCCCCGGTTTCATCGATGCCCACACGCATCTGACCTTCCCCTATTCCGACGATTACAGACAGTCGAAGCTCGATACCCTGCAGAAATCCATCGCGGAGCGCGCTCTCGACGCGAGTGTCAGCGCGCGTGTCACGTTAATGGCCGGCTTTACCACTGTACGCGACGTAGGCTCGTCCGACTCCCTGGACGTCGGCCTTCGCAACGCCATTCGCAACGGTGACCTACCCGGCCCCCGCATGCTCGTAACGGTTCATGCCTTGGGCTCCACCGGCGGGCATTGTGACTTTGAGGATGGCTACCGCCAGGGCCTCTTCGGATACGAGTCGGGCCCGCTTCAGGGCGTCATCAATGGGCCCGATCAGGCTCGTTATGCCGTGCGGCTCGATAATAAATATGGCGCGGACATGATCAAGGTGTGCGCTTCCGGCGGCGTGCTCTCTCCCACCGATGATGTGGATACGTCCCAGCTCACACAGGAGGAGCTCAACGCCATCGTGGATGAGGCTCACTCCTTGAGAAGAAAAACGGCAGCTCACGCGCACGGCGCCGAGGCCGCCAAGCGGGCCATCCGCGCGGGAATCGATTCCATCGAGCATGGCAGCTTTCTGGACGACGAAGCGCTGGACATGATGAAGCAGCGCGGCACCTATCTTGTTCCCACGTTGATGGCGGTCCAGGGTCTCCAGGAAAAATTTGACCATAACATCTACATGCCGCCCGCGATCGCTGCGAAGGCCCACGCGGCAATTACCGCCGTTCATGCTACATTTCCGCGAGCTCTCGCCAAAGGCGTGAAGATTGGCTTGGGCACCGACGCGGGCGTGTATCCTCACGGCCGCAATGCCGAGGAGTTTCATCAGATGGTGGACCTGGGCATGAAGCCTGTGGATGCTTTGAAAGCAGGTACCTCCGCCGATGCTGATCTCCTTGGCGTCGCAGATAAGCTCGGAACGCTCGAAGCCAACAAGCTCGCGGACATCGTGGCCGTGCCGGGAGACCCACTACAAAACATTCGCGTCACCGAACAGGTTTTCTTCGTTATGAAGGAAGGCGTAGTTTACCGGAATGACCGTGCTCCCGCATCTCACTGAGGTGCATGAGGACTCGCCTCAGGAGGTGTGGGAGGTCAGGCCATGAGCAAACTCTCCAGCGCGGTTCAAGCAGCGCTCGCAAGCGAATACAGTAATCGGGCCGAGGAACTCCACAAATGGGTTGATCCGCTTACCGAAGAGCAGTTTTGGCGCAACCCCTTCCGCTACGGCAACAGCGTCGGCCACCTGGTTCTTCATCTAACCGGCAATCTCGACTATTACATCGGAGCGCGGGTGGCGGAAAGCGGATACGTCCGCAATCGCGATCTGGAGTTCACCGAAACGCGCCGACCGCTGAAATCGGAAGTGCTGCGCAAATTCGACGACACCATCGCCATGGTCATGGCGGCTATCGAAAAACAAACCGAACCCGACTGGACTCTCACCTACACGGCTGAGCGTGAGCCCGAAGCCAAGAACAGGTTTACCATTTTTCTCCGCTGCGCCACGCACTTCTACCATCACGTCGGCCAGATCAATTACCTCAGCCGCGAGCTGACAAAATAATCTGGCTACGCTTCGAGCTTGAAGCGTGTTGACGCCAGGCGATAGAGCTTTCTCCAGAGCAAGCGGTTGATCAGCACCACCACCGCGGCCATGATGAGCGTCGAGGCCAGCAGCAAGTCAAAACGACCCGCGTCGCTCGCGCGGCTGATGGTGCTGCCCAATCCCGGCGCCTGCACGATGTGTCCCTGAAAATGAAAATATTCCGCAACGATGCTCGCGTTCCACGCACCGCCCGACGCGGTCACCATGCCCGTCACGAGGTAGGGGAAAATCCCAGGTAAAATCAGGTACCGCCAACGGTCGAACCGGTTGAACCGAAAAACGTTGGTCGCTTCTTTCAGGTCCGTTGGAATAGCCATCGCTCCGGCGATTACGTTGAAGAGGATGTACCACTGTGTGCCCAGCAACATAAGCAGCATAGCGGCGATTTCCACACCGCCGCGCAACTTGATCAAGAAAAGCAGGATGACTGGGAACAATGCCGTTGCGGGGATGGAAGCCGCCAATTGCACAAGCGGCTGCATCAGCCGCGCAAATCGCGGGCTGAATCCGATCGCCACGCCCACTGGGATCGTCCATAACGCACCAATCAGCAACGCCAGATTCACCCGCAAAAACGTGCGCCCGGCGCTCCCCATTAATTCAAAGTAATCTGTTCGGTGCAACTGCGTGAGCTCTCCGATCGCCCGGTAAATGCCATAGATCACCGCAAGCGCTCCCAAAGCGGCCAGCAGCCAGGCAAGCCATTGGCGAGGTTTGGCACGATTCCTCCCAGCGAAGGATTCCGCCGCGCGTTTAGCGCCTTTCGCGAAGTTCAGCGTCATCCAGTTCACGAGCGGATGCAGCATGTGCCGATACATCCGCAGGACAAAAGACTCTTTCCGAATAAAGCTCAAGATGGAATTCTGTGCGCCCGTGGCGCTCTCGACCTGTTCGAATTTGAACTTGTCGGCCCAGGCAATCACCGGCCGCCAGATCAACTGGTCCATCAGCACAATGACGGCCACCATCGCCGCCACTCCCCACAGGATCGCCCGCGTGTTTCCGTTGCTTGCCGCGGTCTGCAGGTAGGAACCAAGCCCCGGCAGGCGAAAGTCCTTGTCACCCAATACAAACATCTCGCAAGCCATCAGGAAAAACCAGCCACCGGCAACCGACATCATGGAGTTCCAAACGAGCCCGATCGTGGAAAACGGCAGGTCCAGTTCTACAAAACGTTGCCAGCGACTGAACCGGTAGATGATGGCCACTTCCCGCAGGTCGCGAGGAATGGTCTTCAGCGAAGAATAAAAGCTAAACGCGATGTTCCACACTTGCCCGGTGAAGATCAAAATGATCGAACCCAGTTCCACTCCCAATTGTCTGCGGGGGAACAGCGCCACCATCGCCAGCATCACCCCGGGAAGAAAACTCAAGACGGGAATGGACTGCAGAATATCCAGGAGGGGAATCAACACGATTTCCGCGCGTTTCGATTTTGCTGCTGCGTAGCCGTACGCCAGTGCAAAAACGAGGCTCAGCCCGTAGGCCAGAAGAATTCGCACCAGGGAATACAGCGCATAAAGCGGCAGGCTGCGGGGATCCTGGGAGATCGCCGCCGTGACCTTGACGGGCCCGAACCAGGACCGCCCAACGGAATAAACACCGAAAATCACCGCGAAAACAGAGGCGAAAACCGCGATATCAATCAGAAACGCCCAGGCCCAACGGGAACCCGCGGGACGCCCAGCGGCAGGCGGAACCGGCGTGTGATGCTGCAGTGGGGCGGGCGAGGGCACGGGAAGATCAGGTCTCAGTCAGCTTCAGTTTGCCGGTGGCCGCGTCGTAATCAAAAAGCTCCGCGTAGCGCCCCCACTGGATCGCGGTTTCCAGTTGGCGCCGAGATTCGTCCTCGCTGAAATGCTCGTCGAGCAAGTCTTGAAAAAACTCGGCGGGAAGCGTGCGGTTCGACTTGGCTTTTAACGCTTGTTCCATCTGCCGCAGCAGTGGCACATTGGCAAGCGCTGCTCTCCGGAAGATCGCTTTGCGTTCTTGGATATCGGCTTGCGCGAAGTCCTGGCCCTCCGGCGTGATAATCGCATCGCCTTCTTCCAGCTTCAGCATGCCCAGCAATACGGCCGTGTCCACAGTTGGCAGCAACGCATCAACCTCCAGGCTCAGTTCGTCCGCGAGCACGTGCAGATCCGCGCGCCCGCCCTGGTCCACGAGAATTTCCAAAAGACCGGCCATGCCGCCAGGGCGCGTGTGCGGCAACATCAGAACGCTTTTTCGCGACGCCTCGAGCCCTTGCTTTTGCCCTGCCGGTTCCGGATGATCTTGTTGGGTTAGCGCACGGTAGATTAGATCCACCAGTTCCACAAAACGAAGCGCCTTGCGGTCTCGCGGGTGCGCCATATCCACGGGAAATTCCGCATGAATATGCGCCGGATTTCTTCCCAGCACGATGATGCGGTCCGCCAGAATGACGGCTTCTTCGATGTTGTGCGTGACGATGAAAATCGCGCGCGTCGGGATTTTCTTCCCTAGCCACAGTTCCAGCAATTCTCCGCGCAGAGTCTCCGCGGTCAGCACGTCCAGCGCCGAGAATGGTTCGTCCATGAACAGCACTTCCGGCTCAACCACCAGCGCGCGCGCCACTCCCACGCGCTGCTTCATCCCGCCGGACAATTCCTTGGGATACGCCGACTCAAATCCATCCAGTCCCACTGCATCAATAATGCGCAGCGCGCGCTTGTGCCTCTCGAACTCCGTGACTCCCCGCGCTTCCAGAGGCGCTTCCACGTTTTCGATCACCGTTAGCCAGGGAAACAAGGCAAAGCTTTGAAAGACGATCGATACATTGGGGCTCTCATCACCCACCGCCTGCCCGTGCCAATACACGCTGCCACCCGAGGTTGGAGAGAGCCCAGTCAGCATCCGCAACATCGTGGATTTTCCGCACCCCGATGGGCCTAACAATGCAATGATTTGCCCGGGATAAACAGCTAGATCCGTCGGCGCGATCACTTGAATCCGGTTTCCATCTGGTTGCGGATAGAATTTCTCCAGTTTTCGCGCTTCGATGATCGGCTCAACTGCCGTGCTTGTGACGCTCATAATCGTGTGTATTATCCCTCAATTCTTCGCGCCGGATACACGAATCGTGGCCGTTCGCCTCAGAACCCTTCTCCGGTTACAATTTGATTAACGCTGAATGACAACCTTTACATGACAAATTCGCATTCATCCTCTCCCGAATCTTCAAAAAGAGTTCTTCCGTCATGGGCATTTGCTCTCGGTGGTTCTTTTCTGCTTTCTTTGGGCATTCTTCTGCCCTTTTTTTGGTATGGCACCGCCTCTGGCCATGATTTTGAATTCCACGCTGCTTCTTGGCTGGATGCTGCCTTTCAATGGAAAGAAGGAACCTTTTTTCCTCGGTGGGCCGCCTGGGCAAACCACGGTTTCGGGGAACCCCGTTTTATTTTCTACCCCCCATTCTCCTGGATGCTCGGCGGCTTCTTAACCACAATCTTGCCTGGACCATGGGTTCCGATGGTCTTCATTCTGTTTACGCAAACATTTGCCGGGCTCTTTGCCTTTTTTTTGCTCCGTCGTCTCGCAAGCGAACGAGCGGCGATTCTCGGGGCTCTGTGCTACGCCGTCAATCCGAACGCCCTCCTGATGACCTACATTCGCAGCGACTTCGCGGAGCAGCTCGCCTGTGCGCTTTTCCCGCTACTTTTTCTTGCAGCGCTCAATCTGGCGGAACTCCTCGATGACTCCGCCCCACGCCATTCCTCTATTGCGCGCTTCGCCCTTCCCTTCGCAGGTGTGTGGCTCTCGAACGCCCCCGCGGGCGTCCTTGGCAGCTACTCGATGGCGCTGCTCTTTGCTTGGGCCGCTCTCACGCAACGTTCCTGGAGGATAGCTCTTCGCGGCTCTGCCGGCCTCGCCCTCGGTTTTGGCCTTACCAGTTTCTATCTGCTTCCTGCAGCCTATGAACAGCGCTGGGTCAATATTGGCCAGGCGCTCTCGAGTGGCTTACTGCCTTCCCAAAACTCCCTTTTCACCAGGATTGATGATCCCGAGCACACCTGGTTCAACTGGATTGCCTCTCTCTGCGCGCTTCTGCTCATCTTGTTGTTCGCTACGACTACGCTCGCTTCGCGCCGGTTGGCGGCCTTCGGAGACTTGGCAGACCGTTGCAGAAGGCTCTGGTCGGCCCTCTTCGTTGTGGGCGCGGCAGCTTGCCTGCTCATGCTGCGTTTTACCAATCTGTTCTGGAATTACCTGCCCAAGCTCCGCTTCGTCCAATTTCCCTGGCGTTGGATGTCCATCGTTGCCCTGGTCTGCGCCTGTTTTCTTGCCGCTGCCATGGAGAAGCGCCGGGGCTGGTTGTGGTTTGTTCTCGTTCTCGCCTTGAGTGTGCCGCTGGGCCATTTCCTCGTTACCAATGGCTGGTGGGACACCGATGAAATGCCCACGCAAGCCGCGGCCATCACAACCGGCAACGGCTTCGACGGTACCGACGAATACGATCCCGTCGGCGACGACCACCTGGATCTGCCGCCAAGCTCTCCGCCGGTCCGAGTTGTGTGCGCAAATAAGGAAGAATCCTGCGCTTCCGGTACGGCGATTCATGTCGTGAAATGGACCACGGAAGAAAAAGAACTTCGTGTGATCGCGCAGACGCACGCGCTCATCGACCTGAGGCTCCTCAACTATCCGGCCTGGCGAGTGGAAGTGAACGGCAAGCGCATCCGCCCGGAGCGCCTCGACGACATCAATCAGATGGTGATTCCCGTCGAGCCCGGCCATTCCGAGATTCGTGTGCGCTTTGCGCGCACTCTCGATCGCACGGCAGGAATCATTCTCTCGGTTCTGAGTGCCCTGGTTGCTCTGCTGTTGCTTTGGCGGGCGTCCCGCGCCTTCGTTTACGACTCCAATAGCCGCGCTCGTTAGCGGCGGTCAACGGAGGGATGCCGGATGTCCTGCCCCTGCACGATATAAATCACATCTTCGGCGATATTCGTCGCGTGGTCGCCGATCCGCTCCAAATTCTTCGCCACCAGGATCAACTCGAACGCGGGAAACACCACGCTCGAATCACCCATCATGTAGGTAAGCAGTTCGCGAAAAATCTGGTCCCGGTAATGATCCACCTGATCGTCCGTAGCCATGACTTTTTGCGCCAGCTCCACATCACGCCGCACCACCGCGTTCAACGCATTGCGGACCTGCTCTTCCACCAACTCGGTCATGCGAGGCAAATCCACGTACGGCTTCACCCTCGGGTGCCGCAGTATCCGCAATGCTCCTTGCGCGATGTTCACAGCCTGGTCGCCAATGCGCTCTAGATCATTGTTAATGCGGGATACCGCCAGAACGAAGCGAAGGTCCACTGCCATCAACTGATGCAGCGCCAGAAGCTGCACCACCCGATCGTCTATTTCGAGCTGTAGCTCATTGATGGCGTCTTCTTCATCCAGAACGCGCTTGGCCAACTGCTCGTCTGACTCCAGCACCGCGTGCACGGCCTGATGCACGGCTCTCTCGGCAAGGCTGCCCATCCACAGCAGCCTTTCCTTCAGTTCGTTCAGATCCTTTTCGAAATGGCGTTCCATGAAAGCCTTCCCGTCGTCATCTTAACCGCATTCACCACCGCGTCGCAGAAAAAGCTTCAGTCTCATCCAAAACGGCCGGTGATATAAGCTTCCGTCCGTGGGTCACTGGGCGTCGTAAATAGTTGCGGCGTCGGAGTGAACTCGATCACCTGTCCGGTCAGTAGAAAGGCGGTGAAGTCACTCACACGCGCGGCCTGCTGCATGTTGTGCGTCACGATCGCAATCGTCGTCAAGTTCTTCAATTCCACCAGCAGTTCTTCGATTTTTGCCGTGCTGATCGGATCCAGCGCCGAGCAAGGCTCGTCCAAGAGGAGCACCTCAGGCTCGACCGCCAGTGCCCGTGCGATGCACAGCCGCTGCTGTTGCCCGCCCGAAAGTTCGTAAGCCGATTTGTGCAGGTGATCCTTCACTTCTTCCCAGAGCGCCGCATGTCGGAGGCTTTTCTCAACAGCATCGGAGATCGAACCCTTGACTCCATTGATCCGCGGGCCATACGCTACATTGTCGAAAATCGATTTTGGAAATGGATTGGGCCGTTGAAACACCATTCCGACCCGCCGGCGCAACGAAGTCACGTCCTGTGCCAGAATATTTTGTTCGTCCAGCTGAATCTCCCCCTCGAGACGCGAACTGCTCACTGTTTCATGCATGCGGTTCAGCGTGCGCAGGAGCGTGGATTTCCCGCATCCGGACGGCCCAATGAGCGCTGTCACCCTCTTGTCGGCAATGCCCATGTTGATGTCAAAAAGGATTTGTTTGGTGCCGTAGAAAAAATTGACTTTTTTGATGGTCATCCGCATCGGTAAAGACGCGGCTGTCTCGCGGTTCGCGGGTGTCCCCGCCGTTGTGAGTATGTTCACGGATAGCCCCGGTTTCGCGGACGCATGCATGTTCATGATCTTGGCACCGCTATGCCTCGCGACAAAATCGTCCGGGCCGCGATATTGATAATCAGAATCAGCCCCAGCAGGACCAACCCAGCCGCCCATGCTTGCCTGTGCCAGTCATCATAGGGCGATACAGCGTAGGTGAAAATCATGACCGGTAATGAGGCTGTCGGTTGCAACCAGCCATGAGCCCAGAAGCGGTTTCCGAATGCGGTAAAGAGCAGCGGCGCCGTCTCTCCGGCCACGCGCGCCAGCGCCAGCAGGATCGCCGTCAGAATGCCTCGATACGCGGCCGGCACGATCACCGAAGCGATCGTTTTCGTCTTGCTGGCACCCAGCGCCATGGCGCCTTCCCTCAGGTTTCGCGGCACGCTGCGCAGAAATTCTTCCGTGCTGCGTAAGGTGATGGGAATCATCATCAGGCCCAGTGCAAACGCCCCTGCAAGCGTCGAGAAATGCTTGAACGGCAGCACCACCATGCTATAGGCGAAAATCCCGATCACAATCGACGGCACGCCATTTAGTAAATCCGCCGAATAACGCACCACCGATGCCGTAGCGCTCTCGCTAAACTCGGCCAGGTAAATTCCACCGAGGAAGCCGATGGGCACTCCGAACAAGGACGCGGCTAACAAGAGCTTTGCGCTGCCCAGAATTGCATTGGCCATTCCTCCACCCGTTTCGCCCACCGGCTTCGGGAGTTGCGTGAAAAACGCCCAATTAATGGACGTTCCGCCGTTGAAGAGCAGGTAGCCAAGGATGAAGAAGAGGGCGCTGACGGAAATCAAGGCGCACAGACCCGTCATTGTCAGCATGAGATTGCTGAGAAATTTTCGCCAGCGGAGCCGCGTGCTCATCAGTTCGCTATCCCGCTACCCTTCTGCGTCGTCAAGATAATCAGCAAACGCGCCAGTCCGTTCAAAATAAAAGTCAGAAGGAACAACACCAGGCCCAATTCCACCAGCGCTTGCAAATACCTGTCGCCGGTCGCTTCCGTAAATTCGTTTGCGATGACCGCGGCGATGGAATAGCCAGGCGCGAAGAGCGAAGCGCTGATCTTCGGCGTATTACCTATGACCATGGTCACTGCCATCGTTTCACCCAGCGCGCGTGCCAGTGCCAGAAAAATCGAGCCCATAATGCCGGTCTTCGCGAAGGGCACGACGACTTTCCACGTGGACTCCCAACGCGTGGAGCCCAACGCCAGCGCCGCTTCCCGCTGGTCCCGCGGAACCGACAACAGCACCTCGCGCGACACGGAAATAATGTAGGGGATCACCATGATCGCCATCACGATGCCCGCAGTCAGGAAACCGACTCCGTAAGAAGGCCCTTTGAACCAGGGCAAGAAACCCAGCGGTTTGTTTAGTGACGGGAAAATCACCGTGCGCATCAACGGCACAACAATGAACACTCCCAACAATCCATAGATCACGCTCGGCACCGCCGCCAGCAGGTCAATGAAGAACTGTAGCGTGTCCGATATCCGCGGTGGCGCCAGTTCCGCCAGAAAAATGGCTGCGCCGATGCCGAGCGGCACCGCAAGCAGTAATGCAACCCCGGACGTCACGAGGGTTCCATAGATAAACGGCAGCGCTCCGTACTCGTCCAGAATCGGATCCCATACCTGCGTCACAAAAAAATGCAGCCCGAACTTCGCGCGGGGCAACGCCGACCCTACCCACAATTCGTAAACCAGGAGCACCGTAACCACAACGACCGAAGCTGCGAACAGAAACGTTACGAGCCGCGCGATCTCGTCGCCTTGCCGAAGCTTAGACACGAAAGAGCGCGAGCCCGCTTGAGGGCCCACGCTCTGAACCGTTGGATTTACCGTTGCCACGTTTCTCTTGTCGGATTACTTCACCTTGTCGATTGCCTTCTTTTCCTTCTCGACCACTTCCTTCGGCAGCTTCGCGTAGGAAAGTGCTTCCACCGAATCCTGCCCCTCCGCCAGCATCCATTGCAGAAAGCCCTTGATGGCGTCTCGCTTCCCGCCGTCCTGAAACTTCTCGGGAATCAGCAGCCAGGTGAAAGTCGAAATCGGATAGGCCGTCTTCCCGGGGGCGTTGGTGATAGAAACCCGGAAATCATCCGGCATATCCTTTGCGGTGCCTGCGGCAGCTTCGCTGACGCTCTTCAAGTCCGCTTTCACAAAGGAGCCGGCGGAATTTTTCACCGATCCGTAGGGAATGTTGTTCTGAGCAGCATAAATGAGTTCCACGTAGCCGATGGAATTTGGGGTCTGCTTGATCAGTCCGGTCACGCCTTCGTTGCCCTTGCC
>Ga0182033_10001780_pt1 | contig 10818 bp, 10 predicted proteins | sample tim00Cox0000000H_FD_125968 | JGI IMG/M metagenome (GOLD analysis project Ga0182033, IMG submission 125968) | Lab enrichment of tropical soil microbial communities from Luquillo Experimental Forest, Puerto Rico - timezero.00C.oxic.00.000.00H | ecosystem: Environmental > Terrestrial > Soil >...
AACCTTGCCGAGAAACGCCACTTTCGCGCCCAGGGCCGCCGCAACCGCGCAGGAATTGGCCACGGAGCCGCCAGAGGCGGTCAGCCCCCCGTTCATCGCCGCCGTCAGCTTGGTCGCGGTTTCGGCATCAATCAGCGACATTGCCCCTTTGGGCATGTCATGGCGGCTTAAAAATGCGTCATCCGCCTGCAACAGATAATCGACGATGGCATTGCCGATTCCTGTAATGTCGAAACTTGTGATGGCCATGCCTGCAAACTCTCCTTTTGGCGTTGCGCCAGCCGTTAGCATTTCGTTCACATTACAGCAAACCTGGCTCATGTTGTCCCGGCGCATGGCACCGTGCTAGGCCGAGGTCTGCAACGGAAGAGCCACGGAGGATTTGTGTTCGGCAAACGCAAAATCGATGAGCCCGCGCCGGCCAAGCCGCAACCGGCGCCCGCCGCGCCAGAGCCTGTCCGGGCCGAGGCTGACGCCACACCGGAAGAGACAAGTCCGGCCGATGCCCCTGTTCCCCCAGTTATCAAGGAGTCCCCCATGGCCCGTTCGCCCTTTGCCCCGCCGCCCATTCCGGCTGCTCCCGCCCACAACCCCAGCCCCGTACCCGCCCGCGCCACCATCACCAGCATGCCGGCGCGCGAGGTGGTCGAGCGACGCACCCTGGTCGTCGGCCGCGGCATCAGCGTGCAGGGCACGGTGCAGGATGCTGAGCGCCTGGTCGTGGAAGGCACGGTGGAAGCCACCAGCATCAACGGGCTGACCGAGCTCTCCATCGCCCAGGGCGGCGTGTTCAAGGGCGAGGTCGAGGTTGAGGAAGCCGAGATTGCCGGCACCATCGACGGCACGCTTGTCGCCCGCCAGACCCTGGTGGTGCGGAGCACGGGCCGCGGGCTGGGCACGGCGCGCTGCCGCCGCCTGCAGGTGGAAGATGGCGGCCAGATTACCGGCCGCATCGAGATGCTGGGGGACTCTTCCGCCCCCTCCTCCTCCTCCTCCTCCTCCTCTTCCCTGGCCGCCGAAGCCGGACATTAAGGGCTGACGCCCGGGCCGCGGCATTTTGCCGCCGCCCCGGCGCTGCCGGCATATTTTGATAATATCTTGACAGAATAAAAATATCGGCCTTGCTATAGCGCCTAACGATAACGTGAGGCGCGGCGCAGCCGCGACTCAACAGGGAGACGCGAGCCATGCGCAAAGCCGCTCTTGCCAGTGTGGCGATTCTCGGGGCGATGCTGGGTCTGACCGTCAGCCCGCCGGCCCGCGCCGGCAGCCTCTATGTGTTCGGCGACAGTCTCTCCGACGACGGCAATATCTACAAACTCACTGGCCAGCCGGCCCCGCCCTATTTTCAGGGACGTTTTTCCAACGGGCCGGTCTGGGTGGAATATCTGCCCAGCTTCACCGATCTGAGCGGCTCCTCGGCCCGTAACTTCGCCTATGGCGGCGCCTTTACCGGCACCATCATCGTGAACGGCACGAATTACGGCACCAATCTAGGCGCGCCGTTCCTGCCCGGCATCAACACGGAAATCGCCGGCTTCACAGCTGCCGGCGGACATTTCAGCGCCGGCGATGTCGTTACGCTGTGGGGCGGTGGAAATGATTACTTCAAGTATACCGCGGTGGTGGAAGCCAACCCGTCTCAAGCGGCCTCGCTCGTCACCTTCAGCGTCAGCAACACCATCAGCCATCTCACCACGGATGCGACCAATCTCGCCCAGCTTGGCGCGCGCACCCTCATCGTGCCGAACGTTCCGGACCTCGGCAACACCCCGGACTACAACACCTCCGCGCTCGGCATCGCGCTGGGCAATGCCTTCGCCGACCTGCACAATGCCGCCCTGCCCGGCGCCATGGAGAGCGTGCATAACGCCACCGGCGCCAACATCATCGTGCTGAACGTGGCGCAGATGCTCAATAACGTCATCGCCGACCCGGCGCTCTATGGCTTCAGCAATGCCACCCAGGCCTGCATCAATGTCTCCTCCTGCGTCAATGGCAGCACCGCGATGCAGAATTCCTACGTGTTCTGGGACGGGGTGCACCCCACCACCCACTCGCAATATCTCATCGCCCGCTATGCCGCCGCCTCGCTCAACCAGTTCGAGGCTTTAAGCATCCCCGGCCAGATCGGCACCCAGAGCGCCCTGGATTTCAACGGGCTGCTCGATGGCCGGATGGACGCGCTGCGCGCCGGGGCATCCGGCCTGAGCTACAACATCGGCGGTGCCTCCGGCGGCCATGCCGATCCGGACCACAAGCTCGCCATCTTCATCAGCGCCGGCGGCGGCTTCGGCAATCGCGCCAATAGCGACATGGCGCTCGGCTATGGCTACCGCGATGCCGTCACCGCCATCGGCGTGGATTACCGTTTCACCCCCAACATCATGGCCGGCATCGCGCTGGGCTATGGCGACAACCATGCCGATGTGAATGAGGGCGGCACGGTGCATGAGAGCGCGCTGGATGTCGGCATGTACGCGCTGGGGCAATGGTCCAATGCTTTTGTGACATTCGCCGGCTCCTACGGCCATGGCTGGTACAACACGCAAGCCCCTGGCGTCATCGGCAACGGCCCCGTGGGCAAGCCGACCGGCACCGCCTATGCGCTGGATGCGTTCGGCGGCTATCTCTTCCCCGTGCTCCCCATGGCGGAGCTGGGGCCGGAAGCCGGGCTCACCTACACCAACACTGGTCTCGGCGCCTATACGCAGAGCGGCGACCCGCTGCTCACCCAGAGCGTCTACAGCCAGGGCTATGAGCAGGTCATTGCCACCACCGCCGCCGTGGCCAGCGGGCAGTGGCAATTCCACAATGTGGCGCTTTCCCCCTATGCGAGGATCGGCGCGCAGATTCTGCTGTCCGGCCGCAACGCCAAATTCACCAGCGTCTTTACTGACGAGCCGGTGGTGACCCAGACCAGCACCTATCCCAAGCAGCCGCCCGCCTGGGCCATCTTCACAATTGGCGTCAATGCCGCCATCAGCGACCAGCTTTCGGCCAGCGCCAGCCTGGAAACCACCGGCTTCAAGTCCGACGGCAATAATCTGCTTCTTTCCGCCGGGTTGCGTTACGAGTTCTGATCCGCACGCTGGGCCTCGATCTTCTCCCATATGGCGGCGGCGAGGTTGAGATTATCGAAGCGCGCGATCTGCTGCAGCCCCGTCGGCGATGTCACGTTGATTTCGGTCAGGTAATCACCAATCACGTCGATACCCGTAAAGAGCAGCCCCTCCGCCTTCAACGTCGGCCCGATGGCGGCGCAAATCTCGCGCTCGCGGACGGTCAGCCTGGTCGGCTCCGGCCGCCCGCCCGCATGCATGTTGGAGCGCGAATCCCCCTCAGCCGGGACGCGGTTGATGGCCCCCAGCGGCTCGCCATCGATGAGGATGATGCGCTTATCCCCCTGGCGCACCGCCGGCTCATAGCGCTGCACCATCAGCGGCTCGCGCGAGGCGGTGAAAAACATGTCCAGCAGCGAGCCGAGATTCTCGTCATCCGGCCGGATGCGGAACACGCCGATGCCGCCATTGCCGAACAGCGGCTTGACGATGATGTCCTTGTGCACGGCACGGAATTCGCGGATCACCTGGCGGTCCCAGCTGATGATGGTCGGCGGCATCAGATGCGGGAAGCGCATCACCAGCAATTTCTCAGGCGAATTGCGCACGGCGGCCGGGTTGTTCACCACCAAGGTCTTCGGGTGGATATGCTCCAGCAAATGGGTGGCGGTGATATAGGCCATGTCGAAAGGCGGGTCCTGGCGCATCAGCACCACATCCATGTCCGCCAAATCCGTGACCGTCTCGGCACCAAATTCAAAATGCGCGCCGGCGACATTCTGCACCGTCACCGGCCGGATGCGGGCGAAGAGCCTGGCGCCATCCAGCCACATAGACGGCACCTCGTAATGCCACAGGCGATGCCCGCGCGCCTGCGCCTCCAGCATGAGGGCAAAGGTGGAATCGCCGGTGATGTCGATGCTGTGCAGCGGGTCCATCTGCACGGCCACTTTCAATCCTGTCATACCGTCCTCACAATCAACGGTGACAAGCTATCAGGAGGAAGCCGGGCGCTCCAGAGAGGCGGATGTCAGGCCAGGGCGGGCAAAACTCTGCATGCAGCTCGCCGCGTTGCCATTATCGGGCACGGCGGCGGCCACGCGGGGATTGCCGGCGGCGTCAGGGTAAAGAAAGACCTGCAGGCCGCAAACCGCGGATTCATAGACCCACACCTGGGCCGGACCATCGACACGCCGCAGCATCGGCGGGCCGAAATCCGCATTCAGCACCTGCGGGGTGGAGCCCATCAGCGCCTGGGCGCTGGCGGGCGCGGCGAAACCGGATGAAGACGGTGCAGCCGCGCAACCGGCCAGACCGGCAAGCCCGAAACCAAATGCCAAAAATCGGAAAATAACGTGGCCTGCCATACAAACTCTAAAAAGAGACGAGCTTTTTATTGCGTATAACAAAACATAAATGAATTGCTATGGGGTAAAGAAGGTTTTCCACGACAAATATGCTGCAACGCCAAAATTTAATGTCATAATCGCTTCAAGAGCTCGCCTTATTCATGCCTTTGTTGCGGTTCACTGTCATAAGCATGGACGGTTCCCGTCCAGTCCCTTGTCTGATGGAGTGCCTGAATGCCCGCGAACATGCTCAAGATCGAAGCTGAATTGCGCCACGCCGTCATCGACCGGCTGATCGCGGCAAGCCTGAACGAAGGCAAGCCCGCCCGCGAGGCGACGCTAGAGCGCTGGCGCGCCCTCAACAACAAGCCGTCTCTGCCGGACGGCGCGGGCGCCTAATCGCCCCCCGGCGCCCAGAGGGCGCCTAATCTCCCACCGCGCCCAGCGGGTGCCTAATCTCCCACCGCGCCCGCTGTCACCCTGACCGGCTGGGCCAGGTAAAATTGCGGAAATTGCGCCTGCAGCGCCTGTAATTTCGGAAGATCGTTATAGGCGATGTAGGGATTGTCCGGATGCAGGACGAGAAAATCCTGGTGGTAGGACTCGGCCGGATAAAACGGCTTGGCCGGGTCCAGCCGGACGACGATGGGCGCCGGGAAGGTTTTTGCCTGCGTCAGCTGCGCCAGATAGGCCTGGGCAATCTGCTGCTGCTGGTCAGCCGGCGCGTACCAGATTTCGGAGCGGTACTGCGTACCCTGGTCCGGCCCCTGGTAATTGAGCTGCGTCGGGTCGGCGGCGACTGTCACGAATATCTGCAACAATTTGCCGTAGCTGATGACATGCGGGTCGAAGACGATCCTCACCGACTCGGCATGGCCAGTGCTGCCGGTGGACACCATCTCATATTGCGCCGTGTCCGCCGCCCCGCCCGTATAGCCGGCCAGCACCTGGCGCACCCCTTTCACATGCTCGAACACACCCTGCATGCCCCAGAAACAGCCGCCCGAGAGGATGGCCACCTCCTGCGGCGCCGTCACTGGCGGGTCGAAAGCCGGCGCCGGCGCGGCCTCTGCCCCGCTTGCCCGCGCCAGGAGCGCCAGCCCCAGACAAATCCCTGAAAGCCGTCTCATCGAATCCTCACTTTGATGCCGTGTATCCAGCTCCTTATATAGGGACGATCCGCCGCCGATGCGTGGGCAGACAAGGGAGAAACCTATGAGTACCGAGACCAAGACCGAATTTCCGGTGACCCATACCGAAGAGGAATGGCGCCGCCTGCTGACGCCCGAGCAATTCGCCGTGCTGCGCGGGCATGGCACGGAGCGGCCGGGCAGCTGCGCGCTGAATTACGAGAAGCGGGCCGGCAGCTTCTCCTGCGCCGGGTGCGGCCAGCTCCTGTTCGTCGCGGACAAGAAATTCGAGAGCGGCACGGGCTGGCCCAGCTTCAACACACCGGTGGAAGGCTCCGTCGGCACCAACCTCGACCGCAGCCATGGCATGATCCGCATGGAGGTGCATTGCAACCGTTGCGGCGGCCATCTCGGCCATGTTTTCGAGGACGGCCCGCCGCCCACCGGCCTGCGCTATTGCATCAATGGCGTGGCGATGAATTTCGAGCCGGCCTGAGCAATAAAAAAAACCTGCCCTGGTCGCCCAGGGCAGGTTCGCAAAAATCCGTTTGCGGGGGCGATTAGCCCTGGATGGCGACGATGCCGTTCGAGCCGGCGAGCGTGTGAACCGCGCCCATCTCCTGCAGTGTCAGGCCCTTCATCACGATATTGGTGCCATCGGACAGGGAAACATCCCAGCCGCTGGCAAAGCCGTTCCAGCCCATCGCGGTGATGTGCGCGTCGCTGCCGCCATTGCCGGCAGCATTGGTAAGATAAATGGTCGAGCGCGAGTCAACGAAGTTGTAAAGGCTGATCTGGCCGCCACCCGCCGTCGCGTCGCCGATAACGAAGTAGGCGTTCGACGCGCCGGTCTGGGTTGAACCATAGATGGTTTCACCGCCCGACAGGTTGCCGAGGAAGAAGTTCTGCGTGCCGCTGCCATCGGTGCTGATGACACCACTCACCTGCGGCGAGCCAAGCCCAGGATAATTTATCCCGGCATTGAACAGGTTGGAACCGGTCGTGGACGTCGCCACCAGCGTTTCGAGGCCAACACCCTGCCCCAGAACATTCGTGCCAATGCTGGACTGAGCCTCCAGGAAGTCGCCCGCACCGGCACCGAGGAGGGTGACAACGCCCGAGCCACCGACCAGAGAGTTTTGGCCCGAAGAGCCGCCAACGAAGAAGCCGCCACCCGCGCCGCCATCGGCCGTGACCCTGGTGCTGGCGAACTGACTACCCTGGTTGCCGATATAGATGGTGGCGGCAACGGAAGAGTTATTGACGAAATGCAGCGTACCGCCGGAATTGACGTTCTCCCAGTGCAGGCCGACACTCGCGCTGCCGGCCGCCACCACGGAGGCATTGACATCCTGGTCGATCACAGTGCCGTTGCCATAGATCGACACGACGGCAGAGCCGCTGCCATGCAGGTTGATTGTGTCATTGCCAGCGGAATAGATGGATTCGTTGGTGCTGCCCGATGTGTTGTACAAAGTGACCGAGTTGGCGCCGCCCGCCAGGAACATCGTGCCCGCGGCAGCGTCCGTCACGGTATAATCGGCATTGGTGCTGTCGCCGATTACCAGGGTCTGCGTGCCGGAATTGCCGGCCAGGGTGACGTTGCCAGAGAACTGCATGAGCACGTCTTGGCTGGAGGAACCGACCGTCGCCGGGGCGGCAGAACCAGACGTGGTGCCGCCACCCGTGGTCATGTCCGCATATTGATCGACCCGGTTGGTGGTGCTGCCGGTCACCGATTCGCCCGCCAGCACGGCGCTAGCCGGAAGATCCCAGTTCGCGAAATTGATGCCGCTGGTGGTCACACCGTCCGTAACATTGGTCAGGAAGGTCTTGATAAGGTCGTTGACGGAGCTTGAGCCAAGCGAGCCGAAGAGCGACGACGCCGAAATGGTGACCATGCCCGGAAAGTAACCCGAACCGCCAAACGTTACATCGCCCGTCCCACTCATTTGAAGCACCCCTTGATTCCGCCTGTTCCGTCGGCCTTACCGTTGCACTGCAGTGGAATCAAGAAAAAAGAGATTAGCAAAAACCCAAAGCCGTCTTCAGAAATGGCGTCTGCATGGCAGATATACGGAGTTATGCTTCACATAATTTGAATTGTATTATTTTATAGATTTTTTTTGACTTTTTTATAAAAAACAAACAAATTTTTGAGACGATTTCGCATCCTAAATCACAATTTAGGCGATGAAGCCTGCTTTTTTCTTGGGTTTTAGTCACCAGCCTAAAATTTTACACAGTTTTTCATTAAAAGACGTTTACCAATCAAAAATACGTTACATCAACCTCGGGCATTAATGTCATTCTGGTAACAAATCAGGTGCCATTACTACTCTCCGGCCATCTCCCGGCGCCGTCTATCCAACTCTTCGTTGTATCGCCGCAGCGCATATTGCTCCGTGAGCACCCCCAGCACTTGGCGGGTGCCGGGCCCGTCGAGCACCACCAGCGCATCGGCCTGGGCGGCCTCGAAGGCGGCCAGCGCCTCCTTCACACTCATGCCGGGCAGGAGGAACTGGTCCTGCAGATGCAGGATCGATTCGACCGTCCTGTCCTCCGCCAGGACCGCCGCCTCCGCGGGGTAGGCGATGCCGGCATAGCGCCCCTCCTCGTCTGTCACCACCGCGCGCTGCGCCGCCCCCAGCGGCACGTCCTGGCGGAACGCCTGAAGGCTGGATTTGGCACGCACCGCCGCCGCGACGGGCCGCATCATCCGCCCCACCGTCAGGGTCTTCAGCCAGCCGACATCCACGGCCGAGCGGATCTGCTCGCCACGCAAATGGAAGCGCCAGGTGGCGAAGCTATAGCCGAACAGCCGGCGCACGGTGATGGTGGCGGCAATGGCCGCGGCCAGCACCGCCATGGTGACGGCGAAATTCTCCGTGCTCTCCAGGGCAAGGAAGGTCATGGTCATCGGCCCGCCGACAATGGCGGCGGCGAGCCCGCTCATGCCCACCACGGCGTGGAGCCCGGACGGCATGGGCGTGACGAAGGGCATGATGCCGACAATGCCGGCGAACACCTTGCCGAATATGGCGCCGAGGAACAGCGAGGCGAAAAACAGGCCGCCGCGGAAGCCAGCACCGATGGAGAAGGCCGAGGCCACCGCCTTGGCCACGAAGATGCCCAGCACGATAACGAACGGAAAAGAAACATTAATATAAGCGTGCAGCGCCGAATGGCCGGAGGACATCGCTTTCGGCGTCAGGCAGCCTAGCGCCCCCACCACCAGCCCGCCGATCAGCGGCCGCGCCCAGAGCGGGATGCCGGACCGCCGGAACAAAGCCTCGATGGCGGTGACGCCGCGCATGATGACGATGCCAGCCAGCCCGCAGGCAAAGCCCTCGATGAGGATGAGACCATAGGCGTCATGCGGCACATCCGTGGGCAAGGTGACGATGAGCGGCGGCGAGGCCATGCCGGCAATTTGCACCGTCAGCGTGCCGGCCAGGGCAGCCAGAACAACGAAAGGCAAAGTGGCGATGGAATAGACGCCGATGATCAGCTCGATGCCGTAGAACGCGCCACAAAGCGGAGCGTTGAAGGCGCCGCCAATGGCGGATGCCGCGCCGCACCCCACCAGCACACGCAGATCATTGCGCCGCAGCCGCAATTTCTGTCCAACCCAGGAGGCCACGCCCGCGCCGAACTGGGCATAGCCCGCCTCCAGCCCCACCGAGGCGCCGACGCCGTTGGACCAGAGCGTCTGCAGCGACACGATGAGCGAATCGCGCAACGACATGCGCCCGCCATACAAAGCATTGGCCTCAATCGGGTCGACCAGATTACGCGGGCGCAACTTGGCCAGGGCCGACATGGATAGCCCCAGAACCAGCCCGCCCAGCAGCGGCACCAGTATGGCGCGCGTCGGGTCGAGCGACGGCGACTCGGAAAGCCCCTGCCCCGGCGGCAAGGCGAACAGGAATCTATGCATCCAGGCCGTAGCGCCATTGATGATCACCACGCCCAGCCCGCCCGCCACCCCAACGGCGGTGGCCAGCATCGCCAGCCAGACCTCGTCCATCCGCATCAGCGCGCGCAGCGCCGGCAAGATCTGGGAGAGGGGTTTCGTCTCGCTCACGCCGCACTGTTGCCATGGCCGGACGTGCGCTAACAAGCGGGAATGTCCGTCTTCTCCCCCGCCCCGCCGGCTTTGCGCGATGTCATCAGCGCCTTCAATCTGCGGGCGGACAAATCCCTCGGCCAGCATTTCCTGCTTGAGCCCGGTTTGCTCGCGCGCATCGCCGGCGCGGCCGGGGATTTAACCGGGCTGAATGTGGTCGAAATCGGCCCCGGCCCGGGCGGGCTGACGCGGGCCTTACTGCTGGCGGGGGCCACGCATGTCACCGCCATCGAATTCGACCCGCGCGCCGTGGCGGCCATCACTTCGCTGGCCGCGCATACGGACAGACTGTCCATCATCGAGGGTGATGCGCTGAAGGTGGATATTCCGTCCCTGGTGCCGGCACCGCGTGCCATCGTCGCCAACCTGCCCTACAATATCGGCACCCTGCTGCTGATACGCTGGCTGCATGAGGCGGCTTCCTATGAGTCCATGACGCTGATGTTCCAGCTGGAGGTGGCCGAGCGCATTTGCGCCGTGCCGGGCAGCGGTGCCTATGGGCGGGTTTCGGTGCTGAGCCAGTGGCTGTGTGAAGTGTCGATGCAGATGCACATCCCGGCGGGGGCTTTTGCGCCGCCGCCGAAGGTGGATTCGGCCCTGGTACGGCTGGTGCCGCGCGCGGTGCAGCCATCAGCAGCAGAGTTGCGGGCAATGGAGCGGCTGACGGCGGCAGCCTTCGGGCAGCGGCGCAAAATGCTGCGCGGGGCGCTGAAGGGCCTGGGCGGCGTAGAACTGCTGGAGGCGGCGGGGATTGATCCGGCACGGCGGGCGGAGACGCTGAGTGTGGCGGAGTTTGAGGGGCTGATGCGGGTGCTTCTGGCGCGGGGATGAAAGGGCCTTGTGTTGGATGGAAGGAAGGCCAGGGGCTCCGCCCCTGGACCCCGCTGGGCCTGAGGCCCAGACCCCATTAGTTTTTTCTAAGGATTGAAAAAGGGCCCTGCCACCAAGCCGTTTCACAGCACGGAGGCAGGGCCCTTTTTCAATCCTTAACTATCGGGGGTCTGGGGCCTCAGGCCCCAGCGGGTCCAGGCAGGAGCCCTGTCCTTTCTGCCTTCCCACCACCAGGCGCTGTCACTCACCCACTAGAGAGCGCTCGTGCTCCACCGGGTCAAACCCCCGCAAAACACAAATCAGTTCGCCACTCCCGA
>Ga0182033_10001781_pt1 | contig 10816 bp, 8 predicted proteins | sample tim00Cox0000000H_FD_125968 | JGI IMG/M metagenome (GOLD analysis project Ga0182033, IMG submission 125968) | Lab enrichment of tropical soil microbial communities from Luquillo Experimental Forest, Puerto Rico - timezero.00C.oxic.00.000.00H | ecosystem: Environmental > Terrestrial > Soil >...
TCCCCAGTCGCGCAGAAAGAGCACCATGATGAGCGATGCTAGGAGGACGCCGATCAGGATGGCGTCGCGCACACTGTGGATGGAGTCCACCACCAAGCCAGACTGATCGTAAAACGGCTCGAGATGAATTCCCGGTGGCAGTGATTGGCGAATGCGATCGACTTCAGCGTGAACCTCATTGGCGACGGCGACCGTGTTGCCGTCCGGCTGGCGGTTGATGCTCAGCAGGACCGAGGGCTTTCCGTTAGCGGTCACAATCGTGTACACGGGTTTCACAGCCGGCGAGACGGCCGCCACATCCGCGATCTTCACCGGCACGCCAGCCTGTGTGTACTTGATAACGACCTGCCCAAGCTGGTTGGGGTCACGCACCTGCGCATCCACCAGTCCGAGATAAAGTCGATGGTTCTGCTCCATCAGTCCGGGCGAGTCAATCAGGTTGGTGCGCTTTACCGCATCAAGGATATCGGAGACAGTTACATTGGCGGCCAGCAGTTTCGCGGGATCAGGCGTGATGTGAAATTCCGGCTCTTGGCCTCCCTGCACGAGGACGGTCGCCACCCCGTCAAGCCGATTGAGTCTCGGCTTCAGTTCGTAGGTAGCCAGCATCCAGAGCTGGGTCTGGGGGACCGTATCGGACGTCAGACTGTAGCCGATGATGGGAAAGCTTGCAAAGGTCAGCCGGTGTGTACGTACCACTGCGGTTGGCGGAAGTGTGGCACGCACATTCCCTAGAGCCGCATCGACCAATTGCAGCGTGGTAACCATATCGAGGTGCCAGTCGAAGAACAGATCAATCTCAGCGGATCCACGACTGGTGATGGAGCGTACCTGCTGCAGGCCGGGGACGCTGTTGACAGCCTCCTCTATGGGCCGTGTGATGGTGACCATCATCTGATCGATGGGCATCACGCCGTTATCGACGCCGATCAGCACGCGCGGAAAGTTAGTGGTTGGAAAGACAGCAATCGGAATGGTGAAAGCAAGATATGCGCCTGCCGCTACAAGTATGAGAACGAGAAAGACAATGGACTTTGCGTAACGCGCGAACCAATACCTCTGCTGGTCCTCGGGCGAAATGCGCAGGTATTCCCTCAGGGATCGCAATTGCTCGCGCATTAGTCTTTGTCTTTGTCTCCGGAAGGTTTCTCGGCCGCGGGTTCTTCCGCAGGGGTGGCTTGTGCGATCTTCACCCTGGTCTTGTCCGGCAGCGCGTATGAGCCATTGACGATTACCGTTTCGTTACCGGTGAGGCCCTTAGTAATCTGGACGGAGTTGCCCTCACGAATGCCGGTCTCCACTTCCTTCTGCTCAGCTTTGTCGTTCTCAATCACCATCACGGTCGTAGCGCCTTCCGGCGACTTCAAGATGGCTGAAGCGGGAACGACGATTGCGTCATTCACGCTTTGGGCCACCATCTCGAGTGTCACCGATGAGCCGGGACGAAGGCGTCTGTCGGCGTTTGCTGCCTCAACCCAAACCTCCACTGTGGTGCTGTTGGGATCGAGTGCCGGACTGACCAGGGTTACCTTCCCTTCCGCTTCGACATCCCCCGGCCCTTTCATTGTTGCGGTATTGCCAGGTTTGAGTTGTGCGGCCTGGTCCTGCGGGATATGTGCTTTCGCGATGACCGACGACGTGTCCATTACGGTCAGCATCGGCACCCCCGGGGGAGGAGTCTCGCCGGGATAGGTGGGCCGATCGGTCACCACTCCGTTGATGGGACTGCGAATCTCGGAGTAGCCGAGCTGGGCCGCTGCGCCTTCGTACTTCCCTTTAGCCGACGTGAGCTGGCCCTCGGCTGACTTCAGCTGCTGCTTCTTGCCTGCCGACTGTAGAGCAGCCATGTGCATGGACGCGATCTCGTACTGTGACTTTGCCTGCGTCAGTGCGATGATGGATGCATCATAGTCTTTCCTGGGGAGCGCGCCCTCGTCGTAAAGCTTCTTGCGGCTGTCGTAGATCTTTTGCACCGCGTCCAGATTTTCTTTCGCCGCTTTGAGGTCATATTCCGCTTTCTGCCACTCTTCCGGCAGCGCCGACGTGGTCTCGATCTGGTAAGCCGCTTCGGCTTGATTGTAGGAACCTTTGGTTTCGGTCGCGGCGGCTGCAAGATCGCGATTTTCGATTACTGCCAGAAGTTGGCCGGCATGCACCCGACTGCCGCGGTTGACGTAGAACTCCTTGACCGGGGCAACGATCTTCGGGGTGATTGCCGCCTGGTTCTTGGGATACAACACGGCTTCGGTGCCGATGATCTGCCGAATCGGTCGTTTCTCCACTTTAGCGGCTTGAACGGTGACTTCCGGTCTGCCTTCCTCCTCCTTCTGGGAGCATGAGGTCAACAGACCACATGCCACGACAGCGGACACGGCTACTATGGCGATGTTGCAACGGGTCTTCATCAAAACGCCCCCGTCAGCGTCTGCAGATTCGCTAACGCGAGATGGTAACGTGCTTGACCGTCGTGGTAATTGTTGCCCGCTGCTGTAAGGGTGTTCTGCGCATCGACTACTTCCAGAGCGCTCGCTTCTCCAGCCTGGTAGCGCAGATTCGTCAGTCTCAAACTCTGCTCAGCCATCTCTGTCGATTGCTTCAGTAGCTGCAAATGCTCATATGCGGTTTGTGCCTCGCTGTAAAAATTCTGCAGATCGGCAATCGCCTGCCTCTGCGCGGCGCTCAACTCCAGTTGCGCCTGATGGCGCTGCAACTCGGCTTGCCGCACCTTGCTCTGGGTGGCGCCCCAGTTCCAGATCGGTATGTTCAGCGTTGCAGTTCCGGTGTAGCCGAGGTTCTCAAAACCGTTGCGGTCCTTGGTCGCGAACTGGTTGGCGTCGATGCCGTAAAACATATCCACGCTGAGAGATGGAAGATAGCCGGCGCGCGCGACACCCACCTGCTTGTTGGCAACCGTCAGCATCGCGAAGGCCGCTTGTAACTCCGGGTTGTTCTTCGCTGCCATCGTTTGAAGTTCATTCATCGGAGGCAGCGCGGGCGCCGAGCTCAGGTCGTTCACCAGGGTGAAATCCAGAAAGAAATTCGGGAACAGCAGCACCGCCAACGCCAGCCTTGCAGCCTGCTCGGCGAGTTTGGCTTCATCTCGAGCGCGCTGAAGATCGTTTGCCTGGATTTGCGCTTTGATCGTGTCGGAGTGTGCTACTTCTCCGCCTTCTTCGAGCTTGCGGCTGAGTTCGAGGAAGTGTCTCCCTTCTTCATATGCGCGTTCCGCATTCACCGTGTGTGTTTGCGCTCCCAGTAGACCGTAAAACGATTGCACCACGGTAACGACTAGCCCGCGGGAAGCAATCTGCGCACGTGCCTTGGCCAGAGCCTGGGCCGCTGCCGCTCTCTGGTAATCCAGGATCTCCGCCGCCCCGATGGTCTCATGCGCCGCCCCCTGGCTGACGTACTCATGGACGCCGTTGTTGCCTACGTATCGACCGCTCGACGTTCCGTTACCTTGCGTATAAATAAAGGCATTGTTGTAAGTGACGCCGGGCAGAAGGCCAGCACGCGCCTGGTAACGGTCCTCGCGGGCGAGCCCCAGGTCGGTGATCGCGGCCTGAAATTGCCGGCTATTTACCTTGGCGCGCTCAAGTGCGTCCGCCAGCGTCAGCACCACCGGGGCCGACGGCGTACTACTAGCTGGCGTCGTAGCTGGGGCCTGCGCCGGTGCTGTGGAACAAGCCAAGAGCGCGATCGCTGCCAGATATGCATGTTTGCCGATCACGAGTTACGTCTCCCAGCAGAATGCTAACCCACACATTAATACAAGCTGAAACCAATGCTGGCCGAGTATTACAAATTGTTACGGATTTGCGCCCTGGCGAAGGACAGAGAGATATGGACCCTGCAAAGCACCAACTAGCTGTTCGTTGCGACTGGCAGCGACACTACCATACGCGTGCCCTGTCCAACACTGCTCTGCGGCTCAATGGTTCCGCCGTATGCTTCAACGATTGCCTTTGAAATAGCGAGCCCGAGTCCATAGCCTCCGGTGTCGCGGGCGCGCGAAGTGTCCCCGCGATGAAAGCGTTCGAAAATATGAGGAAGCTCCGATGCGGGAATCCCCGGACCCTGGTCCCTAACTTCGACATAGCCCCGCCCATTGTTTGCTCGTACGGTCATTTTCACTGTGCCTCGGTCCGGGCTGAATCGAATGGCGTTCTCCAACAGGTTCGACCACACCAGCTCAAGGTCTTCGGGATCGGCCGGCAGCTGCACGGCGCCATTCGCTATGAAGTCAATCCCGATCCCGCGTTGCTCTGCGACTGGCTGCACACGCTCCATAGCCATCTGGCATGTCATGCCTATATCCACGGGAGACAAATCCCGGCGCAGGCTTCCCGCAGCCCACTGCTCAGCACGAGCCAAGCGCAACATTGAGTGCAGCAATTTCTCCAGGCGTGACATATCCTCGAGGGCTTCTTCGAGTCCGGCCCGGTACTCTTCGGAAGTGCGCGGCCGATGTGCCAGGGTTTGCAGTGTGGATTTCAAAATCGCTACCGGCGTCTTCAGTTCATGCGCCGCATTGGCCAGAAATTCCCGCTGCTGCGTGAACGCACGATGCAATCCAGCCAGCATGGACTCCATAGCCTGGGTTAGCGGCCTCAGCTCCAAGGTTTCCTGGGCTTCCTCCGGCGGATTCAGCTCCCAATTGGCCGGCGATATAGCTGCTGCACTGGTTGCCAGCTCCGAGAGGGGACGCAGGCAGCGCCGGAGCGCCCACAGCGAAAATCCTCCTGAGATGGCCAGCAACAAAATGCTCCCAAGCAAGATGTAAGTCAGCACTTCGTGCACCGCCTGCATGATAGGCGTAATGGGAGACGCGTAGGTGACGGTTAAGTAGACGGGCGGGGTTGAGCTGTCTTCCCGGTCCAGCATAGGAATGTGCTCCAGCCGAAGCGCCCGATAGGGGACACCGTTGACCACGTAGCTGGCAATCCAGCGCTCGCTGTGCGGAGGCATCACACCGTGTTTTCCCGGCCAGTTCGGCGAGCGGGCAATCAGCTGGTGCTCGTTGGCAAAGACTTCGTACAAATCGGGCGTCGACGCATCGATCGGAGGAGGGACAAGGTCGCTCTCGAACAATAACTTGTGAGGACTCTGCTCTCCATAACGGACCAGCGCGGCAATGCTCATCGCCCGGCCGTGCAGGGCAATGTCGAAGCCGTCGCGCAGGCGGCTGCGGGTAACAAACACCGCCACGTCGATAAGGCCCACAGCCAACAAAAGCTGAGCCACCACGATCGCGATGACGAGCCGGCGTTGAATCGAAGTCTTAGCCATATCAGGCGCGCAACATATAACCCTGCCCGCGCAAGGTGTGGATCAGCTTCACGTCGCCATCTTCCAACTTGCGACGCAGCCCGGAAATGTACACCTCAATTACGTTACTGAAGCGCTCCCAGTTGAAATCATAGAGATGCTCCAGCAATTCGGTCTTCGAGACGACCGCGCCTGGCCGGTGTGCCAGGTATTCCAGCACTCGATATTCCATGGCCGTAAGCGTAACCATCTCACCCTTACGCCGTACTGTCAGCGTGGAGGTGTTGATCTCGATGTCCCCTATCTTAAGCACGGCATCGCTGTGACCCTTGCCTCGCCGGATGAGGGCCTTCGCACGCGCCAGTAATTCACCTAAGTCAAATGGTTTGGCGACGTAGTCATCCGCCCCGGTGTTCAACAGCGCGACGATGGACTCTTTCTCGTCTCTCGCAGTCAGCACCAGCACTGGGACATCGCCCCCGCCGCTGCGCAACTTCTTTACCAAGGTCAGGCCATCGATCTTTGGAATCATCAAATCGAGCAGTATTAGGTCATAGGGATTGGTCTGCGCCATGTAAAGTCCGTCTTCCCCGTCGAGCGCAACATCCACCGCATATCCGGCGCTCTCACGCAGGCTGCGAGCAATATTTTCCGCTAGCCGCCGTTCATCTTCCACAATCAGAACCCGCATGTTCTTACCTTACCGGTGACGCATTGAAACCGAGCGTCAGGAGAATTCTTACCACAACCAGTAAGCGTTCCCAGCTGAAGACGAGCTTAATTCAGACCAGTCAGTTGCATTCACTTCTAGCAGAGGCCTTCTGCCCGGCATTCTGCAATTCTCAATTGTAGGACCGGCAGTAGCCAGCCAGGATTTTTGGCGATTTGTGCTATCCGTCACACCCGGAGGTATATTCCGGTGCTAACATTTCCGCGATTTCAGACAAGGGCATTGAAATGGCCTCAACCGCATCGCAGGCCGGATCGCAATCTCTGGTTGACCAATTCGAAGCCGCTGCTAAAGCCGCGGCGGCGACCGTGGAAGTCGTCGACCGCTCACCCCGCGACCTGTGCGACGCAATCCTGCGAGCCGCGGGCGACCAAGGCTGTATCCTGTTTGCTCTGCCGCAAGATCTTCCAGCAGAGCTGTTCGGCGATTTCGTTGGCAACCCGCGCGTCCAGTCTGACCCCACTCCAGAAGAGTGGGTGAATTCTCCTGTGGGAGTCACCGAGGCTTTTGCGGGTGTCGCCCGCACTGGTTCGGTCTGCATCAATGTCGGCCACCAGCGCAGCGGAATGGCGAGTCTTCTCGCACCGCTGCACATCGCTGTTGTTGCCGCTGAGACCATCATGCCTCAACCACGCGATCTGTTCCGCAACGAGGTGCTTGATGGCAAGGGACTGTCTCGCAGTTTCGTCTTCATAACCGGACCCAGCGCTACCGCCGACATGGGGCCGCTCGTCCGCGGCGTACACGGCCCGCGCTGGTTGCACATCATTGTGCTGAGGTGAGCATGGCAACTACGGTCAACCCGGCCGACATTCAGCCTCGGCAGGTGGCAAACAAGAGTGACAAGAAAGCGTTGCTCGATGCCATTCGCATGACGCTCGGCATACAAAGCGCCGCCATCCGGCATAATACGCAGACGTTTAATCGCAACCGTTACAGCGCCGTTGCGCGGATCGCGGACTACGAGGCAATGAAGGACCGCGCTCGCCGCACAAAAGAAGCTGCCATAGCCAATCTGCCTGAGCTGCTGCGCCAGCTGGAGACCAGCGTTCACGCTAATGGCGGTTATTTCTTCCTCGCCCAGACCGCGGCCGATGCAAACCGGTACATCTGCGACCTCCTGGTCAAGCACCAAGTCAAGCTAGTGGTGAAGGGAAAGAGCATCACCTCGGAAGAAACCCGGCTGAACCACACTCTTGAGGGGGCAAGGATCGAGGTCGCCGAAAGCGATCTGGCCGAGTTCATCCTACAAGTTGCCGACGAGCAGCCTTCGCACATCATCGCTCCTGCTCTGCATTACTCGCGCGAGCGAATCACCGCACTGTTCAAGCGCAAGTTCCAGACTGATTTGCCGCTGGATACAGGCGAAGAGCTGACCCGTTTCGCCCGCGAGATCCTTCGCCAGAAGTTCATCGCTGCCGACGCCGGCATCTCGGGCGCCAACCTTATCGCCGCCGACAGCGGCTCACTGATGCTGGTGGAAAGCGAAGGCAACATTCGCATGACGACGCTTCTGCCGCCGCTGCATATAGCCATCGCCGGGATCGAAAAGGTGGTTCCTTCGCGGAGTGATTTCCAGCCGTTTGTCGAGTTGCTTCCCGCCAGCGCCACAGGACAGCCGCTTACTTCATATGTCAGCATTCTTCAGCCCCCACTGGCCGCGCCTTCGTTTGCCGCTCCCGGTAAGACCGCCAAGCCGCGCGAGTTCCACATGGTTCTCATCGATAATGGTCGCTCCGCCATGCGCGAAGATTCCGTTCTGCACGAAGCTCTCTATTGCATTCGTTGCAGCGCCTGCCTCAACGTGTGTGCTAATTTCGAAACTGTTGGCGGACACGCCTTCGGGGGCGAAACCTACTCCGGCGGAATCGGAGGATCGTGGGAAGCAGGTACCGGAAAGCTCATGAATGCCCGGTTCAGCGAACTGTGTACCGGCTGTTCGCGATGCGTTCCGCAATGCCCAGTCCGCATCGATATCCCGTGGCTCAATCAGAACCTGCGCCAGCGCATGAACCAGGCCGACGGCAGTTCGTTCGCCAAGTCGCTCTTCGGCAGCCTCACTGGTAGCGCGCCTGAAGACCGGGTGGCGCCGGTCCAGAAGCAGTTCTTCGCCAACTACCACATCTTCGGCAAGTGGGGAACCAGGTTCGCATCCTTGGCCAACTTGTCCAACAGGAGTGGGGCATCTCGGAAAGTGCTTGAAAATACCTTCGGTGTCGACAGGCGCCGCGAGCTGAGTCCATTCCCCACGAAAACCTGGGAGCAAGTCTTCCGCGAAGAAGTTCCCCTCAAGCAGGCGACGATTGCCGAGTCAAGAATTGCGATTCTGGCCGACACCTTCACCAACTACGGAACTCCCGAGCGTGGCATGGCGGTCGTAGCCATGTTGCGCGCAGTCGGACTTGATGTTGTGCTCACGCCCTCACTGCCCGATGGGCGAGCAGCCATGTCGCAGGGCATGATCGCCACCGCCCGAGAACAGGCGCGTGCCCTGGCCGAAATGCTGCGTCCTTTCCTAGATAGCGGCAGAAAGATCGTTGTGGTCGAGCCCAGCGTGCTGGCCATGTTGCGCTTCGACAACAAGCATCTGCTGTCCGACAGCGATTTGTTCACGGCTCTGGCAAACAACAGCTTCGAACCGCTTCAGCTTTTGTGGCAGGTTGCACAAGAAAAAGACATCGATCTCTCGCAGGTCTTCCCTGCCGCCCGCTCGCACCTTGGTTTGCGGCTTTTCTATCATTCACACTGCCAGCAACGTACTTGCAACGCGGCATCGCAAACCATTGAGGTGCTGCGCGCTTGCGGATTCGATGTTGTGACTTCCAGCGTGGAGTGCTGCGGCATGGCCGGTAGCTTCGGCTACAAGCACGACTACTATGAAATGGGCGTAGCTGTCGGCGCCGATCTTTTCGACCAGGTTCGTGCCGCAGAGAATGGTTCTCCTCGCATTCTGGTTGCCAGCGGAGTGTCCTGCCACGATCAGCTTCAGGCAGGGCTGGGCTGCTCCGTGCTGCATCCCTCCGAAGTGCTGGTAAGTACTCTACAGTGACAAGAGGTAATTATAGTAACTGATTCTGTCTGCCATATCGCGTTTCGCTGCGATGGGACATGTAAGAAGTCCATTGTTTTGTAGTAGTTGTGTAACAAGCAAAAGGTTGCTGTAGATTACTTGGTGGTTACGGAAGGTGTATTTACAAGCGGCACTTTCAGCCGCAGAGTAGCAAGCGTAGTTAGGCAGTTCTGGGGGAGGGCTGCCTTTCGAGCGCTCTGCGCTAACGCAGGGCGCTTCTTGATTTTGGGTCACTGCAGGCAGCAGCGCGATTTCGCGCCCACTTAGCCATCAATCGTTGGCTACTTATGATAGTCAGTTCGGGCCTTTGCGACCGAGTAGTCTCACGCGCATCTAACAAAAGCCGCCGGATTAGAAGTCGAGTGATACGATGAGAATACGCGGGACGCTGCGGCGTGCGCGTGCGGCACGAACTCAGGAGGGTACATGGCAAGTCAGGCAAGTCAGGCAGGTCAGGCAATTATGGAAGTAACGGACGCGAATTTCGACCAGGCGGTGTTGAAGTCCGAGCAGCCCGTTCTCATTGATTTTTGGGCCGCGTGGTGCGGTCCGTGCCGTGCGCTGGCGCCCGTAGTCGACGAAGTGGCACAGAGCTACAACGGTCGGGTGAAGGTCGCGAAAATGGATGTGGACAAAAATATCGCCACTCCACAGCGCTACGGAGTACGCGGCATACCCACTCTTCTGCTTTTCAAGGGCGGCCAGGTCAAGGAGCAAATCGTCGGCTACGTCTCTCGTGACGTGATTGAGAAAGCCCTCGACAAGAACCTTTAAGGGCGGCACAATGTGAGCGGGCGCAGCGATGGCTGCGCCTTTTTCATTTTGTTGCAATCTCCGCGAGCTGTCGCCGCAACTTGCGTCCTGACTGTTACAATTCGTGGCGCAATCGCGCGCTCCGATACCCGCGCAAAAATCGAACAACCGGCCTCCGATATTCGTATAACCATTTTGCTTTCAGTTAGATTGAGTAGCCGGGACGAAGCTCTTGGGGAGCATAAGCTTGGACGATAACCAGGCAGTCAATGCGCTGGTCCGCCGCTGCGTGGCGGGCGACTCTGCGGCTTGGCAGGAAATCGTCCAGCAGTATCACCGCCGCATCTACAACATCTGCTACCGCTTCTCAGGCTCTCCCGATGACGCCTCCGACCTGACACAGGAAGTCTTCATCAAGATTTACAGAACTCTTGGCACATTTGACGGTAGCAGGGCCGCTTTTATGACCTGGGTTACCACGGTCACCCGAAACCTTCTAGTCGACCACTTCCGCAAAGGAAAATATGACCGCGTCACCGAATCTCTGGAGGCGGCTCCAGGCGGTCAGGAGGACGGGCTGACGTTAGTTGAGCAATTGCAGGACCAATCCATCTCCCCAGAGCGGCGGGTACAGCGCCTGCAGGTTCAAAAGGTAGTTCACGAGGCCCTCCAAAAGCTCTCGCCGGAGTTGCGGGAGGCACTGATTCTAAGGGACTTACAAGATATGGATTACAAGGAAATCGCGCAGGTGCTCAAAATCCCCGAAGGCACTGTGAAAAGCCGCATAAATCGGGGGCGAACGGAACTTGCGAGGCTTTTACAACGTAATTACAGGCAGGTGATGTGATGGATGGGGTCGCCAAATCCGGAATGCAGTGCGCAGAGTTCGAAGCCCTGCTCGCCGACGCTCTCGACGCCACTTTGCATGGCGCGACGCTGGCTTCTTTCGAAGCCCACCAGAAGTCGTGCCCGGCTTGCGCCGCGATGTATCAGGA
>Ga0182033_10001782_pt1 | contig 10815 bp, 8 predicted proteins | sample tim00Cox0000000H_FD_125968 | JGI IMG/M metagenome (GOLD analysis project Ga0182033, IMG submission 125968) | Lab enrichment of tropical soil microbial communities from Luquillo Experimental Forest, Puerto Rico - timezero.00C.oxic.00.000.00H | ecosystem: Environmental > Terrestrial > Soil >...
CGCATTGCCCGGCGCGGCGGAAAACGTATCGCCCGCGATCTTCTGCAAAGGCGGGACGCGCTGGAGCAGTGCATTGATCGTGGTCGAAAGGATGCGCGGCCGCTCCAGCGACGAGCGCGAGCGGGCAAGACGCGAGAGCACGGTCATCCGCCGCGCGGAAATCGCGGCATTGGGCGAAACCCTATCATAGGGCTGGCAGTCCCAGGATGGAAAATCCAGAACCTCTATGTCCGGCGCCGCAAAGCCGAGCGCCTCGCCAAAGGCGCGCGCACGGGCATCGTCGCGCGCCACATGGACCAGGACGACCGCCCGCTTCTCGGCATCGCGGGCAAGCGCGTGCGTGAGATCGGCGACGCAAAAGGCGTCATATCCTTCAGCAACGGAAGAAAGAGTAAGCGAGCCGCCCTTGGCAAGCTCGGCTATCGCGCGTTTGAAATCTGTCACGTTGGCTGTGGTCGAGATGCTTTGGCAGCTCAAGAGCTGCTCTTAGATATAGACAGGCCCCATATGGGTGTGAAAAGCAAGAAGCTTGCGGAAGACGGGCGTATTGTAATTTTGCGGCGTTTCCACCTCCCCGGTCAGCCAGGTAAAAATGTCGCGATCAGGCGCTTCCATCAAGACTTCCAGATCGTCAAGCTCGGCCTCGGTCAAGAGGGCGAGCTCCTTATCCGCGAAACGGCCAAGGATGAGATCCATTTCCCGCATCCCCCGGTGCCAGGAGCGAAACAGGATACGGCGGCGGCGGACGTCGAGGCCCGCGCTCGACGCTTGCGAGCCAGACATTGAAACTCCATGATTGATGCTACGAGTTAGCGGACGCGGCTTCCTGCTGGCTTATATAGCCTTCACCCGAGCGCCTGTCAGCCTCAACCTCGGCAAACCTTAACAGGTTCCTAAAGGCGGCTTGGCAAAGGACTGCCCTGAGACCAGGATCCCGCAATGCGGCCCTCCCTCCTCGATCCGCTTTTCGCCTCCCCTGAAAATCTTCTCGGAGTCGGGCCGAAAACCGCCAAGCTTTTCGACAAGATCATGGCGGGCTCCTCTGGTACGGCGCGCGTCGTCGATCTGCTCTTTCACCTGCCATTCAGCACCATCGACCGGCGTAACCGGCCGAAGATCGCCGAAGCGCCGATGGACAGCGTCGTGACGCTGGAGGCCGTCGTCGTCGAGCACAGGCCGCCGCCGCCCCGCTCCAAGGCGCCCTATAAAGTGCTGATCGAAGATGAGACCGGCGATGTTCTTCTGGTGTTTTTCCTCGCCAATCATCAATGGATAGCGGAGCTTGCCGGTCGGCGCGAGGCGCTGGATTTCCGGCAAGCTCGAGCTTTGGGACGGCCATCGCCAGATGGTCCATCCCGATCGTGTGCTCGATGCGCAAGGCTTTGCCAGAATGCCCGCGATCGAGCCTGTCTATCCTTCGACCGAGGGCCTTTCACAGAGGATCATCGCCAAGGCGATCGAGGCGGCCTTAGCCAAAATCCCCGCTCTGCCCGAATGGCACGAGAAGCCCGCATTGCGGATTCCCGAATTTCCCACATTTGCCGAGGCGCTGGGCAGCGTGCATCGCCCGGCGGCGCCCGAGGCAATTGGTGCTCAGGCGCCCGGGCGGATCAGGCTCGCCCTCGATGAATTGCTCGCCGGCCAGCTCGCGCTCGCCTTGATGCGCGCCGAAGTCCGCCGCTCACCCGGCCGCGCGGCCTTGGGCGATGGCCGCATAGCTTCGCAGCTCTTAGGCGCCCTGCCCTATCGTCTCACAGCGGATCAGGAGAAGGCCCTGGCCGAGATCAAGACCGATCTTGCCGCAAAGACCCGCATGTTGCGCCTGCTGCAAGGCGATGTCGGCTCAGGCAAGACGCTTGTCGCCTTGTTTGCGATGGCGGCCATGGTCGAAGCCGGACGCCAGGCCGCCTTGATGGCGCCGACCGAAATTCTCGCCCGCCAGCATTATGAAGGGCTTGCAGGTCTTTGCGAGGGCGCTGGGCTCAAACTCGCCTTGCTGACCGGCCGCGACAAAGGACTTGCGCGCACAAAAACACTCGAAGCCTTGGCTGCCGGCGAGATCGATATTCTGATCGGCACCCATGCCTTGTTTCAGGAGAGCGTTGCTTTTCGCGATCTCGGCCTTGCCGTTGTCGATGAACAGCACAGGTTCGGCGTGCACCAGCGTCTCGCGCTGGGCGACAAAGGCGAAGCCGTCGATATTCTGGTGATGACCGCGACGCCGATCCCGCGCACTTTGGTGCTTACTTATTTCGGCGATATGGATGTCTCGACCTTGCGCGAAAAGCCGCCCGGACGCCAGCCCATCGAAACCCGCGCACTGCCCCTCGAAAGGTTGGAGGAAGTCGTCGAAGCTCTGCGCCGGGCGCTTGCCAAAGGTGCGCGCGCCTATTGGGTCTGTCCGCTAGTCGAAGAAAGCGAGGCGCTCGATGTCGCGGCGGCGGAAGAGCGCTTCGCGCATCTCCAGGAGGTATTCGGCTCCAAGGTTGGACTCGTTCACGGCAAGATGAAAGGCCGCGACAAGGATATGGCCATGGCCGCCTTCGAGGCAGGCGAAACCCAAATTCTCGTGGCGACAACCGTGATCGAAGTTGGCGTCGATGTGCCTGCCGCAACCATCATGGTGATCGAACATGCCGAGCGTTTCGGCCTTGCACAATTGCATCAATTGCGGGGCCGGGTCGGGCGCGGCTCCGGCAAATCCTCCTGTCTTCTGCTCTACAAGGGCCCGCTCGGCGAGACCGCCAAGGCAAGGATCACGATCATGCGCGAGACGGAAGATGGATTTCGCATCGCGGAAGAAGATTTGCGCCTGCGCGGCGAAGGCGAAGTGCTCGGCACGAAACAATCCGGCCTGCCGGGCTTTCGCCTCGCTAGCCTCGATGTACACGGGCCTTTGCTCGCGCTGGCGCGCAACGAGGCGCAAAAGATCGTCGCCGAAAATCCGAAGCTTGAGGGCGAGCGGGGACAAGCTTTGCGGCTTCTGCTCAATATTTTTGAGCGCGGCGAAGCGATCAGGCTTTTGGGGGCGGGATAGAAAAGGATGGCATGCGAGACAGTTCGTGCAGGATATTGGAAGTACCTGGCTGGATCGCATGTCATCTTTTTGTGTGACCGGGTCAATGTCCGGGCCTGTTGCAAGTTTTGAAGAATTTGCAACAGGCCCAAAATTAGTGGTCTATTTGATTTTGCACTCGCCGAACTGATTTTCGGTTTTTGCGATCACATCCGAGGAGACACAGCCGAAAATGCCCAGAAGGCCCGGCTGGCCCGCATAGCCGAGGTAATCGAGACCAAAAATGTCCTCGATCGTCTTCAGCATTGAATAATGATTGAATGGCGTGTTAGCGATGCTGCCAGGCTTGATGAAGGGCGATAGCAGCACGGCGCCAGTCCGATCGCCGCCAAAATCCTGAAAATTCAGCGTATAAGAGCCAATCGTGCTCGATTGCGGGAATTGTCCCAAATTGGGGCCCGGCTGTTCGTTGCAGCAGGTTTCACCTTGAAAGTTGATGGCAATACCGCCCGAAGCTGTCTTGCCAACGCTATAACCGCCTTCATCGAAATTGATGATCAAAAGGCCACCCCGCTGATAGGCGGGTGAGGACATGATAAGGGGAACCCATTTTTGCAAAAACTGATCCGCTGATACAAGACCGCCCGGTTGCCCATTATCGCAAGGGCCATCATGTCCATCGTTGCAAAGATTGGGCGTGATGAAAACGAAATTGGGTGTTGTCCATTCGGATTTAAGATCCTGCGTTAGCCGGTTGAGATTGACGACATCGGCCGCGCAATCGGCGGAATCGATGATGGAATGGAAATAGGCAAAGGGATTGTGGCGGGTTGCATATTGATCGCCGAGGGGGACCGCCGCAGACGGCGCTTCGGCATTTTGCGTCGGATCCTTGGCGTTCAGCGCGGGATGCCCGCAGGTTGGGGATTCCCGGCTCGGGTCATTGCCCATGTCCTCCATATAGGCGCGCCAGCTTTTATGCGCGGCCTTGAGTTGATCGGGCAGGGTTTTGATGACCGCCGGATAGACGCAGCCGCTGCCGATCGCCTGGCCATCATCGGTGATGCCGGTCAGTTGGAAATCGGCAAAGACCTGGCAATCATTGCGGGTGTCTGGGGTGGCGGCCTGGCCGCTGATCATGGCGATGTAATTATCAAGGCTGGCATGGCCAGTGCCAAAATATTGAGTGAGCAAAACGCCTTGCGACGGCAGCGTTTGCGATAAATAGGGGGCCTTTGAATTGGGCCCGAAGGTCGTCTCATATCCCTCATTTTCCAAGGTGATGACAAAGACATGATCGATCTTGTGACGATTGTCTCCGAAGTGCTCGTCCCAATCGCGGGAGGATGCAAGCCCCGGGAGGACCAGCGCGCCGATGAGGGCAATGGCGGCGAGCCCCTTGCTTATAAAATTTGACATAGATGTTTCCGCTAAAACTTTTAATGAGGCACAGATCTCTATGCCTTGCCTTGCAGTTTATAGATTTTTCATGACGTTATAATTACGTGTGGAGAAGGATATTTGCGCCATCATACTAAAGTCAGTATAATACCAAGTGTCGCAAAGGGCGTCTCTTGATTATTATCTCGAATTTAGGCTTTTTGCTTTAGCCTTGGCGGAAATTAGAGAGTGGCGACAATCGTCAATGCTTTGAAGCAAGAGCGGACAATAGGTGGAAGGGACGATCGAGCAGTATTTCCAAGATGCCCGCATGCTGCACAGCCGGATGGATTTCGGAAAGCACGTCTGCGCAAGTCACACAGTCGCCGGCCGCAATTCACGCGGGAGCGGGAAGAACACCGCCTCGTCCGCTGTCGAGACCGTTTCGACCTGAAGCTCGAAACGCTCCGCAAAGGCGGCCATGATTTCCTCGACCAGCACTTCCGGCGCCGAAGCGCCCGCGGTGATTCCGAGCGAGGAAATATTGGAAAACAAATCCCATTCGACATCTTCGGCGCGCAGCACCAGACGCGCAAGCTTGCAGCCGGAGCGCTCGGCCACTTCCTTCAGCCGTTGCGAATTGGAGGAATTGGAGGAACCGACGACGAGAAGCGCATCGACGATCGGGGCGATCCGTTTCACCGCTTCCTGCCGGTTGGTCGTTGCATAGCAAATATCCTCACGATGCGGTCCGATAATATGCGGAAAACGCCGTGTCAGCGCCTCGACCATGCAGCGCGTGTCATCGACCGATAATGTCGTTTGGGTCACATAGGCGAGATTATTCTCGTCCTGCACCTCCAATGTCTCAATATCGTCCGGCGTTTGCACCAGAAGGATCGAGCCGGCAGGCAATTGCCCCAAGGTGCCGACGACTTCCGGGTGTCCGGCATGGCCGACGAGAAGAACCTGACGGCCCTGTCTGTGATGAAGCTCCGCTTCGCGATGGACCTTGGTCACCAAAGGACAGGTCGCGTCGATCGCGAAAATATTCCGTGCCTGGGCTTCCGCCGGAATTGATTTCGGGACACCATGCGCTGAAAAAATAACCGGCTTCGACGTATCGGGCACCTCGTCGAGTTCCTCGACGAAAATCGCGCCTTTGGCCTTCAGCCCCTCGACCACATATTTATTGTGGACGATCTCATGCCGCACGTAGACGGGGGCCCCGTAAAGCTGGAGCGCCTGCTCGACCGCGTCAATGGCGCGCACGACCCCGGCACAGAAACCACGCGGGGCACAGAGGAATATATGAAGCTTTGGCTTGACGGTCATGCAGCTTTGCCCAGGATTTCGTTTATATACCCTGAACCCTTGCGGATTCAGGGTTTCTTTCGGCTCTCAAGCCCAAGCTCTGAGCCGCCGGTTATCGCGCTCGCATAAAATAGACATCGGATGAAACTTTGCAATTGCCTGCGGCTTTACCCGCCAGGGCAGGATTTACTGATTTTCTGAAAAAGCATGCGAAGCATAGCAACCCGTTTCAAAAGCCGCCGCCTCATCCTGAGGAGCAGGCGAAGCCTGCGTCTCGAAGGATGACATCCAGTGTTCCCTGAAACCGCCCTCGTCCTTCGAGACGCGCCCTTCGGACGCTCCTCAGGATGAGGGCTTGGATGGTGCCTTCCCTTTTGAAACAGGTTCTAAGTGAATGATAAGGATATTTTTATGTCCGACCTCAGCGATCTGTTCCCCGGCTTTGCCACGCATTGGATCGATACCGAAGCAGGCCGGATTTTCGTGCGTTCGCGTGGCACGGGGCAGCCCCTGCTTCTACTGCATGGCTATCCGCAGAGCCATGTAATGTGGCATAAAATCGCGCCTTCGCTTGCCGAAAAATTCTTCGTGGTCCTGATGGATCTGCGCGGCTATGGCTGGTCCTCCGCCCCGCACAGCGAAGAGGGCGCGTTCTATACCAAGCGCCTGATGGCCGAGGACGCCGTCACGGTGATGAGAGCGCTTGGTCATATTCGCTTCAGTGCCGTAGGGCATGATCGCGGGGCTCGCGTCGCCTATCGGCTCGCGCTCGATCATCCGGGGCGGATCGACAAGCTGGCGCTTCTCGACATCATCCCCACCGCCGCCATGTGGCGGGGCATGGACGCGAGAACCGCGATGAAAGCCTATCATTGGATGTTTCTGGCGCAGCCCGAGCCTCTGCCCGAAAGGCTCATAGCTCCTTCTGCCGTGGCCTTTCTCGAATATACGCTGAAAAGCTGGACTGCCGCGGGGAATCTCGAAAGCTTCGACTTCCGCGCGCTCGCCAATTATCGCGCTTCATTCAACGAACCTTCGCGCATCCATGCAACATGCGAGGATTATCGCGCTGGCGCGACCTTCGATCGTGACAATGACGAAGCCGATCTCGCCAAGGGCAACAGGATCACGTCACCGCTTTGCGTGCTGTGGGGCACAAGGGGCATCCCGGCAAGGGGCATTGCGCCGCTCGAAATCTGGCGCGAATGGGCCACGCAGCCGCAAGGAATGGCCATCGAAGGGGGGCATTTTCTGCCCGAAGAAAATCCGCAAGCCACGCTCGCCGCACTTTTGGCCTTCTTGCAGTAGTTTTATTAGTTGGTCGTGAAGAAGTCCTTCGCTACGCTCAGTGTACTTCTTTCGACATCGAGAGCGAAGCCGTTGCGCCACCAGCTATCAAAGCGTCATGCCCGGACTTGATCTGACTTGATCCGGGCATCCCGGAACGCCGATTCGAGGTGCCTGGCGCTTGCGCACAACCTCAACCCGCTCGCCTGGATGATCAAGTCCGCGCATGACGGAGCGTAAACGTGAAAAAAGGACTTTTCAGGGGGCGACTTGATCAGCGCCGCGCCGCGAAAAAGGCGCGCAACATCTCGGCTGCCTCGCTTTCGCGGATGCCGCCATAGGTCTCCGGCACATGATGGCAGGTCGGCTGCGCGAAAAAGCGGGCGCCATGCTCGACGCCTCCGCCCTTGGGATCTGAGGCCGCGAAATAGAGCCGCCTGATCCGCGCAAAGGACAGCGCCGCCGCGCACATGGCGCAAGGTTCGAGCGTCACATAGAGATCGCAGCCGGTCAACCGTTCGGAGCCGAGCTTGCGGCAGGCCGCGCGAATGGCGAGCATTTCAGCATGTGCGGTCGGGTCCTGATCGGTTATCGTCCGGTTGCCCGCGCAGGCGAGAATTTCGCCATTTCGCACCACGACCGCGCCGACCGGCACTTCGCCCCGCTCCGCTGCCATGCGCGCCTCAGCAAAGGCGCAAGACATGGGATCCTGAGATTCCCCCGCTGTCACAGTCGCGCGCCCGCGGCGGGAGTTTCTTCGAGATCATTCTCGCCAATCCTGATGTGGACCGACTGGCCTTCCTCACGGGCTGCCCGGCGCAGGGTCTCCTCGGCCACTTCGACCTCATGCTGACGGCTCCACATCGCGGCATAGACGCCGTTTTGCGCGAGAAGCTCCTGATGCGAGCCGCGTTCGACGATCGTGCCTTTGTCGAGCACGAGAATCAGATCCGCATTGACCACGGTCGAGAGCCGATGCGCGATGACGAGCGTGGTGCGGCCCTTGGCAATGCGCTCCAGCGCATCCTGGATCTCGCGTTCGGTGAAGGAATCGAGCGCCGAGGTCGCCTCGTCGAGAACAAGGATCGGCGGGGCCTTCAAAATCGTGCGGGCTATGGCAACGCGCTGCTTCTCGCCGCCCGAGAGTTTCAGGCCGCGCTCGCCGACCTGCGCCTCATAGCCGCCCGGCGCGAGTTCGATGAAATGATCGATCTGCGCTATGCGCGCGGCCTCCTTGACCTCCGCCTCGCTCGCGTCCCAGCGGCCATAACGAATATTATAGGCGATGGAATCATTGAACAGCACGGTATCTTGCGGAACGATTCCGATCGCACTGCGCAGCGAGGTCTGCGTCACATAGCCAATGTCCTGCCCGTCGATCGTCACCCGGCCGGAGGTTGGTTCGTAGAACCGGAAAATGAGCCTCGACAAAGTGGATTTGCCCGCCCCTGAAGGCCCGACAATCGCGACCGTTTGGCCGGGAGGAACCTCGAACGAAATGCCCTTCAGGATCTCCCGGCGCGAATCGTAATGGAAGAAGACATTCTCGAAGGAAAGCCGCCCTTCCCTCACCATCAGCGGTTTGGCGCCCGGCTTGTCCTCGACTTCCGGCTCCTGCGCGAGCACATCGAACATCATCTCGATATCAATGGTCGATTGCTTGATCTCGCGATAGACCAGGCCCATGAAGCTCAAGGGCTGATAGAGCTGGATCATCATCGCATTGATGAGCACGAAATCGCCGAGCGTATTCGTTCCGGCCTTAATGCCAAGGATGCACATGACCATCACAGCCGTGAGGCCGATCGTGAAAATGATCGCCTGGCCCGCATTCAACAAAGCAAGCGACGTATAGGTCTTGACACTCATGCGCTCATAGCGGGCGATGGATTTGTCGTAACGCTCCTTCTCGCGCTCTTCCGCGTTGAAATTTTTCACCGTCTCAAAATTGAGGAGACTGTCGATGGCCTTGGTATTCGCGTCGGTATCGCTCTCGTTCATCGAGCGGCGGATGGCGATCCGCCAATTTGTGCAGGCCGTGGTAAACCCCATATAGGCCGCGATCATTGCGAAGACCACGCCGACATAGCGCCAATTGAACTGAACGAAGAAGACACCGAGGATCAGCACAAATTCGACAATCGTCGGCACCGCCGTCAGCATGACCGTGCGCACGATTGTCTCGATCGAATTGCGGCCGCGTTCGAGAATGCGGGTGAGGCCGCCAGTCTTGCGTTCCAGGTGGAAACGCAGGGACAGCGAATGGAGATGCACGAACACATCCTTCGCGAGCCGGCGCACCGCGTGCATCGCGACATCGGCGAAGATTGCATCACGAGCCTGGGTGAACAGGGCCATGGCGATGCGCAAAATTCCATAAAGCAAGGTCAGGCCAAGCGGCCCGGCGAGGATGGCCGGCAGCGAATGGGTCGTTGCCGGGGCATGGCCCGTCAAGGCGTCGGTCGCCCATTTGTAGGAATAGGGAACCGCGATGGTGACGAGCTTGGCGATGAGGAGGAAGACCAGCGAGACATAAATCCTGACCTTCAGATCACGCCGCTCGGAAGGCCAGATATAGGGCCAGAGCTTGCGCATCATGTCGAAGCGGGCTTTTGGCGCGGATCTGCGGGCGCTTCGCGAAGAGAAAAGGGTGGTGGACATATTGCTCTTGCGGGTTCGCGATGAGGCGAGCCCCGGCGTTTGTTTCGAACGAGAAAAGCGAGACCCGACAAAGGCCTCGCTTTCACCATATAGGACTTCTGGAGGCAAAACACATTCCAGAACGCGGAAATCAGGGAAAAACCTAACGAGGCTCCGGCTCCCGCTCCTTGGGCAGAACAAAGACCTGCCCCGGATAGATCCGCTTTGGATCGCGGATTTGCGAGCTATTGGCGGCGTAAATTTCGGTATAGCGCGTGCCCGCCCCCAGCATCTTGCGGCTGATCCGCCACAGACTATCGCCCCGCTCGACCCTTGCCGTATTGAGGGCTTCGATCAAAGCCTCACTCGCTCCGGGGCCCACTGGCGAAACCTTGGCGGCGGTCCGCGCGGACAGCCCAGTTTGAAAATCGAATGGAATCTCGGCGCGGGCGCCGACCGCTCCAGTCGCGTCGATTGCATCCGCGCGCAAGGTGTAATGGCCGGGGGCCATGCCCTTGGCAATCTTCAAGGACCAGCGCCCGTCCGATCCAGCCGCGATGTTCGCCAAAACACTATCATTGAGATAGAGGCGCAAATGCGCCCCCGGCGGCGCCGTGCCCGAGGCGTAAAATCCCTTGTTGGCCTCGACCTCGGCGGTCTTGAAGGCGAGTTCCGGCGCACCCGTCTCCCTCAATGCGGCGGCTCGCCGCAAGGTTGGATCGCTGAGGAGAATAGTCGGCTTCCCCGGTTCCGCCAAGGCGACCATAACCCCGCCCTTCCCAGGCGCTGGCAGGGAAACCGTGACATTCTGTTGCGAGATGCGGGGCTCACCTGTCTTGGGGGTCATCCGCAGCGACAGCAAATAATCGCCCGGGTGCAAAGCCTCGGGCTGCAGAACGAAAAGCCCGGCTGCATCCGCTTGGGCCTGTGCCAGCACGGCTCCGTCCGCCATGAGGGCGATTTCGGTGTCCGGCAAGGCCCGCCCGGCGACGATGGTTTCACCCGAAGGCTCGACCCTCACGATATCGAATTGGGGAAAGGAAGGCGGCACCACCCGCTCGGCTTGTGGCTGGGGCGGCGGCGCGGTTTCGCTTATGCCGGCGACCTCCGGCTGCTGCGGCTTCACTTCGCCGGGGGCGATGAGCTGCCAAAGCCTTCCGCCCGCGAGCGCGAGCACC
>Ga0182033_10001783_pt1 | contig 10815 bp, 5 predicted proteins | sample tim00Cox0000000H_FD_125968 | JGI IMG/M metagenome (GOLD analysis project Ga0182033, IMG submission 125968) | Lab enrichment of tropical soil microbial communities from Luquillo Experimental Forest, Puerto Rico - timezero.00C.oxic.00.000.00H | ecosystem: Environmental > Terrestrial > Soil >...
ACCACGCCAAGTCTGCGATCGTAGAAGCGCGCCGATGGCGATCACGAACAACGTGGCCGCGACGGCAAGGATGAGCGTGTCGAGGTCGAGCATTGACGAGGTTTCCTACGCGCTGCAAATTAACAGTCCATTATCCACACCCTGGGCATCGCGGTGGCTTAAGGCGCCTCGCCCGCAAGATCGTTCCCGCGGCAAAAGTCTTGGGGACGCATGGGCAACGCATTCGTGACAATGTCCCGTCAAGTTGATTCGAATCGGGTATTTTGACGGTCCATGACCGACGCCGATGCGCCCATGCGCTACGCCGAGCCAGCCACCGACCGCACCGAGCGCGACGGCAGCGTCGGGCTCGTGGTATTGCTCACGCTCGCGCTTGCCTTCGCGGCGGTGGCCCTTGCGCTGGTGTCGCGCGAGACGGCTGAGCCCTTCGTTCTCGCCGTTCTCGCGGGCCTTGCCGTCATCGGTGTCTTCTGCCTGTTCGCTGGCGCTGTCGACATCCTCCATTTCGGCCCGAGGCACGCTCGCAACGATGTCACTAAGGCGTTCGTCGACAATCTTCCGCAAGGAGCTCTGATCGCCGACGGCGCCGGCCGCGTGCTTTATGCGAACGAAGCCTATCGTGACCTGCTAGGGCTTGCTCCAGACGCGAGCGTGCCGGCGCCGGACCGCGCCTTCGCCGGCAATCCGCATCTCGCGGAAGCGATCTTTCGTCTTGCCCGCGCGGCGCAGCAAGGCCGCGGCCTGAAGGAGGAGTTCCGCCTGCCGCCGCCGGGCGAGGGCGAGGACGAGGCAGGCGTTGCTCCGCGCTGGTTCCGCATCTCGGTGCAACCGATGCCGGCCGATCCGCGCTCTGGCCGCAAAGGCGCTCTCGTAGTGTGGCTGGTCGATGAGATCACGCAAGATCGCGCGCGCGAGGAAGCGAACTTCGCCAAGGTACAGGCGGCGATTGCCTATCTGGACAGCGCGCCAGCCGGCTTCTTCACCGCCGATGTTGACGGCAATATCGAATATCTCAACGCCACGCTCGCCCAGTGGCTCGGACGCGATCTCTCGGAGGTCGCTGGACGCCCCCTCATGCTCGAGCGGATCATGTCGCATGATAGCGCGGCTCTAATCGCCAGCAGCGGCCGTGGCCAGCCGCAGGCGGCCACGCGGCGCTTCGACATCGACCTCGTCAAGGCCGATGGCACGAGCCTTCCCGTGCGCGTGCTGCACCGGATTCGTGGCGGATTGGCGCATGCGCTTGTCATCAATCGCGGTCCGGGAGAGGACCAGGAAGCCGGCGCGGCAGAGCTCAGATTTGCCCGCCTGTTCCACTCCGCGCCGATAGCCATCGCCACGCTCGACGCCGAAGGCGCCGTCAGCGCCACCAACGCCGCCTTCGCGCGCCTGTTCGCCACCGTCGCTGACGAGGGCGGTAAGGTAAGCCTGGAAAATCTCGTCCAGCCTGAGAGCCATGAAGCACTCAGGCGCGCACTCGACGCGGCGTTAGCAGGGCACGGCTTGATTGAACCGGTCGATATCACCTTTGCCGGCACTCAAGAGCGAAGCGGACGACTCTATTTAAGTCCGGTCGAGCAGACCGAGAGTGAGGCGGCGATCGCTTATGCCATCGACACGACCGAGCAGCGCGCGCTCGAAATGCAGATCGCGCAGGGGCAGAAGATGCAGGCCATCGGTCAGCTCGCCGGCGGCATCGCGCACGACTTCAACAATATGCTCACGGCGATCATTGGCTTCTCTGATTTCCTGCTGATGAACCACCGCCCGACCGACCCCGCTTTCCAGGACATCATGAACATTAAGCAGAACGCGAACCGCGCCGCGGGGCTCGTGCGCCAGCTGCTTGCCTTCTCGCGCCAGCAGACCTTGCGGCCGCAGGTGCTTCAGCTCGGCGACTTGCTGTCTGATCTCTCGATTCTGCTGAGCAGGCTGCTCGGCGAGAATATCGAACTCAGGCTCGACCAGGCTTCCGGGGTATGGCCTGTCAAGGCGGACCTGCATCAGTTTGAGCAGGTGATCATCAACCTTGCCGTCAATGCGCGCGACGCCATGCCTGACGGCGGAAAGCTCACCATTCGCACCGTCAATGTGGACGAGCGCGACTCGCGCGAGCTCGGCTCCCGCCAGGTGCCGCCCGGGGAATACGTGCTGATCGAGGTCAGCGATACCGGCTGCGGAATGAGCGAGGAGGTGAAGCAGAAGATTTTCGAGCCGTTCTTCTCCACCAAGGAGATCGGCCGGGGCACCGGCCTTGGCCTCTCGACCGTATTTGGCATCGTTAAGCAGAGCGGCGGCTATATCTACGCCGAGAGCGAGGTGGGACGCGGCACCGTCATGCGCGTCTATCTCCCGCGTTACATCGAGACGGCCGGCGAGGCGGAAATCAAGCCCGAGCGCCGCATCGAGAAGCCGAAGGATTTGACCGGACGCGGCACTGTGCTGCTCGTCGAGGACGAGGACGCCGTGCGGAGCTTTGCTGCGCGGGCGCTCGGCCAGCGCGGCTATCAGGTGCTCGAAGCGTCGACCGGGTCGGAGGCGCTCGACGTGTTCGAAAGCCACCAAGGAGACGTCGACCTCGTGGTGAGCGACGTGGTGATGCCGGAGATGGACGGCCCGACGCTAATGGAGAAGCTCCGCCGCGATCGGCCGGACCTCAAGATCATCTTCATCTCGGGCTATGCGGAAGACTCGTTCCGCAAGCATCTCGCCGAGAACGAGGAATTCATGTTCTTGCAAAAGCCCTTCGATCTGAAGGAGCTCGCCGCGGCCGTGAAGGCGGCGCTGCAGCGCTGAGGTCTTCCGAAGCTTGTCATTGCCTGGCTCGACCGGGCAATCTAGTAACCACCGACGGATTTTAATAGCTAATATCGGGATTACTGGATGCCCGCTTGCGCGGGCATGACAATTTTCCACGTTGATCATCGGAGCCTGTAACGCGTGCCGGACTACGAAATCGTCCCGCCGGAAGAAGCCGGCAAACCGACCAGAAGGCGCCGCGCCAAGCCGCGCATGCCGGCGCTTACCATCGAGCGCTATGGCGGCCGGCTCATCTATTTCTGGTACGGACTTCGCCTCGGCGCGCTCGTGAAGCTGTTCTGGCGGGGCCGCTTCTCGTTCACACTGAACTGCATTCCGGACGTGCTCGCGCTCTTCTTGTGGGTGCCGTGGAACTCGCCGCTCTATTGGATCTCGGAGGCAAAATACGGCAAGCGCGCGCGCGCGCTTAAGCTCGATAAGCCGCCAATCTTCGTGATCGGCCATTGGCGCACCGGCACGACGCTGCTGCACGACCTGTTCGCGGTCGATCCGAAGCTTGCATATCCAACGACCTATGAGTGCTTCTTCCCGCACCACTTCCTGCTGACCGAAGGCACCCTGCCCAAGCTGATGAAGGTGCTTCTGCCCAAGCGGCGACCCCAGGACGACGTGCCGGTCGGCTTCGACCGTCCGCAGGAGGAAGAGTTCGCCATGATGATGCTCGCCCAGGGCACGCCTTACAACACGCACGCCTGGCCGCGCTTCGGTCCGGTCGACAGCGATTATCTCGACTTCAAACGCGTCTCGGAGAAGGACCAGAAGAAATGGGCCGACGCCTATATGTGGCTCTACCGCCGGCTTTATCTCAAGCATGAGGGAAAGCGGCTGGTGATGAAGACGCCGGCCAATGCCGCGCGGCTGAAGCTGCTCACCAAGCTGTTCCCCGATGCGCGCTACGTCTATCTCGCGCGGAACCCGCTCGACGTATTCCCCTCGACGGTGAAGCTGTGGCGCGCCCTCTATTCGACGCAAGGACTGCACAACCCGCCCCAGCTCGACTCTTGGCTCGATGACCACATCCTCGACATGTTCGCGAGGCTCACCGAGGATTATGAGGAAGACCGCCACGTCATTCCCAAGGACCATCTTGTCGAGCTTCGCTACGAGGATTTCGTCGAGGACCCCATCGCAATCATGGGCAACATCTATGCGAAGCTGGGCCTCGAGGGATTCGCCGAGGCAGAGGGGCCTATGCGCGAATTCCTCGGCGAGCGCTCCGAGCACCAGGTCTCGCGCTATGAATTGCCCGAGCCTCTCAAGCACAAAGTGATCACGCGGCTCAAGCCGTATATCGATCGCTTCGGCTACCGCCTGGCGGTCGACGCCGCGCTCGGCGACGCGCCAAAACCGGCGGGCAAGCGCAAGCCGCAAGTGCGCGAAAAAGAGCCGTCGTAGCTTATTCTCCCCGCAAATTTGACATTCGCGCGAGCAGTCGTGGTCCCGCATGTCTCGGCCGCGTGGCAACAGGCCTTCGACGATGTGACGCCTAGAGGCAGCGCTAGAGGCTCCTCTTGGCGTTTCATGACGGTCGCTTTTGCGACGGCCCCCTCATTGGCAGCGATCACAGATGCGAAGACTAAGGCCGACTGCGAGAAGGCAGGCGGCGTAAGACAAGCGCCGAGCGCTGCGCTTCATTAGTTTGTCTTCTCGTTTTGGTGGCTCTAGCGGGACGGCAGGGGTCAGTGCCGGTTCCTTTGCAAGACCGACGAGATGAGAAGGTATTTGCGGCGCTGTTAGGCGTACAAAGAACAATTGCAGAACAAGAACAAAACGAGTACATTGCCCAGGTTGCGTCTTCGCACCCTCTCCGCGCAACGAGCCGATTGGGAGGCTGAACGAAACGCCGGGAGAGGGTGCGGAGCAAAAGAGCATCATTTGTGACTCGGATCGGGCTTGTGAAATAAGGGAGACTCTCCATGTTGAATGTCGCGCTGCGCCTCGTCGAAGGAGCTGAGATGGATAGAGAGAAGGCGCTTGAGGCTGCGATCTCCCAGATCGAGCGCGGCTTCGGCAAGGGCTCCATTATGCGGCTCGGTCAGAACGAGAAGGCGGTCGAGGTCGAGGCCATCTCCACTGGCTCGCTCGGGCTCGATATTGCGCTCGGCATCGGCGGGCTGCCGCGTGGCCGCGTCATCGAGATCTATGGCCCAGAGTCGTCAGGCAAGACCACGCTCGCGCTGCATGTCGTGGCCGAGGCGCAGAAGCGCGGCGGCATTTGCGGCTTCATCGACGCAGAACATGCGCTCGACACCGTCTATGCGCGGAAGCTCGGCGTCGATCTCGAGCAGCTCCTGATCTCCCAGCCCGACACCGGCGAGCAGGCGCTCGAGATCGCCGATACTCTGGTGCGCTCTGGCGCGATTGATGTGCTGGTGATCGATTCGGTCGCGGCGCTGACGCCGAAGGCCGAGCTCGAAGGCGAGATGGGCGAGCAGCTTCCCGGCTTGCAGGCGCGGCTGATGAGCCAGGCTTTGCGTAAGCTCACCGCCTCGATCTCTAAGTCCCGCTGCATGGTAATCTTCATCAACCAGATCCGCATGAAGATCGGCGTGATGTTCGGGTCGCCAGAGACCACGAGCGGCGGCAACGCGCTCAAGTTCTACGCTTCGGTGCGCCTCGATATCCGCCGGATCGGCGCCATCAAGGAGCGCGAGGAGGTGGTCGGCAACCAGACCCGCGTCAAGGTGGTGAAAAACAAGGTGGCGCCGCCGTTCAAGACCATCGAGTTCGATATCATGTATGGCGAGGGTATCTCCAAGACCGGAGAGCTGATCGATCTCGGGGTCAAGGCCGGCATCGTCGAGAAGTCCGGCGCCTGGTTCTCTTTCGATTCGGAGCGCATCGGCCAGGGCAGGGAGAACGCCAAGGCCTATTTGAAGGAGCATCCCGAGACGGCAGAGCGAATCGAGCGGGCCATCCGCCAGAACGCAGGCCTTATTGTGGGCCAGATCCTCGATGGCGGCGATGCTGGCGAGGGCGGAAGCGCCGAAAGTGGCGAGGGCGGCCTTGCCGAGGGCGAGGGCTCCGTCACGCCGCTGTCAGGCGGCGCCGCGCGAAGGGGCCGCCGCTGAGTTACGCGGCGCGATTTCTGGAGCGGTAGCAAGGGCGCGCTTGCCAGCCCCCTCTCCTGACCTTATGTCTGACGCGGGACCGTAAAGCCCTTTATGTTCAGGGAAGGGGCTAACCGGCGCTTTGGGCTTCACCGAACGAGGTAGGCTCCGATAGCGCCGGTCCCTTCTAGGACAAGGTCTCCCGTCAAATTGCCGATGACATCCGCCAAACACACGAGCGCGAAAGGCACTAGCGCTAGTGCCAAACACAAGGCTGCTGCCTCGGCCGGCGTGAACCACACGAGCCTCGGTCACACTAGCACCAGCGACATTCGCGCCGCTTTCCTCGATTTCTTCGCCAAGAACGACCACGAGGTCGTGCCATCGAGCCCGCTCGTGCCGCGCCACGACCCGACGCTGATGTTCACCAATGCTGGCATGGTGCCGTTTAAGAACGTGTTCATCGGCCAGGAGAAGGCGCGCTTCCCGCGCGCGGCCTCGTCACAGAAATGCGTGCGCGCCGGCGGCAAGCATAACGACCTCGACAATGTCGGCTATACTGCGCGCCACCACACGTTCTTCGAGATGCTCGGCAATTTCTCCTTCGGCGACTATTTCAAGGAGCGCGCGATCCTGCTCGCCTGGGAGCTTCTTAGCCGCGACTTCGCCCTCGACAGGAAACGGCTGCTGATCACCATCTACCAGGACGACGACGAGGCGGCTGAACTCTGGCGCAAGATCTCGGGTTTTCCAGACGAGAAGATCATCAGGATCGCAGGCTCAGACAATTTCTGGTCGATGGGCGATACCGGCCCCTGTGGGCCGAGCTCGGAGATCTTCTACGACCACGGCCCTACGATCAAAGGCGGCCCTCCCGGCAGTGCCGACGCTGAAGGCGACCGATTCGTCGAGATCTGGAATCTTGTATTCATGCAGTTCGAGCAGCTTCCGAGCGGCGAGCGCGTCGCGCTGCCGCGGCCCTCGATAGATACCGGCATGGGGCTCGAGCGCATCGCCGCGGTCCTGCAAGGCACCCACGACAATTACGCGATCGATCTGTTCCGCGCGCTGATCGCGGCCTCGGTCGAGCTCACGGGCGTCAGGGCGGAAGGTGAGCAGGCGCCAAGCCACCGCATCATCGCCGATCATTTGCGCGCGTCGGCCTTCCTCATCGCCGACGGTGTGCTGCCGTCGAACGAGGGCAGGGGCTATGTCCTTCGCCGCATCATGCGGCGCGCCATGCGGCATGCCCATATCCTTGGTGCCAAGGAGCCTCTGCTCTACCGGCTCGTTCCGGCATTAATCGACCAGATGGGCCGAGCCTATCACGAGCTCGAGCGCGGGCAAGGCCTGATCGAGGAAACGCTGAAGCTCGAGGAGACGCGCTTCCGCGAGACGCTCGGCCGCGGGCTGAAGCTGCTCGAAGAGGAGACGCGGAATTTGAAGCGCGGCGATACTCTGCCCGGCGAAGTCGTCTTCAAGCTCTACGACACCTACGGCTTCCCATACGACCTGACCGAGGATGCATTGAAGGCGCGCGGCATTGGCGTCGATGCGAAGGGCTTTGCCGCAGCCATGGAACGGCAGCGCGCGGAAGCACGGAAGTCGTGGGCCGGCTCGGGCGAGGCCGCGACGGAGAGCCTTTGGTTCGAGCTCAAGGAGGAGATCGGCGCGACCGAGTTCCTCGGCTACGAGACCGAGACGGCCTCGGGCGAGATCGTGGCTCTGGTCATGGACGGCAAGCGCGTTAAGGAGCTGAAGGCGGGCGAGCGCGGCATCGTCATTGTTAATCAGACGCCATTCTACGCGGAGTCCGGCGGACAGATCGGCGACCGGGGCTGGCTTACGCTCGGCAAGAACACGCTGTTCAGTGTGGAGGACACGCAGAAGAAGCTGCACGGCCTCTTTCTGCACTCAGGCGCTTTAGAGAGGGGCAATCTCAAGATCGGCGACGAAGTCATGCTAGAGGTTGACCATGCGCGTCGCACCGCAACTCGCGCCCACCACTCGGCGACTCATCTACTGCACGAGGCGCTCCGCCAAGTGCTCGGCACCCATGTGGCACAGAAGGGCTCATTGGTCGAGGCGGGACGCTTGCGCTTCGATTTCTCCCATCACAAGCCCATGATTCACGAGGAGATCCGCGCAGTCGAGGATCTGGTCAACGCCATGATCCTGCAGAACGAGCCGGTCGAGACCCACCTCATGACGCCCGAAGCGGCAATCGCCCAGGGGGCGCTCGCCCTATTTGGCGAGAAATACGGCGAAGAAGTCCGCGTCGTCAGCATGGGCAAAAGCGACGAGAGCACGCGGGCAGAACACGCCTATTCCATCGAGCTTTGCGGCGGCACGCACGCACGCCGTACCGGCGATATCGGCCTCCTCGAGATCGTAAGCGAAAGCGCTGTCGCCGCAGGCGTGCGGCGGATCGAGGCGCTCACCGGAGAAGCAGCGCGCGCCTACCTTGCCACCCAGGACGAGCGCGTGCGCGAGGCGGCGGAGCTGCTCAAGGTCTCGCCAGACGAGGTGATCATGCGGCTTGCCGCGGTCATCGACGAGCGCCGCAAGCTCGAGCGCCAGCTCGCCGATGCCAAACGCGAGCTTGCACTCGGCGGAGGAGCAAGTGCGGGAGGCGACGGAGGCACTTCGGCCGTACGCGATCTCGGCGGCGTCAAGCTTCTTGCCCGCACCGTGCAGGGTGTGGCGCCGAAGGACCTGCGTGGGCTCGCCGACGACGCCAAGCGGCAGCTCGGCTCGGGCATTGCCGCAATCATCGGCGTGAGCGAAGAGGGCAAGGCCGGTCTGGTCGTCGGCGTCACCGGGGATCTGACCGCAACTTACGACGCAGTCGAGCTTGCCCGCATTGGCGCAGAGGCGCTTGGCGGTAAGGGCGGCGGCGGCCGGCCGGACCTAGCTCAGGCGGGCGGTCCCGATGGCTCGCGCGCCGATCAGGCGGTCGAAGCGATCGCGGCAAGTATCGCGGCCCAAGGCGGCGCGCCTGCCGCAAGCCCGGCACCTGACGGCGAGCCAAAGCGCCGCGCCGGACGCGCCTGAGCATGACCACCACGGAATCGCCTGCTCATCCTCTTGCGCTACTCGCCAGCGCTGCAGACGCTCGGCTGCGTCGTTGCCGATGAGTTTCGCGCGCTGCCCGTCGCGCTGCTCGTAGTTCTCATTCTGCTGCTGCTCGCCTCGGCCGGAATGTACCTGCTCGAGCGCGACGTTCAGCCGGACAAGTTCGAGTCCATTCCAGAAGCCGCCTGGTGGGCGCTCTCCACCCTGACAACGGTGGGATATGGCGACGTCGTACCGAATAACGCCTTTGGGGAAGGTGCTGGGGGGCGTGGTGATGCTGCTCGGCGTCGGCATGATGGCGCTGCCAGTCGCCATTATCGCCACGGGCTTCAACCAGGAATCGAGCCGCCACCAATTTGTGGTGACCTGGGGCATGATTGCCGGCGTGCCGCTGTTCGCCTCGATGGACTACAGCGAGATCGCCGAGATTACCAAGCTGCTCTACACGCGCACCTTTATGCCCGGCGTGCCAATGGTTCGCGCCCACGATGCTGGCGATGCGATGTTCATCATCGCGAACGGCGAGGCGGTCGTCGAGATCAGCGCTAGCCGCCAGGTAGTTCTAAAAGAGGGCGACTTCTTTGGCGAGATGGCGCTGCTCGAGCATCGGCGTCACAAGCATGACGTGGTCGCCAAGACGCGCTGCCGGCTCGATGTGCTCGATAGCGGATCCTTGGGCGCGCCTTGGCCGCCACCATCCAGAGCTCATGGAAAGCATTCGGAAAATGGCTGAGGCGCGGGCCGTGGACGATGAGCCGTCGCAGCGCGAAGACCGCAAACGCAAGGTGGGCGCCAAGGACTAGGCGGCGGCGCGATCGGCCATGGCCTGGCGCAAATTGGCGCCGATCTTGTCGAGGAAGCCCCTCGTCGATAGCCAGCTCTGATCGGCGCCGACGAGAACGGCAAGATCCTTGGTCATGAAGCCAGACTCGATGGTGCTAACCACCACCTGTTCAAGGGTTTCAGCAAAGCGCAAGAGTTCCCCATTGTCATCGAGCTTGGCGCGATGCTTGAGCGCTCCGGTCCAGGCAAAGATCGAGGCGGTAGCGTTAGTCGAGGTGGCACGCCCCTGTTGATGTTGCCGATAGTGGCGCGTCACCGTGCCGTGCGCGGCCTCGGCGAGCACCGTCTTGCCGTCGGGCGTCATCAGCACGCTCGTCATCAACCCGAGAGAGCCGAACCCTTGCGCCACCGTATCCGACTGCACGTCGCCGTCGTAATTCTTGAGGGCCCACACATAGCCGCCTGACCATTTCAAAGCGGCGGCGACCATGTCATCGATCAGGCGATGCTCATAGGTCAGCCCGCGCTTCTCGAACTCCGGCTTGAACTCGGCCGCAAAGACCTCGGCGAAGAGGTCCTTGAAGCGACCGTCATAGGCCTTGAGGATGGTGTTCTTGGTCGAGAGATAGACCGGCATGTTCCGGGCAAGCCCGTAGTTGAAGGAAGCACGGGCAAAGTCGCGGATCGAGTCGTCGAGATTGAACATGGCGAGCGCGACCCCGCCGCCTTTGAACTCGTGTACCTCGTGCTCGATCTTGGTCCCGTCCTCGCCCACGAAGCTGATGGTGAGCTTGCCTTTGCCCGGCACGCGAAAGTCTGTCGCGCGGTACGCATCGCCGTAGGCATGACGGCCGATGACGATCGGCTTCGTCCACCCCGGCACGAGCCGCGGCACGTTCTTGCAGATGATGGGCTCGCGGAAGATGACGCCGCCAAGGATGTTGCGGATAGTGCCGTTCGGTGACTTCCACATCTTCTTCAGCCCGAACTCCTTCACCCGCGCCTCGTCGGGGGTGATGGTCGCGCATTTAACGCCGACACCGCAGGCCTGGATGGCGTGAGCAGCCTCGTTCGTCACCTTGTCGTC
>Ga0182033_10001784_pt1 | contig 10814 bp, 9 predicted proteins | sample tim00Cox0000000H_FD_125968 | JGI IMG/M metagenome (GOLD analysis project Ga0182033, IMG submission 125968) | Lab enrichment of tropical soil microbial communities from Luquillo Experimental Forest, Puerto Rico - timezero.00C.oxic.00.000.00H | ecosystem: Environmental > Terrestrial > Soil >...
GCGAAACCCCAGGCGGATGTAGCTTCGGCGGTTCGAGATGCGGTTCGAGTCTATCTTCAGCATGTGAGGGCGGACTAGCCCGCAAAAATCACGCGTTGTGAGAAGCCAAACGTACATTGCGGGCTAGATCGACACCAAGGTCTCGCGCGTACCTTCGCGTGATGCTTCGACCAGAGAGCACCGACGGAGCGGACGCTCTACCCCGGTTGGCGGCAATGGCTGTTTCGCTCGGGCAACGATGGACCTCAGGCTTCGAGGACTTTTCCCATTCGACGAAATTTTTCGTAACGCTGGTTCAGTAATTTGTCGATCGGCCTTTCGCAAAGCTCTCGAAGGTGGTTAAGAAGAGCTTCCCTCAGGTTTCGAGATGTCAGCTCGTGGTCGTGATGTGCGCCGCCGAGAGGTTCCGCGACGACTTCATCGATCAGATTCAATTCTTTCAAATGGTTGGCTGTGAGCTTCAGCGCCTCGGCCGCCTCGGGGGCATGACTTCTGTGCTTCCACAATATCGCAGCACACCCTTCCGGGCTGATAACAGAATAGTAAGCGTTCTCCAACATGAGAACACGATCGGCAACTCCAATGCCAAGCGCGCCACCGGAGCCTCCTTCACCGATCACGGCTGCAATAATTGGTGTCCGCAGGACCATCATTTCCCGCAAATTAACAGCGATGGACTCCGAAATATGCCGCTCCTCGGCACCTACTCCGGGGTAGGCACCCGGAGTATCGATCAGCGCTATCACGGGCAGACGAAACTTTTCGGCAAGCCGCATCAGTCGAAAAGCTTTTCGGTATCCCTCGGGGTGGGCGCTGCCGAAATTCCGCCGAATATTTTCCTTAGTATCCCTACCCTTCTGATGGGTTACAACAACACACCGAAATTCGCCGATCGTAGCGAGACCACCAGGCATCGCCTGGTCATCGCCAAAAAGCCGGTCGCCATGAAGTTCCAGATAGTCGGAAAAAGCAGTCCTGAGGTAATCCAGAGCGAAAGGGCGAGCAGCGTGTCGAGCAATCTGAACCCGTTGCCAAGCCGAAAGCTGGCTATAAATTTCGCGCTTGGTCTGCTCGATTTTTTGCTCCATCGCCTGGACCTCCCGATCGATGTCAACCGCGTGGGATTTCGAGTGTTTCTTGAGTTCTTCGAGCTGCTTTTCCAGCTCGACAATTGGTTTCTCAAATTCCAGAGGTTGTTCCTTCATTTTACAATGATGGGGGTATCTTTCGCGACGAGAGCGAACAACTCCTCCATGTCCGGGGCCGCAAGCATAATTCCGTTAGCAGGTTTCTGAGCATTAGGCGACTGCGGATTTGTTTCTGAGTAAATGGCGGTTCCATTGCTGCTTATGACAAGCCATCTACTACTTCCCAGGTAATTTTTCTCTCCAAACGCCACTTGGGTACCCGCCGACCAGGCAATTTTCTCGTGTATTTTGTACTGGCCTGACACGGTTTTGGCCGGAATTTTGAATTCCAAAGGCTCATACCATCGAAAAAAGTCTCCCTTGTTCAGTAAGGTCAGGTCACGCTTTTTGAGGTTTATCAACAAGCTGAACTCCCCTCTTGGGATGGTGAATTTCTGACCCGGCTGGATGGTCAGGCTATCCAAGCCATTGACCTTGAAAATCAATTCGGCGGCACACTTCGTTTTACTGGCTATTCTCGCCATCGAGTCTCCGCGGGCAACGACATACTCAGTTTTGTCCGGACCCGGCTGGGTGGAGAAGAACTCCCGCACGTTCAAGCTGCTCAGAAGCCTTTTGGCATCACTGTTCTTTTCGGAATCAGGAAGATTCTGAATGAGCGCCCACAAGATTTTTTCGCCGCTTTCTGTGTTTCCGCGCTCAATTTCGTGGTTCGCCTGCTCAAACATGGTCAGGCCTTGGTCAGGCGTCGGAGTCACAACGGGATGATTGGAACCGAGCTTAAGCTTGTCGGGCTTCTCAAAGAACAAACGGTACCCAAGATATCCCCCGCCCCCAAAAATGCCGATCGCCAGCCCGGCAATAATCAGCACCTTCACCAGATTATTCATCAAGCGCTGCTCCCAACGTGACCTTGATACCCTTACATCTGGCTGGTCTGAGGCGCGGCCCCATCAGGACTACAACATGCCCTTCCGGCGGAAATCCTGGATATTTCCTCCGGCCGACTGATGCATCATCTCAATTGTAAACTTCAATAGGCACACCTCCCATCCCTCATCCACTCCGTGAATCACTGCGCTCGAACTCCGAAGTGCTGCAGGTACTTGACTCGCGACCCGATCGAGAACCGCTTCAACAGAATCGTGGACCAAGCTCTCAGAAAGATCGTCCTTCCGGATTTGAAAGCCGTATTTCAACAGCGCGGAATTTCGATTTTGCAGCATTTCGGCAAATATTCGCGCTTTCTCGCCGAAGCCTTCCAAAGTCAATTTCGAAAGATTTGCCGGAGTGATAATTTGCGGGCGATCTGCCTGTATTCTCCCATCGCGGACACGTATCTCACTAACGCTATCCATGAGTTCGGTAACCAGATAAAAATGAAAGCTAGTGGTACCGAAAGTCTCGATCCTGCGCTCCGGTGACAGGATGACCCTGGTATTTTCAATGGCGTATTGAAGATCGTCCTCTGAATACATAAAGAGTTCGCTCAGCTTAGCCCTATTTGAAGAGGGACACAAACGCAGAGGCTCTCGAAGAGGCTGCTTCGCCCATTCGGCGCTGCTTGCCACGGGATTTTGAGAACCTCATATTTCGCCCGATCTGAGACGTGGCCTCGCGGGTCGGATCTGGTTGCGGATCTGGTACCCCGCTAAGAAAAGATCTTAAAACCGAGAGAGCATCAGTCAGAAGGAGGGGTCGCCTTATCGACAATTAACCGTAGCTGCTCCATGGAAGGCAAGGTGGATCTGTTTCGGGGTTTGATTCCTTACTTTGCGCGTTCTTCGATATAGCGAACGACGTCGCCGACCGTTTGCAGCTTCTCGGCATCTTCGTCAGGAACTTCGACCGAAAACTCCTCTTCGAAGGCCATCACGAGTTCTACCGTATCGAGCGAGTCAGCGCCAAGATCCTCAATAAATGAAGCATTAGGTGTCACTTGTTCAGGATTCACGCCGAGTTGCTCGACAATGATATCCTTCACCTTTTCTTCGATGGATTTCTCTGACATAAATCGATTTTCTCTCGGTTGTGGTTAAGACGTGCCTAGGCTTAATTGCGAAGCTTGGTGATGGCAACTAAATTAATCGCAGCAAATAGCAATAATTTTTTTCCAACGAAAGTTTGACACAATAGCGCGATGGTTTTGAAGGTTTTATCTGGACTCGAGCGACTTTTGTGTTGACCTATCAAATGTAAACGACAACCTAGACGCCCGCGTCCCTGACATGTCCTGCTCACTCTACCTAGCGAGGCCGCGCCTCAGACCAGCGAGATGTAAGATCTCGAGGTCGTGTTGGGGAGCGGCGCCGATTGGGCGGGGCGGCCTCGCTATAGAATCCTTGAAAAGCAAAATCACCCAATGATTCATATGCGGATACAGAAAGAACTTGACCCATCTGCAGGCAGTTTTGCTTTTCGAGGATTCTAGCGCTTTGAAATTTGGAGCTCAATTCAGTTACCTCTAATGCGACCATGACGGATCCCATTCCATCGCTCGAACTTCGATTAACGCCCGATTGGTTAAAGGAGTCGGAGCCGGCAAATCGCTACGCAGACTACGAAGGTGACGATTCTCCGGATCGCCAGCAACGGGGACGGCGCGAACGCAGGGACGACAGGTCCCGGCGGCCAAGCCCGCCGACCGAGCGCCATCGGCACGAGCAAACCGAAAGAAAGCCGGCCACGGGCAATCGGCCGTTGCGGTCGCAGCAGCGTCCAGTCGAGAATCGGTCACTCCCGCAGAAGGGCGAGCGTCAGAGATTTCTGCGCCGGGAAGAGCAGACGACTCGTCCGGAGGTCGAACCCGCACCTGTTCAGATCGATTTTCTTCCGGAAGAACGGGCTTTCTCAAAAATAATCCAGCAAATTAAGCAAGGCCACGTCGCCTATCCCCTTTTTGGTCTCGCGCGGATGTTTTTGGAGCGGCCTGAACGCCACCGAATTCGCGTACGTTCTCTCGATAATCACACGATGATTTATCAATTTGGGGATTATGGACCAGTGGCGATGGACCCGGCTGCTCTTGAGCGCAACGCTTTCAGCGAAAAGAAGGACGAGTACTACGAAACTCAGATCATCGAGAAGGAACCCATCAAGGGCAACTTTTCCTCGGTCGCACGTTGTACGCTCACAGGGAGACTTCTCGGACCTACGAACTATCACGCGTTTCAACCCGCTCTTCGAGCGCTTTACGAGCAGAGATTTAACAGGCGGATGTCTTTTGACGATTACCGGCGGACGATCGAAATAACGAGCGATCCCCAAATCGTCGAGCAATGGAAAGAGGAAGCTCGCAAAGCAATAACGTTTCGCACGAAGGACCAGCAAGATCCTATTGCTTTCGAGAATCCGGCCGCTGTAGAACAGCATTTTCGGACGCACTATCTTCCTACGTTAGTTCGTCCGTGCCTAGCGGCGGAGCTTTCGGGCGAAACAGCGCGCCATCTTCCCGATCGCGGCATTATCGCGGCGATTCGGAAGGCCAGGGACAGAGAGAACCGATTCCCGGCCCAGATTGCGGGTGCGCTTCGGCATGGCCTCAACCAGGCGGGCTTGCACGTCTTCAAACACAAGAAGCGCATCCTCTATATTTCGACGGTGCGTCCGCAGCTGTTCGATCCAAACCAAGCATCTGTTTCTTCCAATCTTGCAGCAATTCTCTCCGCCATACGATCGTACCCAAAGATCTCTCGAAAGCAGCTGGCAGAAAAAGTTCTATCTAAACTTGCCGGAGTGGCATCGCCTGACGAAACAAGCGCCGAATACCAACACGCGAAGACGGCTTTGGCAACCGATCTGATCTGGCTGGCTAAAGCTGGACATGTCATCGAGTTTGCGGATGGAACCCTCGATTTGCCGTTGCCGCCTAAGCAGATCGAGCCAGAGAAGGGAAGCACCACCCCCGCACATCAACCCACGCACTACCCTTCAAATGTCGGAGAAGATCTGAGTCACGAACCTGTTACCGCTGACGGCAATGAATTTGAAGAGAGCTCGGGGGAAGCAATTCCGACGACTGCCGCTGAGGACCGGGAGAAGACAACTTTGCAAACAGACTCGGCTGTCGATTCTTTGGATCATTCTGCGCACCAGCCCGAATCCGATCCGATCGGGGAAACCACAGATGACCCGCGGAAAGGGGTTGGCATCGTGCTGATTCCTTCAACCCAGCCTTCGGAATTGCACGTCGAGAAGCATGACGAGCCTGAGTGCGCAGCCGCGGCATTGGGTTCCCAGGTTGTTTAGGAGCACTAATACAGACCCGAAGCGGCTGTCGAAGGGCTTTCTAGCCGGCGTTTACAGGTACCTGCGGCTCTGCAACTTGCACGAGCAACACCCCTCCAGCGGTTCAAGCGCTTGCACCACCAGTTCCGGGAGAGATGGATCGATGCTTCTTGCAGAGCACGTTGCAGCAGGTTAACCTCGTCACTCCTCCTGCACAACAGGGTTGCTTAACACCCCGATCTTCTCGATTTCGATCTCTACGAAATCACCTTTTTTCAGATACTGCGGCGGATTCATCGCCATGCCTACGCCTTGCGGTGTGCCGGTGAGAATAACTGTTCCTGGATAAAGCGTGGTACTGCCGCTGAGAAACTCTATTAGAGTCGGAACATCAAAAAGCATGTCCGATGTATTCGAACTCTGTCGAGTCTTGCCATTGACGCGGGTTTCGATGTGAAGCGAATTCGGATTCGCGATTTCATCCTTCGTGACGATCGCCGGACCAAGGGGAGCAAAGGTATCAAAGCCCTTTCCTCGGCAAAATTGGCCGCCACCCAGACGCCTTTGCCAATCTCTCGCACTTACGTCGTTGGCCGCGGTATAGCCAAATACATAATCGAGCGCCTGAGTTCGCGAAACATTCTTGCATTCCGAGCCAAGAATGACTGCCAGCTCACATTCATAATCAACCTCGTCGCTCTTCAATTTGGTCGGCAGCACGATCGGATCGCCCGGATTTTGCAGGGTATTCGGGCCCTTCATGAATAGGACCGGTCGTTCTGGAATTTTCGCCCCGGTTTCTTCGGCGTGCTTTCGATAATTAAGGCCGATACAAAGGATCGCCCGCGGTTCGATGGGTGCCAGGACTTTGACCATTTTCGATTCACGATCAGTAACTTCGAATGTTCGGTAGATGTCGCCATGCAAATCAAAGCAGCGACCTCCCGGCTGTTCAGCCGCAAACCGGACATCTCCCTCTTGCGCAAGATAACGGATGATCCGCATGGGGACTAGTAATTGATGTCAATTAGCGAATCAAACCGGTTTCGATTTGAACCGGTTTCAATTTGAGAACCAAGGAGAGAAATGGGACGGCACGAAGGCCATCCCTGGCTAAAATGAATCGTTCCCTTCTTATGAGATGCTGTTGCGCCAGAGACGGGATAGCACGAGAGTCGAGACTCTGAACTGACCGGCTGAGTCCCATGTGTTATGCCATTTAAGCTTTCTTCAAAGTTTAAACCGCGCGGCGATCAGCAGCAGGCGATCGACCAATTGCTGGATTCTTTGCGGGCCGGCAACCGTCATCAGACATTGCTCGGGGTAACGGGATCGGGCAAAACCTTCACAGCCGCGAATGTGCTTGCAGCCCTGGATAAACCGACGCTGGTGATTTCCCATAACAAGACGCTGGCAGCCCAGCTCTATAGCGAGTTCAAGCAATTTTTCCCCGAGAACGCGGTGGAATACTTCGTTAGCTATTTCGATTACTATCAACCTGAAGCCTACATCCCGCGCACGGATACCTACATCGAAAAAGATTCGTCGATCAACGAAGAGATTGAGCGATTACGCCTGTCGGCGACGAGTTCACTCCTGTCACGGGACGATGTGATTGTCGTCGCTAGTGTCTCTTGCATTTATGGCCTGGGTTCGCCGGAGGACTATGCAAACATGGTTTGCGCCGTAGCGCGTGGGCAGGAGATTTCTCGGGAATTTCTGCTCGCAAAACTGGTCGATATGCTCTACGAGCGAAACGATATCGCTCTGACTCGAGGAAAGTTCCGAGTTCGCGGCGACGTAGTCGAAGTGCATCCTGCGACCTTCGATGAAGAAGCGATTCGAATCGAATTCTTTGGCGACGAAATCGATCTCATTACTCGGTTTGACCCTTTGACCGGCCACATGGAGGAAACACTTGACCGATTTATTTTTTATCCGGCCAAGCAATTTGTGACGCCGCATGAAAAGATGCAGCGGGCGCTTAAATCGATTCGAGAAGAACTCGTTGATCGGATAAAGACGTTCGAGACAGAGGGGAAATTCCTCGAGGCGCAACGGGTTAAGATGCGGACCGAGTTCGATCTGGAAATGATGCAAGAGATGGGCTTCTGCAATGGGATCGAAAACTATTCAAGACACCTGAGCGGGCGCCCGCCGGGTTCTCAGCCCTATACGCTCCTGGATTTCTTTCCTAGAGATTTTCTTCTGATCGTGGATGAGTCGCACGCCACAATTCCCCAGATCGGAGGCATGTATGAAGGGGATAGATCGCGGAAGACCGTTCTTGTCGAATACGGTTTTCGGCTGCCGAGCGCGCTTGATAACCGGCCGTTGAATTTTCCTGAGTTCATGAGGATGGCCGGCCAGATTCTCTACATCAGCGCTACGCCTGCGGGGTTTGAAATCCAAAACAGCATCGTTGGAAACCAGGAGTACATTCCTCACGCGCGTTCACGAATTGGGCAGGAAGAAACCGAGCCGGTTTTAGTGCCAATGCTGACGGGGCGTTCCTCTGGTGCGCTTGACGTGCACACGCCGGGCAGTCGTTTGATCGTTCAGCAGATCATCCGGCCAACCGGGCTTTTGGATCCCAAAATTACGATACGCCCTCTCAAACATCAGATTGATGAAACGATTGAACTCTGTCGCAAACGAACGGAGAGCAAGGAACGGGTTCTGATTACCACCCTGACGAAGCGAACGGCAGAAGATTTGACCGATTACCTACGGGACGTCGGCCTCAAAGTCCGCTACTTGCATAGTGAGATCGACGCGATCGAGCGTGTCGAAATATTGCGGTCCCTGCGAGCCGCCGAATTCGACATCCTGGTTGGGATCAATCTTTTACGCGAGGGCCTGGATCTTCCTGAGGTTAGCCTGGTTTGTATACTTGACGCCGACAAAGAAGGCTTCCTGCGAAGCCAGACCTCTCTGATTCAAACGGCCGGACGCGCAGCACGTCATGTTAACGGTGAAGTCGTGCTCTTTGCCGACGCTTATACGGAAAGCATTCAAAAGCTTGTGGCAATCACCGAATATCGCCGGAGCAAGCAAATCGCCCACAACAGAGAGCATGGAATCACACCCACGAGCGTCAAGCGCGCGGTACAGGAGAGCTTGCACACAATTCTGAGGGGCCGCGAGGTTGAGGAATCAGTGATAAGGGAAGGAGGCGGCGATTTCAATATCACCGAAGTGATCAGGGAATTGGAAGAGGAAATGCAAATGGCCGCAGCCAATCTTGAATATGAACGGGCTGCGCTTGTGCGCGATCAGATCATGGAGCTCAAGAGAGGAAGCACGACCGGGATTGAGCCGAAGAGACGACCGGTGCAATATGGAGCGGGCAAAGCCCGCCGAGCTGCCAAATCAAAGAGACGCTAGCCCGCAAAAATCACGCGCTGTAAAGAGCGGCGCGCTCATTGCGGGCTAGCCTTGGGCTAACCGGTGAACTTCTTGGGGCTCCAGCGGTCTGAAGCTCCATCAAGCGCGGTAACAGAGCTGGGGGCCAGCAGATCACGGGTGATCAAAAGGTAATGTTCAATTTTTGCTTGCGTGCCGGCGTGCAATTCCAACACGCGGTCCAGGATATCGCGTTCGCTTTTGGTAAGGTGGCCCTCAAGAAGCAGATACTCCCGCCAGGTTGGCGCGACCGCCTCCATCCTGAATACGGATCGTTGAGAAAGGTTCTCATAAAGGCGCACGCTTGATGCACCGTTCCGTAAATAAATCCGCCTGAGTTCGCGCATGAGGTCGAGGAACTGGACACGGCTCTTGGGGTCGATCGTTATCTCGGCGACAACGGCTATCGGACCTTCATCCGGCTGCGGCGGTTCGGGGAACTCGGGCGCTCGCAAAGGAGGCGCAGGTTCGGGGTTGACTGTGCGGGCGATGTCGATCGACAACGGACCAGCGACCGAGAGATTCAAACAGACAAGCAACGCGGCCAACAACAGCGTGTATTCGAAGCCGGTGAAAGTCGCGGCGGAACCCCAGGCCAGCCCACCCAGCGCTATGCCGCCTTGAGACACCATCAATTGAGCCGCGTTCAGGCGGCCGCGCGTCCAGCCCGGCATGGCTTGTTGAGCAGCGACCCATAGCTCGGATGCAGCTAGAGTCCAGCCCATGCCGGCAAGCGCTGCTACCAGCATAAACGCTTCCAGGTTACGAACCGCGGCCATCAGAAAATAGACGATAGCAAGCAGCACGCTTGCCAAGATGGTCACTTGATTCGGCGTGAATTTTTCCCTGGCCCAAGGGACCACAAATACCGCGCCCAGCAATGAGCCGATTCCCATGCTGGTGAAGAGGACTCCGAGGCTGGACGGAGTGAGTTTAAGCGCCTGAAGCCCTACCACTGGCAGGAGTGAGGGAATAACGGAAATGAGAAGGGCGAACAGGAATGCCCGAAACAGCACAACCTGCATGGTCTGGGAGTAGCGTACGTACCTTACCGCTCCGACAAACGATTCAACCAGACTCTCAGTGGGCAGCGCCGGTTTTTTTCTTTTTTGCCGCCATTGCAGGATGGAGGTCAAAACGAGCAGGAAGGCGACTGCATTCAGACCGAAGAGTGCAGTCGGCCCGATTAGCGGAAGGAGCACACCGCCGAGCGCCGGCCCGATGATGCTCGATATGTTCAGTTGAACACCTCCAAGGACAATAGCCGAGGGGAGCTCTTCTTTGGAGACAACGTCAGGCACAACAGACATCCACGCGGGAGCATTACATGCAAATCCGACACCCAAAACAAATACTGCCGCAAGGATGACCGCCGGGCTCAGCAAGTGAAGCAAAGACAAAAAAGCAAGGCCGCCTGCCGCAAGGGAAAGCCAAATATGCATCACACACAAAATGGTTTTGCGGTTGGCCATGTCTGCGACTGCGCCAGCCGGAAATGTGAGCAAAAAGAAAGGCAAGGAAGCAGAGGTTGAGAGCAATGACAACAAAAGCGGCGAATTAGTCAGGGTGTTCATCACCCAGGTCGCCGCCATATCATGCGCCGCAACACAGCAACCGGATAAAACGCTCGCCACCCAAAGATTGCGAAACGTGTGATTTCGCAGAGCGGTCCAAATCGATGTCGTGCTCATCGGCGAACTCTAACGATGCCGAACCGAACCGCCAGCTCAGAATGGAGGGGCGACGGGGTCGGGCTGATCAGCGTTCACAATTATCCGTGGATCTGCGACTCGTGTTAAGAACTCGGAATCGAACAACTTGGTAAGGGCAGATCTCCGAGCTGGTTCGCCAAGAACGGCCGCCTCGGAGATGTGGCCTTACCACTCTGCCTCGCAAGAACGGCCGCCTCGGAGATGCGGCCCTACCACTCTGCCTCGCCAAGAACGGCCGCCTCGGAGATGCGGCCCGACCACTCTGCCTCGCAAGAACGGCCGCCTCGGAGATGCGGCCCTACCACTCCGCCTCGCAAGAACA
>Ga0182033_10001788_pt1 | contig 10812 bp, 9 predicted proteins | sample tim00Cox0000000H_FD_125968 | JGI IMG/M metagenome (GOLD analysis project Ga0182033, IMG submission 125968) | Lab enrichment of tropical soil microbial communities from Luquillo Experimental Forest, Puerto Rico - timezero.00C.oxic.00.000.00H | ecosystem: Environmental > Terrestrial > Soil >...
GATGGTGTCGCCAATACGCTCTGGTCCATTGCTCAAATCGAACTGCACCAGCAACACTTTCAACAAGCCTTCGAGCGTTTAGCTGATTCCTATGCCATCAATCTCAAACTGGGGCGGCTGGACGGGATCTGCTGCGTTGGCCTGGACTTTGGCCAGCTACTTTGTGCTGCAAGCCGGCGTGTAGAGGGCCTAGCTGTGTTGGAGAGATCCCGTGATGGTTTCGCTAAACTTGGTCGGTCAGAGAATACACGCTACGTGCAGTCTATTATCAACGAGATCCAGAGCAAATAGGAGAGCGGGAGATTCCCATGGGGTCACGCTGCCGACAAGGCTTTCGCTCTGCCTTTGGGGCGCGGACAAATCCCCAGGACCTTGCTTGCTGTTTTCTACCGCAAAAACTGGGCTGGGAGCGGGAACGCCGTCTCGCCGTCTTGCGAGCGAGTCGCTCGATCAGACCAGGCTCGGCTTCTTTCAGTCAATTGGTATCAAATAAGGGCAAGCCGTTCGCGCCAGACGAGCGGATGAAGAAGATTCTAACGGAAGCCGCCGGCATAAGTGATGCTACCGCCCGAACCATTGGCTACCCAAACAGCGCTTGGCAACTTCCGTTCGTTGGCGGTTACAAGTTTCAGACCGAACCCGGTATAATGCATTTGGATGGCTATAATGTATGCTGCGCCCCCCTCACTGGACGACGTGGAAAGAGGCCTCCCGGCGGAAGGTCTTCAAAGCGGCAGTAGCTAAGGAATCGGGAGGAGTTGGGTTTTTGATCGGGTTTTTAGAATGGTTATAAAAGCGTGCCTTGGCTATTATGAAGGCAAAAGCTAGACCGGAGATAAGTGCGGGAAACAATGGGTCAAAATATTATGAAAAGAGCTATGATTAATAGAAATGCGATGAACATCTCCGCATTGGAAGACATCCTTTGCTCTGGCACCCTTCCAGATGACTTGTAAGCTTTGGTTCGTCGAAATGCCCTTCACTCAACGACGGACTTGATTGGAAGGTCCTTACCAAGCGAGGCCGCTTCACCATGTCGACGCTGCTCCCAACCCGACCTTAATACCCCTCAACCTCGCCGGTCTGAGCCGCGGCCTCGCCAGTGCGTTAAAACTACCAAGGGAATTATGAAGCGTAAAAGTCGAGGCGCCAAGTCGTCAGAAAGTATCGCCCTTCGACGACGAGCACGAGAACGAGTTCTCAACTTCGGAGTTTAGGTTTTAGATCGAGTGCGATGAAGGTGGTAATTCAGCGGGTAGCAAAGGCTTCGGTCACAGTACAAGAGCGTCTCGTCAGTGAAATTGGCCTCGGGCTTCTCATTTTGCTCGGCGTACAGGAAAGCGACACCGAGCAGGAACTCGATTGGCTCGTTGGGAAGGTTTCTCGGCTCAGGATTTTTCCCGACCAGACGGGCGCCATGAATCGATCGGTTCAGGATGTCGGCGGTGGACTACTTGTCGTCAGCCAGTTTACGCTTCTGGCTGAGACCCGGAAAGGGAATCGACCTTCCTTCATTCGCGCGGCGGCTCCGGACCTAGCCCGGCGAATTTACGAACGGTTCTGTCTGAGGTTAGAACAAGAAATCGGAAGGCCGGTTGGGCGCGGCGTTTTCGGAGCTCACATGCAACTTAGCTTGGTTAACGACGGGCCCGTGACAATCTGCATGGATACTGATAGCCTGTCCCCGAAATAGCATGCCTTTCGCCTGGAAGCGAAGTTTGTTTTCTCAGGCGCCAGCGACGGCATTTACAGTTGAAGCAGGGCTCATTGTGCCCTTGAACTTCGGGGGATCGTCCTCTTTTACGCCAAAATTCGACGCATAAAGCGAGCTGACTTTTTCCATTTCCTCATCGGCTAAATCAGGAGCTTCGCTGGCCGCAGCGAATTCAGATAACTGCTTTTCGTCATAAATATTCGGCAACACTGAAGCAACACGTTCATCTTTTAGAAGCCAGAGCAATGCTGCCTGCCCTAGCGTTCGGGAAGGAGATTCCAAAAATCGAAGCTGCTCCACTTTTCTTACGCCGTTCACAAGCCAGGAGCGTGGGCGATGACTCCGGTGATCGCCCGGCGGGAACTTGGTCTCCAGCGTGTAGCGACCCTCTAGCATACCTGAGGAATGCGGCACCCGAATCAGGAACATCGTATCTCTTCCTGACTGAGTCGCAGCGTTATGAATTGCTGCGCCAGGATGTTGTTCCAGCATGTTATAAATATGTTGCACACTCGTCACTGGCCGCTCCTTGACGCAATTGATCCCTTCGTACATCCATCCGATCGCCGGTCCTAAAGCAATCCCGTAAAATCGCACCCATCCTTTGTCGCGCATCCTTTCCAGCGTTTCCCAGATTGAGTCCTCCCTCACCTGCGGCATGCGAATATTGTGTAATTGCAAAAGGTCGATTCGGTCCGTTTGCAGGCGTCTTAACGCGGCTTCTGTGGCGCGAATCAAAGCCTCAGGCGAAAAGTCCTGCGGTATTTCGCGCTGACCGCGCCGTTCATTTCCGTAATGCACAAAGTCGTATCCGATCTTTGTGGCCATCACAATCTGATCGCGCTGCTGCCGGAACGCCTTCCCTAGCAATTCTTCGCTCAAGCCGTTCCCGTAGGTATCCGCGGCGTCGTACAGCGTGATGCCCAGATCCAGCGCCTTTCGCATCAGACCGACGGCCTGGTCCGCGGTAAAGTCGCCCCACCAACCCGTCGAGACCGTCCAGAGCCCAAAGCCGACTTCGCTTACGGTCAGATCGGTGTTGCGATAAGTACGATATTTCATTGCGATGATCAGTATGTCTTGGGGGAACCGGGTCGTCAACGGAGCGGCGCATTCGGCCACACTCCTGGAAAAGCAAAGCTGATTATAGCCAAAAAATCTCACGAGAACTTGGCCTTGTGAGATTTTTTGGGCTAAATGCTTGCAACTCTTGCGAGGAGAGGTTCAGCTACCAGAGCTTCTGACGTCCGTATTGGGAGCCTGGGCGTAGAATTGAAGGGAGAATTCATCATGCAACCTGTACAAACGTTCAACGTAGCACCCCGTTTGCCGGAGGTCTTGGAACCACTTCGGGAAATGGCTCACAATCTTTGGTGGACCTGGGAACCAGACGCGCGCCGGCTCTTTCGGCACCTGGATACCGAGTTATGGGATCGAACGAACCATAATCCGATTCGTATGCTCCAACTTTCCCGTCAGGCGCGCCTCCTGGAACTTTCCGTAGATGACGATTACATCCGCGAGATGCAGAGCGTCTACCAGAAATTTGCCGCCTACATGCGAAGGACCGATACCTACGGAAAGCTCAGGATCACGGCGCCGCGAATCGCCTATTTTTCTGCAGAGTTCGGGTTCCATGAATCGGTTCCAAACTATTCAGGCGGCCTGGGAATCCTTTCCGGCGATCATTGTAAATCAGCGAGCGACCTTGACCTGGATTTTTGCGCGGTAACGCTCCTCTACAGACACGGCTACTTCAAGCAGCAGATTAACAAGGACGGATGGCAAGAGGCGGCAAGCCTGAACCAAAACTTCAATCATCTACCGCTGCTCGAAACCAAAGTCGGCGGCGAACCGCTTCACGTTACGGTCTCAATTCTGGGCCGCTCCGTTGTAGCGAAGGTCTGGGAATTGCAAATCGGCCGTATAAAGCTCTACTTGCTCGATACCGACATTCAGCAGAACGCACCGGAAGACCGATTGATCACCGAACAACTGTACGGCGGCGACCTGGAGATGCGGATACGGCAGGAAATTGTACTCGGTATTGGCGGCGTCAGAGCCCTGGACGCGCTTGGCATTAAACCCGAGGTTTATCACATGAACGAGGGCCACTCGGCCTTTCTTGCCCTGGAGCGCATTCGCCAGCATGTCCAGAACAAAGGTCTTGATTATTACACGGCATTGCAGGTCGTCGCAGCTTCCAACGTCTTTACCACCCATACACCTGTGCCGGCCGGACATGATGCCTTTCCCCGCGATATGATGGCACGCCATTTCTCCAGGTACGCGGAAAATTTTCGGATCAGCTTCGACGATTTCTTTCGTCTCGGACAACCCATGGTCAACGCGCCGGATGCTTTTAGCATGACCATCCTCGCGCTTCGAGTCAGTCGGCATGCAAACGGAGTGAGCAAACTTCATGGCACGGTGAGCCAGGAATTATGGAAAGACGTCTGGGCCGGCGTTCCTTTACAAGAAGTTCCGATTACCAGCATCACCAATGGAGTCCACACCAAAACATGGACTGCACCGGAATTTCACCGGATCTATTCCAGGTTTTTGGGACCAGACTGGGAAGAGCATCTTACAGATTCGGAGTATTGGCGCCGCGTAATTGACATCCCTGACGACGTTCTTTGGGAAACTCACCAATTGCTCAAAAGCCGTCTGATTGATTTTATCCGGGATCGTCTGCGCCGCCAGCGGATCCGGCTCGGCGAATCCCCGGAACAACTGCGCAAGATCAACAGCATTCTCAATCCAGACATCTTAACGATCGGGTTTGCTCGCCGCTTTGCGACCTACAAGCGCGCCACGCTGCTGTTCAGTCAGAAAGAGCGACTTCTGCGCCTGGTGCAAAACGCTGAGCGCCCGGTGCAATTTATTTTTGCCGGAAAATCTCATCCGAAGGATGAGCCCGGGAAGCGGTTCATACAGGAGGTTTACAATCGATCGCGAGAATCCGGCCTGGAGCATACATTAGTCTTCGTGGAAGACTATGACACCTACATCGGACGCCGCATGTATCAGGGCGTCGATCTCTGGCTTAACAACCCCCTTCGCCCCTTGGAGGCTAGCGGAACCAGTGGAATGAAATTGCCGCCTAACGGAGGGCTGAATCTCAGCGTCCTGGATGGGTGGTGGTGTGAGGGGTACAACCGTAAAAATGGTTGGGCGATAGGCCCAGAGATTACTCAGGGAACACCCGAATTTCAAAACGAGGTCGATGCAGACAGCCTCTTTAATATCCTGGAGAATCAAATCATCCCGCTTTATTACGCCAAGCCGGACGGTCGGATTCCGGTGGCCTGGATACAGTTGATGCGTGAATCAATGCGCAGTGTCACTCCTGTCTTTAACACTCACAGAATGGTCAAAGAGTACACCGAACGCCTCTATGAACCGGCTGCAGAAGGTTACAAAGCTCTTAGCGCAAATGGATGCCGGGCTGCGGTGGAATTAGCGCAATGGAAGCATAGCACGCGCTTGGACTGGCCCCATGTCCGAATTGAATCGGTCGAAACATCCCAATCCGGGCGAGCCTCTCTGTTTGTTGGGGATAAACTCGAGATTACCGCACACGTATTCCTCGGCCCGGTCCAGCCAACTCATGTTCGAGTTCAGGCCTATGTTGGTGAATCCAATAACGGGACGCTTCGTAATCCGTACACTGTCGATCTTCTAGAGGTCGAAAAAACAACCACCAATGGAGTCTACCGTTTTAGCGGAATGATTCCCGCCTCCGAAAGCGGAAGCTACGGATTTAACGTCCGCGTCATTCCGACGCATCCACACCTGGTCCAGGAGCACGAACTCAGGTTGATTACTTGGGCGAAATAAGTGCCGCTGGCTTTATCCACCTGCTGGAATTCAAGCCGTCACTCGCACGGAGACGAGATGTTGGCCGAAATCTCTTCTCTCGGATTTGATTATATCGAACTTGGCAAAGGCATTCGAATCTCGCAGTGGAAAGGGATTGAACGGTTCCTGGCCAATTATCCGTTGCGAGTGACAAGTCTCCATAATTTCTGTTCCCTGCCCGCCGGCATTGATGTCGCCGGGCCGGACCGTTATGAATGCACCGCTGTTCGAGCTGAAGAAAGAGCACGTGCGCAAATTCATGCTTTGCGCATCATCGATTACGCCCGGAGACTCGGCGCAAGGTATGTCGTCATGCATCTGGGTTCAGTTCCAATGGCTCTTTATACAGAGCGACTGTGCAAACTTATCAATTCAGGACGATATCTGAGCCGCTCTTACGTGGCAATGAAACTGGAGGCAATTCAGAAAAGGGAGGCTAACTCCTGTTTTGATCGCGTTGTCCAGTGGCTTAAGCCCGTTCTCGATCACGCGGCTTCGGCAGGCGTCATGCTTTGCATCGAAAACCGTGTTGGAATCGAGACTTGCCCTTCCGAACGAGAATTTCGCCGGCTCTTTTCCGAGGTCGGCACGCTCGGCTACTGGCATGATTTCGGGCACGCACAAGTTCGACACAATCTTACGCTTCTGGATCATGCCGAGTGGCTCTCCGAAATGTCATCGCACTTGATGGGATGCCACATTCATGACGTCCTCTTTCCCTGCTCCGATCACCAGGTGCCTTTTAGCGGGATGATTGATTTCGCAGCATTGTTAAGCACGATTCCCACCGCTGTGCCACTCGTTTGGGAGTTAGATCCGCGAGCATCTAAGGACCAGATCACGAGCGCACTCACTCGTTGGAGACAGGAATTTTCTTAGCAGGTCTCCCTTTATGCTGCGGCCACGAGTTCTGGTAAACTTTGCGATGACGGTCGATGGCAAGGTATCGACCGTCAAACTTGGCCCGGCTAATTTTACTTCGCGCCATGATAAGCGGCGATTGCTCGAAATCCGTTCCCTCGGCGACGCCCTTATCGTCGGCAGGAATACGGTTCAAACAGACAATATGTCGATGGGTCTGCCGGATGAGGATTTGCGGAAAGCCAGACGGGAGCGAGGCCAAAGCGAGTATCCCCTCAGAGTTGTCGTTTCGAACTCCGGAGACATCTCTACACAGCTCAATATTTTCAGGCATCAATTCTCGCCAATTGTAGTTTACTCGACCACCCGAATGAGTTCAGCCAATCGGGAGGCGCTCAAAACGCAGGCGCAACTGCATCTGAACGAAGGCGAGAGAGTGCACCTTCCGGACGTCCTGGAGGACCTTTATCTGAAGCACGGCGTCCGAACATTGGTTTGCGAAGGGGGTCCCGGTCTCGCCAGGTCGCTCGCAGAAATCGACGCTATTGATGAGCTTTTTTTGACGGTCGCTCCGTTGCTCTTTGGGGGCGCTGAGGCTCCCGGGCTAACCGGACATCAAGGACCGTTTCTCTCCGCCAGCCGGTTTTACCAGCTGGAATCAATAAAAGTCTTATCTGCAGAGTGTTATCTTCATTACGTCTCAAAAGCAGTGGCATGCATCGAACAAACTCGATAGTTATGAATGCCCCGGAGGGGGCTATTTTTGAGGCCGCAGCGGATCTGGAGCGCTGGCCGACCTTTCTTCCCCACTATCGGTACATTCGTTACTACGAGAAGAATCCCGTCCGCAACGTGGTAAAGATGGCCGCAAAACGAGGATTTATTCCGATTGCATGGACCTCAGAACAAATCATCGACCGGGAGCATCGTCAGATTCGTTTCAGGCACCTGAAAGCGTGGACCAAGGGGATGAAGGTGATGTGGCGATTTCAAACGTTGCCGTCGGGCGTCAAAGTAGAAATTGTTCATGATCTCGCTTTCCGGATTCCTTCTCTAGCTCCCCTGGCGGAGCTGATCATTGGGGGCGCATTCATCAATCCTATCGCCACGCAGACGCTGAGACACATGAAAGCATACGTGGAAAAACGATGAGACGAGCAGTGATCACCGGCGTCGGCCCCATCACGCCCATCGGAATCGGAAAACGCGAGTTCTGGGACGCGATCAAAAGCAAGAAATCCGGGATTGCGACTGTTTCGAAGTTTGATGCCTCGATTTTCAGATCAACCAATGCGGCCGAAATTGTCGATTGGCATCCGGAGAAGTTTTTCCCAGCGCATCGGCTCAGAAGGCTTGACCGGTACGCCCAATTTTCCGTCGGCTCAGTCAAGCTCGCTTTAGAAGACAGTGGTCTGGAATATTCGCCTGACAAACCCCTTCATCGTGTCGGTGTCAGTTTCGGGACGGCGCTCGGAGGAGTGTCGAATGCTGAGATGCAACACAAGGCGTTTGTGGAAGGAGGCCCCAAATCAGTCCATCAAAAAACCTTGGCTTTGCAAGTCTTTGGCGGATCGGCCCATTCAAATATCGCAATCGAGTTCGGCTTTCGAGGCGTAGGCACTACGAACTCCAATAGCTGCGCAAGCGGAAATGTGGCCATTGGAGAGGCCCTGCGATACATCCGTGATGGCTGGGCGGATGTCATGATCGCAGGTTCGGCGGAGGCCCCCTTAAGTCCACTGACGTTCGGGGCCTTCGCTTTCATCCGAACGATGAGTCGCGCCCACCCTGCTGTGGCCTGCCGGCCCTTCGACCTCAAGCGCGACGGATTCGTCATGGGCGAAGGAGCCGCCAGCCTTGTTCTTGAAGAGTATGAACATGCGAAAGCCCGTAACGCCGAGATTTACGCCGAAGTCATCGGCTACAGCCTCAATAATGACGCCTTCCACATGACGACGCCCCTGCCCACCGGTGAGTCGTGTATTCGCGCAATGCGCGATGCGCTCGATTATGCGCGGCTCAGCGTCGACCAGGTGGATTACATCAACGCTCACGCCAGTTCCACGCAATTGAATGATGCAAATGAAGCGTTCTGCATCCGAAAGGTTTTCGGCACGCGGGCCAGCCAGCTGCCGGTTAGCGGAACAAAGGCTTATTACGGACACCCGCTGGGTGCAAGCGCCGCAATAGAAGGCGTGATTTGCGCCTTGGCCATTCGCGAAGGAGTGATACCGCCCACCCTCAATTATCAGTATCCGGATCCGGCTTGCGATTTGGATGTGGTTCCTAACGAGCCTCGCGAAAAGGTTCTGACCCATGTCATGAGCAATGCGTTCGGCTTTGGAGGCATTAACTCATGCGTTATCTATAAGAAGGTTTGAAATAATCGCTTGTGCCAGATCCCGCGGCGTTCTACCTAGATTTGTGAAAGGAATCTTGATGGTTCCGCCGACTATTGAATGCCGGAGTGGCAAGCTCAATTAGGCGGCCGTGGCTGAGCAGCCGCCCGAGAATTCCGAATAAAAGACAACGAATCAAAATGAGCACGACCCCCTTGACTCAGCGTCACGAATGGCAGGCGCTTTTGAAGCACTATGAAACCATTAAAGGCGCCTCGCTTCGACAGCTTTTCGCAGACGACCCGAAGCGCAGCGAACGGTTCACTTTGGAAGAGGTCGGTCTTTATCTCGACTACTCAAAGAACCGTATCACGGAGGAAACCCTCCGCTTATTGCTCGATCTTGCGATGAGCGCCGACCTCCGCGACCGCATCGATGCCATGTTTCGAGGTGAGAAAATCAACATTACTGAAAAGCGGGCGGTTCTGCATGTGGCTCTCCGCGCCACGCGGGATCAATCGATCGTCGTTGACGGCGACGATGTGGTGCCGAAGGTTCATGAGGTGCTGGATCGGATGTCCGACTTTTCCGACCGAGTCAGAAATGGCGAATGGAAGGGTTATACGGGAAAAGCAATCCGCAACGTTGTTAATATCGGCATTGGCGGTTCTGATTTGGGTCCGGTGATGGCCTACGAAGCATTGCGACATTATAGCCGGCGCGATTTGACATTTCGCTTTGTCTCTAATGTTGATGGAACCGATTTCGCTGAGGCGACCCGCGATCTTGCCGCTGATGAGACCCTTTTCATCGTCGCCTCCAAGACATTCACCACGCTTGAAACAATGACCAACGCCCAAACCGCGCGTCAGTGGGCGCTGGCGGCTTTGCATGATGAAGAGGCGATCGCGAAGCATTTCGTTGCCCTTTCGACCAACGGCGCCGAAGTTTCGAAGTTCGGGATCGATACCGCTAACATGTTCGGTTTCTGGGACTGGGTTGGCGGTAGGTATTCGATGGATTCCGCAATCGGATTGTCGACGATGCTTGCGATCGGACCAGAAAACTTCCGCGCGCTCCTGGCCGGTTTTCATGCCATGGATGAACATTTCCGCCATGCGCCGTTCGAGCGCAACCTGCCGGTGCTACTGGGCTTGCTGGCGGTCTGGTACAACGATTTCTTCAATGCGCAAACGGTTGCTATTCTGCCCTACGATCAATATTTGAAACGATTCCCAGCCTATCTTCAGCAACTGACGATGGAAAGCAACGGGAAGCACGTCAACCTTGAGGGCAAGACCGTCGATTACGAGACCGGACAGATCTATTGGGGCGAACCCGGCACAAATGGCCAGCACTCATTCTATCAGCTCATTCATCAGGGAACAAAATTGGTGCCATGCGATTTCATTGGCTTTTGCCAATCCCTGAATCCCCTTGGAAATCATCACGATCTTCTGATGTCCAACGTATTTGCCCAAGCCGAGGCGCTAGCCTTCGGTAAAACTGCCGAAGAGGTAAAAAAGGAGGGAACTCCCGATTGGTTGGTTCCCCATCGAACCTTCGAGGGCAACCGGCCATTGAACACGATTCTTGCGGAACGGCTCACGCCGGAGATTCTTGGCAAACTGGTTGCGCTCTATGAACACAGCGTCTTTACCCAGGGCGTAATCTGGGACATCGACTCCTTCGATCAATGGGGAGTGGAGCTTGGCAAAGTTCTGGCCGCACGAATCATTCCGGAACTAGACGACTCCAAAGATCCCGATCTGAAGCATGACAGCTCGACAAACGCGCTCATCCGACATTACCGCAAACTGAAGAACGCACACTAGCGCGACGGAGTCCTCTCTCTAGCGAGGCCGGTGACGTTTCGCTGGCCCATGATGGGCAGGGCTCGTCCGTCCTTGTGTGTGTGTTTAGCGAGCGCATACGTGCACGGAAATGTGGTAGGGGCGGATCTCCGAGCCGCCCGAGGAGGGTGACGGTGCAAGCCATGAACCGGCCGGCTCGGAGATCCGGCCCTACCAACAC
>Ga0182033_10001799_pt1 | contig 10778 bp, 9 predicted proteins | sample tim00Cox0000000H_FD_125968 | JGI IMG/M metagenome (GOLD analysis project Ga0182033, IMG submission 125968) | Lab enrichment of tropical soil microbial communities from Luquillo Experimental Forest, Puerto Rico - timezero.00C.oxic.00.000.00H | ecosystem: Environmental > Terrestrial > Soil >...
CGCGGCTCAAAAATTCTCCAGACTCAGCACTTCGGTATCGAGATCGTAGGCGAAAATCTCGGCGTGGCGGCCCCAATTGATGACCGTCTCCAAGACGCGCGTGGCCTCTTCCTCGGATAAGTAATCCTCGAGCTCGCGCAAAAATCGAGCCGCAGGGGCGCGATGGCCGGGCCGCTCGTCGAGGACCCGCCTGATATGGGCTGCGAGCGGCACATGCTTCAGCAGCGCTTCTGCAAAGATCTGCTTACGGGTCAGCATGTCGGCCGCGGCATAAGCGCGGCCCGACGGCGTCAGCTCGATGTCGCCGCCACTGACGTGAGCAAAACCGAGCAGCTGCAGTGTTTCGATCAGCGGAAACAGCTCGTCCATCACGAGGTTCTCCTCGTCGGCGAGATGCGGCAGATCGGCACGGCCGTGGTAGGGAGCCTCGGTCAGATTCTCAATCAGACCGGAGAGCTGCTGGACCGAAGCATCGGGGAGACGGTGGCCGATGCCGATGGATTCCGGCTTCGCCCCACGCCGCCCGTCACGGCCGGGCTCCGTCGTCAGCAACGTATAGACCTGGTCGACAATCTGGCGAAATGTGGTGCTCTCGGTGGAACGCGGCCGCGGCAGCGCGATCGGGATTTGGGCGCGGATCCGTCCGGGATCACTGCTGAAGATCAGAATGCGGTCGGCAATTTCGACCGCTTCCTCGATATTGTGCGAAACGAACACCATCCCCAGGGTCGGAATTCGGCGGTCGTCCCACAGATCGAGCAGGTCGCCGCGCAAGGTTTCCGCGGTCAGGACGTCGAGCGAGGAAAACGGCTCGTCGAGCAGGAGCACTTCGGGATCGACGACGAGCGCACGGGCGAAGCCGACGCGCTGCCGCATGCCCCCTGACAGCTCCTTTGGATAGGCATTCTCGAACCCGTCGAGACCGATCAGGTCGATCGCATTGACCGCCCGATGGCGCCTTTCGGCGGCGGAGACGCCGAGCGCCTCGAGGCCGAGCTCGACATTGCCGAGGACAGTCAACCAGGGGAACAGAGCATAGCTCTGGAACACCATGGCGATGCCGCGGACCGGCTCAGTAACCTTCAGGCCGCGATACGCGATAGAGCCCTCGCTCGGCGCCACGAGGCCCGCGAGAAGCCGCAGAAACGTCGACTTCCCCGACCCCGATTTGCCGAGGATCGCAACGATTTCGCCGTCGCGCAGGGCAAAATCGATATGGTCGAGCACGAGCCGCGCGAGATGGTCGGGGCTGCGATACGTCTTCGATACGGCCTCGGTACGCAGTAGAGGGACGGTCATCAGCGATTCTTTCGCGCTAAAATTCACCGCGGAGACACCGGGGCCACAAAGGGACTGTATCACACGACCGATTCCCCGCGTCCTCCGTGTCTTGCGGTGGAATCACAATTAATCGAGGCGCAGGCGTTCGGCAGCGAGATCGTAGAGGCGGCGCCACAGCAGGCGATTGAAAGCGAGCACGTACAAACAGAGGACGCCGATGCCAAGCGCGATGCGGGCTCCGTCGCCTTCGGCGGTGGTGCGGGCGATATAGGCGCCGATGCCGGTCGCGGTCAGCGTTGTGTTCCCCCACTGGACGATTTCGGCGACGATGCTCGCATTCCACGAGCCGCCGGCGGCGGTGACGGCCCCGGTGACATAGGCCGGAAAGATCGCCGGCAGCAGCACCCTTCGCCACCACAAGAACCGCCTCACCCCCAGATTCTGGGCCGCGCGCTGCAGTTCGGTCGGCAATGCCGTGGCGCCGACGATGACGTTGAACAGGATGTACCACTGCGTCCCGAGAATCATTAGCGGGCTGAGCCAGATCTCCGGGTTCAGCCGGAAGTGCAAGATGAGGACCACCGCTGCCGGAAAGAACAGGTTTGCCGGAAAGGCGGCGGCGAACTGCACGATCGGTTGAACCCGATCGGCGAGGCGCGGCCTCAGCCCGACAGCGACGCCGATCGGAACCCAGATCAGCGAAGCGATAACGATCAGGATCAGCACTCGCACCGCGGTGATGAGACCGAGCAAGAACACCCGTCCGATTTCGGCCGGGTCGACGCTCTCGCGGATGAACGCGACGACCCACAGAGCGGCCAACGCCGCGACGCCCAAGAGCGCAATATCGAACAAGCGTTCCAGGCCGCGGCGGCGCTGCCGCTCGACCGCGGCGCCCCGCCGCCGAGCGAGGGCGACAATGGCTTCGTCGATGACGCGATTGACTGCGAGCACCCCCGTCTGGACCAGGTCGAACAGCTGGGCGCGTTGCAGCACGATCAGAAACCAGGGCCGAACGGTTTCTTGGTCGGCCGAAGGGTCGGCCTGAAACTTGCTCGACCAAGCGAGCAACGGCCGGAACAGCAGCTGGTCGTAGAGCACGATCACGACAAACATGACGAGGACCGCGTAACCAATTGCCGCCAGATCGGATTGACTGATTGCGGTGGCGATGTAGGAACCGACACCGGGGAGCATGATCGTCTGGCCGGCTACGGTGATGGCCTCCGACGCGACCACAAAGAACCAGCCGCCCGAGACCGACATCATCATGTTCCAGGCCAGCGAGGGGATCGCATGCGGCACTTCGAGCCGCCAGTACCGCTGCCACGGCGAGAGATGATACATCCGCGCCGCCTCGATTAGCTCGGCCGGTACGGTGCGCAGCGACTGGTAGACGCTGAACGTCATGTTCCAGGCCTGCGAGGTGAAAATCGCGAAAATCGCGGCGCATTCAACGCCCAGCAGGCGGCCCGGGAACAGCGCGATAAAACCGGTCACGGTGATCGACAGGAAGCCGAGGATCGGCACTGACTGGAGGATGTCGAGCACCGGGATCATGATCTTTTCGGCCTGACGGCTTTTGGCTGCCACCGCCGCGTAAGCGAGACTGAAGACGAGAGAGGCGACGAGCGCAGCGGCCATGCGCAGCACGGTTCGCAGGGCGTATACTGGCAGTTGCCACGGATCGAGGCTGATCGGCAGGACCTCCCCGACCCGGTAATGCGCGCTCATCGCCAGACCGCCCCACGCGACGAGGGTGATCCCTCCCAGCACGATCGGCAGAGCGACTAGATCCCAATAGTTCGGACGCAGGCGGGAGGGCCAGGCGATCAGGGGCAAGCCCCAGCGCTGTTGCATAACCCCTCTCAAAGACAACGACCAGAGCGCGGCAGGTTTCCCGGTAAGCTAACAGCCCGGGAGTGACGGGGTCGATCTGATGATGGCGACCGTAAAATTGCCGCAGTGTCATGACAATCTGCTCTGATGGCATGTTTTGAAATACCCGCCGGCTGGACCAAGGATACCCCCCGGTGGGGATGCCGGTTTACAACCTACGCGAGATTTTGCTGCTGATTCGCTGCAGATAAGTCAAAGGGCAATATTGTATACAATTCTTGATTGCAGCCTACGCGGCCGAAGATTGTCTTTAGGGCAACATCGGCTTATTTTTCTTAAAGGTAGTTTTGGAGCCGATTCTGACCATTCTCGACCTTGACCGGCTGCGCGCGGCACCGTTGTCTCGGGATCCGTTCGATTTCGTCATCGTCCAAGATTTCGTCCACCGCTGCGAGCTGGGCTTGGTGATCGCCGATTTTCCCGACATTCGCGATCATGGCAGCTACCCGGCCGATACGCTCAAGCACGGGCCCGCCTTTGCGCGTCTTCTTGCGGCGTTGACGGGGCCGATGCTTCGGGAAGTGATCGAGGAGAAATTCGCCATCGATCTCAATGGGCGCCCGACGATGGTGACGGTGCGAGGCAAGAGTGACGGCAAGGACGGCCGCATACACACCGATTCTGCGAGCAAAATTATTACCTTGCTGCTGTATCTGAACCCCGGCTGGGATCACGCCGAGGGCCGGTTGCGTTTGCTGCGTGGACCCGACGACCTCGACGATTTCGTGCGCGAGGTGGCGCCGGCCGCCGGGACGATGCTGGCTTTCCGCCGGGGCGAGCGGTCATTCCATGGGCACCGCCCGCATGTCGGCGAGCGCCGCGTGCTGCAGCTGAACTGGGTGACGGAGCCGGCGGTGGTCAAGCGCGAGCTGCGCCGTCATCGGTGGTCGGCGCGACTAAAAGTGCTCAACCCGTTCGCCGAATAGAGGTTATAGAGGTTGGAGTCGGCAACCGCGGCGAAGTATCCCGGCGTATTGCGCTAATCATCCACGTCGAAACCGAGGCGCGCGGCAATTTCGAGTTGTCGTTCGCCCCACCGCGGGTGCTCGGCGCCATCGGCTCGGCCACGGCCCGATATCGTCGGCTGTTCGCGCGTGACAGCCTCGAACTCGGCTACCAGCTGATACCCAACCTCAGCGTCTCGGGGTTTCTCGACTACATATCGAACGTGGACCTCGCCGCACACAATGCCGGACTCACTGATGCCGGCGCCCGGTTCGGCTTCAAGTTCTAGTTGAAGTCCGTCCTCCCCGCCTGAGCATCCGCGATCGCAAGGCATTCTAGGCCCCGTCTGCGGGGTCTCGCGCATTCGGTTAGCGCGGCGTGGTCGATCAAGTGATCGTTTGCAAACGACTCGGTTTCGACCGGGAACCATTTATGTTGTTGATTCATCAGGTTACGTAGGTTTGTGGCATTATAGACACGATGCGATGAAAACACCACTTCAAGGTCAAAGGCGCCTTGATCTGCCCAGGCTTCTCAATATCATAGCGCGAAACTGGCCGGGTTCATTGGCCGAGCCTATTGCAGCTTTTATGTCGCGGGGGAGGAATGACCGAAACGCGGAACATCGGAAGGGCGGCGGCCCTAGGCGGCGTGACTGCGGCAATTGCTTTGCTGACGGGTCTTTCGGGGGCAAACGCCGACGAGCTGGCCGATCTGCGCACCAATCAGGAGCTCCTGCAACGCCGCATCGACCAGCTCGCCCAAGCGCAAGAGCTCCACGCTCCAGGCGGCACGCCCGGCGGCGGGATCGCGGGGGCGATGGGTGCCCAGGCTATTCCCGGTCAATCGATCGTTGGTGGCAGCTTCCCGCGCTCGTTCCTGATCCCGGGCACCGAGACCTCGATCCGCGTCGGCGGCTTCATCGATTTAACCGGATCGTACTTTTTGCAGGGTGCCGCCAACGGCAATCCCGGCAGGCCAACTTCCACCATCCTCCAAAACGGGAATCTTCCCGGTGTGCCGCTCAACGGCCCGATTATTGTCCCGGGCCTTCCTCCACAAGCGCAATCAACCGCCACTTCGCGCGGCAATGGCGTGTTTATGTTCAGCCCGGAGCAATCGAGGATCAATATCGAGACGCGCACCCCGACGGCCTGGGGAGAATCACGAACCTTCTTGGAGTTGGATTTCGCCCGCTGCAACAATTTCAGCTGCCAAACTTTGCAGCAAGCCGGCACCAACAGCATCCTCCCGCGGCTCAGATTCGCCTACGGCACATTGGGCGGGTTTCTCGCCGGGCAGGCGATCTCAAACTTTTCCGATGCCGACGCCGATACCGAGTCGATGGAGTTCGGTGGCTCGATGGGTTCGACCGGCGGCTACCGCGTTCCTCAGGTGCGCTATACGGTGGCGGGTCCCTGGGGCAGCGCCTGGTCGGTCTCGGCGGAACAACCGACGAGTTCCGTGCTGACGCCGGCCGGGATCTTGTCGTCGGACTCGAACGTCGGTGTGGCGCCCGGCGGCCCTGGGCCTCTGACGATCGGCACGACCTGTAATGGTGTGCCCTGCACCGGCGCCGGCACTGCGGCGACAGACCCCGGCAGAGCCATCGCGCCCGTCCTCACCGCCGCTTCCTACTGGGCGCAGCCCTGGGGACATGTCGATTTCGGCGCCATGCTCAACCCGCTCAATTACAATGACGGCAAGTACATCGACCGGACGTTCCTCGGCTATGGCGGGCACTTCTCGGGCGACGTGAAACCCGGCTGGTTCGGCTGGGCGAAGGACGACTTCCTGTTCAGTTTCGTTGCCGGCGAGGGCATCGGAAACTATGCGAGCGGCGGCGAAAGCAGCCTCGTCCCGATGGCGACAAACTTCACAGTCACAACTGCCTGCGCAACGCCGCAGCCGAGCTGCACCGGCGGGCTTGCGGCATCAAATATCCTTTTCAAACCGGTCTTCGGTTACAGCACAAACGGCGGCTATCAGCATTGGTGGACACCAGAACTGCGGTCGACGATAGCAGCCGGGATGGCCCACCAAGACGTCTCGTCCCAGCTGATCGGGCCGAATCAAGCGATCGCGGCGAACAAGGAATTGTGGAACGCCTTCGCCAACCTCGTTTGGAACCCGGTGGCGTTTATTACCACCGGTATCCAATATTCGTATGGTAAGCGCATCGTCGTCGCCAACGGCAAGGGCCAAGAACAAGTACTCAACTGGAAGTGGCGCGTCGCTTTCTAAGACAAGAACCAAGAATCAGGCTCGGATTCCCGCCGGTTCTCCCTCTGGCGGGTCTTTTTTGGTCAGTCAGAGGCCGGCCGCCACTTCGCGTAACACCCTGCGGAGCCAGACGATAGCTGGCTCCTCGCCATGGTCGCGGTGCCATAGCGCCATGATATCGAAAGGCGGCGAGGGGTAGGGCGGGTCGAAGAGCCTGAGCCGATACTGATCGGCAAACGCCGCGGCCAACCGGCGCGGCAGCGGCGCCGCCATATCCGATTGGCTCACCACCGCCAGCGCAGCGTGAAAATGCGGTGTCATCAGCCTGATCACCCGATGTAGGCCGCGCGCCGCCAGCGCCCCCTCCAAAAGGCCCAGTTCGCTGCGCATGACCAGCCGTTCGAGCCCGTGGTCGCTGACATAACCGTCGACCGCATGCTCGTCCTCGCCGGTTGCGGAAATGATCAGGTGAGACAGCGAGGCGAGAAGTTCGAGCGTGAGCTCCCCCTGCGCCGCGGGATGCTCGGCGCTCAGCACCCAGACCCGAGTCTCGCGGAACAGCGGTTCATGGACGAACGTCTCGGGTACCCGTCGGAAGCTGCCGATGGCGAGATCGATGCGTCCCGCGAGCAGCGCCTCGGCAACCCCCATGTTGCTCGGCCGGATCCGGAGCTCGGCATTGGGCGCCAATGCTCGCAATCGCGCCATGAGTCGAGGCATCAGCACGGTCCCGGCGTATTCGGTGCAAGCGATCGTGAAGCGATGCTCGGTCCGAGCCGGATCGAATCCGGTTGGACCGAGCGCCAGCTGGAGCTGAAGCAAACCCTCTCTAAGGCGCGGCGCGATCTCGGCGGCGCGTGCGGTCGGCCGCATCCCGTCCGGCATGCGCACAAAGAGTTCGTCGTTCAGCGCGTAGCGCAGCCGGCTGAGCGCATGGCTGATCGCCGATTGACTAAGGCCGAGGCGTTCCCCTGCCCGCGTGACGCTGCGTTCCTCGATCAGCGTGTCGAATACGCGGAGCAGGTTCAGATCCAGGGAGTTGAAATGCAAGTCATTCATGAGTGCGATGCACAATTATCATTTGCATGCAGGATCACATTGAATCATTCTAGATTTAAGGCTGTGACAATCAACTGGAGAACGCTCTATGTCGAGCCCACTCAAATCAACCATTCTCGGTCTGGGGTTGTTGGCTGGTGTTGCCGCAACCGCGCACGCTCAATCGGTATCGGCTTTGCCGCCGACGAGCCCGGCAACAGCGTCAACGGCAACGGGACCGGCATATTCTTCGTCTAAAATCTACCCCGATCCCGGCGGCAGCGTAAACTTTGGCGCGGAGCATTCCCAGCCGGTTGCCTCGTCGAAGATCTCTCCTGATCCCGGCGGCGGCACGGGCTGGCAACATCAGCATTACACGGCGGCCGACGGCGATAAAGCCCCCGCGCGGCAGCCATATTCGACGTCACATTTCGGCCCCGCGCCGAACTAGAGATCGTCTGGTGCGCCCGCGGGCGCGCCAAAATAATTCGCCGTTCGAGACCCGTCGGCGCGACTCCGGCGGGTCTTTTGCATCTCCAGTCAGTGCTTGATACCGATCTCTGATCGGGGGCACATTGGACCGGCACCGCTTTCGCCGGGAGGCTGCTGGTGGAGATGCAGTTTTACGACGCAGTCGAAAGGCAGGATCCGGCCGAGCGCGAGGCAGCCTTGATGGCGGCACTGCCCCGGATCATCGCATCGGCGAACGCCCGTTCGCCTGCGTATCGCCGTCTCCTCGCTGCGGTGCGTCCGGAGGATATCGTCGATCGGCAGACCTTGGCCGCGCTGCCGCTGACCCGCAAGTCCGAGTTGATCAAACTGCAGCGGCGGGTCCCTCCGTTCGGCGGGTTTGTCGCAGCACCGGTCTCGTCGCTTCGTCGAGTGTTCATGTCGCCCGGGCCGATTTACGAGCCCGAGGGCCGTCGGCCGGATTATTGGCGGTTCGCGCGAGCGCTCTTTGCCGCAGGCTTTCGTGCCGGCGATCTCGTTCACAATAGTTTCTCATACCATCTGACCCCGGCTGGCGCGATGGTGGAAAGTGGCGCCGAGGCCCTCGGCTGCCCCGTCATCCCGGCCGGCACCGGCCAGACCGAACAGCAATTGCGGATTATCTCCGATCTGCGTCCCGTCGGCTATGTCGGGACACCCTCTTTTCTCAAGGTCTTGCTCGACCGGGCGGTGAACGAGGGCAGTGATGTCACCTCGCTGCGCCGGGCACTGGTCGGGGCGGAAGCGCTGCCCTCCGCGTTGCGCGCGGAATTCCATACCCGGGGTCTCAATGTGCTGCAGTGCTACGGCACCGCGGACATCGGCATCATCTCCTACGAAACAATGGATCCAAACGGCAACGTTTGTGAAGGCATGGTGCTCGATGAGGGTATAATTCTCGAACTCGTGCTGCCCGGCAGCGGAGAGCCGGTCCCGCCGGGAGAGATCGGGGAAGTCGTCGTGACGACTTTGACCCCCGAGTATCCGCTGATCCGCTTTGCCACCGGCGATCTTTCGGCAATTCTGCCCGGACCCAGCCCTTGCGGACGAACCAATCATCGGATCAAAGGATGGCTCGGGCGCGCCGACCAGACCACCAAAGTCCGCGGGATGTTTGTGCATCCCGAACAGATCGCCGATATCTTGCGGCGGCACAAATCGATCATTCGCGCCCGCCTCGTCGTCGACCGGCCGGCTGCAGCCGACGAGATGACGCTGCTCGCCGAAATCGGTGAGCGCGCCGAGGATCCGACGCGGATTGCCGAAACCCTTCAGGCCGTTACAAAACTCCGCGGCACCGTCACACTTGTGCCGCGGGACAGCCTACCCGCCGATGGCAAGCTCATCGAGGATCGCCGAAAATTTAATTGAAATTCACCGAATAGTCACAATTTTTTCAAACCCGGGTCTCAATCGACTCCCCATATGATATGTGTAAGGTTCGTCCTTACAGGTTTGTCCCCCAAACCTCGTACTCGGTCGAAAACATCGGCCGTGGCCGCGCGGCTCCGGAATTCCCCCTCCGGAGCCGCTTTTTTGCGCGTCAATCATCACCTCATTGACCGAACCCAGCCCCGATCTGATCGCCGAGAACCTTGCCTGCCGGCGCGGCGAGCGCATGATCTTCACGGGGGTGTCGTTTCGGCTTCCAGTCGGTGGCGCCCTGGTGTTGATGGGGGCGAATGGAAGCGGCAAGACAAGTCTATTGCGAATTCTGGCGACGCTATTGCCGGCGGCGGCGGGCAGCCTTCTGTGGGGGAGCGCGTCGATCGAGGCAGACCTTATCGGATACCGGGCGCGACTGCGTTATGTCGGTCACCACGACGCCGTAAAGCCGGGCATGACGCCGCGCGAGACTTTGGTGTTCTCGGCGGCGCTGCAAGGTCTGAGCTGGCGTCTCGCCCCGCGGCTCGCCGACGCGGCGCTGGCCGCGCTGGCGCTCGACGGCGTGGCCGACTGGCCGTGCCGCTGGCTCTCGGCCGGCCAGCGGCGGCGGCTCGCACTCGCCCGCCTCCTCACGGCGCCGGCGCTGATATGGCTCCTCGATGAACCGACCACCGCGCTCGACCACGAAAGCCGACAGCGGTTCGAAACCGCGATTGCCGCGCATCGCGCGAACGGTGGGCGCGTCGCCGTGGCCAGCCATCAGGCGATCGATATTGCCGACGCCACCACAATCTCGCTTGATGCATTCACTCCGTCGCCCGGCTTTGCCGTGTGCTGAGCGTGGCGGCGTTCATCGGCCTCTTCCGGCGCGATCTGCACCTCGCTGTGCGCCAAGGGGGCGATACTGGTCTCGTCCTGGGGTTCTTCGTTCTCGCTGTGATCCTGTTTCCGTTTGGCGTTGGTCCCGAACCCGCGCTCATGCAGCGCATCGGCGCGGGCATCGTCTGGGTCGCGGCGCTGCTCTCGGCTCTGTTGTCGCTCGACCGCCTATTCGAGGCGGATTATCAGGACGGCGAACTCGATCATCTGGCCTTATCGACTTTGCCGCTCGAGCTAGCCGTACTGGCGAAATGCGCTGCACATTGGGTGGCTACAGGACTGCCGCTGACGCTGATAAGCCCCTTTCTGGCGCTCCTCGTAGACCTCGATCCGCATGTAATTAGCATCGTGTTCTCGAGCCTTCTGATCGGTACTCCGGCGTTGAGCTTGATCGGCAGCGTCGCCGCCGCGTTGGCTTTGGGTGCGAGGCGTCAAGGCGTCGTCCTTTCCATTCTGGTTTTGCCGCTCTATGTGCCACCGCTGATATTTGGCGCTGGTGCCGCGGAAGCGAGTGCGACCGGTGCCGGCGCCCGCGCTTACCTCTTGATCCTCGGCGCGCTGAGCCTCGCGGCTCTGGCTCTTTGCCCTTGGGCGAGCGCAGCGGCGTTGCGCCAGGCTCTGGAATGATCCTCTATCCA
>Ga0182033_10001805_pt1 | contig 10768 bp, 16 predicted proteins | sample tim00Cox0000000H_FD_125968 | JGI IMG/M metagenome (GOLD analysis project Ga0182033, IMG submission 125968) | Lab enrichment of tropical soil microbial communities from Luquillo Experimental Forest, Puerto Rico - timezero.00C.oxic.00.000.00H | ecosystem: Environmental > Terrestrial > Soil >...
CAGCACCAACCGTATCGCGGCCATTAGCGGGTTCGGATCGGTCATACCCGAATTTTAGGTCGGGTCGGATTTTTGAAAATTTTTTTCGAGACTGAGCCTCTCCGGGATGGCCCCGGCTCTGGCGAGGCCGGGGGTGTTTTCCGGTCATGCCCAGGGGGGGCCAGTAGCCTGACCTTTTCGCCAGGCGGGTCCTTTCCCCGAGGAGCCACCAGGGCACCCGCGACGTGCCCATGAAGCCGCGGCTGGGGCCGCCGGCGAGCCGCTTGCCGGCGCGGCAGCTGCCACGGGGACGAGGACCTCGCCCAATAGCCGAATTCCCCATTGGCGGGAGACCACGAAAAACTCCGCCGAAAGGCGGGGTTCTCTGCGTGGTCGAGGCCTCGGCGATCAGCCGACCATTACCTTGACGGTTAGCCGCTCGTTTAGCGCGCTCTGAGCCCTTGCAATACCACCGATAAGGTATTATAAGATGGACTAACCGACGTTAGGACATCGGATCATGGCAACAGGCAAGTTCATTTCCTACCTGCGGGTGTCAACCAGCAAGCAAGGCCAAAGCGGGCTCGGCCTTGAAGCGCAGCGCCAAGCGGTCACCGATTATCTCAACGGCGGCTGCTGGGACCTGCTGCAGGAATATGTCGAGATCGAGATCGGCAAGCGCGCCGATCGCCCGGTGCTGATCGAGGCGCTGCACCATTGCAAGGTCACCGGCGCCACCCTGGTCATCGCCAAGCTCGACCGGCTCTCGCGCGATCTCGAATTCATCGCCCGGCTGCAGAAATCCTCGATCAAATTCGTCTGCGCCGACATGCCCGAGGCGAACGAGCTGACGATCCACCTGTTTGCCGCCATCGCCCAGCACGAGCGCCAGGCGATCTCAAAGCGCACCACAGAGGCGCTGGCGGCCGCCAAAGCGCGCGGCGCCTGGGTGTCGAGGTCCAACCGCACCGTCAGCCGGCTCGGCAACCCCAATGGTGCGGCGGCCCTGCGCCGCGCCGGCAAAGGCAACGCCGCCTCGATCGCCGCCCACCAGGCCAACGCCGACGAGCACGCCGCCAACATCAGGCCGATCATCGAGAACATCCGCGCCGCTGGCATCGTCTCGTTTCGCGGCATCGCCTCCGAGCTCAATCGCCGCGGCATCCTGACCGCGCATGGCGGCAGCTGGTATCCGACCACCGTCAAGAACCTGCTTTCCCGCCAATAGCAAGCCGATCCGGCGCACCACCCCGACCATCCCAGCCCCGCGGACTATTCCCCCGGGGTTTTTTGCTTTTAGGTCTGTCAATTCGCTCAGGGGAGCAAACAATATTCGGCGATTTGTCAATCTATCTCAGCGGGATAGGAGGCTCTGACCAGCTCGACGACACGCTCGGAAAACGCCTCACGCAAACGCTTCGAGCGCCACGAGAGGAGCTCGCGATAGACCGGCTTACCATCGCTGCCGAGGCGCACGGTCTTGCCGTCGCGTTCCACCTCGGGCTTCCCCGGCAAAGCCGGCCACGGGCCCTTGGCACCCTGCAACACCCGGATCTCGGCGATCTTCAGCCCAATCGGCAGCTCGATCTCGGCAAACCCGTATAGCTTGCCTTGACGTAGCCGGCGCCAGCCGACCAGGCGCATCACCGTCGTGTTCGTCATCACCTTGTCCCCGCTTTGCAGACCCCTCGTCCTTATTCGGAAGATCTTCCGAATAAGAATAGTTCCCCGGCCTGGGATCGACCTGGGCCGGCCAACAAGGGTCGTCCCCGGCTACTTTGCCTTCCACCCTTCGAACGCCCGCATAAGTTGCGCAATTCCCCTATACCGAGCGGCCGACAAATTACTCCCTTTCCATTCGCTAGGCGTTCAGCTGTACGTCCATCTCCCCCTCGCCAACGTAAGCATTCCGCTAGCAAACAACCTCCAAACGAGTATCGAAGTTATATTAAACTACCTGACATAATTCGGTCGAGGGAGGCAGGCCTCATAAATGGCCATTGGTCGAACCCCAGGCTCGGTCCAAGCCCCATTTCCACCGTCGAACCAACACTTTAGGCTATCGCCAGAGTAGTAACCGCGCGCGCGAGTCAACACGAATCCGTTTCCTAGGGGGTTTTTACCCGAAAAACCTGCATCGAATTCGGTCGGGTGTAGCGCACACCCGCAGAAATCGTGGGCACTCGAAACAATGTCGGTTTTGCCCAATAACCTGACACGTAGGGGTTGCTGAAAAAGTCAGGATCAGCACGCAACGCGGCTGTCGCTCCGCGCCCTACCCGGTTAGATTATCAAGCCGATATCACCGGCTCCAGCCGGTAGCGCGGCCGCACGGCATCCGCTCGATCAACCAGCAACTTGACGCCGGCGGCGATCGTGTCCTCGTTGCGCACAAGCCAGCGCCCGAGACGCCGCCGATCGATCTTGCCGGCCTTGGGCCCTTGACCCTCGGCGACCTCCATCAGCGCCTCTTGGAGCTCGGCCCCACTCTCGCGCCCCGCCTCCTCCATCAGATCGCGAATTCGCCACCCCTTCGGGTCCATTGGCAGCAACGGATGACAGTCCCGCCAGGCCGCGAACACCACCGCACGCTGCGAGCTGACCGGATCGTCCCCGCGCAACGCGCTCTGAGTCTCGACGCAATCGGGCAGCCCGAGATGCACCAAGGCCGAACGCACCCGGTCGCTCCACTCGCCATAAGAGGCGAGCCGCGGCCGCAGGTTTGGCTGCCCGGTACAATGGTAATAGCGCGCGATCGTCAGGCAGGCAGCAATGTACTCACCGCGATGCTCTAAGATTTCGAGACGCGGATCATTGTCGAATTGCCGTTCTTCCGGCCGCTCGACATTGGCATCAAGACCAATCAGCAATACTCGCCGGACCATGTCATCGGCCGCCGTCAAATTATTACCGGTGGCAAAGACGACAAAGGTATTGCGGACGTGGCGAACATCGCTGGTGCCGAGCGGCCGCAGCTCCACCAACGGCCGCTCGGTGAGCTGGCACAGCAGGTCCCCGCTCAACAGCTGCCGGACATTGTCGAGCGCGATGATCTGCGGCCCGAACAGCACCGCGCCGACCAGCCGCTTCTCGGTCTCGGCTTGGTCCGGCGCCATCGCGATTACCGCCGCGCGCTCGCCGATCGCCGCGGCGGCAACGCAGTCGACCAAATAGGACTTCCCGGTTCCCGCCGTCGGCGCGGTCACTCCGAACATCGGCACGACGTCGACCGCCGCCCGAACGACGGCGCTCATCATCCCGGCCACCGCTGCAGCACGGTCGCGCGGATCGACAAACGGAAACCCGGCATAAGCGCGCAACAGCAGCGCCAGCGCGGTCTCGGCCTCGCAGCGCGTCGGCTGCTCGGCGATGTGCGGCAGCTTTAGATCGCCAAAATCGGCAAACAACCCCGTCGCCGCGTCGTACCCGGGCCGATTCAGCAGGCTCATGTCGGGCCGCAAGGTCGGTGTCCGCACCACGCCGGCCAAAGGCGGAAACCTCCAGCGCTCGGTCATGCCGAGGATCATCTCGACCACCGGCGACGGCGGGTCGACCGAGTAGAGCACCTTTTGCGGATTGTAGCGAAACCAGCGCGCGGCCAGGCCGAGGGCGCGCCCAAGTGCCGCAAACGGCACCGGGCGGATCGCCGGGGTGCGGACGGTTTGTCCGTCGACAGCCTTGCTCGGCACCGGCACGATCCGCACCAGTTCGCCGCCTCGATTGTAAAACGGGGCTGCCTCGCGATCCCGGTAAAGCGCCCGCAACCCCGCGCTCGCGGCGCGCGGCCGTTGGTCCGCCGACGACGATGATCCGCGGCAATTCGGGCCCCGGCCCCGGCGGCGGCTCGCCCGGCGGCGGCGGACTCGGTGGCGACCCACCACCACCTTCGCCCTTCCCTTCACCCGAAGGACGCGGTCCCGGCGGCTCACCGTCTCCTTCACCCCCGCCGGGCTCCAGCTCCTCGCTCTCCAGCTCGTCAAGCAGCGAAGCCCGATGATAACCCGCCTCGACGAGCCAGACCTCGGCCGTGACCAACATACGCTCGACATCCGGCGCGGTGATTTTTCCGGCAGCTCGGTCAGCCCGACCTCTTCAGGCCGCTTGTCGTGCAGCCAGCGATAAGGAGCCTCGGTTTGCGGATCGAGCTCGACCGTGACGACACCGCGTCCGATCAGCCGCAATTCCGCCCGCTTCCCCTCGGGCGAGCACCAGGGACCAGTCTCGATCGCGCCGATCGGCGCCGCAACGCGATAGAGAAACCCGAACCGCTCGCCCGCCGCACGCACCAGAGGGGTGGTCGGGATCTGCAGGTTGAGTCCCGTCGGGCCCTCGACCTCGATCATCACCATTCCGCCCTGGCCGCCGAGCAGCGCCGTGTAGGGCGAGTTGGCATCGACCGGCCGCACCGTCGCCGCCGGCGGGTCTTGCAGCGCTTCCCGCAGCCAGGCCGCCCCCGCCGGATGGCCGTGACGGTCAACCGGTACCGGCCGATAACCGTGCTCGGCATAGGCCTTGCGCCGCAACAAAACCGCTTCGCTGGAAAATTCGAGCATTTGCAGGCTCCCCCAAAATTGGGAGCCCGCTCGCCGCTCAGATCCTCAAACGAGCTCCCTTCCGGTCACGATGGTCGCGAGCGGAAAGCCAGAGCTCAGAGGCCGACAGCTAGCCGAAGACGGCGCCGTCCAGACGTGCGCTTAGCGCGGGATGATCTTCGCCGGCGGCCTTCGGGTCAAGCCAATGGCAGATGCGGTTGGAAGTAAGAGGGCGGCCTGAGGTCGGCGTAGAAATTCTTCTTCTTCCCCCCTGAGGGTCGGCGTAGAAATTCTACGTTCTGCCGGGCTGAGATCGGCGCGGAAAACGCCGGTCAATCGGAAACCAGCTGATGCGGCGGCGTTCGCAAATCCGTTTCCGCGACGACCGCCCGGCGGGATCTATTCCCTACTTCCCTACGGTAGCGCCGACCCTACAATCGCGTAGGGAGGGGGTCACCCCTACAGGGTTTGTTCACTATCGGTTCAAACGGGTGACACGCCGCGCGCGCCGTTCGACCCTACGCTTTCGCCGCCCTCGGATGTCGGTTTGCTTGGGCACAATGACGATCGGCCGCGTTCCCTCGGCAGCGGCGCATATAAACGTCGTCCCGTCCTCCTCGCGGGTGTGCGCGACGATCTGGCGCGCATCGTCCGGCTCGATCACCAGGGTGTCGTAATCACGCCAAGTAACTTTCGCAGGCTTGCCATTGATTTTGCAATCGACGGTGTCGCCGATCTCGAAGGGTGGGGAGAGCGTAATAACGAACGTCACGGCGACATTCTCTCCGATTGACTGTGTGAGCCGCGCCGGGCCAGGTCATTGACATCCTTGACCTGGCGGTCGCGCGGCCGCAGCAGCGTGACCTTGCGGCCCTGCTGCTGGAACCCCGCGACGATCTGCGCCACCAGCTTCGCGGCTTTCGAGCCAGGCGCATCATTTTGCGCAATCACCGTGACGTGGGTAATTTGCGCCGGCAACACCAACCCCCGCATGTTGCCCAAGGAAACCGCACAGGCGACGCGCCATTCCGGCCGCGCTACTGCAATCGACAGACAATCCTCGATCCCCTCGCCGATTACCAATAACGAATTTGGCAACGGGTCGTGCCATGGCCGGCCATCGCCGCCGCGGGTCAACGGAATGCAATTCCCGAGAACCGGCCCGAGACTGCGCTTGGCGCCGCCGGCAGGACCGCGATGGTCGGCGATCGGCGCCTTGTCGACCCGCCCGTCAACCGCGACAGATACGTTCGATGTACCGCGACGAGTTTGCCCTCGATCGAGCTGACCGCCGCGACCATCGCCGGGTAATAACGCTCGGCCAGAGTGCTCCACAATCGCGGGTGAACGCGCAGCGTGACCGGGACCTCCGGCAATTTATCGAGCGCGATGCCGCGGCTCTCGGTCAGATAGCGCCAGGCCATATCGCCCGGCTGCAGCGGCTTGCCCGCGCGCCAGATCCGCTTGACCACCTGGCTCACATCCGGCCGCTCTGCCGGCGGCGGTCGCCGCCTCGCCGGCGGCGGCTCACGCCGCGGTGCGTGCAGCCGGTCTTGCAGCCAACGCAACCCGGCAAGATGGTCGCCATAGCGCCGGGCCGCCATGTCGACCAGATCTTAGCTCTCGCCGCTGGCAAAATCGTGACCGCGCCCACGTCTGCGGCCGACGAGCTCGACGCAGAACGACTGCCCGTCCTCGCCGTCGATCGAGCCGGCCCGCCATAAGCGACGCCCCTCAGGGTGCCCTTGCGGAAACAACTCAGGGACGATCTCATCCGCACGCTCGGCCGCCCGCGCGGCAGTGCAGGTGTAGCACCAGGCGAACCCCGACTCGCCCTCAGGCGGTCGCGGGGTCAACCGCCCACAATCGCCGCAGAGGACCGAGTCAGTCGTTGCGGTCATTACAAAGCATCTTCACGTAGCCGAACGGGCTGAAAAGGAAGTTTCCCGCCCGTTGCAGCTTCATGGGCGTTCCCGGCATTGGGCGCCGATCCCGGCCTCTTCCACACGTTCGCCGACAAGACGGCCCTGCACGATCACCGCAACCTGGGCGACACCATGCTCGGCAATCGGCCGCAATCGCCCGGCGCAACGTCTTGCTGTTGAGACGAGCCTTGACCACCCGGCCGCCGGCCTCGATCGTAACCGGGGTCTGGGCACTGCCGGCTGGCACCACCCACTCCGCCAGCACCGACGGGTCGACAACCACCGTCACCTTCAGCGCCTTGCCGATTAGACGCAGCCCGCCCCGGCGTCGAGTTTCACCTGCGCCTGAGAGCGGGCCGGCCCGGCCTGCAATCGCGCCGTTGCCGCTACCATCGCGCCGACGCCTCTAGGGTAGCCTTTTGCCGGTTTCGTCGCGTCAAACTCGATTGTCATCAGCGTTCCCTTTCCTGCTCTTCAACCTACGATATCCACAAGCGGACTCGAGTCCGGACTCGGTCCGGACTCGGTCCGGTCGGAGTCCGGACTCGGCATTCACCACCCCCGTAGGGGGTGATGCCGGAGTCCGGGGAGTCCGTTTTTTGGTCCATCCGGAATAGTTGTGAAAAACATCTCAAAAAACTCTCCGATTCCCGTAATAGTTGTTGGAAACGGCTCGAAAAATCCTCCAAACCCACGGCTTCTGCACCCCGATTTTGCCGCTGAGCTGTAACTTTTGGGATAGTGATCGAAATTTCCTGTCGATTGAGGCCTCATCAGCCTCACCGATATAGCTTTGCCGGAAAAACGCGCGCCACATATCGAGCTTCACGCAGCAGGTATCGGGCGGGATCTTGGAAAAACCGTGCGGCGTCTCACCAGCTTTGGCGAGCGCCTCGTCCAGCGCCCAAAGGGCGAGATCTTCAAGCGTTTTCTTCACGCGGCCGCGGCCGGTCCGATCGCCGCCGCCGCTTTGCGAGTTCCACTGATCGTTGGCCAGGGTAATCACCGCCTCCTCGAAGTCGGCGCGATTGTCCGGCGTCCGCTCGCGCGCTTTGGGGAAACTGAGCGTGAAGGCGATGTCGGCGTCGCCGAGCTCGACGGGCTTCAGTTTGATGACCGTGTCAAGCTGCCATTCGCGGGTTTTGGTCCCATAGGATTTCTCCTCGTCGTGCCCGGTGTGGTGAATCCAGAACTGACCGATATTGCGCTGCGTCAGATCACGCACCCAGGGCAGGACGCCACTCCATCCATCCTCTTCTTTCATGTCGCCCAGAAGCAAGCTTTGAATATTGTCGAAGAACACGAAAACGACGCCGCCTAATAATTCGATGACTTTGTCAATGTATAGTTGCCCGGTCTCGGTGTTGAGCGGCGCCAAATCGGGAAAATCGATGCGGTTCACAATAAACAAATTCGTCGGCGCATTCCCGCGCCGGCGGACAGCTTCGACCAACCGCTGCTTCATCAGGCGGGCTGACATTTCTCCGTCGATGTAAAGCACACGAGCTTTCCGGCGCCCGCGCCAATGCAGGAACTCACAGCCATCTGCGATCTCCACGGCCATCGCTATCGCAAAATTGGTCTTGCCAATACCAGTTGGCGCATACAGCATCACACGACTGGTGGTCGAGATCAGCTCGCCGAGCAGGAAATCCGCAGGCGGGACATCTCGCTCTAGCCAATGTGCGAGGGTCAGAACTTTCGGATCAAACCAGCCAGGTGGCGGCAGTTCTATTTCTTCTAGACCGAGGTCGTAGCCCCCCCCAGCGGCAGGATTATTCTTGCCGTTCCCTGATGACGTGCTAGAATCCGCCTCCGTCATCGACTTGCCCCCGCGGGTACTGTTGATCGACAGTCTCCTCGCCGGCCAGCGAGGTTCTAGACAGCACGGGCGCCAGTAATGACGCCCGTGTTTGTTTATGGCGATCTACATCATTCCTTGTCCTCCCGGATGATAGGGTAAGCGGCGCGCCAGCATTGACAGCGCCTCCTTGACGACCCCTTCCTGACCCAGCGCAAAGGGGGTCCTTCTGCTGGCACCACACCATTGCGTTGAGGACATCGTCATCGTTTGAGCGGCCGCAAGGACCCGCCGCCTATGTGATCGGCGCGCGGCGGAAACGGCGTCCTGACCTCAAGCCAAAGGTCACCTGCAAAGCGGATCGCCGCACCGGTGGTCGGCTCGTTGAATGTGTAGCCGCACATTTGTGTGGTCTTGTCAGAACTCTTGATCGACAAGCCCGGCGGCCCCAGCATGGGCGGCCCCAGCATTTGAGGGCCCGTCTCCTGAAGAGCCGCCCCTCTGCTGCCTAAGTCTCATCAATACTTTGAGACGCGCGAGATAGACCGCCATATTTCTCGCGCTATTCGTTGGAATCGTCGCGTCGTCATATAGGTAGATGTTGTCGAGATCTTTCGAGCCGGCCCACGAAAGCCGCGCCGCAATCCGCGGCGCCAACCCCACGAGGGTCACTGAGTATTTTTCATAGTCGACCCACTCGGTGGTAGAGGACCCGAGCGGCTTGTAGAGCCGGTTGAGAATGACGTGGCAGCCGTTCGGTTGGCGCTGCAGGCAGTAGGGAAAGTAGACCTTGCGGACGTCGTGCATGGAATTCGTTCACTCCTTATCGTGACTCCAGCCCTGGCGAAATCGGCCGTCATCTTTTCAAGGCTATATCGCCTCTGCGACTCCTCGTCGGTCGACAACAACGCAAAGCTAAGCCGGGTCATCACGATGGTTTCCCGGCTCATAGGACAGCGCCCAGGCTGCCCGGCGCCACCAACCCGGCGATGGCTTCGGCCATTGCTTGCCGTGCTGAAGGCCACCGCGGCCAGGGACTACCCCAGGCGGTAGCACCCCACGGCGCGCGAGTTTCGCGAAGCCGGCGCCCAAGCCGGCAAGCGCTATCGGGTGAGACGAGCCATGATCGTCGCCGGCCAGCGCCATGCCGATCAGCTCCATGTCGTCAGGGCTAAGATCGAGAACCAGCCTGAGCAGGGGTGGGGCGGAAGTGGAACACCGCCCGCACCCGCTCGACGACGATCGGGTCACCGCGGCGCCGGCAGAACCGCTCCCACATGTCGCCGCGCAAGCGCGCCCGATAGGTACGGAGGGCACGGCGCCAGCGTTCATGCTCATCGACGCCGCCGACGCAGAACGCGAGCTGCTCCATGAACAACCCGAGCCGATTGGCGAGATCGCCCTTGGTAAACCGGCGGCTCACCGAGCCTCCGTGGCGAGACTCGCTTGTTGCCGCCGCGCAATGTGTAGATTGTCCCGGCGCCGCTCGCGAAAGGCGATAATCTCGGCACGCGTCCAGCGCCGCACCCCGAGCGCCTGGTATTGGATCGGTCGGGGAAATTCGGGATCGTATTGGGGGCTCGATCGATCGAGCCTCCGCTGCAGCCACATGTGGCTGACATTACCGAGCAGCCGGCGGACCTCCTGCGCGCCGATCAGCTCGTCATCGGGTTGCGGCGGCCGCATGATGCTCATCGTCTTCGCACCTATGAAACTAGTAGTGCACCCACGTTAAGCCACCCCGAGCCGCCCGCGCAAGACGAAAAGTTTTCCAGCACACTATAGATGGCCACTGGCCATATCCCGGAACGCGTGGTTGGTTAACAGCCAAGTAAACACATGCACCGTTCCAAGAGATATCCACGCAGTCGGCACAGAATAGTCTTTCGCGAGGCAGGGACTGCCTTCGGATAGACCTCGCCTTGAGCCTCGATTTCCCTAGCCGGGATGTATATCTGACTACTCAATCGGCAGCCCGAAGAACTCGCCTCAGCGCCGAATTCGGAGCGCGGGGCAACATGGCCACTCCGGCGCTGTTACCCCACAATGACCCTACAGCAAACAAACCCCAATCGGAGCCGCGGAATACCTGGGGTCACTGCGGACCCGGCATGTTCTGTCGTGGAATGTGATCCATCACGGTACGCTGGGCGACCTCGGCCGCCGGCTCGGCGAGATCTGGCGCGTTTTGCGGCCTGCCGCGCTGCTGCAGGTGACGGTGCTATCGACCCGCGATGCGAATTATGGCATTGGCCGCGCGATCGCTCCCGACACTTTCGTCATCGACCAGGTCGAGCGAAAGGGCCACCCGCATTGCTATTGTGATGCCGCCACGCTCGTCGGTTTGCTTGCCGGCTTTGATCTGCTCACCCTCAGCCAGCAACTGCAGGAGCGGCGCCCCGGCTCGCACCACTGGCACATCATCGCCGAACGTCGAACGTCGCGGCTGAAAGCGGTTTAAGGGAAAATCCATCGTCCGGCGGCCTCGAACCGCCGCACCATCTTAGCGGGACCGAAGGTTCGAATCCCGC
>Ga0182033_10001808_pt1 | contig 10764 bp, 11 predicted proteins | sample tim00Cox0000000H_FD_125968 | JGI IMG/M metagenome (GOLD analysis project Ga0182033, IMG submission 125968) | Lab enrichment of tropical soil microbial communities from Luquillo Experimental Forest, Puerto Rico - timezero.00C.oxic.00.000.00H | ecosystem: Environmental > Terrestrial > Soil >...
AAATCCCGTCCTGTTGCGTAAAAATGCCGGCAAACCCCTGCTGGCGCGCGAGCCACTGGCAATCCTCGCGACGCAGATCGTCCAGCCCTTGCACATGGGAAAAATCCGGCCGGTCCGGCGGCTGCCGCAGATCGACAAAGAGCGACGGCCCCTGCAGCCAGAAAACATCCGTGCGCGTATCATCGCCTTCCGCCGTGCGCAGCAGCGTGCGCCGCCACAGCCCGCCCAACGCGGCCACCTCCAGCCCGCACGCGAGCACGCTCATGCCGCGCGCGGGCCGTAATAAGGTTTTCGGTCCGTCTGTTCCGGCCAGCTCCCGGCCAGCCGCGCCGCCAGATAACGCTGGATGAGCCAGACCGGCTCTTCCAGATGCGAGAGCCGCCCGCGCACCGCATAGGCGGAATTCAGCCCATTCTGCACGGCCTTGTTCACCACCATGTCCTCCAGGTGGAAATCGCGCAAAAGCGGCGTCTCCGCCTCGATCATCGCCGGCAGGTCCGGATGATTCAATGCCGCGCGGCCCACCAAAGTCATGGTCTGCAACCGGCAGCGCCCGGCCGAGAGCGGCAGCAGCCTGTACCAGAGCAGCCGGTCCGGCATGGTGAGGAACATGAAGAACGGATGCCCGACAAACAGCCCCCATTCCGCCTGCTGCTCCTCATCCAGGCCGGGAATCACCGGAAAGCCGGGCAGCGTCTCGCCGCGCGCCTGCGCCGCCGCCGCTTCCGCTTTCAGCTTCGGTGTATAAGGCAGATGCGCATGCACATAATGCGGCTGCTCCGGCTCGCTCCAGGTATATTGCCCGGGCATGATCGGGTTCAGCGTGGTGCTGTGCGCGCCGATATGATGGTAGGATTCCATCCAGTTCTCCACCATCACTTTCCAGTTGAAGTCACACTCCCAATCCATGGAGATAACGGCTTCCATCTCCGCAATGTTCCAGGGCGCCAGCGTGCCGTCCAGCGGCCCATAACATTCCGCCAACGGTGGCGCCGCGCCATCGAAATTGACGAACACAAACCCGTTCCACACGCCGCTGCGGAGCGCAGTGAGCGGCCAATCGGCTTTGGCAAAATCCTCCGCCTGCTGCATATGCGCGCAGCCGCGCAACCGCCCATCCAGCTCGAACGACCAGACATGGTAAGGGCAGAGCAGATGAGCAGCACGGCCCTTGCGCGGAAACCCGTCCGAGCCGGGAATGATATCCATCGCCCGGTGCGGACACACACGCGACAGCACATGCACCGCGCCATCCTCCGCGCGCGTCACCACCAGAGGCTCGCCCAGCAATTCCAGCGCCAGATAATCGCCCGGCTGCCGCAGCTCGCTCACATGCGCGACACACAGCCAGCCGGCGCGAAACAATTTCTGCTCCTCGACCCGGTAAAACGCCTCGTCCGTATAGGCGGCCTTCGGCAAGGTGCGGGCCCGGGGCAAGGGCAGTGCGGCCGTTGCGGCGATGTCGGCGGTCAGGGCGGCGAGATCGATTGTCATGAAGCCAGCCTAGAAACGCACCCTGGCGCGAAAAAAGGCAAAACATCTCCAGTTCACTTGACGCTTTCTTCCAGCGAGCCGGCGCCAGCCGTCAGCCCGAATTCCAGCGCCAGCTCGGTGAGGAAGGTGACCAAAGCCGGCGAATGATGCGCCCGCGAGCGCGTCGCCAGCTCCATTTCCACATTATAGCCGAAGCGCCGCGGCAGCACCCTGCGCAGCGGCAGAGCGAAGCGCGTGGCCGCCACATAATGGTCTGGCAGATAGCCGATATAGCGCCCGGTCAGCACAAGCAGCGCCAGCCCCTCCACATCATTGGCCGTGGCGGTGCGCGGCAGCGTGCCGAGCAGCAGGCGCGATTCCTCCTGCGCCGCGTAGGTCCTCCCCGCCAGCTCGCAATCCGCCAGCGCCTCCAGCGGCACATCGTCCGGGCAGCGCGGATAGAGCGGGTGCGTTTCCGCGCAATAGAGATTATTGCTCTCGCTATAAAGCAGCCGGTAATCGAGCCCTGGCAGACGCTGCCGTACGGACACGATGGCGGCATGCAGCGTCTCGTCCAGCAGCGCTTTTTCCAGATGATTCGGCGGGTCGACGGAGATGTTCACCTGCACGCGCGGGGCGCGGCGCTTCAGCGTCGCCAGCACACGGGCGAGGCGGAAATTCGGGTCGGTGAGTAGCGTGTCGATGATGCCGAGATTGAGCTCGCCGACAATCTCGGTATGGATGCCGTTCATACGCAGCCGGAAATGGTCAAGCGCGCCGAACACTTGCTGCGCCGCCAGATGCACTTCGCGTCCCTGCGGCGTAAGCGCAAAGCCGGAGCGCCCGCGCCGGCATAATTTTACACCCAGCCGCGTCTCCAGCTCCTTCACATGCTTGCTGATGGTGGAAAGCCCGGTCTGCAGCTGCGCCTCCGCCGTGGCGAAACCGCCGCATTCCACCACCGTGGAGAACAGCCGCAGCAGCCGGATATCGACATCGGAGAGATTGGCGGTGAAGGAGGCGCGCCGGGACATAGTTTCTGGATAAGGAAAGTAAACAGGCAAAGCAAGCGATGTTTTTGCTCAATCACCCTGGTTACTCATAAAATATGTTCACAAAATCAGCATAATTGATGATCGGACTGCGATATTTCTGCTGAAATTTCGCCATTATGATTAAATTTTGTGCCGATTTAAAGATGTCAGCCATCTGTAGCCGCCATAAGGATGCAATAATGACGATTTGTTTTCCCCTGCGCCGCGCTCTGCTCGGTGCCGCCGCCGGCCTCGCCATGCTGGCCGGCGACGGCGGCACCGCCCTTGCCGCCACCAAGATCAATCTCGGCATCGTGCCCTGGATCGGCTACGGGCCCATCTATGTGGCCGCCGCCAAGGGTTATTTCGCCGCCCAGGGGCTGGATGTGAACATGGTCAATTTCGACGACCCGGCGGCGATCCCGCCGGCCGTCTATTCCGGCCAGGTGAATGCGGGTACCGAGACCTATGACCAGGTGATCGGCACCAACGCCAAAGGCTGGCACATGAAAGTCGTGATGCCGATCGATTATTCCGCCGGCGCCGATGCCATGGTCTCGACCGACGACATCACCTCCGTGTCCCAGCTCAAGGGGCTGAAGGTGGCCTATGCCGCGCTCACCCCGTCGGACTTCCTGCTCGGCTATGCGCTGAAGCAGGTTGGTCTCAGCAAGGATGACATCACCTCCGTCAACGTGCCAGCGGAGGGCGTACCGGGCGTGATGGCGGGTGGTTCCACTAAGGCCGGTGTCACCTATGAGCCGAGCGTCACCGGCATCGTGAAAGCCGAGGGCGGCAACAAGTTCCACGTACTGTTCTCCTCCAAACAGGCGCCAGGCCTCATCACTGACGTTCTGGTCGTTACGCCGAAGACCATCAAGAACGACCCGGCCATGATCACCGCCTTCATCAAGGCTTTTGTCCAGGGCGAGGCGTACATCAAATCCAACCCGGACGACGCCTATGCCATTGTCGGCAAAGCGCTAGGTGAAGGTCCGGCTGATGCCAAGGCGCAATATGCCGGCGTGGTGAATCCACCGCTTTCCGAAATGCCCGGCGTGCTGGCAAAATCCGACAAGCTGCCTTCCTTTTGGGCCTCCGGGCCCGTGATTGGCGGATTGCTGAAATCCGAAGGCCAGATCACGGCAATTCCGGCCATCGAGGATACCTACGATGCCAGCTTCATCAATGCGGAAGCCGGTGTGAAATGAGCAAGGCGGCGCTGTTCCGTTACAAAGGCGGGCTGGCGCCGAATGCCGCCGCCATGGGCTACATGGCGGTGGCCTATATGGCGGGGCTGTGGCTCATCACCGCGCCACCGCTCCTCGCCAATATTTTGGGTACGCTGCTGCTGGCGCATGGGCTCGTCATCGCCGCTTATTTCATCCATGATTTCGCCCATGGCGCCATCTTTACGAAAACCGTGCATAACGATCTCGGCGGCAAGGTTTGCGCCTGGATCACCGGCGCCGGCTTCGCCTCCTATGCGGGCCTGAAGGAGAAACATCTGCGTCACCATGCCGACCGGCTGGATGTGGTGACCTTCAGCTATCGCGATTTTTTGCAGCGCCAGCCGCGCTGGGTGGAGAAAGCGGTGCTGGCGATGGAATGGGCCTACATCCCCGCCGTTGAATTGCTGATGCATGGCTTCGTCATCGTCGCGCAATTCACCCGGTTCGGCGAGGAGCGCAAGCAGCGCGCGCTGGTCATGCTCGCCTCGCGCGCCGTCTTCTTCGCCATTCTCGCCTGCATCGCGTTGAAGGCTTTGTTCTTCTATGCAGTCGCCTACATACTCTTCCTGCATGTGCTGCGCTTCATGGATGCTTTCCAACACACATTCGATGTGTACGAATCGAAGAGCCTCGACGCCGCCCCGCCCGAGCTGGTGCGCGACCGCGCCTATGAGCAGGCCAACACCTATTCCAACCTCATCTCCGTCTCCCATCCTATCCTGGATCTGCTCACCTTGAACTTCGCCTATCACAATGCCCATCATGCCCGCCCCGCCGTGCCCTGGCACGATCTGCCGTCCCTGCATGAAAAACTCTACGGTCCGGATCGCACGCAGGTTCTCCCCGCCAGCACGCTCTTCACCTCCTGGCACAAGAACCGGCTGCGCCGCGTCACCGATCCTGATTACGGCTTCGTTGCGCCCGTAGGCGACCGCGCCGCGCAATTTGTCGGCGCCGTCGGCGTCTCCTTCCTCACGGCGGTCTGATGACGCAGGTGAAAAAATTCTGGCCGCTGCTCACCGGCATGCATCGCTACGACAAGAGCGTCTCCACGCGCCACCGCAATGAAGGCGTCATGATCGATGCGCCGATCCTGGCTTACCTCATCGAAACCGCGAATGGCCGCATTCTCTACGATGTGGGCTGCGATTATTCCAAGCTCGCCGACCCGGCCCGGCGCGAGCGTTTCTACGGCGGCCTCTCTTTCGACCCGCCGGTGATGCGCGCGGAAGACCGCCTGCCATCGCGTCTGGCCCAGCTCGGCCTGAACCCGAAGGACATCGATGTGGTGTTCCTCGGCCATCTACATTTCGACCATGCCGGCGGCCTCTGCGAATTTTCCCATGCCGATCTGCATGTGCATGAAAAGGAGCTGGAAGCGGCGCGCGAGCCGGCCGACGAAGCCTATTTCGGCGATGATTTCAAGAAGGTCAAAAACTGGCGCTGTGCGTGCTGTGATTATGATCTGGCGCCCGGTGTGCGCGCCATCGAGACCCCAGGCCATACCGCCGGGCATATGTCCATGCTCATAGAGCTGCCGCGGGGCAAGCCCATCCTGCTCTGCGGCGATGCCGCCGATCTCGTCGAGAATCTTGAAGAGGAGATCGCGCCGGGACTTTGCTATCGCGATGACGAGACGCAGGCCCTCGCCTCGATACAGTGGTTGAAACAATTGGCGCAGCAGACAGGAGCGGAGCTATGGCCGAACCACGATCTGACATTCTTCCAGGCGCACAACATCTTCCCGCAAGCAATGTCGTAACGCCGCCAGCCCAGGCCACGCGGCCAAAATTATGGACCGTCCGCGGCACCATGAGCAAGACCAGCTACAGGCTGGTGGCACTCGCCTCCTTCCTGCTCCTGCTCGGTGTCTGGTTCGGCCTCACCGCCACTGGGCTTATCGACCCGATGTTTCTGCCCAGTCCCATCGATGTCGCCGAGCAGGCCTGGAGCTGGGCCACCACCGATAATCTGCTCGGCAATACCGGCATCTCCATCTACCGCGTCATGACCGGCTTCGCGCTCTCCGCGGCCATGGCCGTGCCGCTCGGCCTCTATATCGGCGCCTTCATGCCGGTGCGCGCCTTTTTCGAGCCTTTGATGGAATTCTCGCGCTATCTACCCGCTGTCGCTTTCGTGCCGTTGGTGCTGCTCTGGGCCGGCATCGGCGAGGCTTCGAAAATCGCCCTCATCTGGCTCGGCACTTTCTTCCAGATGGTGCTGATGGTGTCTGACGATGTCTCGCGCGTGCCGATGTCGCAGATCGAGGCGGCGCGCACTTTGGGCGCCACCAATGCGGAAGTGGTGCACAAAGTGCTACTGCGCTCGGCCTTGCCCGGCATTTTCGATACGCTGCGCCTCACCCTCGGCTTTGCCTGGACATATCTCGTGGTGGCCGAGCTGGTCGCGGCCAATTCCGGTGTCGGTTATGCCATCATGCAGGCGCAGCGCTTCCTGCAGACGGACCGCATCTTCGTCGGCATCATCGTCATCGGCATCATCGGCCTCATCACCGATCAGAGCCTGCGCTTCGTCCACCGCAAACTTTTCCCCTGGGCCCGCAAATAAGGAGGCGGATATGAGCAACTTGGCCGTTTCCCAACTCTCGAAGCGCTTTGACCATTTCGAGGCGCTCAGCGAGGTCAACCTGTCCCTGGAGAGCGGCGAGTTCGTCGCACTGGTCGGCGCCTCGGGCTGCGGCAAATCCACACTCCTGCGCATCATCGGCGGGCTGGAGACAAAAACAACCGGCACGCTCTGCATCGACGGGCGAGCGATCACCGCACCCGGCCGCGACCGTGCTATGGTGTTTCAAGACTACAGCCTCTACCCTTGGCTCAGCGTGAGGGAGAATGTCCTCTTCTGCCGCGGCCTGAAAGCCTACAGCAAAGGCCAAACCGAAGCCACCATCGGCGATGCCATGCGCCGGTCCAATCTGCTCATCGAACTGATGGGCCTGGCCCGCGTGCGCGATGCCAGCCCCGCCGCCCTGTCCGGCGGTATGCGCCAGCGCGTCGCCATCGCCCGCGCCCTCATGGCGCAGCCGGACTTCCTCCTCATGGACGAGCCCTTCGGCGCGCTGGACACACAAACACGCGAGGTGATGCATGACCTGATCTTGCATGTGAAGGAGACCGAGCGCTGCGGCATCCTTTTCGTCACCCATGATGTGGAAGAGGCCGTCTATCTTGCCGACCGTGTGGTAGTGCTCGCCCCCAATCCCGGCCATGTCGACAGCGTCTGGGATATTTCGCTTCCACCACGCAACCAAGAGCTGAAGCTAACCCCTGCGTTTTTGCATTATAAGCGCGAGATCACCCAACGCATCCGCGCCACCTCGGGCATGGTGAGCGACCTTTCCGCCCTGCAGGCACTGACCACCGCCTGACGGTGGCCGTTCTCCACCGGATTATGGTGGCAGATTAAAGCGGTGTGCCGATCATAAGTTGCTCGGTGGAATGGAAACCATCACCGGTACCTGTGCGAAGTCCTGAACTTGTGTGGCTTGGGAATAGACTGCGCATCTAAGCTGGACGCGCCGGCAGAAAACAGAATCAACAACATCAGCACCAGCCAAGCGCTCATAATTCTATTCCTTTCAAAATATGATCAATGACAGGAGCGGTCGGCTTCCGCTTGGTCATCGGTCACCACCTGAAAACTCACCGCCTCGTTGGGCGTAAAGTTGGGGCCGCCATTCAGGCGGACAAAAACCGGACCAAACACGGCGAGCTCGACGATCAGCACATCGCCTGATTTACCGCCAGGGCAATCGGATGCGTGCGATGCGCGCCTGATATGGCTGTCCGGAAAATTGGCTGCATGGAATTCCGCTGGCTTTGGCGCCTCGCCATGGTCGAACCACACGATGCTAACCCCCGCACTCAAACCGCTTAAACGGCGTGGGTTGGTGCGAGTCGAACCCTCGCCCACCGATGGCCGTGCACTGCTTTTGCTCCTCACAAATGCCGGACGCGAGAGGCTCGCTGCTGCGGTTCCTATCTGGCGGGACACCCATATGGAGATTGAACGCCGTCTCGACGGCCTCTATCCGAATACCCTGCGTAGAGCACTTATCCTGCTCTTCAGTGGCTAGCCAAGCACGGCTTGATGGATGATCATGTTACCCTCTTTTGCAGATGAGGGCCGCATGAGCGAAATTAGCGGCACTGTAAATATGCAAAAGATGCGCCGACTGATCCAGGTATTTTCAACTTTGTGGTCGGCGAGGAACTAACACGCAGAGTGTGTGGAGTCAGTGGATTTGAGTAATAAACTGGTTAATTGCAAAGCGTGAGATTTTCGTGATCGACGCGTGCGGGGTACTGGCCTTCAAGTGAAGAATGCGCGGGGCATTACCTCCGAGGTAGTTGGCGCGCCGCCACATTCCTATTTTAGTCCACGAGTCAGGAGGATAGGCTATGACCAATGGCTTGGCGAGTGCGGCGGCGGGAAATGACTGCGTGCGATGCCGTACATTCACCGTGGTAATCGGGGTAACCTTGCCTCCCCCCATCATCAGCACGGCTATGCGCGTGGCGCATGTTGGGGCCGCGGGGGCCGGTTGAATGGAGCTGGCGCCGCCAGTATATTATTATATTCAAAATAAGAGGCTTACGGCCAGTGAGGACTGAAAATGCCGCGTCTTGATCATGACAGCATCGGTGGGTTTTCCATACCGGACGACGTTTACTGGGGCGCACAAACGGCCCGGGCGGTCGAGAATTTTCAGATTTCCGGCGTGCCGCTATCCGACCATCCCGAATTGCTCATTGCCCTCGCCATGGTGAAGAAGGCTGCGGCGCGCGCCAATGTCATGCTCGGCAAACTGGAGCCGCGCATCGGCACCGCGATCGAAAGCGCGGCAGAGGAGATCATCGGCGGGCAATGGCATAACCAGTTTCCCGTCGACGTGATCCAGGGTGGTGCCGGCACCTCGACCAACATGAACATGAACGAGGTTCTCGCCAACCGCGCGCTTGAGCTGCTCGGCCAGCCGCGAGGCGCGTATGAGACCGTGCATCCGAACGACCATGTCAATCTCTCGCAATCGACCAACGACACCTACCCGACCGCCGTGCGGGTGGCCGTGATCCTCGCCAAGAAAGGGCTGGCCGAGGCGCTGGCACAGCTGGCTTCAGCGTTCGAGGCGAAGGCTGCCGCCTTTGCCGATGTGGTGAAGCTGGGCCGGACCGAAATGCAGGACGCCGTGCCGATGACACTCGGCCAGGAGTTCGGCGCGTTCGCCACGACCTTGCGGGAGGACATCACCCGGCTCGATGAAACGTCGGACCTGCTGAGGGAGGTGAATCTCGGCGGCACTGCCATCGGCACACGCATCAACGCCGACCCGGGCTATGGGCGCATCGCCATCGCCATCTTGTCCGAGATCAGTGATGTCTCGCTGGTGCAGTCGGGAAACCTCGTGGAAGCGAGCTGGGACATGGGGGCCTTCGTGATGGTCTCGGGCGTGCTCAAGCGCAGCGCCACCAAGCTTTCGAAAATCGCCAATGACCTACGGCTTTTATCTTCAGGGCCGCGAGGAGGCTTTGGGGAAATCACACTGCCGCCGCGCCAGCCCGGCTCTTCCATCATGCCGGGGAAGGTGAATCCGGTCATTCCGGAGATGGTTAATCTCGTCTGCTTCCAGATCATCGGCAATGATCTCGCCATCACGATGGCGGCCGAGGGTGGGCAATTGCAGCTCAACGCCTTCGAGCCCCTGATTGCGCATAATATGCTCGATAGCATCCGGCTGCTGCGGAATGCGGTGGAGACTTTGCGCAAATTCTGCGTGGAGGGAATACAGGCGAACCCGGAAGCGTGCCTGCAGCATCTGGAAGCCAGCACCGCGACGGCGACCGCGCTGGTGCCGCATATCGGCTACGAACGCGCGGCCGAACTGGCGAAAAGAGCCCTGCGTGAGGGTACGACCGTGCGCGCGCTTGCGGAAAAGCAGCTTCCTGGCATCGATCTCGATAAAGTCCTGAATCCGGAAACCCTTGCGGGTGTCCGGGCCAAATATCAGCCCGACCTAGCAAAGCGCCGGGCGGCGGTCGCGCCGGTAGGGGAAAACGGGCCCGGCGCGCTCCAGCAGGAAGCGGGAAATATCCGTGATCAGTAGCGCTTCTATCCCGCCTATCGCGGCTCAGCGCAGCCGGGTACCGGCGCCGCATAGGCTGTGCGAAACGCTTCAGCCCGCGGACGCGGCGCGGGCTGTTCGGGCGCTCTGGTTACAGCGAGGGCAGGTCCAACCCGAATTCCCTAGCGCAGTCCCTGGCGATGCCGTAGCCCGCGTCCGCATGGCGCATCACGCCGGTCGCCGGGTCGTTCCACAGCACGCGCGCCAGCCGCGCAGCGGCTTCCGGCGTGCCATCGGCGCAGATGACCATGCCCGCATGCTGCGAGAAACCCATGCCCACACCGCCGCCATGGTGCAGCGAGACCCAGGTGGCGCCAGAGGCGCAATTGAGCAGCGCGTTCAGCAACGGCCAGTCGGACACCGCATCAGACCCATCCATCATCGCCTCCGTCTCGCGGTTGGGCGAGGCGACGGAGCCGGAATCCAAATGGTCCCGCCCGATCACTATGGGGGCGGAAAGTTCGCCCTTGGCCACCATCTCGTTGAAGGCAAGGCCCAGCCGGTGCCGGTCCCCCAGCCCCACCCAGCAGATGCGCGCGGGCAGGCCCTGGAAGGAGATGCGCTCTTTCGCCATGTCCAGCCAGTGATGCAGATGCTTGTGGTCCGGCAGCAACTCCTTCACCTTGGCGTCGGTCTTGTAGATATCCTCCGGGTCGCCCGAGAGCGCCGCCCAGCGGAAGGGGCCGATGCCGCGGCAGAAGAGCGGGCGGATATAGGCCGGCACGAAGCCGGGGAAGTTGAACGCATCCGCCACCCCTTCTTCCTTCGCCACCTGGCGAATATTATTGCCATAATCGAAGGTCGGCACCCCGCGCTTGACGAATTCCAGCATGGCGCGCACATGCATGGCCATTGAATGGCGCGCCGCGCGCTCCACAGCCTG
>Ga0182033_10001812_pt1 | contig 10754 bp, 7 predicted proteins | sample tim00Cox0000000H_FD_125968 | JGI IMG/M metagenome (GOLD analysis project Ga0182033, IMG submission 125968) | Lab enrichment of tropical soil microbial communities from Luquillo Experimental Forest, Puerto Rico - timezero.00C.oxic.00.000.00H | ecosystem: Environmental > Terrestrial > Soil >...
ATTTGCGCCAGCGTGACCGCGCTCATGTGGATCACGCAGGCGATGCGCGACATCGACCTGATGACGAATCAGGGCCAAAGCATCTTCGTCTTCATCGGCATCACCGGCCTCATCATTCCGCTGCTCGTGCTGATCATCGCGCCGATCGCCCTGATGATCGCGGTGGCGCACGTGCTCAACAAGCTGGGCAACGATTCCGAGCTCATCGTGATGAATGCGGCCGGAATGCCGCCATGGTTTCTATTCCGTCCCTTCCTGGCGGCCGGGATCGTCGTTTCGCTGCTCGTTGCCGCGATCAGCACCTATGTCTCGCCGTGGGGACTGCGCGAGCTGCGGCGCTGGGCGACCGAAGTCCGCGCCGACCTGGTCTCCAATATCGTGCAGCCCGGCCGTTTCATCAAATTGGAAGAGAGGCTTACGCTCCACATTCGCGAGCGGCGGCCCAACGGACAATTGCTCGGCATCTTCATCGACGATCAGCGCGACCCGAAGGAACGAGCAAGCATCCTGGCCGAGCAAGGCGATATCGTAAAAAACGAGCGCGGCCTGTTTCTCGTGCTCGAGAACGGCAGCGTGCAGCGGCATGAGACCGGCCAGCGCGATCCCGCGCTCGTGCTGTTCAACAGTTACGGGTTCGACCTGTCCTGGCTCTCGAACACCAACCAGAGCCTGAAATATTCGGTGCGGGAACGGTATCTGTGGGAGCTTTACAATCCTGCGCTGACCACGATGACGTTTTCCGACGAGCCGGATCAAATCCGTGCCGAATTCCACGACCGGATCACGGCGCCCCTCTACCCGCTCGCCTTCGTGGTGATGACCTACGCCTATCTCGGCGCGCCGCGCACGACCCGGCAGAATCGCACCATGTCGCTCATGGGTGCGATCAGCGTGGTGGCGGCGCTGCGAGGATTGGGCTTCGTCGGCATGATCGCAGGAGTGCACACGCCGCTTGCCCTGGCGCTTCCCTATCTCGCTCTGACCGCAGCATTCGTGCTGGGCTATATCGCCATTTCACGCGGGGTCATCATCGAGCCGCCGGCCTTCGTCGCCAATGCAATCACCGCGATCATGGAGCGCATTGCTCAGCGCACCAACGCCCTGATGGGACAAGCGCCATGATCACCGGGACGCTCTCACGATACTTCGGGTGGCGCTTCCTCTCCGCGGTGCTGGCCGTGTTCGCGGGGACGTTGGTGCTGACCGCAATGATCGATTTTCTCGAATTGTTGCGGCGCTCGGCGGATATCAAGGACGTCTCCGCCTTGCTCATCGCCCAGATCACGCTCTTTCGCGTACCCTTCATCACCGAGCGCGTGATGCCTTTCGCGGTACTGGTCGGCGCGATGTTCTGCTATTTGAATTTGTCACGTCGCTTGGAGCTCGTGGTCGCGCGGGCGGCGGGAATTTCAGCTTGGCAATTCATCGCACCCGCCATCGTCATCGCCGCCTTGATCGGGATCGCGTTGACGACGGTCTATAATCCGATCTCGGCGAACTTGCGCGAGCATTCGACGCGCCTTGAAGCCGACCTGTCCGGCCGCGACAGCAGCTTCCGCAGCACGGGACGCGGATTCTGGGTACGCCAACGCAGCGAGGACGGCCAGTCGGTCATCAACGCGAAATCGAGCCGCCAACAGGGCATCGAATTGGGCGGCGTGAGCGTTTTCCGCTTCGATGCCGCCGGTCACTTCCGTGACCGCATCGAGGCGAAAAGCGCAACCCTCGAATCAGGATACTGGCGGCTCGAAGACGCCAGATTTTACGCCCCTGGAGCAGCGCCGTCGGATCGCGAGAGTTTCTTGCTGCAGACCAGCCTAACGCCGGTACAGGTTGGAGAAAGCTTCGCCACGCCCGAGACCGTCCCGTTCTGGGAACTGTCGTCGTATATCGACCACGCCGAAAGCACGGGCTTGGCCGCCGCCGGTTATCGACTGCAATATTATCAACTGTTGGCACAGCCCTTCTATCTCGCGGCCATGGTGCTTTTGGCCGCGTCGGTCAGTTTGCGTTTCTTCCGATTTGGCGGCGTGCAGAAGATCGTCCTGGGCGGCATCGGTGCGGGCTTTCTGCTCTACATCTTGTCGAAAATCACCGGAGACTTGAGCAAAGCGGGACTGATGGGCCCGCTGGCGGCGGCAGGATTGCCTCCCGCGGTCGGCAGCGTGACGGGCCTGATTGCGCTCCTCTACCAGGAGGACGGGTGATGGCGCGGGCCGCTACCCATTCGCGCCTGTCGCGCCGCCGCTCGTGGTGGGCGGCGTTGGTCATTTTTGCGGCCGCCGCTACGGTCGTCGCCGGCTCGGCCGGCGTGTCGCCGGCGCTGGCCCAGTTGCTGGTATTCCCGCCGCGGCCGAAGCCGCCCGTCAGGCCCGAACGTTCGCAGGAGCAGATGCTCGTTCGCGCCGAGGAGATCAACTACGACTACACCAACGAGCGCGTCTCGGCGGTCGGCAACGTGCAACTTTATTATGGCAACTCCACGCTCGAAGCCGACCGGGTGATCTACGACCAGAAGACCAAGCGACTGCATGCCGAAGGAAATGTGCAGCTGACCGAAGGTGATGGCACGGTCACTCACGGCGAAATCATGGACCTCAGCGACGACTACCGCGACGGCTTCGTGGATTCGCTAAGACTCGATGCGCCCGAGCAGACTCGCTTCGCCGCGCCGCGCGCGGAGCGCACGGGCAATTACACCGTCTTCTATAACGGCGTCTACACCGCCTGCGAGCCGTGCGTGCAGGATCCCACGAAGCCGCCGAAATGGCAGGTGAAGGCAGCGCGGATCATCCACGATCAAGGCGAGAAGATGCTGTACTTCGAGGACGCGCAGCTCGAATTCGTCGGCGTCCCATTGGCTTACCTGCCGTACATGTCGGCGCCCGATCCGACGGTGAAGCGCAAGACCGGCTTCCTCACGCCAAACTACAGCAGCAGCTCAGTCTACGGGTTCGGGGTCACGATCCCCTACTATTGGGCGCTCGCGCCCGATTACGACTTTACTTTCGCGCCCATGATCACGAGCAAGCAGGGCCCCTTGCTGCAAGGCGAGTGGCGCCAACGGCTGCTCGACGGTGCTTACAGCATTCGCGCCACGGGTATTTTCCAGCTCGACAGAGATCTGCTCGTCAACACGCCGGGCGATCGCAACTTCCGCGGCAGCCTGGACACAGCGGGGCAGTTCAACATCTCCGACAAATGGGTGTGGGGCTGGAACGGGACGGTGCTTTCGGACAAGAACTACCTCTACGATTACGGCCTGATCCGAAACCTGCAAATTCCGACCAATTTGCTCAATGTCAGCGTGGATTACGCGTTGTCCCAAGTCTACCTCGCGGGTCGCGGCGACCGCAGCTACTTTGACGCGCGGGCGCTCTACTTCTATGGCCTCTCACCTGTGGACAACCAGAGCCAACTCCCGGTCGTGCACCCGGTGGTCGATCATGATTATGTCTTCAACAGCCCGATATTCGGCGGCGAACTCAGCTTCCACAATAATTTGACCAGCATCTCGCGCGAGACCGCCAACTTCGACGCGATTTCGCAGGCCGCGGTCAATGGCGCGCTCTGCGCCCAGACCGCCGATCCAGCGCTGATCAACTCGAACAATTGCCTGCTGCGCGGCGTCCCCGGCAATTACACTCGAGCGTCCACCGAGTGGAATTGGAAGCACACTATCATCGACTCGTGGGGCCAAATGTTCATCCCCTTCTTCAGCGTGCGCGCGGACTTTGCCGACATGAACATCTCCAATCAGCCAGGCGTCTCCAATTTCATCAACGCCGGTCAGAGCGATGTCGGGCGCGTCATGCCGGTGGCCGGCCTCGAATACCGCTACCCGCTCATCAACGTGCAATCCTGGGGCACGCAGACGGTCGAGCCGATCGCCCAGCTCATTTTCCGGCCGAACGAGACCATGGTCGGCTCGTTCCCCAACGAGGATGCGCAAAGCCTGATCTTCGACGATTCAAATCTGTTCAAGGTGAACAAGTTTTCCGGTTGGGACCGCGTGGAAGGCGGCGGCCGGGCGAATGCGGGCGTCCAATATACCGCCCAGTTCAATCAGGGTGGAAACGTCAACGTCCTGTTCGGCCAGTCCTACCAGCTCTACGGACTGAACTCTTTTACGCTCGGCGGCACGACCAATACCGGCCTCGATAGCGGACTCGATAGCAGGCAGTCAGATTACGTGGCGCGCGCGTCGTACCAGCCGAACTCGTTGCTGACCTTCACCTCGCGCTTCCGTTTTGCCGAGAACGACTTCACGCTTCAGCGCACCGAGTTGGAAACCACTGCCAACTTCGGCCGCTGGACGACCATGGTGATGTACGGCAACTATGCCGCCCAGCCGTTGATCGGGTTCCTCGAGCGCCGCGAGGGCATCCTCGGCAGCGCACGGTTCAAGATCAACCCGAACTGGGTGTTGCTGGGCGCAGCGGGATATGACATTCACCACAAGTCGGTCACTCAGACCCAGGTCGGCGTCGGATACATCGACGACTGCCTCATCTTGGCCCTGAATTACATTACAAGCTACGCGTATAGCGGCAGCGTGACGGTCAACCACAGCTACATGATGCAGCTCACCTTGCGCACGCTTGGCGGCACTACCAGCACCCAGACCGCAGGCGTCCCCGTCGTCAATCCCGGGGTATTCGGCGGCACGCATTAGCCACGCGCGCGGTAAGGAGAACGGCTGAACTGGAGAAGGATCACGGCACGCGAGCGACAAGCAACGTGCCGGCTCCCATGGACGAGGAAGCGGACGAAGCCATGATGCTCGAGAGTTTCACGACCTGCCGCAAACTGGTGACCGCCGTAATCCTCGTATTCGGCGTGTCGATGCTGGCGACTGCCGCCAACGCCCAGCAGGTGGTGGTCATCGTCAACGGCGAGCCGATCACGGCGCTCGACATCGAACAGCGCAGCAAGCTCATTCTATTGTCGACGCACAAGGCTCCTGCGCGCCAAGAGGTCCTCGATGAGCTGATCAACGAGAAGCTCAAGGTACGCGAGGCCAAGAAATTCGGACTGGAAATACCCAGCTCCGAAGTCGACACCGCCTATGCCTCGATGGCGGGCCGCATGCGAATAACGCCTGAACAATTGACCGAGCAGCTCGCCAAGTCAGGCATCCACGCGTCCACGCTTAAAGCTCGCATCAAGGCTGACATCACTTGGTCGCAACTCGTGCGCGGGCGATACCAGTCCAGCCTGCAGATCGGCGACAAGGATATCCTCACGGCGATGGAGTCGAAATCCAACGATACCGTCAGCTATGACTACACCTTACGACCGATCCTTTTCTTCGTCCCGCCCGGCTCGCCGGATACAGTCGTTGAGGGGCGCAAGCGCGAGGCGGAAGCTCTGCGCGGCCGTTTTCAGGGTTGCGATGATGGAATTACCTTTGCTCGCGCCCTCAAGGATGTCACTGTGCGCGAGCAGATCATTCGCAGCTCGGCTGACGTTCCGGCGGAACTGCGCAAAGTGCTCGACGGCATCGAGGTCGGCCGATTGACGCCACCCGAAGTCACCAAGTTCGGAGTCGAGATGTTCGCGATCTGCGCCAAGAAAGAGTCGGCGGCCGACGACTCATTGGGTAGGCGCCGGGCCCGTGAAACCATCATAGTCGAGCGCTACGAGCAGCGATCCAAGCAGTATTTGCAAGAGCTACGGCGCGGCGCGATGTTCGAATACAAGTAAGGCTAAGCGTAATGGCACGGCCTTTGGCGCTGACGCTGGGCGAGCCGGCCGGGATCGGACCCGACATTACCTTGGCGGCGTGGCGCCGGCGCGCCGAGCTCAACCTCACGCCCTTCTATTTCCTTGCTGATCCGACATTTGTCGTGCGACGCGCGAAGCGGATCGCGCCCGATCTCGCCATCGCAGTGGTCGAGCCGGCGGCGGCCTGGACAGCCTTCAAAACCGCGCTACCCGTCGTCGACATCGGCGTGGCGGTGAGCGCAGAACCGGGCCAGCCGGATCAATCGAGCGCGCCGGCGGCGCTGGCAGCCATTCGCCGCGCGGTGGCGGACGTCCGCGCCGGAGCGGCGGCCGCGATCGTGACCAATCCGGTCGCCAAGAACGTCCTCTACCGCTCGGGCTTTCCCGAGCCCGGACACACCGAATATCTCGGTAAGCTGGTCGAGGAATCGACCGGCGCGGCTGCCCGGCCGGTGATGATGCTGTGGTCGCCCGAACTCGCGGTGGTGCCGGTCACCATCCACCTTCCGCTGAAGGATGTCGTCGCCAAGCTCACCGCAGATCTCGTGGTCGAGACCGGCCGCATCGTCGCCCGCGACCTGCACGAGCGCTTCGGTATCGCGCGGCCGCGCCTTGCCATTGCCGGCCTTAATCCGCATGCGGGCGAAGATGGCGCGCTCGGCGACGAGGACCTGACGCTGGTAGGTCCCGCCGTCGAACGTCTCAAGGCCGAGGGTATCGATGCGCGCGGCCCGTTGCCCGCGGACTCGCTGTTCCATCAGGCCGCGCGCGCGAGCTACGACGTGGCGCTTGCGATGTATCACGACCAGGCGCTGATCCCGATCAAGACGCTGGCTTTCGATCACGCGGTCAACGTGACTCTGGGCCTGCCGTTCGTGCGCACCTCACCCGATCACGGCACCGCCTTCGACATCGCCGGCACCGGTCGCGCCGATCCCACGAGCCTGATCGCCGCTCTTCAGCTTGCCGCGAGGCTTTCGTCCCGGTCGCACTCGCATCCAGTCGCGCTGCGCGCATGAGCGCCGTCGATGATCTTCCGCCGCTCCGCGAGGTCATCCGCCGACACGGTCTCAGAGCCAAGAAGTCGCTCGGCCAGAATTTTCTCCTCGATCTCAACCTCACCGCTCGCATCGCGCGCGCGGCAGGTCCGCTCGAGGGCGTGGACGTCGTCGAGATCGGTCCCGGGCCGGGCGGGCTCACCCGTGCGCTTCTCGCTGCAGGCGCGCGCCAGGTGATCGCGGTCGAGCGCGACGACCGCGCGATCGCGGCGCTCGACGAGATCGCTGTGCGGTATCCGGGACGCCTCAGGATCGTTGCCGGCGATGCCCTCAACTTCGATCCGCGTCCGCTCCTCGGCAGCTCCCGCGCGCGCGTCATTGCGAACCTGCCTTACAACATTGCCACCGCGTTGTTGGTCTGCTGGCTCACGCTCGAGCCGTGGCCGCCCTGGTACGACCGGCTCGTGCTGATGTTCCAGCGCGAGGTCGCCGAACGCGTTGTCGCCGCCCCCGGCTGCAAGAGCTACGGACGCCTGTCCGTCCTCGTTGGCTGGCGCTGCCAGGCGCGCATCCGCTTCGACGTCGCCGGCAGCGCCTTCGTGCCGCCACCAAAAGTGACGTCATCCGTTGTGGAGCTGGTGCCGCGCGAAAATCCGCTCGTCTGCGAGCGCGGCGCGCTCGAGCGGGTGACTGAAGCCGCGTTCGGCCAGCGCCGCAAGATGCTGCGCCAAAGCCTGAAATCGCTCGGCACCGATCCGTCGGCGTTGCTCGACGCAGCGAGGATCGAGCCGACCGCCCGGGCCGAGGAGGTCCCGATCGAGGGCTTCGTCGCGCTCGCGCGGGCCTTTGCCGCGCGCTGATTGCTGCCGATGAGGCGTCGCGCGCGAGTCTCTCTTCGCCCGCGGCCCCCGATGATTCGGCGTCACAGCTGCGCCTGCAGCCGGCGGATGAACTCGGAGAGCCCGGTCCGCCGTTCGCGCTTGAGGCGCTCGGCCGCCAGGATCGATTGCACCTGCGCGAAGGCGCGATCGACGTCGGTGTTAATCACGACGTAGTCGTACTCCGCCCAGTGACTCATTTCGTCGGCCGCTGTGGCCATGCGAGCGTGGATCACCTCATCGGAATCCTGCGCTCTCCGCCGCAGCCGCTGCTCGAGGTCCGCCATTGACGGCGGCAGCACGAAGATACTAACGAGGTCGCGACCCGCCTTTTCGCTAAGCGCCTGCGTCCCCTGCCAGTCGATGTCGAACAAAACGTCGTGCCCGCGCGCGAGCGCAGCCTCCACCGGCGCGCGCGGCGTGCCGTAGCGATGGCCGAACACGTGCGCCCACTCCAGCAGCTCGCCACCCCTGATCATGGCCTCGAACCGGGCGGCGTCGATGAAATGATAATCACGGCCGTCGACCTCGCCCGGCCTTTGCTTGCGCGTCGTCACCGAGACCGAAAGCTCGACGCCTGGATCGGCGTCGAGCAGCTTGCGCGACAGCGTGGTCTTGCCCGCGCCCGAGGGCGAGGACAGCACCAGCATGAGCCCGCGGCGGGCAATGGCATCGCTTCGTTGGTGACCGCCGCTTGCCGTCATCAGCTCATTCCAAATTCTGCACCTGCTCGCGGAACTGCTCGACCACGCTCTTGAGCTCCAGTCCGATGTTGGTCAACTCCACGTCGTTCGACTTGGAGCACAGCGTGTTCGTTTCGCGATTGAGTTCCTGCGCGAGGAAGTCGAGTCGGCGGCCGATCGGGCCGCCATCGGCGATCAGCCGCTCGATCTGCGCGACGTGGGACGCGAGCCGGTCGAGCTCCTCGCGGATATCGGATTTGCTGGCGATCAGGATCGCCTCCTGATGCAGCCGATCGGAGTCGAAACGATCGGACGCATCGAGCAGCATCGCCACCTGCTCGACGATGCGTGCCTTGATCGCCTCGGGCCGACGCCCGGGCGCGGCCTCCGCTCGCTTGGCGAGCACGGCGATTTCCCGCATGCGCCGGGTCAAAACGTGCCCCAAAGCCTCGCCTTCGAGCCGACGCATCGCAGCCAACTCCGCAACGGTTGCACGGAAACCGGCGATGACCGCCGCCTCGGCGGCGCGCCGATCCTCTTCGCGCTCGTCCTCATCGATGACGTCGATCACGCCTTTGAGCGACAGGATCCCGTCGAGCCGCGGCGCGGCGGCATCCACGCGCCCAGCGAGGCTCTTGATGGTCGCGAGCACGGCTGCGAGCACGGGCTCGTTGACGCGCACGCTGGGCGCGACCCCCTGCCGTTCGACCGTGAGCGTGCCATGCACCGTGCCGCGCGCAAGCACCTGTGCTGCGTCATTGCGCGCCGGGCCTTCGACCGCGTCCCAGCCCGGCGGTAGGCGCAACCGCAAATCGAACCCCTTGGCATTGACGGATTTCAGCTCCCAAGCCCAGCTATAGGCGCCGCTCACGCCGTGACCCCGCGCGAAGCCGGTCATGCTCGAGAGCGCCATCGGCCTCTACCTACGGAAGAATCTTGGGTGATCGAATCGGGCCGGGACCTTAGCGGCGAGGGAGAGAGGTCACAAGGGCAGAGGACGCGGCGCGATCCGACGACTCTACTGTGCGGGCCCCGCGGCGCCTTTTGACGAACCGATCGCGCTGCGCTTGCTCCGTTGCGCGGGCGCGGGTGCTGCGCGTGCCGGCGAAGGCGGCGTTTGGGCATCCGGGGCCGGCGCGTCTCCTCTCAGGTCCTGCTCGATCGCACGCAAGCGCGCGACGTTCTTTAGGTGTTGGTCGTAGCTCTCGGCGAAGGCGTGTCCGCCGGTGCCGTCGGCTACGAAATAGAGTTCCTTCGTGCGCGCCGGATTGGCGGCGGCCTCGATCGAGGCGCGACCCGGATTGGCAATCGGCCCGGGCGGCAAGCCGTCGATGACGTAAGTATTGTAGGGCGTCGGCTGCGCTATCTCGCTCTTGGTGAGCGGATGGCCGAGTGCTCCCTTGCCGAAGACGAGACCGTAGATGATGGTCGGATCTGATTGCAGCTTGATTTTCTGCTTGAGCCGATTGGCCAACACCGCCGCGATGCGTGTGCGCTCCTCGGGCTTGCCCGTCTCTTTCTCGATGATGGATGCAAGAATGACGAGTTGCTCGGCCGTCTTGAGCGGCAGATCGGGATTGCGGCGGTCCCACACTTCGCGCACCAGCCGATCTTGCGCCTGTCGCATGCGCTGGAGCATCTGCTCGCGCGTGAAGCCGCGGTTGAAATGGTAGCTGTCCGGCAGCAAGCTGCCTTCCCGCGGGACATCCTTGATGTTGCCGGAGAGAACCTCGTTCTCCAGCAGCCGCGCGACGATTTGCTCCGATGTCAGGCCCTCGGGAATAGTGAGCTGGTGTTGCACTACTTTTCCTTCGAGGATCGTTTCCACCACGTCTTTCATGCTGGCCCGCTTGGGGAAGAGATATTCCCCGGCCTTGAGTTCCGAGCGCGCCTTGAGCGCGAACACGCCGCCGATGAAGACGAAACGGTTCGCGTCCACCACCCCTTCGCGGTTGAGCAGATCAGCGATGTCGATCATGCCGGTGCGGGGCGGGATGTTGACGATCTTGTCCTCTTGCAAGGGGCCCGGCGCTTCGAACCGGCTCTTGCCGAAGACAACCGCTGCGCCGCCGACGAGGAGGACGAGGACCAACGCGGTGAAGACGGCGTTGCCCACGATCACCAGCGGATTGCGCGCGCGCCTCGAAGGCCGGCTGGGCGCCGGCACGTGATCGGGCTCAAGCGCCGCGCGCGGGCTGCGCGGCGTGATGCGTTTAGGCTCCATGAGCGACCCGCCCAGTCCATCCGGCCGCCCCGAGATGGGCGGTTCCGGCTCACCGACTCCAAGCATCACCCGTCCCGGCGATGCCGGTTGCGCCGTGCCGAACGGTGGCATCGCCAGAGACGGCGCAGCCGGAGCGACCTTACCCGACATTGGCCGCGCAGGCATCGGCACATCGGGCGTCGCTGGCTCGCGGGTCGCGTCCGCCGCTGCGGGATTGGACGCGATTGGGCCGCCGGTCACCGTC